>Ga0209572_1000876_pt1 | contig 31105 bp, 34 predicted proteins | sample EBPBio232012_DNA_FD_185867 | JGI IMG/M metagenome (GOLD analysis project Ga0209572, IMG submission 185867) | Wastewater treatment Type I Accumulibacter community from EBPR Bioreactor in Madison, WI, USA - Reactor 1_1/23/2012_ DNA (SPAdes)... | ecosystem: Engineered > Bioreactor > EBPR >...
CACCGGCGGCGGCAGCACGTAGCGCGCCTGGGTGTGCGTGGTGGCGATCGACAAGGTGCCGGTGTCCTGGGCGCTGTACTGCTCGCCGATGCGCTTCAGGTTGCCCACCTCGCGCAGGATCACGCCGATGCTGGTCAGCACGTGCTCGCCTGGCTCGGTGATGCGTTTCAGGCGCTTGCCATGGCGCGTGAAGATCTCGATGCCCAGCTCCTGCTCCAGCTCGATGATGGCCTTGGACACGCCGGGCTGGGAGGTGTGCAGCGCCTTGGCCGCCTCGGTCAGGTTCAGGTTGCGGCGGGCCGCCTCCTGGACGAAGCGGAACTGATGGAGATTCATAAGTAATTCTGCATAAAAACCCCCATCATTATGCCGTTAAAGGTCTAAGGAGCGCCGGGCTCCAGGGCCGCGCAGGCCATGGCCTGCAGCACATCCGGGTGTTCGGCAATGGCGGGCCGCAGCGTGAAGCGCACCCGCGCATGGCGCGCGCGCAGCTGTTCCATCAGGCGCGGCAAGTCTTCGCGCGCATGCCGTCCGGTGCCCAGGAACATCGGCCAGACCGTGATGGCCTCCACGCCGTCCTGCAGCAGGGCCTCGACGGCGCTGGGCAGGTCGGGCGTGCTCAGCTCCAGGTAGGCGCAGCACACCGGCGTGTCGGGCGCCAGTTCGCGCATGCGCGCGGCCACCGCCTCGATCGGCGCGCGCCAGGCCGGGTCGCGCGAGCAGCACGATGCCGGCGCCGGCGGGGGGAGTTGCCGCCACGTTCATTGCCTGAGCACCAACCAGCCAAACGCGCCCAGCGAGAGCAAGGTGTAGATCAGCCCCGGCGCGGCGGCCGCCACCCAGGGTTCCCAATCGCGCAGGTTGCCGATGAAGCCGAACACGTTGTTCAGCAGGAAAAAGCTGATGCCCACCAGCACGCCCAGGAACACGTAGCCGGTGATGTTGCCGGAGCGGAAATGCAGGTAGGCAAAGGGCAGCGCCAGCACCATCATCACCAGGCAGCTCAAGGGGTAGAACACCTTGCGCCAGAACTCGATCTCGTAGCGCTGGGCGCTTTGCCCGTTGGCCTGCAGGTGGCGGATGTACTGGAACAGTTCGGTGGTCTGCATGCGGTCGGGGCTGAGCACGGCGGCGGCCACCATGTCCAGCGACAACTGCGTCGACCAGCTCCATTGCGCCAGCTTGTCGATGCTGACCTGGGCATCGGCCGCGTCGACCTGGCCGAAGCGCAGGCGCTCGACGTCTTGCAAGGCCCAGCCCTGGCCGGCGACGATGCGTCCGGTGGCGGCCTGGGTGGTCGACGCCAGCCGGCCGTGCCGGGCGTCGAACTCGAAGATGCGGATCTGGCTGAGCGTGCCGTCCGAGGCCAGCGCGCCGACGTTCACCGAATAGGTGCTGGTTTCTTGCCGGTCCTTCATCCAGGCGCCGGTGCGCCCGACCGTGATATCGCCCAGAAAGCGCGCCTGCAGCGTTTGCGCCGTGCGGTTGGCCGCCGGTGCCACGTAGTCGCCGAACACGAAGGTCAGCACCACGAAGCCCAGCCCCAGCGTCAGCAGCATGCCGAGCGCGCGGCGCGGCCCCAGGCCACTGGTGCGCAGGATGGTGTATTCGGAGCTCTCGGCCAGGCGCGCCATCACGAAGATGGTGCCGATCAACACCGCGATCGGCAGCAGCTCGTACAGGTGGCTGGGCACCAGCAAGGCCACGTACAGCAGCGCGTAGCTGAGCGTGTAGCCGCGCGAGGCGCCCTGGTTCAGCTCGCCCAGCTGGTCCACGAAGTCGAAGAAGAAGAACAGCAGCAGAAAGGCCAGCGCCACGAAGCCGACGGCGCGCAGGATCTCGTTGTAGACCAGCCGGCGGATGGTGGTCATGCCGCGTCTCCCGTGGGGGCCCGCCGCCAGCCCAGGCGCCAGTTGCCATGGCGTGCCAGCAGCAGTCCCATGGCCAGCAGGAAGATGCCGCCGTGCAGCAACAGCATGAACAGGCCCATGTCGATGCGTCCGCGGCCGATCCAGTTCTGGCCCACGCTCAGCATGTTGTAGTAGCCGGCGAAGGCGAACAGCGCGAACACCAGTCCCGCGCTGCGGCCGGCGCGCGGATTTACCCGGGTGGCCGCCAGCGCGATGATCACGCAGTTGAGGGCCGCCAGCGCCAGGCCCAGGCGCCACGACAGCTCGGCCAGGTGGCGGTCGCTGGGCTCGCGCAGCAGCTCCAGGGACGACTTCATGGTCGGCGAATTGTTGACCGTCTCGGTGGACAGCGTGCTGCCCAGGCGGTTGCCGTACTGGGCGAACTCGCTGACCCGCATCTGTCGGGTGTCGACCTCGGTTTCCACGCGCTGGCCCTGGTCCAGGATCAGGAAGCGCTCGGCATCCCGCACCTCCAGGTGGCCGCGCTGGGCCACCACCACGGCTTCCTTGCCGCGTTCGCGGGTGGAAATGAAGATGTTGCTGCCGACCTGGGCCTCGGGCGAATCCCGGTCGATGAAGAACACGCGCTGGCCACCGGCCGATTCGATGAAGCGCCCGGGCGCCACGCGTTCGATGTCGCCCCGGCTCTGGTAGCGGTCGCGCAGCTCGCGCACCTGGGAGTTGGTCCAGGGCCAGACCAGCAGCGCCAGCACCGTCACCGCCAGCAGCACCGGGGCGGCAAAGCGCAGCACCGGCTTGAGAAACGCCAGCAAGCCTTGCCCGCTCGAGAACCACACCACCATCTCGCTGGCCGCGTACATGCGCGTCAGCGTGGCGGTGATGGCCACGAACAGGCTCAGCGTCAGGATGGTCGGCAGATGGCCGAGCACGGTGAAGCCCAGCACCAGCATCACCTCGGACGGGTTGACCCGGCCGATGCTGGCCTGACCCAGCGTGCGGATCAGCATCACGGTCATCACGATGGTGACCAGCACCACCAGGGTGGCGCCGAAGCTGCGGCCCAGCTCCTTGCGCAGGGATGAATCGAATAACATTGGTCGAAAGGAAAACGTCAATTATGGACTTCCAGCTGCAATCCCTTTCCCTGGCCCAGGCCACCAAGGCGCGCGTACCCGCGTTGCTGGTGCTGGTGGCCGACGGCGTGCCCAGTGGCGACGATGCCTTGTCGGCGCTGTTGGCGCGCGCCATCGGCGAGGGCGATCTGAAAACCGACGCCGGCAAGCTGCTGTCCGCTTATGGCGCGACCGGCATCGCCGCGCGGCGCCTGGTGCTGGCCGGCATCGGCGACGGTGCCCCGGCCCAGGTGCGCAAGGCCGTGACGGCGGCGGTGGGCGCGCTCAAGAACGCCTCCCTCGACGCCCTCACCGTGTGTTTCGCGCAGGCCCCGGCGCCCCTGGCCGTGGGCGCGGCCGTGCGGGCCGCCGCCGAGAGCGCCTACGTCTACACCACCACCAAGGGGCCATCGGCCGGCGATCAGGCCGCGCCCCGGCTGAGCCGGATAACCCTCGCCGTCCCAGGCCTGACCGCCGAGGCGAAAGCCGAGTTCGACCAGGCCGTGGGCACCGCCCAGGGCATCCGCATGGCGCGCGAATGGGCCAACCGCCCGGCCAACCACGCCACGCCCCGGCAGCTGGCCGAAGCCGCCAAGGCGCTGGCCAAGCTGCCGCGCATCGACTGCCAGGTGCTGGGCCCGAAAGAGGTCGCCAAGCTCGGCATGGGCGCCTTCCTGGCCGTGGCCCAGGGCTCGGAGCAGGAACTGCGCTTCATTGAGCTGCGCTACAACGGTGGTGCCAAGGGCGAGGCCCCGGTGGTGCTGGTGGGCAAGGGCATCACCTTCGACACCGGCGGCATCTCGCTCAAGCCGGCGCCCGAGATGGACGAGATGAAGTTCGACATGAGCGGCGCCGCCAGTGTGCTGGGCGTGTTCCGCGCGCTGGCCGAGTTGCGGCCGCGCCTGAACGTGGTCGGTCTGGTGCCGGCGTGCGAGAACATGCCCGACGGGCGCGCCGTCAAGCCCGGCGACGTGGTCACCAGCATGAGCGGGCAGACCATCGAGATTCTCAACACCGATGCTGAAGGGCGCCTGGTGCTGTGCGACGCCCTGACTTACGCGGCGCGCTTCAAGCCGCGCGCGCTGATCGACATCGCCACCTTGACCGGTGCCTGTGTGATTGCCCTGGGCGGCGTGCGCAGCGGCCTGTTCGCCAGCGACGATGCGCTGGCCACCGCGCTGCAAGCCGCTGGCGAGCAGGCGCAGGACTTGTGCTGGCGCCTGCCGCTGGACGACGACTACGCCGAGGGCCTGAAAACCAACTTTGCCGATGTAGCCAATGTCGCCGGTCGCCCGGCCGGCGCCGTCACCGCGGCCAAGTTCCTGCAGCGCTTTGTGGGCGATTTGCCCTGGGCGCACCTGGACATCGCCGGCACCGCCTGGAAGGGCGGCGCGGCCAAGGGGGCCACCGGCCGGCCGGTCGGCCTGCTGGTGCAGTATTTGCTGGCGCAGGCCGGCGCGGAGCCCGCCGCCCCGGCCTCGGCGCGTGGGCGCAAGCCCGCCGGCGGCAAGGGCAAGCGGCGCGCCTGAGCCCGGCGACCATGACCGAAGTGGTGTTCCACTTCAACGTGCCCGACAAGCTGCACTACGCCTGCCGGTTGCTGCGCAAGGCCTACGCGGCCGGTGACCCGGTGGGCGTGGTGGCATCGCCGGAGCAGCTGCAGACCCTGGACACCACGCTGTGGAGCTTTTCGGCGCTGGATTTCATCCCGCACTGCCGGGCCTCGGCACCGGCGCCCCTGCTGCAGGCCAGCCCCATCGTGCTGGCCAGTGCCGCCGCCGAGCTGCCCCAGGCAGCCGAGGTGTTGGTGCATCTGGGCGAGACGGTGCCGGCCGGTTTTGAGCGCTTCTCACGCCTGATCGAGCTGGTGGCCGCGGACGACGCCGACCGCGGCCTGGCCCGCCAGCGTTGGCGCCATTACGCCGATCGCGGCTACGCGATCACGCACCACGACCTTGCCCAACGGAGCTGACCCGCCGTGAACCCGCCGCCCGCGCCAGCCGATCCCGGCTCAGCCTTGCCCGTCGCTCCCGCCGTGGCGGCGCGGCGCTTCGTGCCGACCCTGACCGAGGTGATGGTGCCGGGCGGTGCGACCGCGCCGACGCCGGCTGTGCCCCAGCCCACCGTCCCGGCCCCCCCGGTCGCTGCGCCGCCACCGCTGGCGGCCACAGAGCCTTTGGATATCGACGCCCTGCTGCGCCGTCTGGGCCCGGAGCTGGACCGCGAAATCAGCGAGGCCATCGCCCGCGTGCTGCACGAGCAACTGCTGGGTCTGAACACCCGCGTGCGCCAGGCCGTGGCCGAGGTGGTGCGCGACGCGGTGGCTCGCGCCCTGCGAGAGCGCGCTTGATCCTGCACAGAATATTAAGATTTGGCGGCGGACCCTAGCAAGTTCCCTGATGCCGCGGGGCGGCCAGATGCTGTATCGTTCTTGTTTTCCAACTTGGAGGTAAGAGTATGAAGGTCAAATTGACTTGGGCCGCCGTGCTGGTGGGTGCCATGCTGGCCGCCGCCTGCGGCAAGAAGGAAGAGGCCCCCGCGCCAGCTCCCGCGCCGGCTCCGGCCCCCGCTGCCCAAGCGCCCGCCCCCGCCGCTCCCGCTGGCGAGGAGATGGTGGTCAAGATTGGTCACGTCGGCCCGGTTTCCGGTCCTCAAGCCCACTACGGCAAGGACAACGAGAACGGTTCGCGCATGGCCATCGAGGACCTGAACGCCCAGAACATCGTCATCGGTGGCAAGAAGATCAAATTCGAGATCCAGGCCGAGGACGATGCCGCCGATCCCAAGCAGGGCACCGCCGCCGCGCAAAAGCTGTGCGACGCCAAGGTCAACGGCGTGGTCGGTCACCTGAACTCGGGCACCACCATTCCGGCGTCCAAGATCTACAACGACTGCGGCCTGCCGATGGTCACTGGCGCGGCCACCAACCCCGACCTGACCAAACCCGGCTACAAGAACGTCTTCCGCATCATCGCCAACGATCTGGCGCTGGGTGCCGGCTTGGCCAATTACGCCGCCGAAACGCTGAAGCTGAAGAAAATCGCCGTCATGGACGACCGCACGGCGTACGGCCAGGGTGTGGCCAAGGTGTTCGAGGACACCGCCAAGGCCAAAGGCATGGAAGTGGTGGACCAGCAGTTCACGACCGACAAAGCCACCGATTTCATGGCCATCCTGACGGCCATCAAGTCGAAGAGCCCCGACGCCGTGTTCTACGGCGGCATGGACCCGCAAGCCGGCCCCATGCTGCGCCAGATGGAGCAGCTGGGCATGGCCAACGTCAAGTACTTCGGCGGCGACGGCATCTGCACCAGCGAGATCGCCAAGCTCTCCGGTGGCGCCAAGACCCTGGGCAATGTGATCTGCGCCGAAGGTGGTGCTTCGCTGCAGAAAATGCCGGGCGGTACCGAATGGAAAGCCCGGTACGACGCCAAGTACCCGAACCAGTTCCAGGTCTACAGCCCATACACCTACGACGCCACGATGCTGCTGGCCGACGCCATGAAGCGTGCCGATTCGGTGGATCCCAAGGTCTACCTGCCCAAGCTCATCGAGTCCGACTACAAGGGCGTGACCTCGCAGATCCAGTTCGAGCCCAACGGCGAGCTGAAGAACGCGGCCATCACGCTGTACAAGTACGTGGACGGCAAGAAGACCCCGCTGTAAGCGGCGTCCCGACCGGTGCCCGGGCTGGCCTCCAGCCCCGGCCCCGATGCAAAAAGCCCGCTCTCGAGCGGGTTTTTTGCATCCGGGGCGTGGGTGTTTTCAGGCCGGCGTGAAGGCCAGCCGCACGTAGATCGGCGCGTAGGCCTCGGCCTGGGTGATCTCGACCAGGTTCTCCTTGGCCAGCTCGAGCAGGGCGATCAGGGTCACAACCAGCACCGGCGCGCCCTTGGCCGGGTCGAACAGGTCCTCGAACGGGGCGAAGCGCCGGCCCTGCAGCTTTTTCAGCACGATCGACATGTGCTCGCGCACCGACAGCTCCTCGCGCGTGATCTTGTGGTGCTGCACCAGCTTGGCGCGGCGCAAGATGTCGCCCCAGGCGGCCTGCAAATCGGCCAGTTCCACGTCCGGAAAGCGCGGCTGCAGCGCCGATTCGATGTGGATCTGCGCCTTCAGAAAGTCGCGCCCGAACTGCGGAATCTCGGCCAGCCGCGCACCCGCCAGCTTCATCTGCTCGTACTCCAGCAGGCGCCGCACCAGTTCGGCGCGCGGATCCTCGGGCTCCTGCCCTTCGGCCGTCTTGCGGGACGGCAGCAGCATGCGCGACTTGATCTCGATCAGCATGGCCGCCATCAGCAGGTATTCGGCGGCCAGCTCCAGGTTGCGGCTGCGGATTTCCTCCACATAGCTCAGGTACTGGCGGGTCACCGCCGCCATGGGGATGTCGAGGATGTTGAAGTTCTGCTTGCGGATCAGGTAGAGCAGCAGGTCGAGCGGGCCTTCGAAGGCCTCCAGGAACACCTCCAGCGCATCCGGCGGGATGTACAGGTCCTGCGGCATCGCAAACAGCGGCTCGCCGTACAGGCGCGCCACGGCGACGTGGTCCACCACCTCGGGCAACGGCGCCTGGGGCGCGCCTTCGGCCAGCAACTGATGTGCGTCGGGGAGGGCCATTTACTATGAAATTGGAAGCAAACCTGGATGTGCCAGCGCCGGCCAAGCCCTGATTTGGCCCATGCTCCGGTCGGCGTGTCGCACGCCGTCAGTCGGGCACGGCGGCGGTCTGGTAGACGTAGGGCTTTTGCGCCACGCGGCCGGCCTGAAACTCGGCCTGCAGCGTGCGGTCGATCTGTTTGTCCCACAGCAGGGCGCGGCCTTCGACCTGTTGCCGGTCCAGCTCGGGCCGGGTCTGCTTCAGATCGTTCAGGAACAGCGTGACCTCGGAACGGTAGTGCGGGCGCTGGAAGATGCGAGCAAGGGACATAAACTGTGGCGTTGGGTCGGAAAAATCTGACGGCGCGGCACCCGGCTGCGGCGTTGTAGGTCTGTTTTCCCCATTTTACCGGGCAACCCCGTCATGAAGACATTTCACACGCGCTTTCGAGTTTGGGGCCTGGCTGGCCTGCTGGGGGCCACGCTGGTCCTGTGGGGCTGCGATCAGCAGGCCATCAAGGAGCTGGAGGAGGGCGTGGCCAGCGAGGCCGACGTGGTGCAGCGCTTCGGTCAGCCCGAACGCGTCTGGCCCGAGGCCGGCGGCGCCCGTACCTTCGAATACAACCGCCAGCCCGAGGGCATGCGCAACTACATGATCACCATTGGCCCGGACGGCAAGATGAGCGCGCTGCGCCAGGTGCTGACGCCCGACAACTTCCGCCGCGTGCGCGCCGGCATGGGGGTGGAGGAGGTGCGCCGCCTGCTCGGCAAACCGGCCCGGCAGGTGCCCTACAAGCTGCGCAACGAAGTGACCTGGACCTGGAAGTTCCTGGAGCCGCCGAGCGAAAAGAAGGCCTTCAACGTCATCTTCGGCCCCGACTACCGCGTGCTGGGCACCGAGATCGGCCCCGATCCGGATGGCCCCGACATGCGCGGCGGGGGCTGAGCGCCCGCCCGCCAAGCCTCACGCGCCGCCGTAGGCTGAGTCCTCGGCCCGGGCGCTTTGGCCAGTCAGCGGCTGCACCGCGGCATGGACGGCGCGGGCCACGTCGGGCTGCACGTCGTCGGCCGACCGGGCGGTGAACTGGTCCAGCAGCCCGGTGCGCTCGGCGATGTCGCGCGGCTGGTTCATCAGGCCCGAGACGACCAGGCGCACACCCTGCTTGCGGCAGGTGTGGAGCAGGTTCTCCAGCGCCTCGGCGCCGGTCGAATCGACGTAGATGACGTTCTTCAGATCCAGCACCAGGGTGTGCGCCGGCAGATGGTCTTCCAGCGCCTCGACCAGCTTGGTGGCGCCAAAGAACAGCGCGCCGTACAGGCGCCAGGCTTGCAGCTGGCCTTCGTGCCCGGCCAGCTCGGCGTGGTCGGCGGCCGTCAGGCGCTCGCTGCGCGACAGGCTGGAGATGCGGTAAATGAAGGTCACGCAGGCGGCGAAGATGCCAAATTCGACGGCCACCGTCAGATCGAAGATCACCGTCAGCAGGAACACCGCCACCAGGGTCACGCGGTACGGCAGGCGGTAGCTCTTCAGGCGCGCGAACTCGCGCCATTCGCCCATGTTCCAGGCCACGAACATCAAGATGGCCGCCAGCGTGGCCAGCGGAATCGAGCCGGCCAGTGGCGCGGCCACCAGGATCACCGCCAGCAGCGCCCCCGCGTGCACCATGCCGGCGACGGGGCTGGTGGCGCCGCTTTTCACGTTGGTGACGGTGCGCGCGATGGTGCCGGTGGCCGGCATGCCGCCGAAAAATGGGGTGACGAAGTTGGCGATGCCCTGCGCCATCAGCTCCTGGTTGGGGTCGTGGCGGTCGCCGATCATGCCGTCGGCCACGCGGGCGCACAGCAGCGACTCGATGGCGCCCAGCAGCGCCAGGGTGATCACGGGCATCAGCAGGTAGCGCGCCGACTCCCAGCTGAAATTGGGCAGATGAAAGGCCGGCAGCGCCGCCGGAATGCCGCCAAAGCGGCTGCCAATGGTTTCCACCGGCAGCTGGAACACGCCCACCACCGCGGTCGCCAGCACCAGCGCCACGATCGAGCCCGGCACGCTGGAAAGCTTGTCGCCAAAGGGCAGGATGGGGCCAATGCCCGGCACGCGCGGCGCCAGGCGCTGCCAGCCGACCACGATGGCCAGCGAGGCCAGCGCCACCCCCAGCGCCCAGGGGTTCAGTGTGTTCAGGTGCGCCCACAGCGTGCCCAGGATGCCGAAGAAATCACCCGGCATCTTGGCGATGGTCAGGCCCAGGAAGTCCTTCACCTGCGACAGCCCGATCAGCACCGCGATGCCGTTGGTGAAGCCAATGATCACCGCCACCGGGATGAAGCGCACCAGCGTGCCCAGTTTGAACAAACCCATCAGGAACAGCAGCACGCCCGACAGCGCGGTGGCGATGATGAGGTTGCCCACGCCGTAGCGCTCGACGATGCCGTAGACGATGACGATGAAGGCCCCCGCCGGCCCGCCGATTTGCACCCGGCTGCCGCCCAGCAGCGAAATCAGAAAACCTGCGATGATGGCGGTGAACAGGCCCGCTTCCGGCTTCAGGCCACTGGCAATGGCAAACGCCATGGCCAACGGCAGCGCCACCACCGCCACCGTCACGCCGGCGCCCAGGTCCTTGGCGAAGCGGGCCCGGTCGTAGCCCTGAAGGGCGTCGATCAGGCGGGGGCGGAACGCAGGCAGGGGCAGCGACATGGTGACTCAAGGCGACGGAGTGCGGCGCCAAGCAGGGGCGCCGTGCCCTGGATGGTAGAGCCTGAGGGCTTTGGGTTGGCTGACGAACCACAAGCTCGGCCGCCGTGCCGGCCCCGCTAGGCGGGGTGGCGTTGGCTTGATCCGATGCCGACCGGACACACGGCCAGCCCGGCGCGCGGCGTCAGCGCACGCGCATGCCCGGCTGCGCCCCGGGCCAGGGTTCCAGCACGAAGATGCCGGGCTGGGCGTTGTCGTCGGCGTGGCTGGCGGCCAACACCATGCCTTCGCTGACGCCGAACTTCATCTTGCGCGGCGCCAGGTTGGCGACCAGCACCGTCAGCTTGCCTTGGAGCTGCTCGGGCTGGTAGGCGCTGGCGATGCCGGAGAACACGTTGCGCAGGCGTGGCTGGCCGTCTTCGCCTGTTTCACCGGCGTCCAGGGTCAGGCGCAGCAGCTTGGTCGAGCCTTCCACCGGCTCGCAGCGCACGATGCGGGCGATGCGCAGGTCGGTCTTGGCGAAGTCGTCGATGCCGATGGTGGGTGCCAGCGGCTCGCCCCCGGGAGCTTGGGTGGTCTCGGTTGCTTCTGTTTTGATAGCTGGTTCGGATTGCTGGGCGCCGGCCGGTGGCGCAAAAAGCGCTTCCAGCTGCTTGGCGTCGACGCGCTGCATCAGGTGCTTGTATTCGCCGATCTGGGCGCCCGCGCCCAGTGGCACCCGCACGTCGTCCATGCGTCCCGGCGGCACCATGACGAAATGCGCCACGTCGGCCGCCAGGCGGGGCAGGATCGGCTGCAGGTACAGCGCCAGGATGCGGAAGGCCTCGATGCAGGTGGTGCAGACGTCGTGCAGGCGCTCGTCCTGGCCGGGCGCCTTGGCCAACTCCCAGGGCTTGTTCTGGTCGACGTAGGCGTTCACCCGATCGGCCAGCTGCATGACCTCGCGCACCACCTTGGCGGTTTCGCGCTGCTCGTACAGCTCAATCACCGTGGGCAGGGCGGCGCGCAACTGCTCCAGCAACGCCAGGCCGTCGGCCGAAACCACGCTCAGGCGCCCGTCAAAGCGCTTGCTGATGAAGCCGGCCGCGCGCGAGGCGATGTTGACGAACTTGCCGATCAGGTCGGCGTTGACGCGGGCCATGAAGTCGTCGGCATTGAAGTCGATGTCCTCGTTGCGGCCCGACAGCTTGGCCGCCAGGTAGTAGCGCAGCCACTCGGGGTTCATGCCCAAGGACAAATACTTCAGCGGGTCCAGCCCGGTGCCGCGGCTCTTGCTCATCTTCTCGCCGTTGTTGACGGTGAGAAAGCCGTGCACGAAGACCTTGGTCGGCACCTTGCGGCCGCTGAACTGCAGCAGCGCCGGCCAGAACAAGGTGTGGAAGGTGATGATGTCCTTGCCAATGAAGTGGTACTGCTCGGTGGCGGGGTCGGCCATGAACTGCTCGAAACTCATCGGCTGGCCGCTGGCCGTCTTGCCCCCCCCCTTGCTGAACAGGTTGTTCAGGCTGGCCAGGTAGCCGATCGGGGCGTCGAACCACACGTAGAAGTACTTGCCCGGCTGGCCCGGAATCTCGATGCCGAAGTAGGGCGCGTCGCGCGAGATGTCCCAGTCGCCCATCTTGGGCTTGCCGTCTTCGCCGGGGGCGATCCATTCGGTGATCTTGTTCAGCACCTCGGGCTGCACGGCGCCGCTGGTGGTCCAGGTTTTCAGGAAGGCCAGGCAGCGCGGATCCGACAGCTTGAAGAAGAAGTGGTCGCTGCTGCGCAACTCGGGCCGGGCGCCCGAGAGGGCCGAGTAGGGCTCGATCAGCTCGGTGGGGGCGTAGACCGCGCCGCAGACCTCGCAGTTGTCACCGTACTGGTCCTTGCTGTGGCAGTTGGGGCATTCGCCCTTGATGAAGCGGTCGGGCAGGAACATGCCCTTCTCGGGGTCGAAGAACTGCTCGATGGTGCGCCGCTCGATCAGGCGGTTGGCGTCCAGCGCGGTGTAGATGGACTGGCACAGCGCGTGGTTCTCGGGCGAATCGGTGTGGCTCCAGTTGTCGAAGCCGATCAAAAAGCCGTCCAGGTACTGCTGGCGCCCGGCGGCGATGTCGGCCACGAACTGCTCGGGCGTCTTGCCGGCCTTCTCGGCCGCGATCATGATCGGTGCGCCGTGCGCGTCGTCCGCGCCCACAAAGTTCACCGCATGGCCCTGCATGCGCTGGAAGCGCACCCAGATGTCGGCCTGGATGTACTCCATGATGTGGCCGATGTGGAAGGTGCCGTTGGCGTACGGCAGGGCGGTGGTGACGAAGATCTGGCGGGGGGCGGACATGCGCTGGGTTCTTTCGCGTGGATGGCGACAAGGGAACCTAGCATTCTAGGCAAGCCCTGGCCCGCCCACTGGCGTTGTTCTTCCTTGCGCAGTAAAGAAGGAGCTCGGCGTCGGCTGCTCAGGGGGGTGTTCCTGGTGCAGTCCAACCGAGGAAGTCGCGAATCGCCCCGCGCTGGGCCATGGCGTCGGAGAAACCCAGGCGCATCAGCTCGCGCGTGTAGCCGGTCTCAAACAGCAGGTAGCTGGCCAGCGCGCCATTGCTGGGCGGCTGCCCGGCGCCGGGGCCGGCGCGCACGCCCAACGCGCCCAACAGCGCGCGCACCGACTGAGGCAGCGCCTGCAGGTGGCGCGTGGCGATGCCGTCCAGACGCTCGGAGGGCGTGACCACCAGCAGCTCGACCGGGCGCAGGCCGGTGCCCTGACGCCGCTCGGGCGGGATCAGGTGCAGCGTGCGGTTGACGCGCTCCAGCCGTTCCACGTCGGCCGCCAGCGTGTCCAGGAAGATGCCCGACAGCGCGTGGCCGGCGACCTGCGCCAGGCTTGGGTAGGTGGCCGGCGGCAGGTTGGACAGCGCCGGTTCGTGCGAGCGCCCGGCGCCGATCACGAACACCCGTTCGGCGCCCAGGTGGATGGCCGGCGAGAGCGGCGCCGTCTGGCGCATCGAGCCGTCGCCGTAATAGGCCGGCGCGCCCTCGGCCGTCACGCGCGCGGCCGGGAACAGGAAGGGAATGGCGGCCGAGGCCATCAGGTGCTCGACCTCGATGCGCGAGCGCACCGCGCGGCGTTGCGCGCGGGCCCAGTCCTGCATGTCGTCCAGCGCGTCGTAGAAGGTCAGGTGCTCGCCGCTGGCGTAGCTGGAGGCGGTGACGGCAAAGGCGCGCAGGCTGCGCTGGGCCAGCAACTCCGGGATGCGCTCCAGCGGCAGCGCCTCGCGCAGCAGCAGGCGCAGCGGTTGGTTGTCGAGCAGCGAGCGCGGCTGCAGCCGGCTCCAGCGTGCCAGCGCCCAGCCGATGGACATCAGGCTCAGCCAGCGCGCCCCGGCGCGGGCCGCGTCCAGCGGGCCGGCGCGGTACACCTGGGCGGCGTGGAATTCGCGCCAGATGCGCGCCAGCCGCGCCACCGCGGGGCTGAACTGGTCGGCGCCGGAGGCCAGGGCCGCACCGTTGATGGCGCCGGCCGAGGTGCCGATGATGATGCCGAAGGGCGAGCCATGCCGTCGCGGTGCGTAGCGGCGCTGCAGCGCCGCCACGGCCTGCAGCACGCCGACCTGGTAGGCGGCGCGCGCGCCGCCGCCGGTCAGCAGCAGGCCGGTGCGCAGTGGCAGGGAAGAGGCGTCGGTGTTCATTCGCTTGGTGGCGAGTGTGCCGAGTCCGGGCCTGGTCCGCGCCCCAGGGAAAACCCGCTGGCCTCGGGGCCAAGGCCCTGTTGGAGGGGCGGGTGGCGGGGTTCGCTAGACTTGCCGGACTCAAGGCCTTGAATTTACCCCCACACGCCATGCCCATCACCGAATCCGACCTGCTTGCCGCCCTGTCCTCCGTCCGCGACCCGCTCACCGACCAGGCGCTGGTGGCCGAGCGCGCCGTGCGCAACGTGCAGATCGACGGCGCCGACGTGGCCTTCGACGTCGAGCTGGGCTACCCCGCCAAAAGCCTGGTGCCGGCGCTGCGCCAGCAGCTGGTGGCCGCGGCGCGCACGCTGCCGGGGGTGGGCAACGTGTCGGCCAACGTGGTCAGCCGCGTCATCGCCCACGCGGTGCAGCGCGGCGTGCAACTGCTGCCGGGCGTGAAGAACATCGTCGGCGTGGCCTCCGGCAAGGGCGGCGTGGGCAAGAGCACCACCGCCGTCAACCTGGCCCTGGCCCTGGCCGCCGAAGGCGCCCGCGTGGGCTTGCTGGACGCCGACATCTACGGCCCCAGCATCCCGCTGATGATGGGCGTGAGCGGCCGCCCGGAAAGCGTGGACGGCCAGAACATGGAGCCGCTGCAGAGCCACGGCGTGCAACTGATGTCGATCGGCTTCCTGGTCGATGCCGACGAGGCCACGATTTGGCGCGGCCCGATGGCCAGCCAGGCGCTGGACCAGTTGCTGCGCCAGACGGCCTGGAAGGATCTGGACTACCTGGTGGTGGACATGCCGCCTGGCACCGGCGACATCCAGCTCAGCCTGAGCCAGCGCGTGCCCATGACCGGCGCGCTGATCGTCACCACCCCGCAGGACATCGCCCTGGCCGACGCGCGCAAGGGCGTGGCCATGTTCGAGAAAGTGGGGGTGCCGATCCTGGGCGTGGTGGAGAACATGGCCGTGCACGTGTGTTCCAACTGCGGGCACGTGGAGCACATCTTTGGCGCCGAGGGCGGCAAGCGCTACGCCGCCGAGAAGGGCCTGGCCTACCTGGGCGCGCTGCCGCTGGCGCTGTCCATCCGCGAGCAGGCCGACAGCGGCCAGCCCACGGTGGTGGCCGACCCGGAGGGCGAGGTGGCGACCCTGTACAAGGCCATCGCGCGCCAGGTGGCGGCGGGCATTGCCGCCAAGGCCAAGGATTTCTCCAGCAAATTCCCGTCGATCAAGATTTCGCGCGATACCTGAGCCACGCGGGTCCGCGCACCGGGCCCTAGGAGGAGCACCATGCCAGTTGCCGTCATTGCCAATCCCAAGGGGGGTGTGGGCAAATCCACGCTGGCGACCGAGGTCGCCGGGTACTGGGCCAGTCGGGGCCACGCCGTGATGCTGGGCGACGTCGACCGGCAGCAGTCCTCGCGCCTGTGGCTGGGCCTGCGCCCGCCCGAGGCGGCGCCGATTCGCGCCTGGGAGGTGCAGCGCGACTTCATCGTGCGTCCGCCCAAGGGCACCACCCACGTGGTGCTGGACACCCCGGCCGGCCTGCACGGCACCCGCTTCAAGGACGTGGTGCGCCTGGCCGACAAGGTGCTGGTGCCGCTGCAAGCCAGCATCTTCGACATCTACGCCACGCGCGAATTTCTGGACCAACTGGCCGAGATCAGGGGCGGTGGCGAGCGCCAGATCGGCATCGTGGGCATGCGCGTGAACGAGCGCACCATCGCCGCCGACCAATTGCGGCAGTTCGTCGACGGCCTGGGTCTGCCAGTGCTGGGCATGCTGCGTTCGACGCAAAACTACGTGTACCTGGCCGCGCGCGGGCTGACCTTGTTCGACGTCGGCCCCGGCCGCGTGGCGCGTGATCTGGAGCAGTGGCAGGGCATCTGCCGCTGGCTGGATCAGCCCTGAGTGGGGCGCCGTGCGTCGCGCGGCGGACAGCGCCGGCGCGCGTGTCGGGCTAGATTCAGGCCCATGAAAACCTTTGATTCCCTGGCCGATCTGGCCGCCTGCGCCGGGCAGGAAGTGGTCGTCTCCGACTGGTTCACGGTGACCCAGCAGCACATCGACCAGTTCGCCGACGCCACCGGCGACCACCAATGGATCCATGTCGACGCCGAGCGGGCCAAGACCGGGCCCTTCGGCACCACCATCGCGCACGGCTACCTGACGCTGTCGCTGCTGGCCGGTTTCTCGATGCGTTCGTTCGAGGTGCGGGGCGTCAGCATGGGCATCAACTACGGGCTGAACAAGGTGCGTTTCATGGCCCCGGTGCCGGTGGGCAGCCGCCTGCGCGCGCGCATGCGCCTGCTGGAGGCCATGCCCATCCAGGGCGGCCTGCAGCTGACCTGGCAAAGCACCATCGAGCGCGAGGGCAGCGACAAGCCGGTGTGCGTGGCCGAGCCGGTGTCGAGGTACCACGTGGCGGCGTAGCGGGCTCCCCCCTGAGGCGCTGCGCGCCATCCCCCAGGGGACGACGCCAGCGGCCGGGCGAAGCCCGCTCCGCGGCGTCCGCTGGCATGGCCTGCTCCGCGGCCATCGGCTTCTTGTAGGGGAAACTGGAGCGGATGTTCTTGGGCGAAGCCGCGTTGCGGGCGCCGTCGCCATCCGCCGACTTTGGTCTTCGGGGGATTCAGCTGCCGGCAAAGCCGTTTTGCCGCCAGGCCTCGAACACGGTGACGGCCACGGCGTTGGACAGGTTCAGGCTGCGCTGGCCGGGACGCATGGGCAGGCGCAATTGCTGGGGCGCCGCCAGGCTGTCGCGCAGGGCCGGCGGCAGGCCCCGGGTTTCGGCGCCAAACACCAGCCAGTCGCCGGGCGCGAAGCGCACCTCGTGCACGGCGCGCGTGCCGCGCGTGGTGAGGGCGAACAGGCGCTCGGGCGCGGGGGCGCAATCGCGCACGAAGGCCGCCCAGTCGGCATGGCGGCGCAGCTCGGCGTACTCGTGGTAGTCCAGGCCGGCACGGCGCATGTGCTTGTCGTCCATTGAAAAGCCCAGCGGCTCAATCAGGTGCAGGTGGCAGCCGGTGTTGGCCGCCAGACGGATCACGTTGCCGGTGTTGGGCGGAATTTCGGGTTCGACCAGGACGATGTGGAACATGGCTTGAGGCGGGTGGAATCGGGGTCAATGGGGGACGTCGGTGCGCGCGAAGGCCAGCGCCGTGACCTGGGCCGCGCCACCGGCGCGCAGCACGCGGGCGGCTTCGGCCAGGCTGGCGCCGGTGGTCATCACGTCGTCCACCAGCACGACGTGACGGCCGCGCACGCTGGGGGCCAACAAGGGGTCGAGGGCAAAGGCGCCCCGCACGTTGCGCAAGCGCTCGGCGCGCGTCAGGCCGCGCTGGGGTGTGCCGTGGCGAATCCGCAACAGCACCTGCAGGCGCAGCCGATGCCCGTCGAGCCGCTGGGCCAGCAATTGGGCGGGGTTGTAGCCGCGTTCGGCCAGGCGCTGGCTCGACAAGGGCAGCGGCAGCACCATGTCGGCCGTGGCCAGGGCGGGTGCCACGCCCGGTGCATCGGCCAGCAATGCCGCCAGCGCGCTGGCCAGGCCGGGGTCTTGCTGGAACTTCAGGCGCGCCACGCAGCGAGCCCACGGCCACTGGTACGACACCGCCACCCGGCATTGCTCGAACGGCGGCGGCTCGCGCAGGCAGGCGCCGCAACGCGCCACGCCCTCGGGCACCGGAAGCGCGCAGCCGTGGCAGCGCGGCACGGGCTGGGCGAAGCGGCCCACGCAGGCCGGGCACAGGGTGCGGGCCGGCCAGGCGTGGCAAATCAGGCACTGGCCGGGCCAGGCGCTGGGGGACAGCAGGCGGGTGAACATGGTGGGGCAAGCCGGCGAGCGCATCAATATACTGGTCGCTCGCCATGTCCACCGAACTGCCCCCCACCATCGACCCCGTGGCCGCCGCCCGCTGGGCCCGGCGCGCGCCCGAGACTTCGCCCTGGCTGCACGAGGAAGTGGCGCGGCGCATGGCCGAGCGCCTGCCGGTGATCCGCCTGCCGGTGCGCCAGTGGGTGGATTGGTCGCCGGTGCGCGGCGGCGCGCAGGGCCACGAGTTGGTGCGGCTGCAGTACCCGGATGCAGGGCATTTCAGGGTGCTGGTCGGCGCCCAGTCATCCGAGGATGCTATCAAAAAAGATGCAAAGACCGGCTGGTGGACACGTTGGCGAGGGAGCCGGGCGGCGCCGTCCCAGGCCGGTCCGACGCCACCGCCGGGCGCGGCCCAGCTGCTGTGGGCCAACATGCTGGCGCACCAGTCGGCCGACCCGGCGGCGTTGATGGCCGACTGGCACCAGGCCTTGGCGGTGGATGGTTTTCTGATGTTCTCTTGCCTGGGGCCGGACACGGTGCGCGAGTTGCGCGAGCTGTATGCCCGCCTGGGCTGGCCGCCGCCGGCGCAGGCCTTCACCGACATGCACGACTGGGGCGATCAGCTGGTGGCCGCCGGTTTTGCCGACCCGGTGATGGACATGGAGCGCCTGACGCTGACGTTCGACACCCCAGCGCGCCTGCTGGCCGAGCTGCGCGAGCTGGGGCGCAACCTGCACCCGGAGCGGTTTGGCGGCTTGCGCACGCCGGCCTGGCGGCGGCGGCTGGAGGCGGCCCTCGACGCGCAGTTGCGCGCGCCAGGCGGCGGCCCGCTGACGCTCAGCTTCGAAATCGTCTACGGCCACGCGCTGAAACCGGTACCGCGCCACGCGGTGCAGGCGCATACCACACTTTCACTGGATGAAATGAGAACCCAGTTGCGGCAGCGCAATAGAAACTTGCCGTCAGGTTGAGAAAGGTCAAAGCGGCATGTCGAGTCGAGTACACTCGGCCGCACGAGGATGGTGGCTGCGCGCAGCGGTGGTTTCCCAAAGGCGATTTCCCCTTGCACAATACGTCGGCTTATCGATTCGCGCGCGTCAGCGATCAGGCTCTGGCGTGGCATCTGCGCCGCAACTGCAGCGTGACGCCGCGGCAAATGCTGGGCCTGTACCTGTCGCTGTGCGGGGTATCGCTGGGCATCGGCTTGGGCTTCTGGTGGATGGGCGCCCGAATGGTGATCGGCTTCGCGGGCCTGGAGCTGTTGGCGTTGGGGGTGGCTTTTTTGGCCTATGCCCGGCATGCGGCCGATGGCGAGACGGTGTCGTTGCAAGACGGGCACCTGATCGTCGAACGAGAACGCGCGGGCCGACGCGAGCGGCTGGAGTTTGGCGGCGCCCAGGTGCGCATCGCCGACACGACGCACGGCGATGGCCTGATCGAGGTCAGCGCCCAGGGCCGTCGGGTTCGCATCGGCTGCCACGTGCGGCCGGAGTGGCGCCCGGCCCTGGCGGGGGAGATGCGCAGCGCGCTGCGGGCCGGTGGCCACGTGGCATGGGGCGGATCGGGATGTGGTTGAGCAGATTTTGAAGACGTGAGCACGATGAAGAGCATGACAAGCAAGCTGGCCGGCTTTCCGCGCCAAGCAGCCGTCTGGATGGCGGCATGGGCCAGCACCGCCGCGTTGGCGGCCAAGGTCAATGACCTGCCGGGCGGACCGGCGGTGAATCAGCTCAGCCTGCATCCGCCGGTCACCCGCATCGCCGAGGAGCAGCACTGGCTGATGTGGATGCTGCTGATCATCTGCACGATCATCTTCCTGCTGGTGTTCGGCGTGATGTTCTATTCCATCTGGAAGCACCGCAAGTCGCAGGGCGCCAAGCCCGCCAGCTTCCACGAATCGGTCACCGTCGAGGTGATCTGGACCCTGGTGCCGTTCATCATCGTGATCCTGATGGCCTTGCCGGCCACCAAGGTGCTGGTGGCGCAAAAAGACACCACCAACGCCGACCTGACCATCAAGGCCACCGGCTACCAGTGGAAATGGGGCTACGACTACCTGAAGGGTGAAGGCGAGGGCATTTCCTTCCTCTCCACCCTGGATTCCTCGCAGCGCGCCCTGTCCAACGCCGGCACGCCCGAGGGCGACAACTACCTGCTGAAGGTCGATCACCCGCTGGTCGTGCCGGTCGGCAAGAAGGTGCGCATCATCACCACCGCCAACGACGTTATTCACGCCTGGATGGTGCCGGCCTTTGGCGTCAAGCAGGACGCCATCCCCGGCTTCGTGCGCGACACCTGGTTCAAGGCCGAGCAGACCGGTGACTTCTACGGCCAGTGCGCCGAGCTGTGCGGCAAGGAACACGCCTACATGCCGATCCACGTGAAGGTGCTGCCGGCCAACGAGTACACCAGCTGGGTTGAAGGCGAGAAAAAGCGCCTGGCCGCGCTGGCCGACGACCCCAACAAGACCTGGACCCTGGACGAGCTGGTGGCACGTGGTCAGAAAGTCTACGCCGCCAACTGCGCCGCCTGCCACCAGGAAAACGGCCGCGGCGGTGGCGCCATCAAGGCGCTGGACGGCAGCGCCGTCGTGCTGGGCCCGATGGCCGACCAGATGCACGTGGTGCTGGAAGGCCGCAACAATGGCACCATGCCGGCCTGGAAGCAGCTGTCCGACGTCGAGCTGGCGGCGGTCGTCACCTACACCAAGAACCACTGGAGCAACAAGACCGGCAAGGCGGTGCAGCCCGCCGAGTTCAAGGCCGCCCGCGAGGGCAAGTTCCCCGCCGGGAGCTGATTGTCCGCGCCCCGTTGAACCCGCCGAGTCCTTTCTAGAGCATTAATCCGGAGAAACCTCCATGAGCGCCGTCCTTCCCAGTTCGCACACCGGTCATCACGACCACGCGCACGACGACCACCATCACCACGGCCCCACGGGCTGGCGCCGCTGGGTGTTCGCCACCAACCACAAGGACATCGGCACGCTGTACCTGTTGTTCTCCTTCACCATGCTGATGATCGGCGGCGTGCTGGCGCTGTTGATTCGCGCCGAGCTGTTCCAGCCCGGCCTGCAGGTGGTCAACCCCGAGCTGTTCAACCAGCTCACCACCATGCACGGCCTGATCATGGTGTTCGGCGCCATCATGCCGGCCTTCGTGGGCTTCGCCAACTGGATGGTGCCGCTGCAGATCGGCGCCTCCGACATGGCCTTCGCGCGCATGAACAACTTCAGCTTCTGGCTGTTGATCCCGGCCGGCGCCATGCTGGCCGGTTCGTTCTTCATGCCCGGCGGCGCGCCTGCCGCCGGCTGGACGCTGTACGCGCCGCTGACGCTGCAGATGGGCCCCTCGATGGACGCCGGCATCTTCGCCATGCACATCATGGGCGCCAGCTCCATCATGGGCTCGATCAACATCATCGTGACCATCCTGAACATGCGCGCGCCCGGCATGACGCTGATGAAGATGCCGATGTTCTGCTGGACCTGGCTGATCACCGCCTACCTGCTGATCGCCGTCATGCCCGTGCTGGCCGGCGCCATCACCATGACGCTGACCGACCGTCATTTCGGCACCAGCTTCTTCAACCCCGCCGGCGGTGGCGACCCGGTGATGTACCAGCACATCTTCTGGTTCTTCGGCCACCCAGAGGTCTACATCATGATCTTGCCGGCCTTCGGCATCATCAGCCACGTGATCCCGACCTTCGCTCGCAAGAAGCTGTTCGGTTACGCCTCCATGGTGTACGCCACCTCGGCCATCGCCATCCTGAGCTTCATCGTGTGGGCGCACCACATGTTCACCACCGGCATGCCGGTGACAGGCCAGCTGTTCTTCATGTACGCCACCATGCTGATCGCGGTGCCGACTGCCGTGAAGATCTTCAACTGGATCGCCACCATGTGGCGCGGCTCCATGACCTTTGAAACCCCGATGCTGTTTGCCGTCGGCTTCATCTTCGTGTTCACCATCGGTGGCTTCACCGGCCTGATGCCGGCCGTGGCGCCGTTCGACACCCAGATTCAGGACACCTACTTCATCGTCGCCCACTTCCACTACGTGCTGGTGGCCGGCTCGCTGTTCGCGCTGTTCGCCGGTTTTTACTACTGGGCGCCGAAGTGGACCGGCGTGATGTACAACGAGACGCGCGGCAAAATCCACTTCTGGTGGTCGATCATCTCCTTCAACATCACCTTCTTCCCGATGCACTTCCTGGGTCTGGCCGGCATGCCGCGTCGCTATGCCGACTACCCGATGCAATTCGCCGACTTCAACATGATTGCGTCGATCGGCGGCTTCTTCTTTGGCTTCGCCCAGGTCTACTTCTTCCTGTTCGTCGCGCTGCCCTGCATGCGCGGCCAGGGCGCCAAGGCGCCGCAAAAACCGTGGGAAGGCGCCGAAGGCCTGGAGTGGGAAGTGCCCTCGCCAGCACCTTTCCACACCTTTGAAACCCCGCCCAAGCTGGACGCCACGGCCACCCGTGTGATCGGCTGAAGGCCAGAGCACACGCCGCCTTAGGCCTTAGCAGGAGCCCGACCGCACCATGACCCCGCCCGAGCTGAAGAAACGCAACCAACGCCTTGGCCTGATCCTGGCCTCGGTGGCCGTGGTGTTCTTCCTCGGCTTCATGGCGCGTATGGTGCTGCTGGGACATTGACGAGGCTCTAGGCCATGGCGCTGCGCAGTGAAAACCTGAAGATGGTGGGCAAGCTGGCCGTGGTCACGGCCGGCATGTTTGCCTTCGGTTACGCGCTGATCCCGCTGTACCGCGCCATCTGCGAAGTCACGGGTATCAACATCCTGTCGCTGTCCGAGGGTCTGGTGCCCGGCAACGCCCGCACCGGCCTCAGCGCGCAGGCGCTGAAGAACACGCAGGTGGACCGCAGCCGCACCATCACGGTCGAATTCGATGCCAATGCGCGCGGGGTGTGGGAATTCCATCCGGCGGTGCGCTCGGTGCAGGTGCACCCGGGCGAGTTGACCACGGTGATGTACGAGTTTCGCAACACCCAGCCCAAGCGCATGGCGGCACAGGCCATTCCCAGCTATGCGCCGCGCCAGGCGTCGGCGCATTTCCACAAGCTGGAGTGCTTCTGCTTCAACCAGTACACGCTGGAGCCGGGCGAAAAGCGCGAATGGCCGGTGGCCTTCGTCATCGACCCCAAGCTGTCCAAGGACGTGACCACCATCACCCTGTCGTACACCTTCTTCGAGGTGGGCGGCAAGACGCCGCCGGCGCCCGACTCGTCCAGCGCCGCGGCCGCGCCCAGCGCACCCGAGGTGGGCACGTGAACGCGCGCCCGCAGTCGCCCGCGCCGCAGCAACCGGCACCGCCCTCGTTCTGGCGTTCGGTCAAGATGGTGGCCTGGGGTTTTCTGGGCATCCGCAAGCGCAGCGACTACCAGCAAGATCTGGCGCAGGTCAATCCGTTTCACGTCATCGTGGCCGGCGTTCTGGCGGCTTTGCTGTTCGTGCTGGTGCTGGTGGGTATCGTCAACTGGGTGGTGTCCGGGAGCGGGGCGTGAGGCGCCCGTGTCTTTCGGTGTCGTTGTAAAAACAAGCGTCTTGTCGGCGCAAAGTCTTCGTGAATAGCTATAAATTCGAGAGCGCAGGAGTGAAGTCAGCATGAGCACCGCAACCCACGGCAAGACGCCGTACTACTACGTCCCGGCGGAATCGCGGCACCCCGTGATGGCCGCCATCGGGCTGTTTTTCGTCATCCTGGGCGCGGCCGAATGGGTCAATGGCGCCGCCTGGGGCAAATGGTCGCTGTTGCTGGGCCTGGTGTGGTGGCTGTTCGTGCTTTACCAGTGGTTTGGCGATGCCGTGCGCGAGAGCGAGGGAGGACTCTACGGCCGCAAGATCGATCTGTCTTACCGCTGGAGCATGAGCTGGTTCATCTTCTCCGAGGTGATGTTCTTCGGCGCCTTCTTCACTGCCCTGTGGTGGGGTCGCGCGCACTCGGTGCCCGAACTCGGCAGCTTGGAGAACGCGCTGCTGTGGCCCGACTTCAAGGCCGTGTGGCCCAGCCTGGCGGCCGGTGCCACCGCTTCGCCGGCCGGCATCGTCGAGCCCTTCCAGACCATGGGCCCGTTCTGGCTGCCCACCATCAACACCGCGCTGCTGCTCAGCTCGGGCGTCACGCTGACCATCGCCCACCACGCGCTGGTCGCCAACCAGCGTGCCCGCTGCATTGGCTTCATGTGGATCACCGTGTTGCTGGGCGCCACCTTCCTGTGCGTGCAAGGCTACGAGTACTACCACGCCTACACCGAACTGAATCTGAAACTCAGTTCCGGCATCTTCGGCTCGACCTTCTTCATGCTGACCGGTTTTCACGGCCTGCACGTGTTCATTGGCATGCTGATGCTGCTGTTCATCACCCTGCGCCTGATGAAGGGTCACTTCACCCCGCAGCGCCACTTCGGTTTCGAGGGCGCGGCCTGGTATTGGCACTTCGTGGACGTGGTGTGGCTGGGCCTGTACCTGTTGGTCTATTGGTTGTGATCCGGGCCTTGCCCCAGCCCAAAGAGCGCCGACGGGCGCTCTTTTCATTTCATTGGACGGCGGTGCTGGGGCGCCGGAGCGCCGCCTGGCGGGTCTACCGCCCCGCCGGCAGGCCGGTGGGCTGGATGTAGCCCAGCTTCCAGGCGATCAGAATGCACACGAACAGCAGCACCGACACGCCGACCCGCACGGCCAACGCCTTGACCATGCGCGAGGCGCGGCGCGTGTCGTCGGTTTCATCGGTCTGCCCACGCTGCATCATGAACACCAAGGCCGAGGCCAGGCTGCCGATGATGCCCAGGAAGGCGAGACCCACAAGCACTTGTTTCATGGAGCCGATTATCCCGTGAGCCGCTGGACCCAGGGCTGGCGCCGTGCGCTGGTGATCGTGGCGGCGTTGGCGGGCATGGCCAGCACCTTCTCGCTCGGGCGCTGGCAGTTGGCGCGAGCCGATGAAAAGCTGGCGCTGCAGGCCGCCATTGCCGAACGCCAGCGCCTGCCCGCGTTGGACGGCGCCTCGCTGGCCGCCCCGCTGTCGCCGGCGCAGGCCGACGCGCTGCTGCACCGTGGCGTGGCGCTGCGCGGCCAGTGGCTGGCCGAGCGCACGGTGTACCTGGACAACCGGGTGATGGCCGAGCGCACCGGCTTTTACGTGCTGACACCCCTGCGTTTGGCCGGGCGCGACGCCGTGGTGCTGGTGCAGCGTGGCTGGGTGCCGCGCAATTTCTCCGACCGGCAAGCCCTGCCGCCCATCGACACGCCCAGCGGCGAAGTGCGCTTGAGCGGCCGCGTCGCCGAGCATCCTTCGCGCGCCTATGCCCTTGGCGAGGACGGGCTGGGTCCGATCCGGCAAAATCTCGACCTGGACGCCTTCCGGCGCGAAACCGGCCTGCCGCTGGCCCAGGTGGTGGTGGTGCAGACCGGGGCGCCCTCCGAGGGCCTGCTGCGCCAATGGCCCGAGCCGACGCTCGGCGTCGACAAGCACCACGGTTACGCTTTCCAGTGGTTCGGGCTGTGCGCACTGCTCGGCTTACTTTTGATCTGGTTCCAAGTTGTCAGACCTGTCTTCCGCTCCTCCCGTGCCTGAGCGCGCGCACGACACGCCGCTGGGCCTGACGGTGCACGCCATGCCTTCGCCTGAAGCCGTGCTGGTGCAGGACGGGCGCCGCACCCGCAGCGGCCGCTGGACCATGCTGTTGCTGGCCCTGGTGTGCGCCGCGCCGGTGATTGCCTCGTACCTCGCCTACTACGTGGTGCGCCCGGAAGGGCGGCGCAACTTTGGCACCTTGATCGATCCGCAGCGCGAAATCCCGGCCGTGGTGGCCACCGACCTGAGCGGCCGACCGGTGCCGCTGCAGTCGCTCAAGGGACAGTGGCTGCTGGTCAGCGTGGCCGGAGGGGCTTGCGAGGGGGCCTGCCAGAACCACCTGTACCTGCAGCGCCAGCTGCGCGAAATCCTGGGCAAGGAAAAGGACCGGCTGGACTGGGTCTGGCTGGTCAGCGACAGCGCACGCGTGCCCGACGCCCTGCTGCCCGGGCTCAGCCAGGCCACCGTGCTGCGCGTGCCACCCGACGACCTGGCGCGCTGGCTGACCCCCGAGGACGGCCATGCGCTCGGCGAACACCTGTACCTGGTCGATTCCCTGGGCCACTGGATGCTGCGCTTTCCGCCCGGGCTGGACAAGGCCAGCGCGGCCCAGGCCAAGCGCGACCTGGAACGCCTGATGCGCGCCTCCGTCAGCTGGGACCAACCCGGCCGCGAGGGCACCACCCCTTAAGTCGCGGCGCGTGCCACCCAAGCCATGGAATCCACCCCGCTGTACGACCTGAGTCCGGCCCTGCGCCTGATGGGCATGGGCCTGGTGCTGGCCCTCGGCCCGCTGGCCTGGGTGTGGCTGCGCAGCCGCGGCGCCACGCCGGCACGCCGCCTGCGCGCCCTGACCCTGCTGACTTTGTTCCTCACCTTCGACCTGGTGCTGTTCGGCGCCTTCACGCGCCTGACCGATTCCGGCCTGGGCTGCCCGGATTGGCCGGGCTGCTACGGCCAGGCCAGCCCGGCCGGCGCGCACGCCGACATCGCCGCCGCCCAGCAGGCCATGCCGAGCGGCCCCGTCACCCACGGCAAGGCCTGGGTGGAGATGGTGCACCGCTACCTGGCCACGGGCGTGGGCGTGCTGATCATCGCCTTGGCCTGGGCCACCTGGCTGCAGTGGCGGCGTGATCGGCGAGGTGGCGCGGGCGTGGCGCGCACCCAAACGCTGAACCCGGCCTGGCCCCTGGTCACCTTGGCCTGGGTGTGCGCCCAGGGTGCGTTCGGCGCGCTCACCGTCACCATGAAGCTGTTTCCCGCCATCGTCACCTTGCACCTGCTGGGCGGCGTGGGCCTGCTGGTGCTGCTCACGGCGCAAGCCGAGCGCTACCGCCAGGCCGCCGGCGTGCCGGCCGAGCCGCTGGCGCCCGGCCTGCGCGTCCTGTTGTGGGCTGCCGCGGCCCTGCTCGGCGTGCAGATCGCCCTGGGGGGCTGGGTCAGCACCAACTACGCCGTGCTGGTGTGCAACACCTTCCCGATGTGCCAGGGCAGTTGGTGGCCGGCCATGGATTTCGCCCAAGGTTTTGAGTTGTGGCGCCCGCTGGGCCTGTCGGCCGACGGCTCGCAGCTGGAGTTTCACGCCCTCACCGCCATCCACTACACGCACCGGCTGGCCGCCTACGCCGTGTTCGGCGTGCTCGGCCTGCTGGCTTGGCGCCTGCACCGTGCCGGCCGGCTGGCGCGCCAGCGCCTGGCGTTGCTGGGGTTGATGGGGCTGCAGTTCGTCACCGGTCTGTCCAATGTGGTGCTCGATTGGCCGCTACTGGCCGCCGTGCTGCACACCGGCGGCGCGGCGGCCCTGATGAGCGTGCTGGCCTGGGCCCTGTGCGCCAGCCGCACGCAGGCCGAGCCCGTGCCCGCCCCGCGCCGCGCCGGCGCCAAACCCGAGGAGGTCGCCGCATGAGCGCCGCTTCCCCGCAACCGCCCACCGCCCTGCCGATGTCCATGCCCGTATGGCGCCAGTACTACGTGCTGACCAAGCCGCGCGTGGTGCAGCTGATCGTGTTTTGCGCCCTGATCGGCATGGTGCTGGCCGTGCCCGGCCTGCCCAGCTGGGCCGCGCTGCAACGCATGCTGGTGGCCTGCGCGGGCATCTGGCTGGTGGCGGGCGCTGCCGCTGCCTTCAACTGCCTGGTCGAGACCTCCATCGACGCGCGCATGAAGCGCACCGCCTGGCGCCCCACGGCGCGTGGCGAACTGAGCGACGTGCAGGCGCTGGGCTTCTCGGCCGTGCTGTGCGGCATCGGCTCGGCCGTGCTGTACCTGTGGGTCAACCCGCTGACCATGTGGCTGACCTTCGCCACCTTTGTCGGCTACGCCGTGGTCTACACCGTGATCCTCAAGCCGCTGACGCCGCAGAACATCGTCATCGGCGGAGCGTCCGGCGCCATGCCGCCGGTGCTGGGCTGGGCCGCCATGACCGGCGACGTCGGTCCCGAGGCCATGATCCTGTTCCTGATCATCTTCCTGTGGACTCCGCCGCATTTCTGGTCGTTGGCGCTGTACCGGGTAGAGGACTACCGCAAGAGCGGCCTGCCCATGCTGCCCGTGACGCACGGCAATGAATTCACCCGCCTGCAGATCCTGCTCTACACCTTCATCCTGCTGGCCGCCTGCCTGCTGCCCTTCATGTACCGGATGAGCGGCTGGCTGTACCTGGCGGCGGCGCTGGTGCTCAACGCCGGTTTCATCTGGCACGCCTTCAAGCTCTGGCGCAACTATTCCGACGCGCTGGCGCGCAAGACCTTCCGCTTTTCGTTGATCCACCTGTCGCTGCTGTTCGCGGCGCTGCTGGTGGACCACTACCTGATCTGATGACATCTTCCATTTTTCGCCGTCGTACTCTTAAAACCATAGCTGCCTTGGCTGTATTGGCGCCGACAACTGCTGTGTTGACCGCGTGCACGCCAGACAAGCCGCAGTTTCGCGGCATCGACGTCACCGGTGCCGACTACGCCAAGGACTTCCAGCTGACCGACTTCAACGGCCAGCCGCGCCGCCTGGCCGATTTCAAGGGCAAGGTGGTGGTGATGTTCTTTGGCTACACCCAGTGCCCCGACGTCTGTCCCACCACCATGACCGAACTGGCGCAGGTCAAGCAGAAGCTGGGCGCCGACGGCGACAAGCTGCAGGCGCTGTTCGTCAGCGTCGATCCGGAGCGCGACACGCCCGAGGTGCTGAAAGCCTACATGGCCAGCTTCGACCCCAGCTTTCTGGGCCTGTACGCCGGCTCACCCGAGCAACTGGCCGCGCTGGCCAAGGACTTCAAGGTCTATTACAAGAAGGTGGACGGCAAGAGCCCCGGCAGCTACACCATGGACCACACCGCCGCCAGCTACCTGTACGACCCGCAGGGGCGGCTGCGCCTGTTCAGCCGCTACGGCACGCCCGTGGAGGCCCTGACCGACGACGTCCGGCTGCTGCTCAAAGGCATTTGACGGTTGTTGTTTGCTCTTCAGTTGATAGCTTGTCAGGATTGCTGGACGCCGACTAAGGGCTGAAAAGGCAAAAAAAAACCCTTGGCGCGGCGCGGCAAGGGGGTTGTTGGGCCCGTGGCGCCGAGTCGGCACCACGATCTGAGCAGAACGGTCAGGCGTATTCGGCCAGCGCGGTCTTCATTTTCTTCATTGCCGCCACCTCAATCTGGCGAATGCGCTCGGCGCTGACGCCGTATTCGGCCGCCAGCTCGTGCAGCGTCATGCCGCCAGAGCCGTCGTCGCGCACGTTCAGCCAGCGCTCGGTGACGATGCGCCGGCTGCGGTCGTCCAGGCCCTTGAGCGCGGTGGCGATGCCTTCGGTGGCCAGCACGTCGCGCTGGGCCGATTCGATCATGGCGGTGGGCTCGTGCTGCTCGTCCGACAGGTAGGCGATGGGCCCGAAGGCGTGGTCGCCGTCCACGTCGGCCGGAGTCGGGTCCAGCAGCACGTCGCCGCCGGACAGGCGCATTTCCATCTCGCGCACTTCCTCGGGCTTGACGTTCAACTGGCTGGCCACCGTGTCGATTTGCGCCGCCGTCAGGGCGTCGCGGTGCGTGATGTCGGCTTCGGCGTCCTGCACCTTGAAGCCTTGCTTCATGGAGCGCAGGTTGAAGAACAGCTTGCGCTGGGCCTTGGTGGTCGCCACCTTGACCAGGCGCCAGTTTTTCAGGATGTACTCGTGAATCTCGGCCTTGATCCAGTGCAGCGCGTAGCTGACCAGGCGCACGCCCTGATCCGGGTCGAAGCGTTTGACGGCCTTCATCAGGCCGACGTTGCCTTCCTGAATCAGGTCGGCGTGCGGCAGGCCGTAGCCCAGGTACTGGCGCGAGGTCGAGACGACCAGGCGCAGGTGTGACAGCACCAGACGGCCGGCGGCCTCCAGGTTGTTGTTGTCGCGCAGATCGCGCGCAAAGCGTTGTTCTTCCTCCAGCGTCAGCATCGGCAGGCGGTTGACGGCCGTGATGTAGGCGTCCAGATTGCCCAGCGCGGGGATGACGGCCCAAGGATTGGCCAGCGCCACTGCACCAGCAGTCGAGGGCGTGGGCGAAACCGAAGCGGTCATGGGTGAATGTCCTTTCATATTTGTCAGGTATTTTAGCACTCGGTTAGAGCGAGTGCTAAGGGCAAAGTTCCCTCCTTCGCGCGGTAGGGGTATTGCCGACCGGGCGCCAATCAAGGCGGGGAATGAATGTCCTGTATGCCTCCATTGTCCTGATGGCCTGCCTGGGCCAGTGTAGGACGGCGGAGGTTTCGGTGGCGAGATGACCTGCAGAAGGGGGCGTCGAGTGGCCAGGGCAGGCTGTCGATGTTCACTCAGCTTGGAGCTTTATTCACTCAGATCTGAATTCAATCTCATATGAATCAACAATTTAGACAAAATTCCCAGATCGACTCCCTTCGATCCTGCGAAGGGGTCGAATCGGAGTGACAAACAGCCTTCTTGTGCAGCCCCCAGCATCGCTGCCGCGGCTACTGAAAGCTGCACAGCTGCCTACGACTTCGCCTACGACCTGCGTGCGCTCGTCGCGCGGCAGTCGCTGCCTGGCTACCGTCCTGGGCATCGAGCGAATGCCGGACGACGGGACGGAACTGCTGACCTTTCGGCTTGAGCCGCAGGCGGCATGCGTGGCGAGCCGCGCGAGTTGGCCGTAATCGAGCCGGACGACGAAGGCCGCACCGTTATTGGCGAGGCCCACTACGTCGCGCTCAACGCCCGCGACGAGCTGGCCAACTATCCGACCGGCTCCGTGGTGGAGGTAAAGGGATCGGCCGAGGTGTGCGCGGCCGACCGAAACATCGCTGTGCGGGCGAGCGATGGCCTGTACCGCACCGATCACCACTTCGCCGTCGCGCAAGGTCAGACCACTCTCGGCCGTGACCCGGAGGAAGTCGTCGCGACTCGCGTCCGCCGGCTCGAAGCCCTACGTCGGGCTGGCATCCTGGAGCGCGTTGCCGAAGGGCTGGGGAGTGGGCCGGACGACCTGGCTAAGCGCGGATGCTAGTGCTGGCGGAGCAGCGCGGGCATCGTGTAACTCTGGTGCGCAACTTAATGGCCAAGCTGCGCAACCGGGAACTGGCCCAGGCCGCGAAGGCAAACGCGGCCGAAATCGGCCTGGAACATCGCGTGTGTTCGATGGCTAGCGCGTGGCGGGCTATTTCCAGACGCTCCATCATGCTCGCCAGCAGGTGTTATTCCATTTCTATTTCATTAATGTAATAATAACTCTCCATCAACCCTGATGGAGAAAGGCATGTCGCGTCCAGCCAGTGGAGACGATGAAGTATTAGCTCTTGC
>Ga0209572_1000877_pt1 | contig 31097 bp, 30 predicted proteins | sample EBPBio232012_DNA_FD_185867 | JGI IMG/M metagenome (GOLD analysis project Ga0209572, IMG submission 185867) | Wastewater treatment Type I Accumulibacter community from EBPR Bioreactor in Madison, WI, USA - Reactor 1_1/23/2012_ DNA (SPAdes)... | ecosystem: Engineered > Bioreactor > EBPR >...
GGAAAGTCAATGAAATCAACGGTCTACCCAGACCACCCCCGCGCCAGTGCTAGCTTTGCGTACCGTCACTTATTGCACTGAAAACGAGGAGACCCCGTCAACGGCACCTGAAAGGATTCGATATGAGCAAAAAACTGGGTTCCATGGCCGCTGCGATTCTGATGACGCTCGGCACATCCGCATACGCCGGTGCGTTTGTCAATGGTGGCTTTGAGGATGGCAACCTCAATGGCTGGACGGGCGGGGGTGGCTCGTGGTTTGGTGGCGGCGCACCGGTTGATCCTGCGACCTACGCAGGCGGCCCGTCCAACAACACCATCATGATCGGTGGTACCGACCCCATCACCGGGGCCAACCGGGTCTATGGCGGCGGTTACTCGGTACGCGTCAACGACGCAGTGAACAACAGGTCTGTCTCGACCATAAGCCAGACGGTCAACAACTACACCGACAACAGCATCTTCTTTGCCTGGAACGCGGTGCTGGAAGACTCACATGGCCTCACGGATTCCGACTACTTCTCCCTCACACTGACGGATGACACCCTTAACACCACCCTGGTGAGCCGCGCCTACAGCTCTGCCGGCTCCATTGGGTCGGGGACGTCCGGCGTGACCTGGACGCAGTTTGGCAACTGGTACTCCTCGGGCTGGGTGGTGGAGCAGATCGACCTGGCGGCACTGGGTGCCGTGGGGCATGACTTCACGCTGACACTGCTGGCCTCTGACTGCCCTTATAGCGGCCATGCAGGTTACGTCTATCTGGATGGCTTTGGCGCCGTGAATCCGCCCACCGGCCAGGTGCCCGAGCCCGGCTCGCTGGCACTGCTGGGCCTGGGCTTTGCCGGCCTGGCCGCGGCCCGCCAGCGCCAGAAGAAAGCCGCCTGATCCGCAAGGATCACCCGGCAGGCGCAGCGCGCCCCGGAAAGGGGCGGCGCCAGCAACAGAAGGCCGCAGAACCGCGGTCTTTTTCCATTCTGGCGTGTCCTGTTTTCAGCGCCGCTGCAGCGTTGCCCACAGGGCGGCCAGCACGATCAGTGCGCCGCCGGCCAGGGTGCGCGGCTGCAGTTGGGCGGCGCCCAGCAGCACCGATGACACGCTGGCGAACAGCACCTCCGACAGCATCACCACGCCGGTGATCGCCGTGGGCAGGCGCGCGGCGCCGTACTGCAGCGCCCAGTTGCCCAGCATCAGCAGCAGCGCCAGGGCGGCGGCCATGGCGGCCCAGCGCGGGTCGAAGGCCGGAAAGGCCGGCACCACGCCCGCCGCCAGCCCGGCCAGCGCGGCCAGCCAGCCCAGGCCCATGCAACCGGCAAACATGGCCAGCATGCGCGCCGGGCCGGGCACGGTGTGCAGGCGCCGCAGCAGCACGTTGGTCACGGCAAAGGTGAAGCCGCCCAGCAGCGCCAGCGCGTCGGCCAGCGACAGGTTGGCCAGCAGGCCGCCCCAGCTGGCCCCGGCCGGCACCAGCACCAGCGCCACGCCGCCAAAGGCCAGCCCCAGGCGTGCCAGCGCTGCCGGCGTGGGGCGCTCGCCCAGGATGCGCCAGGCCAGCAGCACCAGCCAGGCGGGCATGAGGTAGAACACCAGCACCACGCGCACCACGTCGCCCACGGTCACGGCCCAGTTGAAGGCCATGTTGTTGATGCCCGAGTTCAGCGCCAGCAGCCATAGCGCCGGCTGGCGCAGCAGATCGCCCAGGCTGCCGGGGCGCGCGACCAGCATCACGGCGCAGACCAGTGTGTACATGACGGCCGTGGCCCACAGCGGGTGCAGGCCGGCGGCATGCATGCTGCGAAACGGCCACCACGACAGGCCCCACAGCAGGGCGTTGCACAGCAGGGCCAGGACGGGCAGGGGAGATTGCATGAAAAGTGCGTGCTTGTTTCTTTGGCCCGGGAGCGCCGGCGTCTCGCCGGCCCGCAGGTGGCCAAGTGTGGCGGCCCCTCCATGCCGGCGGGACGCCGGCGCTCCCAGAGGCGGAGATGAGGTGCTTAGATTATCGGTAAAAATGCCTGTAGCGCCTGCAGATAAAGCGCAGACAGCTATCAAAATCAGTGCTGATCCAGGCGTGCGATCTTGCGCAGCTGCACCATTTCCTTGGGGTAGTGGCGCACGTTGTAGACATGCCAGCGCAGTATCACCACCATCACCGCGGCCACCAGCAGGCCGAAGGCGGCGATGGCGCCAAACGCCGACAGTCCCCATTTGGTGAACAGGCTGTAGAGCACGCCCATGCCCAGGATGGCCGCCTGTTCATTGAAGTTTTGCACCGCAATCGAGCGTCCCGCGCCCATCAGGTTGTGGCCACGGTGCTGCAGGAGCGCGTTCATGGGCACGACCAGGAAGCCGCCCAGCCCGCCCAGCAGAATCAAGAAGGGCACGGCCAGCCAGATGTTGTCGATGGCGTTCATCAATATCACCACCAGACCCATGGCCACGCCCAGGGGCAGCACGCGCGTGGCCTTGTCCAGCTGCGTGTACGACGAGGCCAGCACCGCGCCCGCGGCCGTGCCCAGGGCCACCACCCCCACCAGGGCCGAGGCCTGGGTGGTGCTGTAGCCCAGGGCCACGCCGGCCCAGGCCAGCACGATGTAGCGCAGATTGCCCGAGACGCCCCAGAACAGCGTGGTGGTGGACAGCGAGATCTGCCCCAGCCGGTCGCGCCACAGGCGGTTGTTGCAGGTCCAGAAGTCGCGCAGCAGCACCAGCAGCTGGCGCGGCATGGGGCGCATGGCCACGCCGGTCAGCGGTATGCGCAGGTTGATGGCGGCCGCCAGCACGTACACCGGCACCAGGGCGAGGATGGCGGCCTCGGCCGGCAGGTCCAGTCCCAAATCCACGCCCGGCATGTCCAGGCCCAGCAACAGGGCGGATATATGCGGCGCCACCAGCTGGCCGCCCAGCACCACGCCGAGGATGATGGAGGCGATGGTCAGCCCCTCGATCCAGCCGTTGGCTTTGACCAGCTGCGACGCGGGCAGCAGCTCGGTGAGGATGCCGTACTTGGCCGGCGAGTACGCCGCCGCGCCCAGCCCCACCACGCCATAGGCCAGCAGCGGGTGCGAGCCGAACAGCATCATCAGGCAGCCCACCACCTTGATGGCATTGCTGATGAACATCACCCGCCCCTTGGGCATGGAGTCGGCAAACGCGCCCACGAAGGGCGCCAGGATCACGTAGAACAGCGCGAACATCGGCACCAGGGCGGCGCGCTGCCATTCGGGTGAGCCGCCGCTGCGCAGCAGCTCCACCGCGGTCACGAACAAGGCGTTGTCGGCCAGCGAGCTGAAAAACTGCGCCGACATGATGGTGTAGAAACCGCGCTTCATCGGATGGCTGGTGCTTCCCGGGCCGCTGGGCCGAGGGACTGTGATATTTGGAAACACTCCTCGGAGCGACGGGCGGTTATATCACGCGCCTGGAGCCCGGCGATGCCAGAATGCGCCCGTCCTGATACGTGTTAACACCGCCATGCCGCGCCCCATTCTCGCCACCATCCACCCTGCTGCGGTGCAGCACAACCTGGAGCGCGCGCGCCGCGCGGCGCCCGATGCGCGCCTGTGGGCGGTGGTCAAGGCCAATGCCTATGGCCACGGCATAGAGCGGGTGTTCGAGGCCCTGCGCTCGGCCGACGGCATTGCGCTCCTGGATCTGGCCGAGGCGCAGCAGCTGCGCCAGCTCGGCTGGCGCGGCCCCATCCTGCTGCTGGAGGGCGTGTTCGAGCCGCGCGACCTGGAGCTGTGCTCGCGCCTGTCGCTGTGGCATGTGGTGCATTGCGAGCAGCAGATCGACTGGTTGGCGGCGCACAAGACCCAGGTGCCGCAGCGCGTGTTCTTGAAGATGAACAGCGGCATGAACCGCCTGGGCTTCACGCCCGGGCGCTACCGCAGCGCCTGGGCGCGCCTGAACGCGCTGCCGCAGGTCGATGAAATCTCGTTCATGACCCATTTCAGCGACGCCGACAGCGCGCGCGGCATAGCGCACCAGCTGCGGGCCTTCGAGCAGGCCACGCAGGACCTGCCGGGCGAGCGCTGCATCGCCAACAGCGCCGCCATCCTGCGCCACGGTGGCGCGGCCGAGGTGCGCCTGGACTGGGTGCGCGCCGGCATCGTGCTCTACGGCAGCGCGCCCGACCACCCCGAGCGCACGGCCGCCGCCTGGGACTTGCAGCCGGCCATGACCCTGGCCTCGCGCCTCATTGCCGTGCAGCAGCTGCAGGCCGGCGACAGCGTGGGCTATGGCTCGCGCTTCACTGCCGATGGGCCTTTGCGCATCGGCGTGGTGGCCTGCGGCTATGCCGACGGCTATCCGCGCCATGCAGACACCGGCACGCCGGTGCTGGTGGGCGGCGTGCGCACGCGCACCGTGGGCCGCGTCAGCATGGACATGATCACCGTCGATCTGACACCCGTTCCCGATGCAGGCCCGGGCGCAGAGGTCACGCTCTGGGGCCGCGCCGGCAACGGTGCCCTGCTGCCCATAGACGAGGTGGCGCAGGCCGCCGGCACCGTGGGTTATGAGCTGATGTGTGCGCTGGCGCCGCGCGTGCCGGTGACCATGGATTAGGGCCTATACCCGACGCCGCCAGCCAACATTAATTTAGATTGTTCTAATGTTGTTCTAGATCAAGCAATGACCTGGGGTTTCCACTAAGAATGGCTTCGCAGCGCACCGATCGCTGCGTGATAGCCAACTAAAAAATTGTGGAGTTGCCCCATGTCCTATCCATCCAGGTCTTCCTCTCTGCGACATGCCCTGCGCTTCGCACTCGGCGCAGTGGGCGCCGCTGCCCTGCTGGCGGCGGCCCCGGCGCGCGCTCAGGAGCCCGTGCAGCCGATTGCCCCGGCCAAGGTCACCAACCCGGCCAAGGTCGAGCTGGGCAAGAAGCTGTGGTTCGACCCGCGCCTGTCGCGCTCGGGCTTCATCTCGTGCAACTCCTGCCACAACCTGAGCATGGGCGGCTCGGACAACCTCAAGACCTCGATTGGCGACAAGTGGCAGAAGGGCCCGATCAACTCGCCCACGGTGCTCAACTCCAGCCTGAACCTGGCGCAGTTCTGGGACGGCCGCGCCAAGGACCTGAAGGAGCAGGCCGGCGGCCCGATCGCCAACCCGGGCGAGATGGCCTTCTCGCATGACCTGGCGGTGGACATGCTGCGCTCCATCCCGCAGTACGTGGGCGAGTTCAAGCGCGTGTTTGGCCACGACAAGCTGGGCATCGACGAGGTCACGGCCGCCATCGCCGCCTTCGAGGAAACCCTGGTCACGCCCAACGCGCCGTTTGACAAATGGCTCAAGGGCGACAAGAAGGCCATCACGGCGCAGGAGCTGCGTGGCTACCAGCTGTTCAAGGGCTCGGGCTGCGTGGCCTGCCACAACGGCCCCAACCTGGGCGGCACCTCGTTCCAGAAGATGGGCCTGGTCGAGCCCTACAAGACGGACAACCCGGCCGAGGGCCGCTCCGCCGTGACCGGCAACGACGCCGAGCGCTTCAACTTCAAGGTGCCGACGCTGCGCAACGTGGAGCTGACCTACCCCTACTTCCACGATGGCGCCGCCGACACCCTGGCCGAGGCCGTGGACACCATGGGTCGCATCCAGCTGGGGCGCAAGTTCAGCGACAAGGAAAACGCCGACATCGTGGCTTTCCTGAAGACGCTGACCGGCGACCAGCCCCGGATCGCCATGCCCATCCTGCCGCCGTCGAGCGACAAGACCAAGCGGCCCCAGCCCTTTGAGTGAATGTTCAACAATTCATGGTAGCTCGTGAAAGTCGGCCCGCCTGACGGGCCTTTACGGGCCGGCACTCCGCGAGGGGGCCGGCCTCTTTTTTTCTTCAGATCAGCGCCCGCTGCACCGCCGGGCGCTGCGCCATGCGCGCGTGGTGCGCCGCCACCTTGGAGAAGAGCGCAATGTCCACGCCATCGCTTTTCAGCCAGCCTGCCATGGTGAACAGGTAGCCGTCGGCCACCGTGAACTGCGCACCCATCACCCATGGGCCGTCACCGAGGTAATGGTTCTCGATGAGCTCGAAGCATTCCCTCATGTTTGCCGGCACCTTGCGCTGCATCGCCGCCTGGGCCTCGGGCTCGTCGGCCCAGCGGGCGGCGCGCGGGCGGTGGGCATGGGCGATATGCACGGTGGAGGCCAGGTAGCTGTTGAACTCCTGCATGCGTGCCAGGCCGAAGGCGTCGGTGGGCGCCAGCTGCGCGGCCGGAAAGCGCTGCGCCACATACACCAGCAGGGCCGGGGTTTCGGTCAGCGTGCCCTGCTCGGTCACCAGCGCGGGCACGCGGCCCTTGGGGTTCACGGCCAGGTACTCGGGCGTGCGCTGCTGCTGGCTGGCAAAGTCCACGCGCACCAGTTGATGGGGCGCCTGCGCCTCCTCCAGTGCGATGCGCACCGCCTGGGCGCAGGTGCCGGGGGCGTAGTACAGGGTCAATGCAGGCATTTTGTGCTCCTTTAAAAATAGCTGTTTACGCAATACAGTAAAGCGTTACAGCCTATTTTGTTTCAAATTCTGGTCTGAAACCACGCGCCGGGGCGGGTGTGGCCGCCGCGGTCATTGTGCTGGTTATAGTCCCCACCCCATGGCCAAGGACAAAACCCTCTACACCTGCAGCGAATGCGCCAGCACCAGCCCGCGCTGGCTGGGCAAATGCCCCGGCTGCGGCGCCTGGAACACACTGATCGAGACCGTGCCCGAGGCGGCGCCCGGCAAGAACCGCCTGAGCAACGCCGCGGGCCAGTACGCCGGCCTGGCCCAGGCCCAGGCGGTGATGCCCCTGGCCGCCATCGAGGCCACCGAGGTGGCGCGCACCGCCAGCGGCGTCGAGGAGCTGGATCGCGTGCTCGGCGGCGGCGTGGTCGAGGGCGGCGTGGTGCTGATCGGCGGCGATCCGGGCATAGGCAAGTCCACGCTGCTGTTGCAGGCCATGGACGCGCTGCAGCGCCGCGGCCTGCCCACGCTGTACGTGACCGGCGAGGAGAGCGGCGCCCAGGTGGCGCTGCGCTCGCGCCGCCTGGGGCTGGATGCCAGCCAGGTGAACGTGCTGGCCGAGATCCAGCTGGAGAAGATCCTCGCCACCATCGAGGCCACGCAGCCGGCGGTGGCGGTGATCGACTCCATCCAGACCGTTTACTCCGACCAGCTCACCAGCGCCCCGGGCTCGGTGGCCCAGGTGCGCGAATGCGCGGCCCACCTCACGCGCATGGCCAAGGCCACGGGCATCGCGGTGGTGCTGGTCGGCCATGTGACCAAGGAGGGGGCGCTGGCCGGCCCGCGCGTGCTGGAGCATATGGTGGACACGGTGCTGTACTTCGAGGGTGACACGCACTCAAGCTTTCGCCTGGTGCGCGCCATCAAGAACCGCTTTGGCGCCGTGAACGAGATCGGCGTGTTCGCCATGACGGAAAAGGGCCTGAAGGGCGTGGCCAATCCTAGCGCCATCTTCCTGAGTCAGCATGCCGAACCCGTGCCCGGCAGCTGCGTGCTGGTCACGCTGGAGGGCACGCGGCCGCTGCTGGTGGAGATACAGGCCCTGGTCGATGGCGGAGGGCCCAGCCCGCGGCGCCTGTCCGTGGGCCTGGAGCGCGACCGCCTGGCCATGCTGCTGGCGGTGCTGCACCGCCACGCGGGCGTGGCCTGCGCGGATCAGGACGTATTCGTCAACGCCGTCGGCGGCGTGCGCATCAGCGAGCCGGCGGCGGACCTGGCGGTGATGCTGGCCATCACCAGCAGCCTGCGCGGCCGCGCCCTGCCCAAGGGCTTCATCGCCTTTGGCGAGGTGGGCCTGGCCGGCGAGGTGCGCCCCGCGCCGCGCGGGCAGGAGCGCCTGAAGGAGGCGGCAAAGCTGGGCTTCACCGTGGCCGTGGTGCCCAAGGCGAATGCGCCCAAGAAGCCTATCCCGGGCCTGCAGATCCACCCCGTTGAGCGCGTGGATGAGGCCATGGATGCGGTGCGTGGCCTGGGGTGACGACGACCACGGGAGCTACGCAGCTTCCACAGCCGGGCGCGCGCCGCCTCATAGGACAATCCGCCCATGAATTTGCGCAAGATACTCGCTCCTCTGGGCATCGCCGTCCTGGTCTTTGCCGCCTACCGCACCTATGGCATGCAGGGCATCATCACCGTGAGCGGGGGCCTGGTCATGTGGGCGCTGCTGCACTACACGCGTCTGATGAACGTGATGCAGAAGGCCAGGCACAGCCCCATCGGCTATGTGGGCAGCGCCGTGATGCTCAACGCCAAGCTCAAAGCCGGCGTGAACCTGATGCATGTAATGGCCATGACACGCGCACTGGGCGAGCAGCTGTCGGCCGAGGGCCAGGAGCCCGAGGTCTACCGCTGGACGGACGGCACCAAGTCGCATGTGACCTGCGAGTTCGTCAATGGCCGGCTGGCGCGCTGGGAGCTGGTGCGCCCCGTGCCGCAGGAGGACGCCGCGCCCGCGCAGTCCGCCGCGCCGGCCGGTGAATCGTAAAATGGCCGGCTTTGCGACCTACGCAGTTCTCTAAAGGATCACCATGAGCCCCGTTGTTCCCTCGATGGCCGATCGTGACGGCAAGATCTGGATGGACGGCCAGATGGTGGACTGGCGCGACGCCAAGATCCACGTGCTGACCCACACGCTGCACTACGGCTGCGGCGCCTTCGAGGGCGTGCGCGCCTACAACACCGTGAACGGCACGGCCATCTTCCGCCTGCAGGAGCACACCGACCGGCTGTTCAACAGCGCCAAGATCCTGCGCATGCAGCTGCCATTCAGCAAGGACGAGGTCAACCAGGCGCAGATCGACGTGGTCAAGGCCAACAACCTGGAGAGCTGCTACCTGCGCCCGCTGACCTGGATAGGCTCGCAAAAGCTCGGCGTCAGCCCCAAGGGCAACCAGATCCACCTGATGGTGGCCGCCTGGGCCTGGGGCGCCTACCTGGGCGAAGAGGGCATGCAGCGCGGCATCCGCGTCAAGACCAGCAGCTACACGCGCCACCACGTCAACATCACCATGACGCAGGCCAAGGCGGTGAGCAACTACAGCAACTCCATCCTGGCCAACATGGAAGCCCTGGACGACGGCTACGACGAGGCCCTGCTGCTCGACGCCGCCGGCTTTGTGTCAGAAGGCGCGGGCGAGAACATCTTCGTCGTCAAGGACGGCGTGGTCTACACCCCCGACCTGTCCGCCGGCGCCCTGAACGGCATCACGCGCAACACCGTGCTGCACATCTGCAAGGACCTGGGCCTGGACCTCGTGCAAAAGCGCATCACGCGCGACGAGGTCTACATCGCCGACGAGGCCTTCTTCACCGGCACGGCGGCCGAGGTCACGCCGATTCGCGAGCTCGACCGGGTGCAGATCGGCTCCGGCAGCCGCGGCCCGATCACCGAGAAGATCCAGAGCGCGTTCTTTGACATCGTCAACGGCCGCAACCCCAAATACGCCCACTGGCTCACCAAGGTCTGAACCCCCATGACACAAGCAATCGTTGAACTGCTGGCCAAGGATCTGGACGGCAACGGCGGAGTGCACTGCCCCAACCCCAAGGCCGACATGAAGCTGTGGAACAGCCACCCGCGCGTGTTCCTCGAGATCGCCCACCAGGGCCATGCCTCGTGCCCGTACTGCGGCACCGAATACCGGCTCAAGGCGGGTGAGGTGCTCAAGGGCGGACATTGAGCCTGGGCGGCTGGAGAGCCGCCGTAGTTGGCCAGGTGTTTCTGCAGCCCATACCAATGAACTGGCGCGGTCTGTGAAGGTGCTGCACTTTGTGACCGGAGGCTTCTCCGGTGCCACGCAAGTGGCGGTCGATCTGTGCCTGGCCGCCCGGGGCGAGCCCCATATGCAGACCCTGCTGGTGCTGCGGCGCAAGCGCAATACCTCAGCAGAGCGCGTGCAGGCGCTGCGTGACCAGGGGCTGCAGGTGCAGCTGGTGTCCAACTGGCTGCATGCGCTCACGGTATGGGAGTTACGCAAAATCATTCGCGACTGGCGTCCGGACGTGGTCTTTGCGCATGGCTTTAGCGACCATATCTGGGGCCGGCGCGCCGCCGTGGCCGAGGGCGTGCCGCGCATCTTCCATGTCGAGCACAACTCACGCGAGCGCTACACGCCCCGGCGCCTGCGCCAGGCATTGGAGCTTGAGCCGCACACCCAGGCCAGCATAGGCGTGTCGGAAGGGGTGCGCACCGCACTCATCGAGCGCGGTTTTGCCCCGGGCAAATGCCTGGCCATCCCGAATGGCATTGCGCTGGAGCGCTTTCCTGCAAGCTTGCTACCGCAGCGCTGGGAACAGCGCGAGCCCGCCATCCTGATGGCATCGCGTTTTGCCCGGCAAAAGGATCACACCACGCTGATAGCGGCGCTGGGCCTGCTGCGCGAGCGTGGCCTGCGGCCCACGCTGTACCTGGCCGGCGCCGGCAAGGCCGGCCTGCGCGGCAAGGCCGAGGCCCTGGCGCAGTCCCTCGGTTTGCAGGAGCAGGTGCGCTTCCTGGGCAATGTGCCTGACCTGCCGCAGCGCCTGGCCGCCACCCAGGTGTTCGTGCTGTCCTCCCACTGGGAGGGGATGCCATTGGCCCTGGTCGAGGCCATGGCCGCAGGCTGCGCCTGCGTGGGCTCGGATGTCCTGGGTGTGCGCGAGGTGCTGGAGCATGGCCGCACCGGCTTGCTGGTGCCGCCTGCCGAGGCGACTGCGTTGGCATACGCGTTGCAGCAGTTGCTGCAAAACCCCGCCCAGGCGCAGCGCCTGGGGCAGGCTGCACGCCAGCAGGCGCTTACAGCTTGTGGGCGCGAGCATATGTGGCGGCGCTATCGTGCCTTGCTGAATGCCCCTGGCGGGCGTGACTGATGGACTACAAGGCCGAAACCCCATTCAAGCTGACGACGTTGGCCACCTTTCTGCTGGCGGCGCTGGCGATCTGGGTGCCTTCGGGCTACTCCTATGGTGCGGTACTGTTGTTGGCCGGCGCCTTGTTCTACGCGCCACGTTGGCTGCGCAGCCGGCCGGAGCGCCGCACGCTATGGCTGGCATTGCTGCTGGTCTGCATGGGCTGCATGTGGTTTTTCCTGTCGCTGGATCGCGGCATGGGCCGCTGGGACAAGGGCATCAAGTGGCTGTTGGGCGTGCCGTGTCTGCTCTTCATTGCCGCCTTTCCGCCCAGGCCGAAGGCCTTCTTTTGGGGCTTGCCCGTCGGCTGTATCGGCATGGGGAGTTTGGCCATGTGGCAGGCCTGGGCGCAGGGCATGGAGCGTCCCGAGGGCTACACCAACGCCATTCAGTGGGGCAATCTGGCCTTGCTGCTGGGCTGCATGGCCATGGTCTGCGCGGCGATATTCTGGCGCTGGCGTGCCTGGTGGTGGCGCGCATTCATGGCGGTGGCCGTCGTGGCCGGGGTCGCAGCGTCGCTGTTGTCGCAGTCGCGCGGCGGCTGGCTGGCGGTGGTATTGATATTCCCCGCCCTGCTGACCCAGGTCAGGCAGATTCGCCCAAGGTTGTTTGGCCGCTTGCTGGCACTGTCGGTGGCCCTGCTGCTGGCATTGGTGGTGGTGCTGGCCGTCACTCCTCGGTTTCATGAGCGCATTGGCCAGGCGGTAGAGGAAATCACCCAGTACTTCAATGCCGGCATCGCCGGCACCTCGCTGGGCGTGCGCCTGGATCAATACCGGCTGGTGGCCGAAATGATTCCGCAAAAACCCTGGCTGGGCTGGGGTGCGCATGGCTATGTGGCCGAAATGACCCGGCGTGTGGAGCTGGGTGAATTCGACAAGGCGCTCGTTTTCTACCCGCAGGTGCACAACGATTTTCTGGATATCTGGGTCAAGGTCGGCGTGTTCGGGGTCTTGCTGCAGGCGGCCCTGTTTGCCTATGTGCTGTTCCTGTTCTGGCCCACGCGGCGGCGGTTGCAGCAGTGGCCGGAGAGTTCATCCACCTGGCACGATGCCCTGGCCTTGCGTGTTCTGGGCAGCCTGATCCCGGTGGCCTATCTGATGTTCGGCATGTCACAGCCGTTCTTCAACCATAACAGCGGCATCATGTTCTTTGTGTTCTATGTGAGCGTGCTGTGGGCGGCATTGCGTGGCGTGGAGCGGGGTATCTGGCCACCGGGCGAGGCAAAGAGCGTACCGTGACCTGGCTGAGCGTGCTGGTGCCGGTGTACAACGTGGCGCCCTATCTGGAGGAATGCCTGGCCTCGGTGGTGCAGCAGTTGCCGGCGGATGGCGGGGTGCAGCTGCTGGTGCTCGACGACTGCTCCACCGATGGTTCCTGGGCCTTGATGCAGCAGCTGGATCGGCGCTGGCCGGGGCGCTTGCAGCTGCTGCAGCATGCGCGCAACGGCGGCCTGAGCGCCGCGCGCAACACCATGATCGATGCCGCAACCGGCGACTACCTGTGGTTTCTGGACTCGGACGACAAGCTGCTGCCGGGTGCCATTGCCGGCCTGCAAGCCATCGTGCGCCAGCATGCACCGGATGTGGTGCTGTGCGACTTTGCCGTCTGGCGCGAGCGCATGCGCCTCAAGCACCGCCTGCGCGGCGAGGGCCACAAGCGCAGCTTTGACGGCCCGGCGCGGCAGCTGGTGCACGACCGGGCCCAGCTCATGGCGGGCATGCTGGGCACGGGGCAGCTGCATGCCTGGTCCAAGATCTCGCGCCGCCCGCTGTGGGGCGATGACCGGAGCGGTGTGCGCTTTCCCGCCGGCCGTTATTTCGAGGACATGGCCACCATGCCGCTGATGGCGCTGCGGGCGCAGAGTTTTTATTACGAAACCAGCCCCTGGGTGGCCTACCGTCAGCGTGACAGCAGCATTCTGGCGAGCATGAGTCTGCGCAAGGCGCTGGACCAGTCGGCCGCGCTGCTGCCGCTGGCGCAGGCGCTAGCGGGCCAGCCCGAGTGGCAGCACGCCGGCCTGCGCCTGGCGCTGGCGCAGCAGGCGGCGCGCAGCCTGGTGGGCGCCATGCGCCATGTCTGCCAGAGCCCGGACGGCACGGCCGCGCTGGCCGAGCAGCTGCGGCAGAACTTTCGCGCCGCCTCGCCGCTCACCCCCGAGGAGCTGGCGCGAGCCTATTTGCAGCGCGGTTGGTGGCTGCGCCGGCGCAGGTTCCTGCGCTGGTTTCACGCCACGCCAACGCCGTGAACCATGGCGCTGTAGCCGGTGTGGCACGGAAAGCGGTTTGGTATTAAAAAAATCGCCTTGTAGCGCCCATATGACAAGCGCTAATAGCTATTAAAATTATAGTAAATTGCGGGCATCCCGCCACTCCCGCTCCAGCGTCTGCAGCAAAACGCCGGCCGTCAGCGCCCGCACCGCCCCCACCCCTTGTCCAGCCCACAACGCAATATGCCCGGCATCACCCGTCTGCGCGGCGGCGCGGCGCACCGGGCCCATCAGGGCGTTCTGTATCGGATAGGCGGGGATCTCGGCCTCGTGCGGCGCCAGCGTGCGCATGGCGTCGTTCAGGATGCCGCGTGCCGGGCGGCCCGAGAAGATGCGCGTCAGGCGTGTGTCCGTCGCCTGCGCGCCGGCCATGGCGGCGCGCTGGGCGGGAGTGATGGCCGACTCGGGACAGGCCAGAAAGGCCGTGCCCATCTGCACCGCCTGTGCGCCCAGGGCCTGGGCGGCGGCGATGCCGCGCCCGTCCATGATGCCGCCGGCGGCGATGACGGGAATGCTCAAGGCATCCACGCAGGCCGGCACAAGGGCCAGGGTGCCGATCTGGCTGCCCTCCCAGTCGCCCAGAAAGGTGCCGCGGTGCCCGCCGGCCTCCAGGCCGCTGGCGACCACGGCATCGGCGCCCACCTCCGCCCAGGCCAGGGCCTCGGCCGGCGTGGTGGCCGTGCCGATGACGTAGCTGCCGGCATCCATCTTGATGCGGCGCACCTGGGCGCTGCTCAGAATGCCGAAGGTGAAGCTGGCGACCGCCGGGCGGGCCTGGATCAGCGCCTCGAACTGCATGGCGAAGTCTTCGCACCAGCGCGCGGGCGGCTCGGGCTGCAGGCCAAAGCGCGCGTAGAGCGGCGCCAGCCGCTCCATGGCCGCGGCCACCTCGGCGGCGTCGGGCAGGGGAGTCTCCAGCACGAACAGGTTCATGCCGAAGGGCTTGTCGGTGGCGGCGCGCACGGCGTTGGCCGCCTCCAGCATGGCGGCGGGCGAGCGCATGCCGCAGCCCAGAAAGCCCAGGCCGCCGGCGGCGGACACGGCGGCTGCCAGCTGCGGCGTGTCGGAGCCGGTCATGGGGCCCTGGATGATGGGAAGCGATAGCCCCAAGCGGGCAAGTAGGTCGTGGTGCATGGCGTGCAGGGGAAGAAGAGAGGCAGATAGACGATAGCGACCGCAGGATACCCGCAGGGCCATGGCAATAATCCCTGCTTCCCCATTGCCAGCGCATCACCATGGACGCATCCACTCCCGCCCCGCCGACCTCGCCCTCCGCGCGCGACTGGTCGCACCGCCCCGCCGCCGTGGCCCTGGCCGGCATGCTGGCGCTGGCCGTGGCCATGGGCGTGGGGCGTTTTGCCTTCACGCCGCTGCTGCCCATGATGCTGCACGACGGCGTGGTCACGCTGACCGAGGGCAGCTGGCTGGCGACCGCCAATTACGTGGGCTACCTGGTGGGCGCCCTGGCCTGCATGGCCCTGCCCTGGCTGCTGCCGCGCCTGTATGAACGCTGGCACCCGGCGCGCCTGGCGCGCGCCGGCCTGGTGGCCACGGTGCTGCTGACCCTGGCCATGGCCCTGCCACTGCCGGACAGCTGGCCCGCCTTGCGCTTTGCCGCCGGCGTGGCCAGCGCCTTTGTGCTGCTGAATACCGCCGCCTGGGCCATGGTGCGCCTCACGGTACTGGGGCGCCCGGCCATGGGCGGGCTGATTTTCTGCGGCCCGGGCGTGGGCATTGCGCTCACCGGCCTGGCGACCAGCCTGATGGTGCAGGCGCAGTGGCGCGCGGCATCGGGCTGGGTGGTGTTTGGCCTGCTGTCGGTGTTGCTGTGCCTGGTGGTCTGGCCCGTGGTGCAGGGGCGTGCGGCCAAGGCGCAGGCGGGCGCGGCGCATGCGCCAGCGGCTGCGGCGCGCGCCGCGGGCGGCGGCGCGGCGGCGGCGCGTGGCGTGCATGCGCTGGCCTATGGGCTGGCGGGGCTGGGCTACATCGTCACCGCCACCTTTCTGCCGGTGATCGCCCGCGGCGCGCTGCCGGCGGGTTCGCCCTGGCCGGATTTGTTCTGGCCCATGTTCGGCGCCGGCGTAGCCGTGGGCGCGGCGCTGAGCACACGCGCGCCCGCGCGCTGGGACCGGCGCTGGTTGCTGGTGGCGGCCTACGCCATGCAGGCCGGCGGCATCGGCATAGGCCTGTGGTGGCCCACACCGGCGGGCTTTGCACTCAGCAGCATCCTGCTGGGCCTGCCGTTCACGGCCATCACCTTCTATGGGCTGCAGGAAGCGCGGCGCCTGTGGCCGGCGTCGGCCGACAGCTTTGCCAGCCTGATCACCGCCGTCTATGGCCTGGGGCAGATCATGGGCCCACCCATGGTGGCCTGGTTGCTGGCGCGTGGTGGCCAGGCGCAGGGCTTTGCCCAGGGGCTGGCGCTGGCGGCGGCGGCCCTGGTGGCGGGCGCGCTGATGTATCTTGCGTCGGTCTGGCGCTGGCCGCTGGTGCGTTGAGGTTCAGGGCTTGCCGACCAGGCGCGAGCTCCAGTCTTCGACGCTGGCGCTCTCCAGCCGGCGCGTGAACAGCCGGTGCCAGGACGGCGGCAGCGGCAGTGTCAGTATCTCGCGCAGCGTCTCGGGGGCGCAGTCGCGCTCGGCAATCACGCGCAGCAGCCGGTCTATGGGCCATTCGGGGTGCGGCCGCGCCAGCAGCCACACCGTATCGCCGGCCTGCACCTGTCCAACCTGCAGCACGCGCAGGTACCAACCGGCGCGCAGGCTGGTCTGCACGCGCAGCGCCATGTCGGGCAGGCCAAAACGGTCATTGAGCTTCCAGCAGGGCTGGCGCCCCTGGCTGACCTCGAAGCGCGCGCTGCCTACCTGCCACTGGTCGGCCAGGCAGACCTGAGACTCATTGATACCGTCCAGGCTGAAGTTCTCGCCAAAGGCGCCGGGCTGGGCTAGCAGCGCCTGGGCCGTGGCGTTGCCCGCCAGCTCCTGGCGCCAGGGGGCGTATTGGGTGAAGGCGTAGCAGTGCACGGCCTTGTCGGGGCCGCCATGCACGCGCGGATCGCCCTGCTCGTCGTCGGCAAGCCCGAGAGGGCCCACGGCCACCGGGCCGCTGCGCGGCTGCTTGGCGATGGCGCTCACGCTGCCGGGTCGCGTGTAGGGCCGGGCGCGGCCGGTGAGCAGGGCGCGCAACTTGGCCACCGCTTGTGGCGGGGTGCTGTTCATGACTGTGGCAGATCCGGGCGGGCGCAACCGTGGTCGTCGCAGCCAGGCGCCACTGGCGCGCTTGCCACAGGCGCCGTGGCTTCACCCACCAACTGGCCCAGCAGCGCGCCCAGGCGCAGATCGTCCAGATGGCCGAAGTGGTGCAGGCGCACGCGGCCCTGGGCGTCGATGACCACCACGCTGGGCGTGCCCTGCAGCATCAGCTCTTGCATGGTCAGCGGAATATTGCGCGTCGGGTGGGGCTGATCCAGCGCTATCGGAAAGCGCAGCCGGTATTCGTGGATGAAGGCCTGTAGCGCCGCCGGCGTGCCCTGCACGGCGTGGTGCTCGAATACCGAGTGCAGGCCGATGACCGTCACCTGATCCGGCGAAAACGCCTCGTGCACGCGCCGCGCCTGCGGAATGCCATGCTCCACGCAGCCCGGGCACAGCATCTGAAAGGCGTGCAGAAGCACCACGCGTCCGCGCAGCGATTCGAGCGAGAGCGGCTCGCGCGTGTTGAACCATTGCGCCACCTGCAGCGGCGGTGCGGCGGGGTGGTAGGCGCTGCTGGTCATGGCGATGCTCAACCCGCCAGCTGCTCGGTATAGGCGCCGCGCGCTTGCAGAAAGCGCTGGAACGGGAACTTGATGGGCACGCCCTCCAGGGCTGCGGCCAGCATGTCCAGATGGCCCTCGAAGCCGGCGCAGGCCTTGGCGGCGTCCTCCTGGGCGGGGATCTGCAGCGTCAGCGTGAGCCGCGTGCCTCCATTCGCGGGCACCAGCTCCCAGCGCATGGGGCGTTCGGGCTCGCTGCCGCTGCTCCACGAATAGGCCAGCAGGCGACCATCCTCAAAGGCGCTGACGCGGCTGTCGATGACGGTGCCGCTGTCGGCAAAGTCGATGTGCACGGTGCCGCCGGCGCGCTGCTCCACGCTGCCCGGCGCCAGCCATTGCGCCATGGCCAGCGGGTCGGTCAGCATGCGCCAGACGGCTACTGCGTCGTGGTCGAGCTGGCGCGTCAGTTGGCCTTCAAAGCCCGTCGGCGTGCGCTGCAGGGTGCCGATGTCGGCTGTGCTCATGGTTTTTTCTCCGAGGCATTGCGATACCACGGGTTGTAGCAGATGGGCGCACCGCACCCGCGTGAATGGCAGCACGGGCGCTGGGGATGTGCCATGGCAGGCAGCGCTGCAAGGCCCGCGTGGTTCACTGACCCGGATGGCGTTTTCTCAGCAGATATTTTTGAAAGCCATCCATCACCACCACACCCTTCTGGTTTTTCACCTCGGTGCCGAGGGTGATCACGCCCGTGGTGTTGCCCGGCTTGAGGTCCGACACGGTGAGGGTGCAGTACAGGGTATCGCCCACGAAAACGGGGTTCAAGAAACGGCTGCCTTGTTCCAGAAAGCCTTTGAGGGACTCTTCCACCATGTGCGGGAAAAGCCCCGCCCCGGCGGCGGTCTGGATCACCACCTGGTAGCCATGTGCCAGCATGTGCGGCATGCCATGGGCGCGGCAATACTCCACGTCGTAGTGCACTGGATGGTTGTCACCGCTGGCGAGCTGGAAGGCGGCGAACAGCGCCTCCGTCATGGTGCGCGAGGGCAGCAGGAATTGCTCACCGAGCTCGAAATCCTCGAAATAGCGCTGGGGGCACATTTGGTGCTTGATCATGGTGTCTTCCTTTGGGGCCTCGGTGCACCGCCATTTTCGCGGTCTTGACCACCTGGCTCCACTTGGCCAGTTTGCTGGCGAGGAAGTTGGTGCCCGGCGTGACACGGAACATGAAACCGCGCCTTGCGGGCTGGCGCTGCCGGGCGCCAAAGACGGTGCATGCAAAGGCATGCAAACCGGGCACCGCCCCGAGGCTGCGGTGCCCAGGGGGCTTGTCAGCCCTGCTGGCGCCGGCGGCGCAATGCGCCCAGGCCCAGCAGGCTGGCGCCCAGCAGCGTCAGGGTTGCCGGTTCGGGCACCGGGTTGGGGTCGATGGGTGTGTCGTTGATCGACACGCCAGCGATGGCAAAGGCGGAGTCGAATGCCGTGTCGAGTGCGTTGGTGACGCCGAAGCCCAGCGAATAGATGCCGGCGGTGGTGAATGTGTACTCCATCTGGATCCAGCCGGTGTAGCCGCAGCCCTGTCCGGAACCTCCGTAGCACCCACCAGAGCTGCCGCCCAGGGGAGAAAAGTCGGGGCCGCCGGGGATGATGGCCGAAGTGGAGGGCGTCAGCGTCACGCCGGCGCCAAGGCCTGGCAGTCCGAACCCTGGCACGGTGTTGCCGCTGGTTGTGGTGCGTGCGGTGAACAAATACGAATCGAAAGTGCTGGTGCCTGAATACAGGCCGGCCCAGGCGTATTCGGTGAATTGCACGCCGTCAGAGGTGATGTAGTTGAAGTAGAAGTTCAGCTTGTCACCAGCGTTCACCGAGAAAGTGGGCGTTTGCGCCGAAGATCCATTAGTCTCCTGGCCGGTTGGGCTGACCGGCAGCCGGCCGGCACCCGTTAAGCCGCCCGCCGTCGAAATCCATTGATAAGAGCCGAAGCCTGGCGCCAACGTTACGTCGCCGTCAGCGGCGGTGTTGGTGCCGCAGTTGCCAGTGCAGGACCAGCCGCCTGGCAGCGGGCCGGCTGCGGCTGTGCCGGCACCTAGCAAGGCGCCGATCGCCAAACCCATCAGTTGAAATGCCTTCATGATCTTCTCCATGGTTGTTGCCAAGCGCAATAAGCATAATTTGTGCCAAACACGAAAAAGCCAATAAATTCATAGTGTTGTGATGTGTCGTAAGTTCTGTGGCGGGGTTGGTGTAAAAAAATCGACAGTTGTTTGCAATCTGCCTGTGATGACAGTTGTCCCGCGTCATGTTGATGGCCAGGGAGTTGTCCGGCTGACGTTGGGTATGAGTACCTACTGAACTGGCCGAGCTGGTCAATTGGTGGTCGGCAGCCGCAGCACAAAGCATGCACCCGCAGCGCCATCCGGCCGCCCCTCACAGACCACGCTGCCGCCATGGCGTGCGGCAATCGAGCGCACCAGGGCCAGGCCCAGGCCCACGCCGCCGGCGCGCTCGCTGGCGCCGGGCAGGCGGTAGAAGGGCTCGAAGATGCGTTCGCGCTGGTCGGGTGGCACGCCCGGGCCGAGGTCGCAGACGCGCAGCACGGCGGTGCTGCCATCGCGCGTGATGTGCAGCGTGATCTCGCCCTGGCTGTAGCGGCGCGCGTTCTCCAGCAGGTTGCGCACGGCGCGGCGCAGCAGCTTGGAGACGCCGGGCACTTCAATGGTGGCGGCGGCAGCATCGTCATCCGCGCCGCCTGCGCCCACCTGTAGCTCGGCGTCCACGCGCACGCATTCCTCCACGGCCAGGCCCACCAGATCGACGGGCTCCACCGTGCCCACGTCGGCGGCGCCGGCATCCAGCCGGCTGGCCAGCAAAATCTCGTCCACCAGTTGATCGAGCTCGGTGATGTTGCGCTCTATCTCGGCCCTGAAGGCTGGCGAGGGCTGGCCGCCCTGCATCAGCTCCAGCCCCATGCGGATGCGCGTGAGCGGCGAGCGCAGCTCGTGCGAGGCATTGGCCAGCAGCGACTTGTGCGACTGCACCAGGGTCTGGATGCGCGCCGCCGCGGCGTTGAACTGGCGCGCCAGGGCCGCCACCTCGTCCTGGCCCTGCTCGGCCACGCGCGCCGACAGGTCGCCTTCGCCAAAGCGCTGCACGCTGCGCTGCAAGGTCTCCAGCCGCTGCAGCAGTTTGCGGATGATGGGGAACACGCCCACGGTGACGGCGATGCCCACCAGGGCCAGCATCCAGATGAAGCCCAGTGGCGGGCGCAACCATGCGGCCGGCCCGTGGTCGCCAGGGCGCGGGCCACGCGTGCGCGGCGACATCTGCATCTCATAGACCACGCCGTTGTCGCCCTCGATGCGGTAGCGTATGCCCTCGCTGGGGTCGCCGCGCTGGCGCACACCCGTGCCATCGACCAGGGTGCGGCCCTGGCCATCGGTGATCACGATCTCGCGCGTGGGCGGCTGCTGTTGGCTCTGCTCGGCCGCCCAGCGCCAGGCCAGGCCCACGGCAAAGGCAAACACCAGCACGCCACCGACCACGGCCAGCCAGATGCGCAGGTACAGGCGGCGCGAGAAGGGGCTGAGCCAGGACATCAGTCTTGCTGCCTGGCGAACACATAGCCCACGCCGCGCACCGTGAGGATGCGGCGCGGGTTCTTCGCGTCCTGCTCTATGGCGGCGCGGATGCGGCCCATGTGCACGTCGATGCTGCGGTCAAAGGCCTCCAGCTCGCGCCCGCGCACGGCCTCCATGATCTGGTCGCGCGTGAGCACGCGGCCGGCGCGCTCGGCCATGGCCACCAGCAGGTCGAACTGGTAGGACGTGAGCTCGGCCGGCGCGCCCGCCACGCTGACGGTGCGCGCGTCGCGGTCAATCTCCAGCTGGCCAAAGCGCAACACGTTGGCCGCCGCTTGGGCACCGCCGCCCTCGCGCCGGCGCAGGATGGCGCGTATGCGCGCCAGCAGCTCGCGCGGCTCAAAGGGCTTGGGCAGATAGTCGTCGGCGCCAATCTCCAGGCCGATCACGCGATCCATGGGGTCGCCCTTGGCGGTCAGCATCAGTACCGGTACCTGGGCCGCGGGGCCGGGCAGGGCGCGCAGGCGGCGGCAGACCTCCAGCCCGTCCATGTCGGGCAGCATCAGGTCCAGGATCACCAGGTCCGGCGGCTCGCTGCCCTGCAGCCGCGCCAGGCCGCTCGCGCCGTCGGCCCTGTGCGTCACCTGCAGCCCGGACTGGCCCAGGTATTCGCCCACCATCTGCGCCAGGCGGTGGTCGTCTTCGATCATCAGCAGTTGCGAGTTCATGGCGGGCATCTTCGGGTTGGGCTATCGCGTGGTGTTGAAGCGCGGGTAAAGTTAGGTAAACCGGCTTTAGCTATTTTTATAATAGCTATATGCGCTTGAAAATAAAGGGTTTTGACCGTATCTGGCCTTGAATAAATGGCGCTGCCAGCCGCCACCAGCGTGTCGCGCATTCTGCGCTACCCTTGGCTCATGAACCTCGTCAAATCCAAACAACGCGTCGCTGACCATGGCGAGGTCTTCACGCCGCCATGGATGGTCGAGGCCATGCTTGATCTGGTGCAGGGCGAGACCGAACGGATTGACGCGCGCTTTCTGGAGCCCGCGTGCGGCAGCGGCAACTTCCTCGTGCCCATCGTGCGGCGCAAGTTCGCCGCCGTGCAGCTCAAGTACGGCGCCAGCGACTTCGAGCGGCGCCACTACGCGCTGCTGGCGCTGATGTGCGTCTATGGCATCGAACTGCTGGCCGACAACATCGCCGAATGCCGCGCCAACGTGCTCGAAGTGTTTGCCCAGTACCTGAACCTGGACGAGGCCGACGATCTGCACCGCGCCGCATCCTTCGTACTCTCGCAAAACCTGGTGCATGGCGATGCGCTGACCATGTGCAACGCTGGTGGCGCCCCCATTACCTTTGCCGAATGGGGTTACCTGGGTAAGGGCAAGTTCCAGCGCCGCGACTTCCGCTTTGACAACCTCACCCACGCCGCTGCCTACAGTGCGGAGGATTCGCTGTTCGCCGACCTGGGCAAGCACGAAATCTTCGCGCCCATCCAGACCTACCCACCCATGACCGTGCGCGAACTGGCCGCGCTGGCAAAAGATTGCACATGAACGACACCATCGTCCCCCAGCTCACCGCACGTTTTGACGAACTCAGCCAGCGCCTGCCCGACGACGGCATCGAGTTCTGGTTTGCCCGTGACCTGATGGAGCCCCTGGGCTACGCCCGTTGGGAAAACTTCGCCACCGCCGTCCATCGGGCCATAGAGTCTTGCAAATCAACGGGTTACAACGAAGCCGATCATTTTCGTGGCGTCACGAAAATGATCGATACGGCCAAGGGCGCCAAGCGTCCCGTGGAAGACTTCATGCTCACCCGCTACGCCTGCTATCTCATCGCCCAGAATGGCGACCCGCGCAAACAGGCCATCGCTTTTGCCCAAAGCTACTTTGCGGTACAGACGCGCAAGCAGGAACTGATCGAAGACCGCATGCGCCTGCAGGCACGGCTGGAAGCACGCGACCGCTTGCGCGAATCGGAAAAAGCACTCTCGCAAAACATTTACGAACGTGGCGTGGATGATGCTGGCTTTGGCCGCATCCGCGCCCAGGGTGATGCTGCGCTGTTTGGTGGCCACACCACGCAGATGATGAAAGACAAATACGGCATCGTGCAGACCCGCCCACTGGCTGACTTTCTGCCCACGCTCACCATCGCTGCCAAGAACCTGGCCACCGAAATGACCAACCACAACGTCCTGCAGGTCAACTTGTTGGGCGAGCGCTCCATCACCCAGGAGCATGTGCAAAACAACCACAGCGTGCGCAACATGCTGGGCCAGCGCGGCATTGCGCCCGAGCAGTTACCGGCAGAAGAAGACATCAAGAAGCTGGAACGCCGGGTGAAATCCGAGGACAAAAAAATCGAAAAGCAATCGGGCAAGCTGCCCGGGCGCTGAGAGCCAGAACGGATGAGCGCCGCATGAGCATCACCCTGCAAACCCCGTTCGCGCTGCATGGCCGCAACCCGGACGTGTTGACCTGCATCGCCAACCTGTCGAGCGACGAGGTTTTCACCCCGCCCGAATTTGCCGCTCGCATGCTCGACTTGCTGGCCGTGGCCTGGGCGGCAGACCATGGCGGCGCCAGCCTGTGGGCCGACCCCACGGTGCGCTTTCTCGACCCCTGCGCCAAATCCGGCGTGTTCCTGCGCGAGATCACCAGTCGTCTGGTGGAGGGGCTGGCGGGGCAGATGCCTGATTTGCAGATGCGGGTGAACCACATCCTCACCAAGCAAGTGTTTGGCATCGGCATCACCCACCTCACAGCCCTGCTGGCGCGGCGCAGCGTCTATTGCGCAAGGCGCGCGAACAGCCAGCATTCGATTGCCAAGGCGCTGGGCACCGAAGCGGGCCATATCTGGTTTGAGCGCACAGAGCACACCTGGGTGAATGGCAAATGCAGCTTCTGCGGCGCAAGCCAGACCGCATTGGACCGTGGCGAGGCGCTGGAGAGCCACGCCTACGCCTTCATCCACACCGACGACATCAAGACTCGCATGGCCGAGTTGTTTGGAGAGAACATGCAATTCGACGTGATCATTGGCAACCCGCCATACCAGTTGAGCGATGGTGGTCATGGCATGAGTGCCGCTCCGATCTACCAAAAGTTCGTGGAGCAGGCCAAGGCGCTGGAGCCGCGTTATCTGACGATGGTGATTCCGTCGCGCTGGTTCACTGGCGGGAAGGGGCTGGATGAGTTCCGCGACTCGATGCTGAAGGACGATCGCGTGCGCGCCATCAACGACTACCTCACGGCGTCGGATGTATTCCCCGGAGTGGGTTTGAAGGGCGGTGTGTGCTATTTCCTGTGGGAGCGCGACAACCCCGGCCAATGCCAAGTGGCCACGCATTTCAAGGACTGGCCGGTATCGACTGCCACCCGCCCGTTGCTGGAGCCGGGGGGTGATGTGTTCATTCGCTTCAACGAAGGGCTGTCGATCTTGAAAAAAGTGGTCGCACAGCACAGCACAGCACAGCACAGCACAGCACAGCACAGCACAGCACAGCACAGCACAGCACAGCACAGCACAGCAATGATATTTCGCTTGCACTGAATGCAAGCCAGCGCTTTGAGCAATTGGTCAGCGCCCGAAAGCCATTTGGCCTCGTAACCACCTTCAAGGGAAAAACCAAGCGTTCCGCCGGCGATTTGGTGGTTTACCAAAACGGCGGCACTGGTTTCATCGCCCCCACGGACGTGCCCACCGGCCACGAGCTGATTGAGCACTGGAAGATCTACATCGGCCGCGCCGCGCCGGGCACCGGAAACCGTGACACCTATCCGCACCGCATCCTGAGCACGCCCTTCATTGGCGAGCCGGGCAGCATTTGCTCGGAAACCTATTTGTGCATCGGGCCATTCGCGTCGCAGGCCGAGGCGGAAAACGCCTTGAGCTACCTCACCTGCCGGCTCACGCGCCTGCTCATCCTGCTGCACAAGCCGTCGCAGGACACCACGCGCCGTGTCTACACATTCGTGCCCACGCAGGACTGGTCGCGGCGCTGGAGCGATACCGATCTGTACGCCAAATACGGCATCTCGGACAGCGAAATTGCCTTCATTGAGAAGGTGGTTCGTCCGATGGATTTGAGTGCTGATTTGCTGGGTGATGTTTCGGTGGATGAGGACGCCGATGAATAAGCCCAGCATCGAGGACATCCTCGCCCGCAAACCCGCAGCGCGCCCGCGCATTTACGCCTACACCATCGACGACGCCGCGCACGCTGGCCTGCTCAAAATTGGCCAGACCACGCGCGGCGTGCGCCAGCGCGTGGCCGAGCAGCTGCGCACGGCCGCGATTGCCAACTTCCGCATCGAGCTGGACGAGGTGGCCGAGCGCGCCGATGGCTCGGCCATTTCCGACCACGAGGTGCGCGCGGCGCTGGGCCGTAAGGGCTTTGACAACCCGCAGCTGGAATGGATGCGCTGCAGCGTGGCCGATGTGCGCACTGTGCTGGCCGAGTTGCGCAGCGGCCAGCGCCTGGCCGGCACGCACCACCTGGGCTTTGGCATGCGCGCCGAGCAGGCAGACGCGGTGCGCAAGACGCATGACTATTTCCAGTCCATCTGGGCCGAAGACGCCAATGCCGCCCCGCGCTTTTTGTGGAATGCCAAGATGCGCTTTGGCAAGACCTTCACCGCCTACCAGCTCGCCAAGCAGCTGGCGGCGCGGCGCGTGCTGGTGCTGACCTTCAAGCCGGCGGTGGAGGACGCCTGGCAGACCGACCTGGAAAGTCATCAGGACTTCAACGGCTGGCAGTACCTGTCGCGCGCATCCGGGGGCGACCCGACACAGGTGGACAGGCAGCAGCCGGTGGTCTATTTCGGCTCGTTCCAGGACTTGCTGGGGCGCGACGCTGCGGGCAACATCAAGCCGCGCAACGCCTGGCTGCATGCGGTGAACTGGGATTTGGTGGTGTTCGACGAATACCACTTTGGCGCCTGGCGCGAGACGGCGCAGGAGCTGTTCGAGGGCGAGGACGACGCAGCCGCGCGCAAGGCCGAGTACACCGGCCAGCTGGCCGAGGTGAACGAAGACCTGAACACGCTGGCGGGCCGCGAGGCGGACTTTCTGCCCATCACCACGCGCGCCTACCTGTACCTGTCGGGCACGCCGTTCAAGGCGCTGGCCACGGGCGAGTTCATCGAGGAGCAGATTTTCAACTGGACCTACACCGACGAGCAGCGCGCCAAGGCGGCGTTCGCGGCCCGGCACCCGGGTGAGCGTAATCCCTACGGTGCGCTGCCGCAGATGCGCCTCTTGACCTACCAGATGCCCGACGAGTTGCTGGCCATTGCCAGCGGCGGGGAGTTCGACGAGTTCGACCTGAACGCGTTCTTCGAGGCCACGGGCGAGGGCTGCGCGGCCGCGTTCAAGCATCAGGGTGATGTGCAGAAGTGGCTGGACATCATTCGCGGTGGGCGCGTGGCGCAGGCGGCGCAGCTGCTGAAGGCGGGCACGCGCCCGCCGTTTCCGTATTCGGATGTGCGGCTACTGCCCTATCTGCAGCATTCGTTCTGGTATTTGCCCAACGTGGCGGCCTGCCACGCCATGGCCAATTTGCTGGCCGAGCGGCACAACACCTTCTGGCATGGCTACCGGGTGATCGTGGCGGCAGGCGCTTCTGCCGGGATTGGCCTGGATGCCCTGCCGCCCGTGCGCCGGGCGATTGGCAGCGGCTTTGAGTCGCAGACCATCACCTTGTCGTGCGGCAAGCTGACCACGGGGGTGACGGTGGCGCAGTGGTCGTCCATCCTGATGCTGCGCAACCTGAAGTCGCCCGAGTCGTATTTTCAGGCCGCGTTTCGCGTGCAGTCGCCCTGGGCCATCCAGAACCCCAATGGCGACAACCCGAACGAGGAAGAAGTCCTGAAACCCGTGTGCTTCGTGTTCGACTTCGCGCCCACGCGGGCGCTGCGGCAGCTGTCGGAATACGGCATTGGCCTGTCGCCGGGCGAGAGCAACCCCGAGAACGCGGTGAAAGACCTGGTAGCTTTCTTGCCGGTGCTGGCCTACGACGGCGCCAACATGACACAGATCGACGCGGGCGGCATTCTGGACATTGCCATGGCGGGCACCTCGGCCACGCTGCTGGCGCGCAAGTGGGAGAGCGCGCTGCTGGTGAACGTGGACAACGGTACGCTGCGCCGCGTGCTCGACAGCCCCGAGGCGATGGCAGCGGTGGAACGCATCGAGGGCTGGCGAGCCTTGGGCGACAACATCATCGAGACCATCATCAACAAGAGCGAGAAGGTCAAGGCGTTGAAAAACAAGGCCAAGGATGGCGAACTGTCGGCGCGCGAGAAGAAGGAGTTGTCGGCCGAGGAGCGGGAGTACAAGTCCAAGCGCAAGCTGATCCAGGAGAAGCTGATCAAGTTCGCCACGCGCATTCCGGCCTTCATGTACCTGACGGATTTTCGCGAGAACAAGCTGCAGGACGTGATCACCCGGTTGGAGCCGGATTTGTTCTTGGCCGTCACGGGCCTGACGGTGAAGGACTTCGACTTGCTGGTGCAGCTGCGCGTGTTCAACACCGAGCAGATGAACCAGGCGGTGTTTGCCTTTCGCCGCTATGAGGATGCCTCGCTGCGCTATACCGGCATCGCCAGCCACCAGGGGCTGACGCATATCGGGCTGTATGACACGGTGGTGGCAATTGAGTAAAAAAAGTAGCTGCTGGCGCTTGTCCATCAATCGCTAGAGGCCTTTTTTGCTCTTGATGCCAGCGCCACCAGCAGCAGCACCGGCAGCCCCAGCAGGGCCGTGCCGGTGAAGAACGCGCTATAGCCATGCGCATCGACAAACTGCCCCGAGAAGCCCGCCAGCCATTTCGGCAGCAGCAGCATCATGGAGCTGAACAGCGCGTACTGCGTGGCCGAGTACTGCACGTTGGTCAGGCCCGACAGGTAGGCGATGAAGGCCGCCGAGGCGATGCCGCCGGCCAGGTTGTCGGCCGAGACCACCAGCACCAGGCCGGTCAGGTCGTGCCCGCGCTGGCCCAGCCAGGCGAACAGCAGGTTGGACAGAGCCGAGAGCACGGCGCCCAGCATCAGCACGCGCATCACGCCCAGGCGCATCGACAGCACGCCGCCGACGAAGGCGCCGGCCAGCGTCATGACCACGCCGAAGACCTTGGTGACGGCGGCCACCTCGTCCTTGCTGTAGCCCATATCGACATAGAAGGGGTTGGCCATGATGCCCATGACCACGTCGCTGATGCGGTAGACGGCGATGAGCGCCAGGATCAGCGCCGCCTGCCAGCGGTAGCGCCCGATGAAGTCGGCAAACGGCGCCACCACCGCGCCGTGCAGCCAGTCGCCCAGGCCCTTGGCCGGGGGCAGCGGGCGCGGCGCGGGCTCGGGCGAGAGCAGCACCGTCACGGTGCCGACCAGCATGGAGGCCGCCATCACCAGATAGGCCGCGGCCCAGGCGCCGGCCTGGTAGCCATCGACGCCCGCGACCTCGGCGCGCGCGGCGATCCACAGCACGCCCGCGCCGGCCCAGATCATGGCCAGGCGGTAGCCCGTCTGGTAGGTGGCGGCCAGGGCGGCCTGGCGCTCGGCGTCGGCCGATTCGATGCGGAAGGCGTCCAGCGCGATGTCCTGCGTGGCCGAGCCAAAGGCCACCAGCAGCGCGCACCAGACCAGGGGCGCCAGTTCGGCGCTCGGGTCGGTCAGCGCCATGCCGACCAGGCCGGCCATTACCAGGCCCTGCGCCAGCAGCAGCCAGCCGCGCCTGCGCCCCAGGCGGCGCGTGAGCAGCGGCAGCGGCAGCCGGTCCACCAGCGGCGACCAGACCCACTTGAAGGCGTAGGCCAGGCCCACCCAGCTCAGGTAGCCGATGGTGGTGCGGTCCACGCCCGCCTCGCGCAGCCTGAAGGACAGGGTGCCCAGCACCAGCAAGAGCGGCAGCCCGGCGGAAAAGCCCAGCGCCAGCATGCGCAGGCTGGCGGGCTCCAGATAAACGAGCCAGGCCTGGCGCCAGGAGCGGCGCGCGGCGGGAGCGGAATGGGACGACATGGCGCGCGATTATCCGGCCCGCGCGCGGCTACCATCGCGCCCATGAACCGCGCCGCGCTCGATCGCCCCGTCGCCTCGGTGCGCCGCTACGCCGGCGAGCACCAGGCGCACGACCACGCCCATGCCCAGGTGCTGTACGCGCTGCAGGGCCGCATGGAGCTGGAGCTGGCCGGCCGCGCAGCCTTTGTCGATGCGGCCTGCGGCGTGGTGGTGCCGGCGGGCACGCGGCACGGCTTTCTGGCCGGCGCCGGCGCATCCATCCTGGTGATCGACGCGCCGCCCGCGGCCGAGGTGGACCGGGTGCGCCGCTTTGCCGTGCCGCCGCAGGCGCGCGGCGCGCCGCCGGCCGACGCGGCGGCCCATCTGGCCCTGCTGCTGCAGGCGCCGCGCGTGTTGGCGCGCCGGGGGCTGGATCTGGACCTGCTGCGCGCCGCCGTGGAGGGCGCGCTGCACCAGGACTGGCCGACGGCGCGCATGGCGGCGCTGTTCCTGCTGAGCCCACAACGCTTTCACGCGCGCCTGCTGGAGCTGACCGGCCACACGCCCCAGCAATGGCTGCGCGCGCGCCGGCTGGATGTGGCCGAGCGCGCCCTGGCCCGCGGCCAGTCGCTCGAAGCCACGGCCCTGCGCACCGGCTACGCCAGCGCCAGCGCCCTGGCCTACGCGCTGCGGCGCGAGCGCGGCCAGGGGGCGCGGGTGCTGCGGCGCGGTGATGCTATTTAATAAATAGCTGTTAGCGCTTTATTGGCGGGCGCAAAGGCCGTATTTTGCTTGGGTCTTCCGCCGCCCAGGCGGCCCGCACTACGCGCGTTGCTCGATAGTTGCCCGCCAATCCGGGCGCAGCATGGCAGGCATGAACGACACACGACATTCCGCCCGCGGCATGGCCCTGGTGCTGCTGGCCGCCATGCTCTGGGGCACGACCGGCACGGCGCAAAGCCTGGCGCCGGCCACGCTCTCGCCCTACTGGGTGGGGGCGCTGCGGCTGGTGATTGGCAGCGCCTTTTTTGCTGTCCTGGCCTGGCGCGCGCCGGCGCGCAGTGGCCCCTGGCCCTGGGCGCAGATGGCCCTGGCCGGCGGCTGCATCGCCGCCTACAACCTGAGCTTTTTTGCCGGCGTCAAGCAAAGCGGCGTGGCCCTGGGCACGGCCCTTGCCATTGGCAGTGGCCCCATCTGGGCCGGGCTGCTGCAGACGCTGTTGGCGCGGCGCCTGCCGCCCGCGCTGTGGTGGCTGGGCATGCTGGTCAGCGTGGCCGGCGGCGCCGCCATGGCGCTGGGCCAGGGTGGGGAGCTGCGGCTGAACGCCACGGGCGTGGCGCTGTGCCTGCTGGCGGGACTGGCCTATGCCAGCTACACCCTGGTGAACAAGCCGCTGGTGCTGCGCCTGGGCCCGGCGCGCGCCAATCTGGCGGTGTTTGCCGGCGCGGCGCTGCTGTCGGTGCCGGTGGCCTGGGTGTTGGGCGGGCCATTGCAGGCGGGGGCTGCGGCCTGGGGCGTGGTGCTGTTTCTGGGGCTGGTCAGCACCGGGCTGTCGTATCTGTTGTTCTCCAGCGGGCTGCGCCATATCTCGGGCACCACCGGCGTGACGCTGGCGCTGGGCGAGCCGGTGACGGCCTTTGTGCTGGCGGTGTGGGTGGTGGGCGAGCGCCAGCAGCCACTGGCCTGGCTGGGACTGGCCGGGGTGATCGCCGGGCTGTTGCTGGTGGTGTGGGCGGAGCTGCGCGCCGCGCCGTAGACTTGCGCGCATGAGCATCTTTACCACCGCTTCACTCTTGGACAGCTGCGGCTGCTGCACCGGCCGCATCTGGCACGCGCGCCGCGCCTTCCTGCTGGCCGCCGCTGGCGCCGCCGCCCTGCCGGCCGCGGCCCAGGTGGACGTGGGCAAGTCCTCGGCCATGCGCCAGCTGGTGCCGGCCGAGCAGCTGGAGACCTCGGCCACCCAGCAGTACGACCAGATGCTGGCCCAGGCCAAGGCCAAGCGCGCGCTGGCGCCGGACAACCACCCGCAGCTCATCCAGCTGCGCGCCATCGCGCAGCGCATCATTCCCTACGCCCAGCAGTGGAACAGCCGCGCCGGCAGCTGGCGCTGGGAGGTGAACCTGATCGGTAGCAAGCAGATCAATGCCTTCTGCATGCCCGGCGGCAAGATCGCCTTCTACACCGGCATCCTGGATCAGCTGAAACTGACCGACGACGAGATCGCCATGGTCATGGGCCACGAGATGGCGCATGCCCTGCGCGAGCACGCGCGCGAGCGCATCGCCAAGAGCCAGGCCACCAGCATCGGCCTGTCGCTGGGCGCGCAGCTGCTGGGCCTGGGCGAGCTGGGCAATATGGCGGCCAACCTGGGCACGCAGCTTTTGACGCTCAAATTCAGCCGCAGCGACGAGAGCGAGGCCGACCTGGTGGGCCTGGAGCTGGCCGCGCGCGCCGGCTACGACCCGCAGGCCGCCGTGAGCCTGTGGCAGAAGATGGGCCAGGCCACGGGCAACGGCGGCATAGGATTTCTGTCCACCCACCCCACGGGGCCAGACCGCATCCGCGAGCTGGAGCAGAACGTGCCGCGCGTGCAGGGGCTG
>Ga0209572_1000880_pt1 | contig 30906 bp, 33 predicted proteins | sample EBPBio232012_DNA_FD_185867 | JGI IMG/M metagenome (GOLD analysis project Ga0209572, IMG submission 185867) | Wastewater treatment Type I Accumulibacter community from EBPR Bioreactor in Madison, WI, USA - Reactor 1_1/23/2012_ DNA (SPAdes)... | ecosystem: Engineered > Bioreactor > EBPR >...
AAGATGACCACGGCGGAAGGGAAAGGAGCTGAGTTGAGAGAGCCCCCAAAACGTAGGCGTCCTTTCAAGAAGCGAACTTCCGTGGCCTTGGTCACGTATTCATGCCAGTATTGGGTGTCGGTGCGGGCGGGCATTAGCAGCACCACTGTTGCGCCTTCTAGACTCGATAGAAAAGCTTTCTGTATCCAGTGGCGAATCTGTGAACCGTAGGGCGGATTGCAAAAGCAAGTTCCGACCCACGGTTGTGCCAACCCGTTATCGCTTATGCTAAAAAAACGAGAGCACTTCGCGTTATCCTCCGTTGCACAAACGTCAAGATCAAAGTCGAACTCTTGATTCAGGGCATCAAACAGGTCTTGAGGTGTGGCCCACTCTGCCGTTTGGCTCTGAAAGTGCACTGAACGCTTTTGTCTCTGACGATATGCCTTCTGTCGTGCTGCGTTTGAGGAGTGAATTCTCGGCCTCCCCGGCTTCTTCCGCTTAGCCATTTCGTAACGATTATGGCGTTACGAAACATGGTCCGGTGAACGGTCTTAGGCCGGTATGCCCGACTCGCTATCGCCAGTCCAACAAGTGTTTCCGGAATCCGCAAATGAAGCTCGGGTGGGGAGGGAGACGGTTCAGTCAAGAACGGCCTGTGGGTCGCTCCATGTCATCCTTGACGGGTTCGATGGACTTCACCAACCATAATCCCCCGGTTTTGGGAAATCAGTCAGGAAATACAGACTCGTGTCTGCTATAATATGATTCTGAAGCCACTCGACGGCCTAACATGCTGGCTCTGACGGAGTCGAGCCCCTGCTCTGGCTCGTCCATATAGGTCATAAAGAAGCAGATGGTCGAAGTAGAAGAGAAAAATCAGGGAGGTACAGCCATGCTGCGGGGTGCAGTTGCCGTGTGCGCACCTGAAGGAATCGAAGCAACGACCTACGATGAACCTCATCAGCAGGCTGTGAGCCTCGTTCGTGAGAAGAACGGAGTCGTATATACAAAAGCTTGGGTTGTGGACCTGATTCTCGACTTGGTCGGCTATACGCCTGAACGCCTCTTGTCACAAATGGTTCTTGTTGAGCCTTCGGCTGGAGACGGGTCATTTCTGCTCCGGGCGACGCAACGGCTTCTTGCCTCCGCCCAGGCTCACGACATTCCGGTTGCGGAACTTCGGAGCGCAATTGTCGCCTGGGAAATCGACGACGCAAGCGCATCAAGCGCCCGATTATCAGTTCGTTCCTTGCTTTGCTCGCATGGCGTTTCATCTGGCGATGCTGAGTTGCTTGCTGACTCTTGGGTTCGGGTTGGAGACTATCTTCTGGAATCGCACGGACTCTTGGGTAAGGCCGACTTTATCGTTGGGAATCCACCCTATATCCGCCTCGAAGACCTTGACGCAGGTGGCGCAAAGTACCGCTCGAAGTTCTCAACGATGGTTGGCCGGGCCGATATTTACGTAGCATTCTTTGAGGCTGCCCTGAGTCACTTGCGACCAGGTGCGGCCTGTGGGTTCATTTGCGCGGATCGGTGGATGTTCAATCAGTACGGAGCCGAACTCAGACGGCTCATCACGTCTCGATATTCTGTGGAGACAGTTGTGCAAATGCACCACGCGGACGCTTTTGAGTCCGATGTCAGTGCTTATCCAGCGATCACCGTTTTGCGAAACGCCCCTCAGGGTAGCGTCGTAGTTGCCACGCTGGATCCCAATGCAGAAGCAATGGGTTCAAAAGAGCTAGTGTCCGAGTTCAGGCTAAACGGGAAGGGACGGACGAATGCGGCTCGCTTCGACCGTTGGTTCTCCGGAAGTGAGCCCTGGCCCCTTATGGAACCAGCGAAACTTGCGCTCTTGAGGCGTCTTGAAGCCGAGTTTGCAACCCTTGAAGCTTCCGGAGCTTTGGTTGGAATCGGAGTTGCCACAGGAGCTGATAAGGTCTTTATCACCACAGACGCCGAGCTTGTCGAGCCCGATCGGTTACTCCCCCTTGCGATGGCATTTGACATCAAAGGTGAAACAGTCAATTGGTCGGGAAACTACTTGGTGAACCCCTGGAACGGCAAGGGTCTTGTTGACTTGCGTGACTATCCGAAGCTCGCCGCCTACTTCGAAAGGCATCGAGAGCAACTTGAATCAAGACACGTGGGCAAGAAGGCCCCAGCCAATTGGTACCGAACGATTGACAAGGTTGCTGACCGATTGACCACGCGACACAAGCTCTACCTTCCGGACTTCAAGGGGAGAATCGCGCCAGTCTTGGATCGGGGTGAGACGTATCCACACCACAACCTTTACTTCATTGAGCCTGGCCTTTGGGACCCCGAAGTGCTCGGTGGCTTACTCCTTTCAAACGTCGCCCAGTTTTTCATCGAAGCCTATGGGGTTCGTATGCGAGGCGGCTACCTGAGGTTCCAAGCCCAATATCTCCGTCGTCTTTGCGTCCCTCGTCACTTTGAACTGTCTCATGCACATGAGAAGAAGCTTCGGACGGCATTTCATACTCATGACATCGATGCGGTCAACGATGTAGCCGCGGAGCTTTACGGGCTGACTGACGAAGAGCGAGGCTTGCTTGGATACTGAGGCAAGATTCCAGGCTGCTGTTCAGAGCTTTTGGGATTCTAGGAGCAGACAACAACAGAAGCAGATCCAAAGTGGAAAGATTGATGCTGGCACTCGTGGTGCGGTCACGGGCGGTTCACAAATGGGAGCCCTTGAGGTGCTCGTTGTCGATATCCTCAAGGAAGCTGGACTTGACGACATCTCCATTAAGACGAAACTCGGCCTGGAGCTTCCGGGCTATTTTCGACCTGAGAAACGCTGGGACCTCCTTGTCGTCTCAAGACAACAGCTAATCTGTGCGATTGAGTTCAAATCACAGGTTGGTCCGTCCTTCGGCAACAACTTCAACAACCGGAGTGAAGAAGCCATCGGAAACGCCGTCGATATATGGACCGCTTATCGCGAGGGACTGCTAGGAACGGGCCCGAGGCCATTCTTAGGCTACTTTTTCCTGTTGGAGGACTGCGAGCGTGTTCACAAACCAGTTTCGGTGGTCGAACCCCATTTCAAGGTTGACTCTGTTTTTCAAGATGCAACGTACGCAAAGCGATACGAGCTGCTATGTCGTCGCCTCGTCCTAGAGCGTCACTACGAGAGCGTTTGCCTGACGTTGGCAACGAACGACCCGGCGACAAAAGTCTCACATCCTGCTGAAGACTTGTCATTTGCAAGGTTTGAGCGAGAGCTGAGGGCGGTTGCTCAGCGCTTTGGAACCTAGGGTTCAGACGTCTGAACAACTTAGGAACGATTGTCGCCTTGGTCAATCGGGCCATCCAGTGTTAACAGTGTGCTGACTTCCTTTTGGGCTAGAGCAGGGACCGATTCAACCATCCATCGATTGGTGGCCAGCCAGTTTCTGCAGTCATCCTCGGAAAGTTCAGAGTCTGCTATCAGCTCAGACAAGGTAATGGCGGTAGAACGCGACAACCCAATAGCCATCAGTGAAAGTTGGGTCTGAATGGATACACCAAGTTCAAGCTGAAACTCGTAGTCTTCAATCTCAGCCGCCAGCGCTTCTTTGCCCGATTCAAGTAAGTGTTCTTTCAGAACATGATTGTATGCCCTCAAATACTTCGGTCCACGGAACCGCGCATACTCCTCCACATCTCGCATACAGTCTCGAATGACGTTGGCTAGCTTCAAGTCTGGGTAACGGGCCAGTCGGCTTTCAATGATTCTCGATAACTGGAACCCTTGCATCCAATCTCTCATGAGTAGCGCAAGCATGACGCAGCGCTTTTCATTGCCAAAGAGGTCTCCAAATGCGCGATTAAGGCGTACAAGGGCAGAAGTATATCGACCGACCATATCTTGACTTCCTGGGTCTGCAAGCAACCAGTCTTCGCACTTCTTCTCTCCGCTTGCCTCCCGTGATCGGAACTGTTCCTTTAGTCGAGCTAAACCAAATGGGTCAACTCCAGGATTGCGGCCTATCGTCTCGCTGGAGACTGAAATACTGTCTAGCACCTGACGCACGGCTCTTTCAAGCAAAGAAACTTTGCTGGGGTCATACCTTGACGCCCACGGAGCAGAAACTAAGTTCCCATCTTCGATCATTGAAGAGGTTAGGAATGAGGTTGCATAGGCGAGAGGCGATTCTGAGCTGCTCGGGGGGCGATTGATACCATCCGACATATAGCTTGCCAGCTGCTCTGGATTTTCAACCAAGGCGTCCAGACTTCGAACTACGACACCTCGCTTTCGAATGCGAGGTACTGGAACCTTCCAGACGCTGCTATCATCGGGGTCTACGCAAACAATATTTCCCTGAAACTCCTTGCCCCATCGACCTGCGCGACCTCCCATGTTCCAAAAATCTGATTCGCTCATTGGCGAACCTCGGCCTTTCGATGGGCCACGAGTATAAATCGACTTGCAGGCTAGATTTACACCTTCGATTAGCGTTGACGTGCAGACCATGTATTGAATCTGCCCGGACCGAAAAAGGTCTTCTAATGATTGGCGTATTAGCTGTGGCATGCTGCCGTAGTGAAAGCCGATTCCTCTCGACAGCACTTTTCTGAGCGCATACTGAGGGTGAACCGTTTGACGAATCAGCTCCATTAGGTCGCGAATGTCTGAACTCGCGTTCGTGGCGTTGCTCCCTCTAACATCGTAAAGTTGCATCGCCATCTTTTCTGCCTCAGCTGCCGTGTTCGCATAGATCAAGTTGCCTCCACTGCTGTCACCGAGAGAGTACGCGACAAACGGCAAGCGCTTGCTAGCTGGCGATGGTCGGGACGGTAAATCAAACTCTCCAAGCTCGGTACGCTGTTGGCCGACAATCAACTCAAGGTGCCAACGGTCACTCCGTCTAGGTAGCTGGGACGCCCAGAGCAAATTGTGGTTGACAGTACGCTCATCGCGATTGATAGTGAATTTGCTCTGATTAGGTGGCCCGTCCACAAGTAGGTCTCCTGGGTTTTCTGATAGAGGCATTGCAAACAACACATTCAGCTGCGAGTTGCGCGAAAGACTCTTTGATATTGCCTGTTGAAGGAGAATGCCACGATTGCCGTCTCCAACTTTTTGAGCTTCATCAACTACAATATGGTCAAGTTGTAGCTGGGCACGCCGATTAAGGAGCACATGCAATCGTTCTTGTGTCAGGACAAAAAGCGTCGCGCCTTCATCTGAAAAATCAGCCCACGGGAGAGTCACAACAACGGGCTTCACAGGGAGGTCACTTAGCCCCTGCTGAACGTCCCGAGCGACCTGTGAGACTAATGCTCGCGTTGGGACAACGTAGGCAACCTTTGACCCGCTGGCTGTGACGAAGAGCTGCCGCAAAGTTGCAATCAGCGCAAACGATTTTCCTGCCGATGTTGGTGCCGATACAGCTATCCAGGCATCGTCCTGTGAGCGTTGAAGGAGTTCTAACTGAAAGTGGTTGAGCAATATTGACTCATTTGGTCTAAGCTCATACCCAGCTTCACTCCTTCGCCGAGCCCAATCTTGCTGTAACGGAAACGGAAGTTGGCTTTCTAACTCTGATGGAATGACTCCTCGCTTCTCCGCCAGCTCCATTGACGGTTGATTTAGGAGTGAGTGCAATACAGCGATAGCACTGGCGCGTTGTTCTGACGTTGACTCTGGATCATCCAAGCACGCATGTGCCAACCGGAGTGCCGCATCCTGCATAGTACCGTCACTATGCGGGGCAAGAATGCTTGCACACAAAAGCAGGTAAGACCAATCGGGGGTATCCCAGCTCGTCGACAGTGCGAACTGCGATGATACGTGTCTTGCTGTCGCGACCTCATACTGCCTCTTAAAGCCTTCAAGGTTCAATAGCCAATCCTGAATTGTGGCCAGGCTCACTATGTTAACCTCATTTCGGCCCTAAACGCGTCCCGAAACTCTTGGACTGCTGGAAGCGGAATGTGAAAGATATCTAGCGTCCTCGCTTCCAATCCATTCGCTTGGACCTGTTGTCGCACTCGGTTGTTTACTCGGGTTACAGATGCTTGGAGAGCACTGCAAAGATCGGTATTGGTGGAAGCTTCACCGACATAAGATGGACTGTTATAGCCAACGAGGCACACTCCCCTATGTTCTAGTTTGAGAAAGAGCACATCATCTGGATTTAGAAAGCGTTTGATTGCCTCAACTAGGGCCGGATCCCTTAGGGCGAGGCCATCCCGTAATAACACCAAGTCTCTGTGCCTTCGGTCATCAGTGCCCCCTTCATCTAACAGATATGGTGCGATTGATTCTAGACATTCGTCTACAGCACTATAGTCTCCGGAATGAAGCTTCGATTCACCCCAACACAGCGCAAGTGCTCCATCGCTACTGACTGTCGCATGGATACCGTCCGAACCATGTGCGTGAACTTGTCTGTTTGTTTTGAGGTCCATTTTGGTAAACAGTTGGGGAAAGCCCAAGACAAACTCTACCAATGTAGATAGCAGTACTTCACCACCTTCGCCACTGTTCGGCGCGGTCGTAAAGAGAGCATGAGCCTCTTGTGAAAGAGCCTCAACGGACTCCGTGCTGCCTGCCTGCAAGTCCCTTGCCTGGGCCTCAGTGATCTTGTTGCGAGGAATTGCATAGTCGATGACCCGCCGGGCAACGCGCTTTGCAAAATCTCTCAAACGCGACTGGCCTTGAGCATCAAGTGCGACATGATATGCTCGCACAGTTGTCAGCGTGCCATCAACTGTTGTTGCGGGGCCAAGTTCACAAATGTAGGCGCTTAGATCATTAGCAGTACCTCTAACGAGACTCTGAAGTGCAGAGTTGAGTTCACTGTTCTCACTCAGATTGGATTGCTCCGACATTGTTTTGTCCTTTCCCGGCGGGCCCGTTGGGCAGCTATATCCGAATTCGTTCCACCTCGGCGAGCGTTATCTGGTCACTCGTCCGGTCGTAGAGCTTGGTCGTCCGCGGTGACTCGTGGGCGGCGATGGCCTGGGCGTTCTCGATGGTCCCCCCGTTCTCCAAATAGGCCGTGATTCCCGTCGCCCGGAAGGTGTGACAGCACGTCGTATCCGGGAGTCCGGCATCCTCGGCACGCCGTTTCACCATGCGGAGCACATCAGTGCGGGTCATTCTTGCCTCTGTGATGGCCCGTTCTCGTGAAATGGTCCGGAAGAGAGGCGATTTCTTGGGCCAGTTCTCGGATTTGGCGGCTTCTAGATAGGCGTCTATGTAGGCTTCGGCGTTGTGGTGGGCGGGAACTTCGTGCCTCTTCCCTCCTTTCTCATGGAGCCGGAGCCACCACCGCTTCCCGTTCTGGAAGTAGTCTTCCTTGTTCATGGCCACGACCGCGCCGACTCGGGCGAAGCTGTAGACCATCGTTGCGATGATCGCTCGGTCTCTCAACCCGACAATAGTAGAGGTGTCAATCGAATCGAGGAGCTGCCGGGCCTGACTCGCTTTGAGCACTGGAGTCTTCCCCTTCTTCACCACGTGCTTTGGTCCCCTCACCGATGCAGCCGGATTGTGAGGAACGACCTGGCCGATGACGAGATAATCGAAGAGCATCCGGATGGCGGCAAGATGCTGCTTCACGCTCGGCGGCGCCATATGCCCTTGGAGCTGCTCGATGTAGACCGAGATGAAGATGGGATTGAGGCGTTCGAGCGGAAGTCTTCTCTCTTCGGCCCATGCCATAAACTGGTAGACCGCCCGGGCATAAGCCATGCGGGTGTTCGGGTTTCGGATGTTCGCGGTGAAGAACTCGATGAAACGCTGAGCGGCCCTCTCCCCTTCCCTGGCAATGACGGCCGGCACCGGAAGAGCGGCATACCCTTCCCCTCCTGCGAGGACACTCGGATTTCCGCCCCCAAAGGCGATGATTTCACCGTCCATCTGCAAACCCTCCTTGGTGCCTCATAACGTCCTTTATGATACTCTATTTGAAGAAGCGCAAGCCCCTCGTTTGCCAGGCGGGTGCCAACATATTCTAAGGGGCTGTTTGGGGAGGACCGAGTATGAGTGACCTGACACTTGCCAGATTGGCGAGCACCTGGAGAGAAGAAGACCTTGACCTCCAATCAGTATCAGAAGGTGAGGGGTGGATTTGCGCCGTTTTGAGAGAAGAGGCTTACCATCCAGGTCTCATTGCGGACCGAGCTAAGAAGGCCTCCAAACTGCTTCGTCCGGTTATTGATGTCCTCTCCGATGGAAGAATCGTCACTCGTCAGCACTTCGTGCAGTTGTGCTACCAATTCGATGAACATCACCAGTTTGTGCAATTGGGCAGCCTTACTCACCCGTTGTGCCTGGCCGAATCAGAATATTTCGATGCCGAGACCAATCGCAACGAACGCGACCTGTGGGAATCTCCAACAGCAGCTCCAGGCGGCGCTCTTCTTTTCCCCTTAATCGGCGAAGAATCCGTAGCCATTCTCGGCTGGGCAGAATTTAGAGGAGTATCAGTTACCGTGGCCTCAGATCCATCCTTTTCCGTGTTGAAGGCGGACCGTTGAAGAGCTTAGAAGCAACACAGATGCCAAAGAACCCCAAACTTCAAGCCTCCGCAGTTGCTTTTGAGCCCAGAATACTTGAAGCCGGGCTAGACTCCTTCTATGGTCAGCACTATTCTTGCCTTGCTCGTGTGCACAGCCAGCACGAGTTCGCCGAAACTTGAGTGTCGTGAATGCGAGCCTCGAGGAGGTGCGGCATCGCCCCAGCTATCCGTTGCTCCAGTTCTGGCGGCTCAAGGCAAGAAGCCGTATTTGGTCGTGTCTTGTGATTTCTTGGATTCTCGGGACGTGCCGCCAATCGGCCAGAACACTCTCCAAGCCCTCTTCTACGATCCTACCCACGGAGCAGCAGCATTCTATCGTGAGATGTCTGGTGGAAAGCTCTCTCTCGAAGGGTCGATGGTTGCGCCTCTTCTACATCTTCCCCGGGCAAAGGAGGAATATCTTGGTCCTTCTGACTCCAATGGTGTTCGGTGGTATTCCCACCAGGCTCTACTGACCGATATTGTAGCTGGTCTTGGAAAGGCCATCAGTTTGGACTCCTTTGAGGGTCTCGCGATTTTCCCGAACGTGTCCGATGATGATTCCCACTCGCATGGAGGTTCCGGCCTGCAAGGTTCTTATTCGAGCGCTTCTGGTCTCCCGCGAACAATTCCTGTGCTGTTCGTGAACCCTTTCATCGCTAGCCAAAGTATTCTCGTCCACGAGCTCGGGCATCACTTCCAGATCGGACACGTTCGGACTTCGAACAAGAGAACCCATGCAGCTAGCGCCATGGCGGTCTTTGGCAAGAAGGATCCAGTCCTCGGCCTGATTACAACCGGGCATACAGCCTGGCACCGCAAGGAGGTTGGCTGGCTCGACAGCGATGCCTGGGCTGAGTTTCCGGGACCCGGCAAACGTGAGTTCACTCTCACTGCCCGGGGCTCTTCTCAGAAGGGTCTCAAACTCATCCAGATCCCGTCCTCCAATTCAGGAGCTTGCTACGCTATCGAACTCGTGTTGCCATCGGCCCAAGACCACCTGGATGTTCTTGGCGGTCGTGGGGTGGTCATCCACCGTCTGAACCGGCGACTCTACTTTCCGGCGCACTTCGGGGTCTTCCCTCAAGAGCTTGAGCCAGAGGCAATCGCTGGTCAGGATGGGACAATCTTTCTGCCGACCGGCCACATTTTTCGGGACAATGACGCTGGCCTTCTGATCCAGGTAAATGAAATCACCAGAGAATCGGCATCTGTTTCAATTGAAATGCGGTCTGGCTGGCAGTTTCACCTCAATTCAGAGATGAAGTCGGCAATTGAGTTTGAGAAGCTGAGGAAAGCCACCTTTGGTGGTAATGCCGTTTACCAAGACATGTCCTACACGCGGGGCCATGTCTGGAGCGGTCAAGGTCAAGTTTTCTATATCGGCAAGGTTGGCGATTCCATTGAGTTCTCGTTCAATAGTGACCGATCGGGGCTGGCCACTCTTCTGCTTGGCCTGACAGCCTCGCCGGACTACGGGAAGTTACACCTCAAGCTCAATGGCCAGACAATAAAGGAGGATTGGGACTGCTATGCACCCGTCCTAAGCGTGACCGGTTCGCTTCGCATCTCTGGAGTCAGCATCTTGCAGGGGAACAACACCCTCGCCTTTCAGGTTTCTGGCAAGAATGAGAAGCACGTTGGCCCCAATCTTGGATTCGGGTTCGACTGCCTAGCAACAGAGTTCGAGTAGGTGCCAACCGCGCTTGTGCTACTGCATGGGCGGACACGGATTTCGCCCTCCCAAGTTGCAGAGTCTTCATCTTTTGGAATCTTTGGTTGAGTCTGCTGGCGCGCTCCTAATAGACTTAGAGCTCATTCCATTCGCTGCCATGTCAACGCACATAGTTCAGATTCAGACATTGTTGAAGGACTGCGGGAAGTCGACCTTCTCTGACTACAGCCTAGCACTGCCGCTCTTGCATTGGGACCCGTACGCGAGAGAACACGGTTCCGCGATTCCCCTTGATGGTTTCGTCTCCGTGGTCTACGCAGGCCGCAACTTGATTCGTCTACGCCAGAGGCTTGACCTCCCGGTCGGGTCGAAGCATGTTCGCCGCCATCAATCAGCGCTAAATATAGCTGCCTCCGACATCCTTTCCTTGACCGGGCGAGGCGGCTCCCATTTCGACGCCGTCTCCATCAAACTCAACCAGTTCGTGACTGTCAGAAGATGGATGTGCCTACCCTTCTATCCACAGGCCATGGAAGCCGAGGTGGACGTCGACTCATTTTCCATTGCCTTGCCTCCAGGCTCAGCCGAACGCTTCGTTGAACTGCTCCAGTCCTGGCAACGCGCATGTGCTGAGGGCCCTGTGGACTCTGACCAGAGCTTTCGGAGCAACCCACCTCCCCTGAATGACCCGGGTGAGTTATCTTAGGCCCCCGCCGCACTTCGAACCATGACATCACTGCAACTGATTCAGGAATCCTGGGCTCGCTTCGAAGCCTCTTTGCTGCCATATCAGGGGCTTCGCCTCCACAGTCAGTCCGACCTCTTATATGTCCATCTCGGCCGGGGCGGCAGTTCAAGCGATGGCTCCCAAACCAGGCGACAAGCGGCTCATGCACTGCTTGACCCGATTCTGCGGATTGACCATGATGAGCGCATCCGGGTCGAAGGCCACTGGGTCGTCGTTCGCTTCTACGGAGATATCCATGACTTCAGGATTTGCATCCCCGCGGACGAGGGTGAATATTGCTTCTGGCAATGGGCAACTCCGGAAGGGCGCGGAACATTTCGAAGTTACAGACCATTGGTGAACGAACATTCTTGGGTGTTCTCGTCTCCAGACGTCGACCACGACAACGTCCAATACTGGAGCAATCTCAGTGATGTGTTGGTGCTAACACAAGAAAGAGACGCCTTTGAACGCCTGGCCATGATGCTCCAGTCACACTACTGAACCTCTGATGTCTACCCAAATCCGCTCCATTCAACAAATTATCGATTCTCTCGGGCCTCTCAAACTGCGCTCCTCGGACGCCTACTTGACGGCCCTGGCGTGGGATAGGCACGTACGTAATCACAACCCGCATCCTCTGCCTGGAGAGTTTCACTGCTTCGTTCAGTTTCAACATGCTGGCAACAACCTCCTTAGGGTTCATCAGACGATTTGTAGCTACTGGGGTGAGCGCTACATTCGCCGGCACGAATCGATGTTCACATTAGCCGCTAGAGACCTCATCTCTGTCGACATATGCAGGCATGACCTGCCCCAAAGCGAGCACGCTCGCTCTTTTGGCTCGCTTGGCGAGACGATTGCCACCTTAGACATGCACTTCGCTCAACTCGTCACAGTGAACAGGTACATGTGCGTGCCGTTCTATCACGATGAGGTCGAGTCAGAGATTGACACGCGCTTGTTTACCATTCCCCTTCCTAACGGAGCCAGTAACTTGGTTCCTCCGCTACTTCAAGAGTGGCAGTCCGTGACCGAAGCACCAACTGACTCATCGGATCAATTCCCATTCCTTCAAGACCCAGGCTCAGCTCGATAGCCATCCTCATGGAGCAACTCCCACTTTCTTAAACTGACGCGTAGAACCTCGGGATACGCCACCCGAACAGTTTCGAATGGCTATTGCAGAACGTATGCCACATCTGGGTAAGTGAGACTCACGAGCCGCTGGCCCCCATCTTCAATCCTCAGGCGCTCGGTGCCGGAGTCTGCCCCAATGGCGGCAAGCCGGTCCGGCGGGATTTGGGACCAAGGAATGCTGATCACTTGGTCCTCCACCTCCACGGGAGCATTTTCGAAAATGGTGATCCACTGTCCGGACCAGGCGATAGTGATGCGTTTGAGTTCCTCCTCCGAAATTGCCACATGTTTCGCGTACTCCGAAATTGCTACACGTTCGACTTTGACGCCACCCCGTACTAGAGTGTTGATATCATCAACTGTGGCGTCTGCGAGAAGCCGCGTTCCTTTTGGCCCACTGTTGGTAAGCAGAAGTCTTAACCAACCAGTCGGAAGGGCCACAACCGCATAAGGCATGTACGGTAACCCATACGTTTCCTTGTAGTGAGGAATCAGCGAGTCGTAACGAGCACGACCGTTGTTGAATCTGTAAGATCCATTGGAGCCAATGTAAAACTTTCCTTGTCGAATAGAGTCAGGTAGCTTTGTGGTTTGTGGCAGAGGAGTATTGCGGGAGAAGCCCGGCATGGTCGGATTTGTTCCCGGGATAAATCCTGAATGTTGTGCTCCATTTTCCGCCACAACAAGACTTGTATCGTCGCGAGGCTCCGAGTGCCCCTGAGATTTCAGTCCTACCGCCACAAAGACTGCAATGAGTACGGCAGCGAAGACACCCATGAGAAACTTGAACACGCGCCTGTTTTAGCTGATCTGACAGCGGCACCACTACGAAAGAATGCAAAAGTTCACTTTCTGAGTGGTCTTTGCTAAGGAGAACGTTTGCATGGTCGAGGTCGATTTGGTTGGTTTCAGGCCCGGTAACTCCTGTTCGCACTGGGCCAACGGGACCGACCCGATCCCGTCAATTCTATGAGTCCGGATAGTTTTGGACGGTCCAATATGGTGGACCCTGGTTCAATCTGACGATTTCGCCCTTACTCTCCGATGTCTTGAAGAGACTTGGCGGTGTCGGCTTGTGCAGTGGGATTGTTCGCCTCCTCAACCAAACCCAACCGATGCTCGTCTGCTAGTCCAAGCCTTTCGATAAGGAGGCCACGGCGATCCATCTCCAGGTAGCCCTCCAGCGAGGATGCCACAGCTTTTAGTTCCAGAAGTTTGCCCCAGTTGACTCGGCGATGGGGGTTCTGGTTGTCACTTGTGGCAACTCGGAAAAGTCCTTCAAGAGCCTGCGATTGAGTCGGCAGAGCGAAGGACAGCAAGTCTCCTGTCATGACAACACTACGCTCGTGCTTCACTCTGGTGAAACTGCGGCTCAGTCCCTCGGAGGCCATTCCTTCCGTCTCCTGAAGTTCCTCAACGAGAACTTTTCCAAACAAGCCAGCCGCCCACTCAGCAGTTGATGGGCTCGCCGTTTTTAGGACTGCGACGTTTGAGAAGTTGGCCACGATTTCATTTGCCTGCTCGCGACCATAGATGTGGTATAGGCCGTCCACAGCCTGAAATGAGAGTACGGCCACACCACCACGCGAACGACTCTTCGTCATGAAGGAGCCAAGTCCTTGGATTTGCCCCAGTTCACGGAGTTCGTCCAGCACAAGCCAAGATTGGCAGTAAGAACTGTCGCCTGTACGTTGCTCCTTGCCTTGCAGAACAACTTGAATCCAGCGTTGGATGAAGGCTCGGTTCAAGGCCCCAATTGTTTCGTCGGCGGCGGTATCGCTTCCAAGGACGATTATCTCACCCGTAGACTTCATCCATTGTTGTATGGAGTAGCTCTTCGAGGCGAGATGCCAGGACTGGGCTATGGGTTCAAACCGGGCAAGGTGCGCGTAAAGGCTGGCGAACACGTTGCTTGACGTTCTGCTATCCGTCGTTTTGGAGTTCAAATAGGCGTCATATGAGCGCCTAAGCGCATCGTGGCTAGAGGACTCAACAAAGCGACTGAGGTGTTTTCGGTCTAGGCAGATGAGGATCAGGTCTCGCAGGGACCAAGACTCAATCTTTGGACGGCTGTATGAAAGTGCCGTTGCTACATCGGCAACAATCTGTCTGCATGCGCTGTCGAAGAAGCTCCCTTCCGGAGACACCGCGGCGTTCTTTGGGATGAGGATGCCAGCCAATTCGCGACACGAGATGGGGTCGTCAAAATCCTTGCTCAAGTCCCAAGCGAGTCGCCGTTCGTCAAATGGATGAAGAATTCTCACGCGGTCGAAGAGCCCAAGACCGTCCAAATAGGGAATCATTTCCTGCTTTGGGTCGTACATGAGAGCCCGAACGGAGTAGTAATCGGCTGCACTTGACAGTGCCGTTGATAGAAGCACCTCAACTAGAGTCGTCTTTCCAGAACCGGTTGTTCCCGTAACCAGGAAGTGGTTTGTGGCGAACTGTCCCGAAACACGAAACGGCCCCCAAATCAGGTCAGTACTTGCCAACACTACCTCTCAAGTTCGGGTCTCCAGCCTCTTAGTTTGTCGAATTGCTCATTCGCGAGATGCTCCGAGTTCAGAATTTGAGCCTGACCCCGCAGTCGTGACTCCACTCCCTTCGATGATCGGTGTGGCACTCCTCCACAATTCAACGCCTCGGATTGCTCACGTCGGCGTTGTGTAGCCTGGGCCTGACGTTCTTGCGCTGTTCTCAGCCTCTCCTCTCGTCGGTAGTCGATTTCTTTTAGGAAGTCCCTTTTCATCGTTGGCTCTACCTTTCCAGTCCTCGGTCTCTACGCTCCACTTTCGGCATTGGTGTCGGCCGTTTCTGCTCAAGGCTGTTGAGAGAGACTGGTTCGTTGGTTCGCTGTGCCTTCGAATTCGTGGGCCTTTGCTCGGCAACAGGGCGGCACGGAGCACTGAGACGGGCAATCGCTCTTGCTCGAGACTTTTCCATTCTAGCGATGGCACACCGTGACAGCGTCTCCCACACTTGTCCTATGTCTGGACCAACGCCACGGAGTGGTTCCTTCAGGTCTGGGCCATATCGAGCAAGTTCCTTTTTGAGAGGATCCAGGATATCTGGACCATGCTTCAGTGTGAGTTTGCGAAGTGGTTGGAGGACATCGGGGCCAAACCGTCGATTGAACGACTTGAACACTTGCCCTATGTCTGGGGAGAGCGTCTCGGGCCGTCTCGCTCTAAACTGAGTTCTTGGGGGGGTCCACCCTCGGGAAGCTTCTCTCCATAAGGCTCTCTGCGCTTCCAAGTCAACATGCGATTTGCTCTTCCGGGTCTGTAAAGCTGCTTTTTCCGAGGCTTTGGCGTCGGATTCGCTTCCCAGACGCTTCTCGATTTCCTTCCTTCGAGAAGAGAAGTCTGCCATCAGTTTTCGGTCCACGCCTTCGATTTCAAATGCGACTTTCGTGTCATAAGTCTTTAACCCGCACAGTTCGAGTTCTGCTCTAAGTTCCTGCCGGTAAACCTCTCCTATCTTCAACTTATTCTGATAGAATGGCTTGCTCATGATGGTTCCGGTCGTGCCATCGTTCCTCACGCAAACGTTGTGAACCACGGCGTGAGTGTGAAGCTGGGGATCATTGTTTCGGGACGTTCCATGGTGAAAGAGTGTTCCCACCAACTTGGAGTTCTCCTTGCTCGCCCCGCCCTTTCCACGCCTCGTCTGGACCAGGCTTTCCTCCACGTAGTGCATGGCTCGGCGCACTGCGTGAGCGTGACACTCCGCAACTGCCTTTTGCGTTGCTTCGTCACCGAGAGCCCAAACCACACTGACGCTTTTGGGAGCCGAAAACGTGAGATCCCAGCCTGGCTGTCGCCTCGAAGAATACTGAACCAGATTTTCTCCAGTGCGAGATTCACCCTTCACCAGCGCTTGGAAGTCGGCCCGGTCGATAGGCTGGCTCAAGCCCAAGAGTGCTGATCCCTCTCCTATCCACTCGGAGGGCATGATCACACCTTCATCGTAGTACCGCTCTGCGCTCATCGAGATGTAGTAGCCAGAGCTTCCTACCGAGATAGAGGACACGGAGAGCATCTATTCGAGGTCCCGCATCAGATTGTCATCACAACTGCCGCATCCAACCCTCGATTTACGGCGACGCTTCAAGCCGAAAGTTGTCCCAGTACGTTGAACCGACAGACTTCTCATTCGTAAAAACGGCGATAGACAACTTCTTCCGGGAAGCCGCTGACTGCTTGGAAACCTTGAAGGAGACTTTTATCTTCTGCACCTCATTTAGCTCCAAGGACTCGAACAACAAATCCGCAGGACCATCCCATGCTGGAGTTGCCACGGTCTTCTGCCCTACAATGACTGAGCCCTCCGAGAGTTCTGAGGCACTCCCCGGTAAGAGACCACCCGCGATAAGCTGAATAGTTCCAGCCTTGTCGTCACGTAAAGAGCCTCTCGCAAGACTGACATCCACAGTCAATGTGTAGGTCACCCCTGGCTTGATAACTTCGTCGGTCTGCTGCCAGGCCACGTGGTTCCATCGATTGCAAAACAACCATCGATTCCCTTGGGGGCTCGACCAAGTTGGGCACGCAAGACCTATGTCGGCATGTCGCCCACCCAACTCTGGTGTAGCAATTTGCCACCCTGGAATACCGGCGATGCTTCTACTGAAGTTCGGGTCGTTCGCGTCAAGTAGGATGAACTTCAGATTCCCGAGGCCTACTTGCTCTTGGCCGGGCATCAGCTTCGCCTGATCTTCAAACTGCGGATTGTTCAACTTGATCAGACGTGAGCTCTGATTCGATTCAGGCTCAGCGGAAGCACGCAATCGTTCCAATAATGTCCTTTCATGGTCGCGAGACTCTGAGTGACTCCCAAAAGCTGACGAGAGAGTGAGAATGGTAGACCCAACGAAGAGTGCAAAACGGCCGTTCATCTCGCTTATATTCTCCCGTCATGAGTGACGATTTCAAGAAAAGATCCCCAAAGTTCCGATGCTCGCTGTCCTCATGAAGTGAGTCTGAACCTATTTTGCATCCCTCAAGCTGTGCTCAATGGCGAGAGCTTTTGTGATTAACTCTCTATCCATTCTCATCCTGGGGGTAGACGTCTGGAACCACTGGTCGAGACTCACCGAAGTTAACTTGCTCAAGCGGTCTTGCTTGTCACCACACACATGAGTCACCGGCTTCAGTGCCTTGGATCGGTCTGCCGGAAAGACCATGCCGAAGAAGCGTTCCAACTCCCATTGGCATTTGGGCAAGTTGACTTCAGGTTGCATTCGGCGCCTTGGCTCGGCTGACACATTGCCGTTGCCAAATGTCCAAAACAACTCCCGAGTGAGCCCCGGACAAGCAAAACCCAGGGATCCGTCAGAAAACTCGATGACATTCATAGGCGTCCAAAACGAATACAGGAAGTTGTCCCCGATGACGGGCCGAATGCCTTCGGCGGGGATTCCCTTTCCGTTGTTGGGGCGGGAATCGCCAGGGCCATAGCGCCCGCTCACGTTATGAGCCGCAAAATCCGTGACTGCCGCATCCTGAACCCACGATTTCAGGCCCAGCTCACTACAGATAAGCTTATGAAGATGACTCAATCCGACAGAGGAAGGGTCAATAATGCCGGGTTTGGGACCCGAGAAGATGCTGGACACCCCGGAGTGCCACAGTGATACATCTCTCAAAACCTGTGCTTTCCCAAAGTACTCTGGGAATCGCTTGACATCGTATTCGGCTCGTTTGTAGCCACCCCATTCGTCGTAGTTCCCTTCGAAGACAGTTCCCATACCATTTGAGCGTCTTGTCCCCCATCGAAGCAGTTCACCCACGCAAAGGGCCTGAAGCCACTCGGTTTCGAACTTAGAAAGCGGAGGCTCGGCTGTCTTGTTCGCGAAGGCCACCACTAACTTGATGTGCTTGGCGATTCTCTCAATGGTAACCGGCGCGCCTAGAAGTTCGTTCTTGGTGTCCCGAAATCTCACTGCCACGATGTCTTCCAACTTTACTGTTGCCACAAGGCTGCGGTTGAACTTATAGGGTGTCGAAAGTGGGTGGCTTCCGGTTCCGCTTATCGGAGCGACCATTCTCACGTAGTCGCCGCCATTCTTGATCGAGTCTGCATTTGGCGTGCCTTCCAGCCAGTTGTTTGGCTGCTGGTTGAGCCTGGAAGTGGCACCAACGGGTGTCCCTGTTTCAAGAATCGTTTTACACCCTGCAAGTAGCATGGTGACCATCAATGCGGCTTCATATCCTCTCATTAGCGCAATAGTGCCCAAGCGTTCCAGCCCGTTTCAAGAAAAGATCACCAAACAACGAAGCTTTTGATTCCTTCCTGGACGGATTGGCCCCGAACATCTATTCAAGCTCCGACTTCAAGTTGTCGTCACACCACTTCCGGGCATCTTCCAAGGAGACTTGGCCGGCACCATAGAGGGTGGCGAGAGTCGCTTTCCGGAAGTGCTTCCTCAGTTCGAAGAGGTGTTGAAATGTGTCCGATGAATCTCGTTCCACTGAACCTAAGCGCTCGGCGATGTCGCGAAGATCTTCCTCGATGACAGTCAGCCTGAGTGCAATCTGGCCATAGGCCGCGGCAGACGCCATGTCGCCATCCGCCGCAAGCATAGCTTCCAGAACCATGCTTCGGGCGCACTCGCCGAGTCCGCAGCGTCTTTGTTCGGCGAGTTCTCGAAGTTCATTCACCTGGGAAGTCGTGAGCCTGAAGCTGACTACCTGCGTGTCTTCAGCCATTCCTGATTATCTCCTGTAGGCGGCACGTTTACAAGCACCGTATACAAAGGTGCATCGGGTGTGACTTCTCAGTCTGGGCTTCATTTCAAGAATCTCCTTCAAGATTGTGACGGCTTATCTGCGTAATCCGATGGTCTTGTTGAAGGCGTCGACGTCTAGGAAGTATTTGTGGCGAACGTCTTTGATGGCCTCTCTTCGACGATGAGTTTCCGGGTCGTGCCAGAACTCAGTCTTGGATCGCCCTCCAATGTATTGGCTCAGGACAAGGCGGCTCTTGCCATCTTCATATCCCGCGAAACCGAGGGTAGTAAGAACACCCAAAGGGTTCGGTACCCCTTCGTAAGTATTGCCAATCCTCTCCGCCCCATATTTCTTGAGCCAAGCCTTCAGGTCATCTTTGAGTTCACCCTGTCCTCGAATGAACGGCGGCGAGAAAGTCCATGCAGCCCGGTCCAACGCTCCGCGGGCCAGAAAGACCTCCTGTTCAAAAACAGTTTGGGTGCCACCTTGTTGGTCATACCAACTCGGCTCATAATCTGGGTCAATTCTTAGGCACCTTCGGGCTGATCGAACGCTCTTGTCGCTAAGCACTCCCTGCATCCAAGTAATGTCCATCAACGAGACGTAATAGCCTTCTGGGTCTCGTAGAGCGAGAATTGCGTGTCCCGGTGAAACACTCACTGACTTTGAATCAAGGCTGATTCCCACGTAAGGCATTACCCAGCCTTTGGCTTCAGGCAGTCTCTTCAAGAGGGATTCTTGGGCATCTGTCGCCAAGCCTATGAAGGAACTGCATACTCCGGATGGCACTTCCATTGAAACCAATGTCGTGTACATAATGTTCTTGGGTTTGGTGTTATTTGGCTTCAGCAGGTCACGATCATAGAACAGGTTCCTGGTCGCCCAGAATCCCGATAACTTATAGAGAGCGAACACCTTGTCCGTGGTTGACCAGGTCTGAGGAACTGTCTCCATGTAGACGCGCCAGAGCCTTTCTGTCGTCTTCTCAATTGAGCGCTCGGGACCGACGGGGAGTTCTTCCAGAACAGGGAGTTTTCTGGATTCGACCCATAGGCGATTGAAGACCAATTGTCTCTCCGCGCGCGTCGTCTTGAAAGGCACGGTGTATTCATTCCAGTTCTTCACCGGGCGTTTCACTTTGAGGTTGTGGAGGAAGTAGGGTTCGAAAGCGTGGCTGACTTTGGGCTCGGGCAAGTCAAGCGTGGCTTGAGCACCTCCAGAGCACCCGCTCAGCGCGACACAGAGCAACAGGGCATGCTTGTAAAGAGCGACGGACATTTCTACTGAGGATTTCTTCCTGCTGCCCAACAAGTCAAGAAAAGATTCCCAAAGTTCGCTTCTGGCGAGTTTTCCTTCCTTCCAGGTAGCAAGCTGCCTGATCTTTCATAATCAGAGAATGGCTAACCCAGGGAGCACTCGAAGCAGAACCGAGCGACTGCGTCCGGAGGCCATCAGCAGGGTGGAGTCAGTCCTTACTGCCAAGTGGACCCAGCAGATGGGAACCCGTCGGCTGACTCAGGCCGGAAGAGCTGATCTTCTGCGTCTCAGCATTCCCACCACGGACAAGCTAATGAAGGGGGAGCCGGTTGACCGGAACGTCCTCAAGGATGCGATGCGGCAGATTGGAGTCGAGTGGAGCGAGGACCTGATCGTCCAGGAGAACACATCGCAGATACCAACAAATGGGATGGAGGCGCCGAGAAGGTCCGTTCGGATTTGGCGGCTCGCGATTCCGCTAGCTGCTTTTGTCGCGGCCATTTGGGCTGTGCTTGGATTAAGGCAGGAACCTTCAAAACAGTGGATGGCGGACTTCGACCGTCTCTTTGTCCAAAGTGAGAGGGAATACAACTTGGCGCAGTACCCGCAGGCAAGATTGACCGCCAACAGAGCTTTGGAAATGGCGAACAAGCACCGGTCTCCTGAAAAAACGGCCAATGCCCTTTTCATGGCTGGGAAAATCGAGTCGGCCGTCGGCTCGGTGGAGAGGGCTCGTGAACTCTTTCATCAGGCTCTCACTGTGCGCGAAGCATTCAAAGATGACCTGGCCCGGTCTCCAATTTTGGAGCGACTGGGTGATGTCGAGATGAGGTTGGGTAATTTCCCCGATGCCCAGCGAGCCTTTGAAAGAGCGGCCGAAGGTTTTCGCAGGGAGGGGCATCTCATGGGTGTCGCCGAGGCTGAGCGTGGATTGGGATCCGTTGCGTTCCATCAAGGCTCATATGGCCTGGCGGTTTCCCATTACGAATCCAGCTTGGCCGTCGTTCCCGCAGACCAGCGGGCAGATTTCGAGGCGGATATCCAAGGCCTCCGCGCTCTTGTCTATTCAGCACAAAGCAAGCACGACTTGGCCCGCAAGGAACTGCGGGCCTCACTGCTGCACTGGGAATCCAAGAAGCACCCACGCTGGATCGCTTCCACAGAACTCAAGCTTGCACGCGTAGAGATTCAAGCCTCGAATCCAAAAGAGGCCAAGCATCACCTCCAAAGGGCCCGGAGCGGATACCAAGCCGCAAGCGACTCTTCGGGTCTGCTCACCGTTGCAGAACTCGAAGCCCAAATTGGAACTTGAGTTCAAGTCGACCTGAGCTTTTGCTTGACCAGCCTCAACGCTTCTGACAGAACCTCAACGACCTGTTCGGCATCCCCATCGAACCCGCTCTCGAAGGTCACCGTCACCGTTGCTGTTGAAGTGGGAATGGGATACTTGACCCGAGGAGGCCGAACGGTAGTTTCGTTGTCCTTCTTCTCGCGGGCGGCCTTGACCGTAAGCAGCCCCTTCTTGGCCCGCTCAAAGAGTCTCATTTGCTCTTCCTCACTTTCTAGCTTGGCAATCTCAAGAAGAACGGAACGCGTGAGCTGCTCACTCCCGGCGCTTGCTTCATCGAGGATTTTTAGGGGAAGAGAGAGAATCCTCACGGTTTGGTTGATGGCGGCGGGACTCTTTCCAAGCCGCTCGGCGAGCTGCCTCTGGGAGAGCTTGAACTCGGTCATGAGTCGACGGTATGTGGTCGCCTCTTCAACAGGGTTGAGTTCTTTGCGGTGGATGTTTTCAATGAGCTGGACTTCAAGTCGGCGATGCTCCTCGATAGTTCTGACGATGCAGGGCACGCGCTCCAGGCCAATGGCTTTCGCCGCGGTGAACCGCCGTTCTCCCGCTATCAGCCGATAGCGATCCTCACCAACGATAGAAACCAGGATGGGCTGCAGAATCCCATGCTCCCGAATGGAGGCCTTGAGATCGTCAATGTCACCGACCTCCTTTCGAGGTTGGTCGGGGTCAGGCTCAATCTGACCGACAGGCAATTCCGCCAAGCGTGCAATGTCAGAGGCGAGAGGGTCGAAGTCGAGCCCCTTTGCTCCTTGTGCGATGTCTTCGAATTTCTTTTTCAGGCCGGCCATCGGTCGAGTATCTCCTTCACTAGTTCGCGGTATGCCTTCTGGCCCCGGCTCCACTTCTTAGCCAGCACAACCGGCGTCAGCGGCTCATCGTCCTCCCCTTCCATCTGGCTTTTCTCAATGGCTTCAGCTCGGGGAATTCTTGTTTGAAGAATGCGGTCTTTGATTGGGTCAAGGATGCGTGCGGCCTGCGCCTGACGTTCTTCCCCATGCCCGGTCACCATCGTGAGGAGAATCCTCCAGTCATAGGGGTCGCCGTTCTTTATGCTCTCAAGGGTGGTGAGCAAGTCGGAAAGTCCCTTTAGGGCATGTCCGGCAAGTTGGGTTGGGATGATAATCTTATCCGAAGACACCAGCGCATTGATGGAGAGCACGTCTAAAGTGGGCTGGCAGTCGATGACCACATAGTCGTAGCCATCCAACTTGGCGAGCGCCTTCCTCAAGACTGACTCTCGGAAAGTGCGAGAATCAAGGAGTCGGGCGGTTCGAGCAAGACGGATGTCGCTGGGAGCCAGTTTGAGGTTCGGCTCGGTGGTTTCAACCACTATTTCATCGATTCCAAGACCCTCCTCGCCTAACACCTGGGTCATTGTTGGGGCCTCGGAATCGTCAAGGTCGAACCCCAGCCCGTATGTGGCATGACCTTGAGGATCGAGGTCGATGATGAGGACCGAGTGTCCATGCCGAGCCATACCTGCGGCCAAGTTGACGGCCGTTGTGGTTTTTCCGGTGCCTCCTTTTTGGTTGATGATCGCAATCACTTGAGTCATAAATCTGCCTCCCTGCCAAACCGGTTGGGATTCATCTGTGCGTCCCAATCCCAGAACTCCAAGACCTTCTGCAGCCGTTTTGACTGAATAAAATCCAGTCGGAAGGGAAGTTGCCCTTGTGGCGATGCCATTGCCGCAATCCCAAGTTCGTAAGCCCGGGCGGACAACTGCTTCCTCCTCTCGACCTTGGCCTGAGCGTGCTCCAAGAACTCCTCCTCCAGGCCAGCCTCGGTGATAATCCTCATGGCACACTGAGCCGCGTAGGCCCGATAGTCGTCTTCGAACTGCTTCTCGTGGTCTGACCGCACGGTTATCAAGTTCCTTGTGGCGTGTTGTTTCCGTTTTTCCTCTTCGTTCTTGAAGAAATGGTCGGCGTAGAGCCGGTGAGCCAAGGACAATGAGATGGAGCCCTTCATCTTTGATGCCGACTGTTGTTGCATGACGAACCGCGCAAAGGACCTGCCGGAGTCTTCTCCAAAACGAGTGTTTCCCATCTGGGCCAACAGTTTTGCCGCAAGCTCAATCTCGGCAATACTGGGCTCGGCGAGAGGCTCACCGTTGTTCCCAGCTAACTCGGCGTAGAAATGCGCGACAAAGCTCTTGGCGGCGGGGAAGTGTTCAGACGTCTGAACACCCGATGGAAGGGGCAGGTCCTTCTCTATCGCGTTTCGAAGTCTCCCGAGTGGATTCCTGCTTGGACCCCTTAGAGGGAGCCACTGAACTTGACGCCGGATGACATCTCCAGGGAACTCTCGGCTGAGAAACCGTGCCGCGTCTTGGTCAAAGCCCTGCTCAACCAAAAGGTGAAAGACAGAGGTTACGCTCTCATCAACATTGCTTTGCTGTTGTTTAGGAGTGTTGTTTAGATCTGTTGTTTTAATACTGGTCCAGTTTCTGAACGCTTCCTGGTCCACTTTTTGAACGCTTTCTGGTTCGATTTCTGAACCGTTTTCTGGTCCATTTTTTGAACCGTCCTTCTGGTCCACTTTTTGAATCGTCCCCTTTTTCCTGGTCCACTTTTTGAACTGTTCCCCTGGTCCACTTTTTGAACCGTTCTCCAAATTAGGTTCAAAGGCGTCCTCAACCACGGCGCGACACGGCGATGAACGTTGGTCCGACCAGCGGATTCCATAGACCGCCGCTTCGGCCGTGTCGTTTCCGAAAGAACCTTCGGATACCTTACAAATATAATTCCGCTCGATGGCTTCTTTGATGGCCTTGCTGACGGTTGAGCGCGAGCCGATTCCGGTCCGCCTCATGATTTCGGAGAAGCTCATGGCTACCTGCTGGCGCCGAAAACCGAACTTTGATTGAAAGCCGATGGTGTGGCGAATAATGACTCCGACGACCTGAACGACGGCCAGTGGTTCGTTGGGGACAACGTAGTCAAAGAATGCGTTCGGGATGTGAGTCAGGTTGCCGTTGCCGGCAAAGAACCCGCTGAATTCATTGGGCTTGGTTATGTAGCGCTCCTCTGGGTCCCACTTGAGTGAGAAAAGAGAAGAGTAGCCTTGCTCGCCGGATCGGTTGGCCATGCCCAGTTGGAGGCAGTCGAGATAGCGTTTTTCGATGGCTTCATCGAGCGCGGGTCGCAGAGCTCCACGTGAAACGCCTGCCTCCTCAATGAACTCCCGGAAGCTGACCATGGCTTCAGGGTTCTGCGGATTGCCTTCCTCGTCGCTCCATCCGAGCGTCTTTCGAATGAGGTAGGCCACCGCTCTCAGGCAGCCCCTGGAGGCGTGTGGAAGCACCACATCGAAGAACTGGTTCGGCGTGTAGGTGGTGGAACTCGTCGGCGGGTCGAAGCCCGCAAAGGAATGATTCCTGTCCGTTTCAATATGGAGATTTCTTGTGTTCGTCTCCACCTGCCTCTTATGCCTTGAGTTGATGTGCTTGATTGCTGAATGCGGCCAATGAGACTCCGTTCCTTTCCGCGTGGTCTCGAGCGATTTTGTTGAGAATCCAGCTTCGCGAGCGGTCCTCTCGCTCGGCCAGTTCGTCCAAATATTCGAGAACCGCCGGCTCCAAGGCGACTCCCGCTACTTTTTTGGGCTGGTTTTTCTTTGATGCCATGTCCTACCTCGTGTCAGTGATTTGGATGATCCAGGCCTGCAACTGGATTCGCCAAAGATAGGCGGTGTTGCAGTTCTTGTCAACATCTGATTGTTCTTGACGGGATACCGGGCTCAAAAGAAGCGGATTTCTTGGGTTGAGTTGGGAAGTCACGATGCGGGTGTTCAGACGTCTGAACACTTCCATTAGAAATAGAACAGTGTTAGCATGGGGTGTCCTTCGGACGGTGAAGTTCTCGTCAGAGACTTTCCGCCCGTCGTCTTTGGACGAGAAGGCGCACCCGGTAAACCCAGGTTCACCACCTGGGCTAAGGGAAATTTCGTGGGTCACGTCCATGAAAGCTTTGCGCCTTGCTCGTAGAGCCGGATGCCATGAGAGTGGCTTGTCCGGCTCGACGGAGGCTCGACGGAGTAATCCTCTTCCTGAATTGGAAGTGAGTAATCCCGGCGTTCTATCCGATTCATTTGCACGATTGGAGCAGGGGCGACAGAGAAACGCCCTGGTCTGAAATGATCAGGGTCGATGCGTGACAAAGTGGGTGCAAATCCCATCCGAGGGGTTCGTGGCCCGGATATAGTCCGGGCTCGTTCAACTCTGGCTGGCGTGGGGAGTCAGGCGTGCGCGAGCACGACCTGCCGGGGCGATGACAAGCCTCGGCGTTCCCGTGAAAAGCGGGACGGCGAATAGCTCAACCATGAAAGGCGGGTGGAGCCCAAAAGGCTCAAAACCGCTTGCCAGTAACTTTCTTTGGAGACGGTGCCGAACGGCGAAAAACCGGCTTTGGTGGGTAAGGGGGAGCTTGTAGGTTCTGCCCCCTGAAAGATACGCGGAAGCTCCGCGGATGCGACTATGACGGCCTGGAAAGGCCGAACATATGGAGTCAGGTCTGGAAGGCAGTTTGCCTCCTAGCGACGTGACCAAAGAGAGAAAGCATGCAGATAATCTGGGAGATTCTGTGGGAGCCGGGACGTGCCCGGTGTCCTGAAAGTCATCAGGATGCTTGAAACCCCGCAGAATGGGAGTGTGCTGTCAGTAAGAGCCTCGGCAACCGAGGCGCGCAGAGACTGCAAGGCAGTGGCTTCTGCGCTGGCTGTGTCCGGGTGGTGCCGGATGCGTAATAGCCTGAATGAAAGCAGCGACGAGCCAATGGCTCGTCCAAAGACGTTTGCCATGCAGCCCGCCTCCGCGCTTCGGAAGAAGATTGTGGAGGCGAAGGCTGCAGGCAGGCATTGATCGAGGTTCCGCGACCGCCATATATTGGCGACCGCAACAAAGGAACCTACATCGCGACAGATTTTGGCGCGGAACGACCACAGGGACCGAAGGGAAACTGAGGATTTCAAGAAGGTTGTGAGTGAAGGTTGTCCGGTTCCCGAACAGAATCGGCAGACTTGAGACGCGAACACGGCTTTTGAGTGGCCAAGCCGAAAATAGGCCACTCACCCTTTTCAGTCGATTCGAGGTGTTAAGGTTTTCCCCACGGCTGACGATAGGCAGCTTCATGAGATTTGAGGCAACATCGTTGGAGGGTTTTGTTCAGCAAGTGGCGGTGTCCTATCTCCGGAACGGCTACTGGTTCTACTGCGCTGGGGCGATTCCTTGGAGCAAGGATCCGAGGGAGATCGACCGGAAGCTTGTCGAGCAGTACGAGGCGGGCATTAGCAAGCATGCCCGGTATCGACGGCGGGTGGCAAGACTCGCAACCGTGGTGTACATCCGCCACGGACACTTCTTCCTATTGATGGCATCGAAGGGAGAGCACGACTTCTTTGCCAGGGAAAAGGGGCAGATTCGAGACGCAAGGCGTCACCCCATACGCGTGGGAGGATATTCATTGAGCGTGAAGACTGGGGGTAAGGTCTGCGTCCGAATCGACTCCAGCGAATACATTTGGATCAAGAACCGCCTGTTGGAACGGGCTTTGAGTTCTAAGGCGTTCCTGGAGCATGTCTTTTCGCGCATGCCGTTTGAGCCATACCGGTCGGTGCGCGCGCAACTCCTTGCCTTACTCCGGGCCGTCAACCATAAGCGAAAAAGGGCGTCACTCCCGCCATTGGACCGAGCCTGCGTGAGATGGCGCAGGCGAATCGTACGACCATTTGAGTGAGGTGGCGGCGGGAGCTGCCCTAGAAATCGGCTAGTACTCATGGGGTAGGAGAACGGTTGTTGCACATCGGTCTGCTTCGGTGATCACCCAAAACTTATTCTTGTTTCGGTCGTTGTAGACGGAGAAGAGCCTGAGACCCTCCACGAGGGCTTCTTCGTTGCTCAGCAGGTCCTCTGGTCCACACTCACCCCAATCGCCTCGTGCGTGGCGCATCAGAGCGCGTACGACGTCCTCAGGGTCTAGGGTGGCACTGGCTCCTGGTGTGATAAGCATCTTCCCGAGCGAAAACTTTGGATGTTCAAACATGGGATGCCTCCTTTTGGTTGAACGCATGGTCAGTGATGGACTCTAGGATGGTTCCAGCAGCCTTTCGGACCGCGTCGAGCGACTCGAGGAGGAGTTTTTTGTCCCCTCTGTAAAGTTGGATGTAATCTGAGCTTGAGGTTCCGGTGGCTAGGCCGATCGACTCTGCGACGACGAATGCGACGGCCTCGGCTTGCAGTTCTCGGCTTTGCTTGGTTGTGCCTTGGCGGTTGTCTCCGTGGTGAAGGATCTCGTGCGCCAGTTCGTGGACGAGAGTGGTGAATTCTTGGGCTGGATCGAGCCCCTCCTGAAGAACGATGGTTCCCCCCTTGGACATTCCGAGTGCGCCGCCGAGTTGGTCGGAATACTCCAATTCGATGTTGAGCTGGCGAACGAGGCCCTTGAGGCGGTCGCTGTAGTGTCCAGGTTCTCCAGAAGCTTTGGCAAACTCAGGGAGAGGTTCTCCGTCGGTTTGGTCGATGTCGAAGACGTAGACAACGCGGAATCGAAGTTGGCGTTCGTCGTCGCTTTCGTCAGGTGGTGAGGAATCAGAGGAGTCATGCTTTTCTCCTTTCAGGATCATTGGAGCAAGGATTGCGATGCCTTTCTCCCCAGGCTTTACGAAGCGGTTCATGGATTTCCAGGTGTGGAATCCCGCAACGTGGCTCGCTTCTGGCTTCTGCGCCATGATGAGGAGCACGTTCCCGAGGCTGTACTTGTGAAACCGAGCCATGACTCCGAGGAAGTCCTGGAGTTGCTCGCTTCGGCCTGATTCGAGCGCCTGGCCAAGGGATTCGAGCTGCCGGTCGATGATTTCCTTTGCTTGTTCTGTTTTCATAAGTTTCTTTCTCCTAAGTTCACGATCTGGACCTGTGGTCTTGGATCTGTGGTGGTTTGCTTCAGCCAAAGTTGAAAACCCCGGCCCTCTTGGGCCAGGGCTTGTTTGGGCGTCGGCTTAATCGCTGGCCTCCTTTGCGCTGGGCTCGACGAGGATGAATTCGTAAGCTCCCCCGGTCGGTACTGGCATGAGTTCCAGCTTGACGCTGAACCCTTCGCGGTTTTTGAGGGGGAAGGCAATCCCTATGCGCCGCCAGATCTTCTTCTCAGTGCTTCCGACGTTGACAAGGGCTTCTAGCCGAGTGTTCTTTTCGTTGTTCATTTCATTCTCCGATTCAATCTGCCCGGGCTTGATTGCCCGCTGGCGCCCTTCAGATAGACCAGCGTCCCGACAGAACGCAAGGGTGCGGGGCATTACCCTGGCTGCACAAGCCTCGGCGCGGAAGCTGGGGTGCCCCTTGCGTGTCCTGGCGGAGATGGGCTAGAAGTGGCGCTCAGACTAGCGGACGATCAAGCTTGCCAGGGCTAATGAAGCGGGAGAAGTGAGCCAACGGTAGTTCCGGCAAGAGCCAAGACACTCCGGAAGCAAACGAGTTGCATGGCAGTCCGTTGGAGCGACCAGGACCCGATACAGCAGGGTTTGCGGAAGTGTGCCTTCGCCAGACGGGCTTGCGTGTGACCTAGCTCGGGCTCGAATATCAGGAGTAGGTAGTGTTCAGACGTCTGAACACCCGTTCTATGTGGGCGGATTTCTAGAAACGGCTAAGACGCAAGGCACGATGTTCCTTATAGACACCAAGTGAACAGAGGAGTTGCCATGCCGAAAACAGAGCGAGGTCGTAACGAGCTCAATCACGTGCTCATGCCGCCTGTTTATCGCGTGCAGCTTGTCAGGGAAAAGAGTGGGACGAGAGTCGGTCTCGATGGGCCTGAGGAGGTTGCTCGGATCCTCACCCGGTATCTGGAGCACGCGGATCGTGAGCACTTTGTGTCACTGATGTTGGATGCGAAAAACCGCGTCATTGGAATCAACACGGTAAGCATCGGAAGTCTTCTGGCTGCGATTGTGTCTCCTCGCGAGGTGTTCAAGGCCGCTATTCTCGCGAATGCGGCATCAATAATCGTGGCGCACAACCATCCGTCTGGCGATGTGACACCTTCCCCAGAGGACATTCAAGTTACGAAGACGTTGCAGGAGGCTGGCAGGCTGCTGGACATAGCAGTTCTGGACCACGTCATCGTCGGAGAGGACGGGTCTTGGACCTCTCTCAAGCGTCAGGGTGCCATTTGAATATTTCGGGCAGGCTGATAAGGGGGGACTTCGACTGCGAGGTCCTTGGCCACGTGCTCAGTAAAAGTGGGGATACTGACGGACAGGCGGGAGAGCATTCTGTCTAGCCCGTAGGATCTCTTTTCGGCCATTTGGTGAAGGACGCTGACCACAACGCCTTCGTCGAGGTCGTAGAGAACCCTCAGGTATTCCCCAGGATGGGCGGCCGTGACTCCCCAGGACTCCAAGTGCTCAGGCTTGAAGTGGCGGACGTTCATGGTCACGATGGTCTCAGTCTTGGACCGGATGGCGGCGGCAAGGATATGCCGGTCTTTTGGGTCGTTCTCGCATCGGTCGATGAACGATTCGTAATCAGTCACCATAGCCTCGGGGAAGGTCTCCTGAGCGGCCCGGATGCGGCTTTCGGCTGTCTCGGGCGGCCATCCAAGTTTGTCGACAAGGGTCCGATGTGTCTCTTCCCAGATATCTTTGGTCCACCGAGGAAGAAGGAGCCGCGGCTCTTCGGAAAGGCGAAGATAGAGGTCTGAAACCGCCGATTCCGCAAGAACGTTGGCGTCCAGGATGATGGGAAAGTCTGCGCGCATTGAGTTTTGCGCCCTTTAGTCTGGCCTGGTCAGGTCGGCCACGACGTCATCGAGTCCCGCCGCGACGACTTCCTCGGTCATGGTGTCGAGTTTGGCCCTGCGCTCTCTGCTTCGGGTTCTTTGAAATGCGACAAGGTCTTTGAAGAACACCCGGCGATGGGTGCCTACATGGTGGAAAGGAATCTTGTCTTCTTCAAGCAACCGAACAAGATACTGGCGAGACACTCCGAGAAAGTTGGCGGCCGCTTGGGTCGTGAACGCCTCGTTCTCGTGCATTAAGAAGACTGCCTCCCGCCGCCGCATCGCATCGACGATGGAGACGAAGAGGTCATTGAGCGCTTTGGGCAGTTCGATGCTCTCACCGTCTTTGCCGATGAGAACGGGCCGACCGCCTCCCTCCACGACGCGGAAGAGGCTCTTCAGTTGTTCATCTGAAAGATCGGAAGGGCCGATCCGGGTGTCCGTCATTGTGCTCATACTCCTATTATGACGCACAACCGCTATATCTGCAACTAATATTTCTGCGGGTTTTGTGGATTGGGATCTAGGGAGTTGGTTTTTCGTCGCATCGAACACGACTCTTAACAGGTGTTTAGACGTCTGAACTCTGGCTAGGACTCCGTTCGGCTGGCGGTCGAAAGATGACCACGGCGGAAGGGAAAGGAGCTGAGTTGAGAGAGCCCCCAAAACGTAGGCGTCCTTTCAAGAAGCGAACTTCCGTGGCCTTGGTCACGTATTCATGCCAGTATTGGGTGTCGGTGCGGG
>Ga0209572_1000881_pt1 | contig 30883 bp, 32 predicted proteins | sample EBPBio232012_DNA_FD_185867 | JGI IMG/M metagenome (GOLD analysis project Ga0209572, IMG submission 185867) | Wastewater treatment Type I Accumulibacter community from EBPR Bioreactor in Madison, WI, USA - Reactor 1_1/23/2012_ DNA (SPAdes)... | ecosystem: Engineered > Bioreactor > EBPR >...
TTTTTCCCATTTTCGATATTTTCAACAATATCTCCACCTCATGATGAATATCTTGCGTAAAATCAGGGTAGTAAAAAGGCTCATTGTTACGTAAAATTGCCGTTTCAGGTTTCGAAAATATTACCGGCTGATCGGGTTTTTCATTATTGAGTTCGGCAATATGGGCCACATAATTGCGTCCAACAGCAAGAATTTTCATATTTTAAGATTACTTTTTCACAAAAATAAGTCTTAGAGAATAAATGATTCAATTAATTTAGCGTTTTAATCAAAAAAAACGAAATTCATTTTTTTAAAAAATAGCAATTCAGTAATTACCATAATTAACAACAAAATGAACAAAAAATATAAGGTTTTACTCGCTTCATCTTTGATAGCTGTATTTATTTGGGCATGCCAAAGAGTGCCACTTACCAACAGAAAACAGTTTGTAGGGCTGGTTTCGGGCGAACAAATGATGAGTTTGAGCTTTCAACAATACAAAGGATTTCTGGATACCGTAAAACAAGTGCCGGCATCAAAAGCCGATGCCCAGATGGTGGCACGTGTAGGTGAAAGAATAAAAAAAGCAGCAGAGAATTATCTGATTCAACAAAACCTGGGTTCCTTATTAGACGGATATCAGTGGGAATTCAGAACTGTAGAGAGTAAAGAGTTAAATGCCTGGTGTATGCCAGGGGGTAAAGTGGTATTTTATACGGGAATATTGCCAATTTGTCAGTCTGAAGCCGGCGTTGCCGTGGTAATGGGTCATGAAGTGGCACACGCCATAGCAGAACATGGACGCGAGCGTATGAGTCGGGCGATGATGGCTCAGGGAATCACTCAAATAGGAGCTGTAGCTGCCGGGGTGGCTACCGGCGATCAGCGTGTAATGGAAGCCGCAGGGCAAGTATTGGGTATTGGAACCACACTGGGTGGTGTGTTGCCCAACAGCCGTAAGCAGGAAGCTGAAGCCGATAAAATTGGGTTGATTTTTATGTCAATGGCGGGCTATAATCCTCAGGAGGCTGTTACTTTTTGGCAAAGAATGGCCAAAGCTTCGGAGAATTCTCAAAAACCTCCGAAATTGCTTTCGACCCACCCTAACGATGAGTCCAGAATTGCGAATCTTACCGCTCAGATGGATAAGGCAATGAAGTATTATTATGCCTACGGCAACAAATAATTTTGAAAAGTCTGTTTGTTTGCATTTGAAATTTTAGCATCTGACAAAAAAAATGACGCTTTATCACTTTGAGTAGAATTTTTTTTGAGTACTGGAAAATCTATTCAAAATTCAGATCATGCAATATCTCAACACATAGGACACATAGCATTTCTTTATCAATATTTTTCACATAGATACATAGTAAACTGAAACTTATGTGACTATGTGGTATTTCCTTATGTGGTCTATGTGTTATTTTTTTTAGGAAAAATACTTTTTATGGAATATTAACTTTGCATTTTAACCAGCCAACCCCCAGGTTTTAAAATTTGATATAAAGAAAGTAAAATCCAAAATTGCCTTTCCACGGTTTTTATGGAGAACCAATTTCAATAGACAAAAAAAAATATAAGGAACAATTAGTAATTAATTGGAATTTAACGACAGCATCCTTAAAATATCCTTTATCCTACCTTATATGGGGTGGGATTTTTTTTGGGGAAATAAGAAAAACCAAATTGGAACGTTTATTGTAAAAATAAAAAAAAATCATTTTTTGAATGTTAAAAGCAGTCTTCGCACTTTCGATGGTGATGTTGCTGGGTTCCTGCCGAAAATTTGAGGATTTCCGTGAAAGTGACCCCAGTGCCCAATCAGAAGGTTATTTTATTAAAAAAACCATAAAAAGGGGTGATTTGGATAAGATCCTGCTCCTACCATCCCGACCCGTGAAAAATATTAGCGATAGCTACCGTACTGATAAGTTCCTGTTTATTGCTGAATATGGCGAAGGCATCCATATTTTCAAAAATCCTGAAAGTGCCAGTCCTGAACCCTTGTATTTTCTGACTGTGCCTGCATTGAGAAATTTTACGATAAAAGATGACCACATCATTTGCAACAACGGCGATGACCTCATTGCTTTTAAAGTGAAAGGACTGGATTTTCTGGACCAATTTAAACCCGAAAAAGCCGACAGCGTGATGTTTGCTCCCGGAAATATTGGATTTGTAAACCGCAGAAAAAATGTTTTCAAATTTCCGGATTACCCCGAAGCCCGGAATGTGTACTTTGAGTGCCCATCGGATTCCACCGGGTATATATTGGAATGGGAAAAAAGAAAAATCACCACCAAACTAAGCTGCTACAGATGAAAAATATAAAAATCTCATTTGGAGTTTTGATTTTGACCCTGGTCATAACAGCATGTTCTGAGGTTGAAAAGATTGGCTCATTAAGGATTTTGGGAAGCAATACCGAAGTTGAAAATTTCAGCGAAACCGAAGACGGACAGAAGATAATTTTGAGTAAAAACACCATCAAATTGCTTGCCGATGAGTTCATTATGAACCTGAATTTACAAACCTTGAAGCTGGACTCAGTAGATATTGAAAAAGTGGCCGGAAATGCCGACACGCTGGTTTACTTAAGTTCAAAAGGATTGGGGGCGATTTTCCCCGGTAACAATATCAAAACCAAATACTATGCTTCTACCGCCATCAGTATCTGTGATCAGATTGCTCTCATTGACAGCGTAATATTGGTGGCAGGAGGTGGCAGTGAATGTCTGCCCAACCTGGATGCGGGCATCAAGTTTTTTACCATCGATAAAAACAAAGACATCAAGCTCAGGAAATCCGCGGGCTTTGACAAGGTGATTGACATAAAATCGATGCAAAGGTTTTTAATTTCTCTTTCCACAGATGGTAAACTGACCGTGAACCGATTAAACCCGGACCATACGCTTACTCAAACTTCGGAAAGTAGTATTCCGGACGCCAAACATATCAGGATTATCCCCAAAATGAATAAGTTTTTGGTGAGAACACCCACTTCAGTATGGCAATTTGAACTTTCGGACCAGGGTATTTTAAAGAAAATCAATCAGATAGGATGAAAGAGAGAATATTGATTTTATTATTGATACTGAGCGGAATGAATGCATTTTCTCAAAAAAATGCAGGGATAGATCTGGACGAACAGGCCACCCTAAAAAATGTGGAATTTACCCATGTTCCGTTTTTGTTGCTACGATTTAACCCTACCACGCTTTTTGGATTTAACAATACGCTGCAATATGGTGCTGAGCTCGCTCCGCCTTTTGGGCGTTTTAGTTTTTCGTTTGACTACGGAAAAGGCACAGGAAAAGGCAATTTTAACAAAGACATCAAAAATACCATGCCCCTTAACCAAAATATTGAGTACCGGGGTGAGATTAAAATGTATTTCTCTGACTGGTATCCGTTTTATGCTTTGGACAAAAAGCCATTTGGGCGGTATTATTCCATCGAATACGTAAAAGGCATGTACGAAAGGACAATGGACGCATTTGTAGGACTAGGAGGTAACAATTTGCCCTCGTATGCCACCATAACCGGTATTACGTTTCAGGAAACACGGCAGGCGGTGAATTTGAAATTCGGGAAGCATTTTCAAATCCATAAACACTTATTCTTAGATGGTTATATAGGTGCAGGCCTGGGTAAATACAATGTTTCTGAGACGGTTTTTACAGATGAAGACATGGATCCCGAAGCACCCGTTTTGCATTTGGGCTATCTGACCAATAAGGAAATCAGACAACCGAATACCTCGGGTTGGTATTTTAGTAAAACAGCAGGAATCAGAATAGTAGTACCCTTATGAGAAATTCAAAGTTGATATTTTTTAGCTTATTGGCTGCCCTTTTTCTATCTTCCTGCTGGGCACCCCGATGCCCCATGGAAAGTTGCCATATCAAAATGGAGCACCGGCATTCCACACAGGTATCTGGTACATTTTCGGGTAAAAGCCTGACCGCGGTACCGAGGATTCACTTTTTGTGGGACAGTGAAAAAGGCGAGAAAATAACCGAAACCGGCACAGTACCCAAAACCTCAAAACGTAAAATGCGTAAGAAGTTCCCGTGGGAAAGATGGTAACAGCCTTTTGGGGTTGATACTTATAAAATTATGCCCACAGTCTTGCTAATACCGAGCGTTTTCAGCCATTTCTATCCACAAATCCGATTTTTCCTGCAGCATTTCTTTTTTCAGGAAATATTTTTTTACATTCGTTATGAATTTAAATCATGCGGTCTGCTCCGGAATCTATTTTCAAATTGACAAAAACTCTAACGAATTTAATGCGAAATTCTTTTTAACAAAAATGGATACTTGCCACAATTTGCAAATAGAAATATGGGCTAAATGTTTAAAAACTTAGAGCAATATTATCATGTACCTATATAAAATGTATATATTTGACGTTTTATAAAAGCTAATAATTTGTGGAATTAAAGAATGTCATATTGTACAGAATTACCCACATTGAGAATATTTCACATATTCTAAAGTTTGGTATTACCCACAAAAACTCCCCAAATAGGAATCCAGAGTATATAAATATAGGAGACATAAGTTTAATTGATACAAGAAGTAAACGAACCGTTAATGTTGATAATGGTGAATCTCAACCAACAGAATGCGATTCTGTAAAACTGGGAGAATTTATACCATTTTATTTTGGGGTAAAAATGCCAATGTTATATGTTGCACAACATGGAGGAAACTTTGTAGAGCAAGCAACTCAACCTGATGACATTATCTATTTAGCATGCTCTTTAAGTAAGATTGTGTCAAGCGGCATGAAATATTATTTTTCAGATGGACATGCAACGGATATGCTGACTTCATTTTATGATAAATCGAAAATAAATGAACTCATAAATATTATTGATTGGCAGGCAATAAAAACATCCTATTGGGGAGGAACAGAAAACCTAAACATAAAACGCAAAAAACAAGCAGAGTTCTTAATTTCAGAGGATTTGCCTCCAGAATTTATAATTGGCTTTGGTTGCAATACCATCAAAACCAAAAACCGATTGATTCAAATGGGTATAGCTGAAGAAAAAATTAAAGTCATCCCAAACGCATATTATTAAAATATTTGACTATGATTAGATATATAACAGGTAACATTTTAGAAAGTAATGCAAAAGCTCTTATAAATACAGTTAACACTGTTGGTGTTATGGGAAAAGGAATTGCTTTACAATTTAAGAAAGCATACCACAACAACTTCAAAACCTATGTAGAAGCCTGTAAAAGAAATGAAATTGAAATTGGAAAATTACTTGTAACTAAAGATTCGAATCTTAATTCCGGTGAAAAATATATAATAAATTTTCCAACCAAAAAGGATTGGAGAAAACCTTCTGAATATTATTTTATTGAGTCAGGTTTGGATGATTTGATTAGAGTTTTAAATGAAAATAAAATTGACAGTGTAGCCATACCGCCCCTAGGAGCTGGTAACGGCGGGTTAGAATGGGAAAAAGTAAAAAAAATTATTGAACAAAAATTAGGTAATCTTGATACAGAAATAATTGTTTATGAACCAACACAGCAAATAAAAGAAAGTTTAAAGAAAGAAAGAGTAAAATTGACCGATGCCAGAGCATTACTTTTATTCGTATTATACGATTTAGTGAAAAATGGAGAATACGTCTCTGAATTTTCTAGTGAAAAAGTCTGCTATTTTTTGCAAAGGTTTGGAGGTGAAAAGTATTTTAAGTTAATTTTTAACCCGAATTTCTATGGTCCTTATTCCGGTAAGGTAAGATTTGTATTAAATGTTTTGAACGGTAGTTATATCATGGGCTATAGTGATATGAGCAAAAAGCCGTTTGAACCACTAACACTAATTGCTGATGGTTATGAAGATGTTAAAATGGTAATTGAAAACAATAAAGACTTGCAGAATATTGCTTTTAAAACAATTGATTTTTTGACTGGATTTTATTCTGATTTCGCTCTGGAACTTTTATCATCAATCGACTTTATTTCATTGACAGAAAAAACATCCGATAAAAAGGTAATAACTGAACAATTAAACAATTGGAGTGACAGAAAAAGGAGCTTGTTTTCAAATCCAAAATATATTGATATTTCTCTTAAACATCTAAGTCTCGCAGAGTTTAAATAGAAACTCCGTTTAGTTTACAGCCTCTACACTTCCTCTCAAATCCCTCAATTTCAATCTCAAATCCCTCAATTTCAATGTTAAATTCCCGAAATTGGAAATCAAATTCCCGAAATTCAATCTCAAATCTCTCGAATTCAATGTCAAATTCGTGAAATTTAATGTTAAATTCGTCGATTTCGATATCAAATTCGTGAAATTCAATGTTAAATTCGTCGAATTCAATGTTAAATTCGTCGATTTCAATGTCAAATTCGTGAAATTCAATGTTAAATTCGTCGATTTCGATATTAAATTCGTGAAATTCGATATTAAATTCGTGAAATTCAATGTTAAATTCGTCGAATTCAATGTTAAATTCGTGAAATTCAATGTTAAATTCGTCGAATTCAATATCAAATTCGTGAAATTCAATCTTAAATTCGACAAATTTGATGTTAATTTAGAGCAATTACCCTTACATTTAGGTTAATTTTAAACAAAATTCATGTCGCTTAATTTCGTAAAACGCAATCCTCAGTCCAAATAACAGGGATTTTTCTTAAAAAACAGCTTTCAAATTCTTTCTTATATATTTGTCAACAATTATCCTCAAAATTAAATCTTAAACGATATTATTAAATATGCCAGAAATCAAAGATTACGCAAAGGTACCCCTGGAAGAACTTTTGTTAGAACAGAAAAAAATCAAAAAACAGCTATTGTTTACCGCCATTTTGGTCGGCGTTTTAATTGGAATCATGCTTTATGGGCTCGCCACCCGGGGGTTTGGATGGGTTTATGTCGGAGTGGCTGTATTCATGATATTTATGCTCAACAGTGGCTCTAAAAAACTCAAAGCACATCTGGCCAAAATCAAGGCAGAGGTCGAAAAAAAGGCAAAGTAGCTGAGCGGATTTAATTCCCTGTCTATCAAAAATGGATGCTTTACAAAAAATAATCATAGCCTTTGAGTTGCATGATGCAGCGGGTATCAGAGAAGGATTCCGAAGGGGTGTGGATCCCAATATGATGCACAGAGGCAAACCGCTGATCTATGAATTAATCAATATGTATACCCGTGGACCGAAGTTTAAAAGCTGTGTAAAGGCTTTTGTGGATTTCGGACTGGTATTTGAAGATCAGGAATTACTCGCAGTATTGACCGACAATGCCGGTTTTCTGGATGAATTATTGGGTAAAGATAAAAACGCCCTGGCCAGGAAATATACTTTTGAATGTGCGTTTACTCCACTTGTGGAGGCCTCTTTACTGCACATTTGTGCCGAATTCAATCATCTGGCCTGTGCTCAAATATTGGTAAAACATGGTGCTGATGTCAATGCAAAGGCGGCCTGTGACCAAAATGGTTTCGGCGGCCATACGCCTGTCTTTCATACTGTGAACCAGGATGCCAACAAAAGCCTTGCTGTTTTAAAGTTTTTATTGGCTCACAATGCGGATTTACACCTTACGGTAAAAGGATTGATTTGGGGGCAGGGATATGAATGGGAGACATTCGTGCCGGCGGTAAACCCGATTAGTTATGCCATGATGGGTTTATTGAGGCAGTTTCAACGCTCTGAAAATGACATTTACGAGGTCGTAGCCCTATTGCTCAAGGCCGCCTACGGCATCGAATATGTACCGGAAAATGTACCCAACCGGTATTTGAGCACATAGCACCACTATGCTACGGCTCCGACCCAGGTATCTGCGAAAACCGGCCCCTGGGAGTCTAGACCAGGCCCACAGGCTATCAAATTCGTGAAATTCGATGTCAAAAGCTACCCTACTCGATTTCATTTCAGGAAGGGAATCATCCATTGCTGCCTGCTACACTTTCAAATACCCCACTTTTTCTTTTTTACCCCCTCCAAAAACTTTCTATGACCCTCCTAAAACTTTTTACGCCCCCCCTAAAACTTTTTATGCCCCCCCTGGGACATTCCAAAACCCATCTGTGATTTTCAAAATCCTGGTTTTGAAATAAAAACTCCCGCTACAAAGCCCCGAAACCGCTGATTGATAACCGAAAAAGAAAAATCTCATTGATTTATTTGCCTTTCAAAATCAATTTTTTACATTCGTAATGATTTTAGACCACACGGTCTGCAATGTGAAATGTATTAACCGACAACGAATGCTTACCAACGGATATATGTTTGAAAATAAAGTAATTAAACAAAAAATATCGATTTCCATTAATAACGATATAGACGCAATTGGCGTAAGTAATTGGATCTATACTAATGTTGGTAGCAAGCTTAAAAAAACACCTCGATGCTAAAAAAACTGTTTAACAAATTATTTTCTAAAAAGGAAGAACCTACGGGAAACTATATTGTAGCGACTCTCAACGACAAGGTAATGCCGATTGACAGAGGAGATATTTACGAAGACCCATTAGACGAATTTTTGAAATTAAAATATTATGGAGAAGTAACTGGCGGTGGAACAGGTTCGGAAGAAAATGGAGAAATTGCATTTTGCGATATTGAGATTTGCTTAAACAAAGACGAGGTAGATAATGAAATGGTAAAAGAAATTATAGTAAAACTTGAAGAATTGGGAGCACCAAAAGGTTCAAATTTACTCATCGAAAAAACTGGCGAGAAAATTCCATTTGGAATAAATGAAGGACTTGCAATATATTTAGACGGGGTTAATTTATCAGATGAAGTCTACAAAAATTCCGACACAGAAGCATTTGCAAACGAAATTATAAAATTAGCAAATATTAAAAGTGACGTAATTCGACATTGGCAAGGTAATACCGAGACAGGTTTGTATTTTTATGGAGAATCGTTTAACGATATTAAAAACTCAATAGCAGACTTTGTTAAAACAAGCCCAGACTGTGAAAATTGCAGAATTGTTCAAGTTGCGTAGAAAGAAAGCCAGCTGTGCGAAGGCTCCAGCCTTCGAACGTGCGAATTCCGGTCTTTGACGATTGCTCATGAAGGAGGCTTATCTTTAAGTTTACACTAAATTACCTTGCATTATTTAGTAGAATTATTGGGATATGAAGAAAACTCGGATTGGTCAATAGAATTACTGAACATATCATTAAATTTGGCATAACTAGCGGTTATATTGAAATTGAAACGAATTAAAAATCAAATTGGATAAAAGACGTTAGTCAGAATTGGTATGACACACAACTAACTATGTTCAAACAGTGACAAAACTTGCGATACTATGTGTTCTTTTTTGGGAAGATTCAATTATTTAATATTAGCAATTAGAATAGCAACAATTTTATTCTTTGGGATTCTCTTTTTGTTTTTCTTAATAGCTACGTCCATAATTTTCAATTTAGACATAGAAACCGGAGAAAAAGGAATACGATTTTTTGGTTCGTTAATTATTCTTTGCTCTTCTTTTTTAATTTTTTGGAATCTCACAAGGGACATAATTATACAGAGATTTAGTATAATTGTTGCTAACGACAATTTTTATTTATATAATGTTTTAACAAGAGAAAAAAAGCATATTCCGATTGATAAGATTCAAGGATATAGCACAACTGACATCATATTTCGTAACAGCCTTATTTTTAAAATGGGCATAGTGCATTGCCTTGTTCTGTATGTGGACAATAGCGACCCTATAGAGTTTCCAAAATTTCTTTTTAGGAATTTTAACGACTTTAAACACACTTTTAAAAGTGTCGGTATATCTTATTTGGGACATGAGAAGTTTTCTAAAAATTTATTCGGCATAAGGAAATATCGATACATTTAAACTCCCTACACTATTTAGCAAAGAAGAAGAAAGCCCGCTGTGTAAAGGTTCCTGCCTTAGTACGTGCGAATACCGGTCTTTGACCGGTGAATTTACTCACCATTCATTAATTTCAATGATACTTCCAGGTTTAGTAAAATCAATAATTAGCACTGAGGAAACGGCAACATCGACGATTCCTTCATTTCTTACGTAATTTGATGCACTGGAATATACATAGTCCGAAGCCTTTGAGACCAAACCAGACCTTGCAGAATTCATGTGGATGTATTTTAATTTGGTCCAAAAGAACTTTTCTGAAAATATCTCTTCAGGATGGTTTCCAAATTCCCAAAATTGAAAATTGCTATTTCTTTGGTTACTTCTTGCTTTGAATTCAAATCGCTTTAACATCCAATCAGATCTACTTTCTGGTCCATTTTGAATTGCTTTTAATATTTCTTTTGCGGTAAAAACTTTAAAATCTCTTACCAAATCAGATAAATCCCCTTTTTCTGCCTGAAAAATAACATGAACATGGTTTGACATTATGACATATCCACGTAAAATCAAACCCTTTTGTTTCTGACAAAATTTAAGACTTTCTCTAATGATATCAAGGCATATTTTACGTAAAAATACATCCACCCAATTTACAACCGAGAATGTCATAAAATGTGTCCTGAATTTGTGATCCTTCTTTCAATTAATACCATTTTAGTAGTTAGCGGTCAAAGACCGCATTTCGCACGTACAAAGGAAATATCCTTCGCACAGCTCTCATTTTCAATTTACTACAATTCTTCTTTTTGTTATCTAACTTGAAATGGGATAAATCTTTGGATATACGATGATTAAAAATATTTATTATAACTTTTTTGAGCAAAGGACTTTTTTAATTAACTCTAACAGATTTTTTAGAAAGTGTTGATATTAAATGGGCATGGTTATTGTAATTTAAGAAAAATGGAATATTCATAAAAAATAGAGTCAATTATATAGGTTTTCAAAAATATTTCCGCTTACGGGCAATATTTGAAAAAAGTAAATCCAAAAAATATTGTATCCAAAAAAAGAATTCCGGATTAGTTCAAACCGAAAACAAAAATAAATTACCGATTTTTATCAAATTTTCTGACAACAATAAATAATAAAAAAATGAAACCAATTTATTTCTATTTAATCTTCTTTTCACTAATCGTATCATTTAGTTCTTGCAAAAAGGTTAGCACAGGCCCCCATTCAAAACTTATTCTACAACCCGATGCCACAAAAGGAAAAGATGCCGTATTTAGTTATATTGTACCAAACAATAATTATGGAAACTCAGAAAGTATTCATTTAAGTGCCCAGACTCAAAATTTAGAATTAAACGTTAGCAGATTTGCTGTAGATTTTGACTTATCTTCTATCCCAGCCGGTGCAAAAGTGGATAGTGCATTTTTATCATTATATTTTAATAAAACATCAATGTACGGTAGCAATCACAATGGAGAAAATGATTTCCTAATTCAAAGAATTACCTCAAGATGGGAAGAAAGCAATATAACATGGAAAACACAACCTAATTCCACTAATATTAGTCAAGTGCTAGTTCCAAAATCTACCAATCCAAATCAAGATTTTAAAAATATTGATGTTAAAAACATTGTCCAAGATATGATAAATGATAAAAATAATAGTTTTGGTTTTATGTTAAAACTTCGAAAGGAAGAGCCTTATAGGGTTTTATTATTTGCATCAAGCGATCATCCTGATGAAAGTTTAAGGCCAAAAATAACCGTTTATTATACTAAAAAATAAAGTCTTCTGATTGGGAGCCAATATGCAATGGCTCCTGGCCTTCTCAATTGAAAATATCTCCAAAAAAAATGGCCTCCCTTTTTCAAAGAAGACCATTCCGTATAGTTTTTAGTTTGTATCAATGAAAGAAGTCTTTCATTTTGTCGAATATGCTTTTGTTGTCGCTTCCGGCTTTAGGCTGGAAGTTGGGCGACTCTCTTAGCTTTTCCAATATGGCCTTTTCTTCTGAGCTAACCGTTTTAGGCGTATAAATGTTTACATATATCAGCTGATCGCCTGTGCCGTAACCGTTCAGGTCTTTCAGGCCTTTGCCTTTTAACCTCAAAACCTCCCCGGCCTGCGTTCCGGCTTTGATATGTATCTTAACTTTCCCTGTCACCACCGGAATCTCCACTTCACGGCCCAATACGGCATCCACAAAGTTGAGTGGCAGGTCATAGATCAGGTTGTTGCCATCACGTTTCAGTTGCAGATGCTCCTCTTCTTCAATCTGAATCAACAAATCACCGGCTACGCCTCCACGACTAGGCACATTTCCTTTGCCCGACATCGAAAGCTGCATTCCCTCGGCCACGCCTGCAGGTATTTTGATCGTAATCATGTCTTCCTCGAGCACACGGCCTTCTCCAAAACATACCTCACAACGGTCGAGCACTACTTTTCCTTCGCCGTTACACACATGACAGGTGTTAGTGGTTACCATTTGCCCGAGCATGGTCTGCTGTACCCGTCTGATCTGGCCGGAGCCATTACAGGTACCACAAGTCTGCAGTGAGTTTCCGTGTTTGGAGCCATTGCCGCTACAAGATTTACAGGAAACGTATCTTTTTACCTTTATTTTTTTCTCTACGCCATTGGCGATTTCTTCCAGATTAAGTTTGAGTTTGATTCTGAGGTCAGAACCTTTCCTCACGGCCCTGCGTGATCCTCCGCTGCTGCGGCCACCACCGAAAAAGCTGCCGAATGGGCTGCCATCACCAAAAATATCCCCAAACTGGCTAAAAATATCTTCCATATTTACGCCACCGGCACCGCCAAAGCCTCCCGCACCCAGGCCTTCATGTCCGAATCTGTCATACTTTGCCTTTTTGTCAGGGTCAGAAAGCACACCATAGGCCTCGGCTATCTCCTTAAACTTGTCTTCTGCCTCTTTGTCACCGGGGTTTTTGTCAGGGTGATATTTGATGGCAAGTTTCCTGTAGGCTTTTTTCAGCTCCTCAGCCGTAACCGACTTAGACACTCCCAGTACTTCGTAATAATCTTTTTTAGCCATTAATATTTTGCTTTGGGCTGTCAGCAATAAGCTTTCAGCTATTTAATACTTTTCTATCGGCAATCAACTACCTACCACCACCTTGGCGTATCTGATTACCTTATCGTTGAGATAATAACCTTTTTCTACTTCATCAATCACCAGGCCTTTTTTATCGTCACCGGCAGCAAACTGGGTGATGCATTCGTGCAGTTCCACATCAAAAGTCTGATCTTTTGATTCCATTGCTTTGAGGCCTTTAGCTTGTAAGGTTTTTTGTAATTTATTAAAAATCAAATCAATACCTTCTTTTATCGCCTTGATATCCTCAGTGGTTTCCATTGATTTCTGAGCTCTTTCAAAATCATCCATAACCGGCAACAGCTCTTTCATGAGGCCTTCGGTGGCGTTCATTACGGTTTCGATTTTTTCTTTGGCGGTTCTGCGTCTGAAGTTGTCAAATTCAGAATACAATCTGATATACTTGTCTTTTGCCTCTGCGATTTCCGATTCCAGCTTTTGAGTTTCGCTCAACATTTCTTCAAACATTGGCGTCTCGTTGGAAGGTTCTGTGGCCTCGGTTGTTTCTTCGTTTTTCAATATTTCCTCCTCTTTCTTTGCCTTTTTCATACAAAAAGATTAAAATTTCTTAAACAGGTTTTCAATAATTATTCCATAAATGAATTTTCTGCCAAAGTGTCAGATATTGATATTTTATATTAGGTACCAAACTAAAATAATGGATATGCCAATCTGACGTTGCCTACCGGCGGTGACTTGGCGTCCCCCTTCATTTTTTTGCTCGCCCAAAAAAAGAACCGGGGAGGCGGTCCTCCAAAAAAAAGGCGGTCGGTGCAATGTGTCACGAAAAATTTCAATTTAGAGCCATAAATCAGAAAGTTACTCCAAGTGAAATTTTTCTAAACACTGCACAGACATTAAATGTATTTTCATTTGATTTAATATATTTTCCTATCTAGATTTATTTTTCTATCCGCAATTTTGTAAATCTAAAAAAATATTTATTCTTGAATCAAAACCAAGGGAATAGGATTGCTATGCAAATTTTATGGCATGCCGAAAAAATGAAGAGAAAAGGAAAGATTTTTGAGTTTATAGAATTTCTTTACTTAAAATAATTATCTCTCTAGCTGCTTTTTTTGTCATAAGATAAAATTCAATCCTTTTATTTCTTAAAATATGCCCGGAGTGACTATCTTGAGGGGTTTTTCGTTTAAAACTATTATTAAAAAATTGATTGGAATAAAACATAAACTTTTAGTTGGGATCCTCATTTTCCTTACAATCAGCACTTCCGGACAATTGCCACCTTACCGGGTGAACCATTTCGGCACAAAGGAAGGCCTGTCTCAGGGTTCTATCTATGCCATTTTGAAAGACAGCCGCGGTTATATGTGGTTTGGTAGTCAGGACGGGCTCAATATTTTTGACGGGAAAAAAATAAACATTTACCGACCCGAAAACAAAAATACCCATAGCATCAGCGGCTTGAAAATATCGGGGATTGTAGAGGACGAAAACGGAAAAGTATGGGTGGGGCATGAAAATGGGCTAAGTCGCTATGATTTTGAAAAGGATAGATTTACCAATTTTTTTGCAGGCCAGGAAGTATTGCCCATCGCTTTTAAGTTTGGAAAACTATGGCTCAAAACCTCCGAAAAAGGCTACATCAGCCTGAACGTCAACAATTTAAAATATGGAAGTTTTTATAAAAAAATCAATTACATCCCCAACTTCGCAAGCAATTTCAATTCGATAGAGATCATCGCTCCCAACGAATACTGGATTGTAGAAAATCATGGTCTGGTTCATTTCAAACAGGGAAAAACAGAAAATTATTTTTCCAATACCAAAGATAATCTGTTCGGAAATACCCTCAATATCATCAAAATAAAGTGGTTTGGAGAGAAGCTCTACATGGGTACCACCGAAGGGCTTTTGATTTTTGATCCGCTGAAAAGGAAAATTCAAAAAATCGATAAATACCGTAACCAGTATTTCGGACTGGTGCAAAGTCTGGATTTTGATAGCCAGGGAAGGCTATGGATGGGCACCGAATTTTTGGGTTTAGTAATACTGGATACCAAAACGCTAAAAATCGATAATATCAAACGGAAGACTGAGTTTAATCCGGGATTGAAAGACAACCTCATCACACATTTATATGTAGATGATAACGATATCGTATGGGCCAACAGCGACCCCTACGGCGTTGACAAAATAGAGGTTATTCCCGGGAATTTTGGTAAAATGACCATTGATTTTCCACAGAATTTTCCGGACGAATTAAAAAATAACAGCATAAGGACAGTATGTGAAGATGGCAACAATCTGTGGGTGGCAACTCTGAATAGCGGTTTGTGGCTGCTCGATAGAAACGATTTTCGGGTAAAAAAATATTTTCTGACCTCCAATTCTGCACTACCTTCCAACCACCTCTCCCATCTTTTAAAAACGCCTGAAGGCTCCATTTATGTAGCTACCAGTAAAGGACTGGCGGTGATCAAAAATGAAACTTTAAGAAATATACCCATCAAAAAGCACTTCAAAAACCAGGAAGATGCCTTTATAAGAAGTATGGAATATTTTGATAAAACGCTGAATTTGAGCACAGAAACCGGCATCTTAAAATATTTCCCTAAAAATAAAGAATTCAGATGGGAAAATGATCTGAGAAATAATCGGGTGATATTCACTTATCATATCTCTGCAAATGAAAGGCTTGTGGGCACCATCGAAAATGGCCTGTTTTGGTTTTCGAATCAAAAAGTCAGGCAGATACTCCGCAATGTGATTCCGATTTTTGCCAAAAAAGATGCTAAAAACCGGCTTTGGTTAGGTACGAGCAAGGGTTTGTATAAATTGGATGAAAAAGGGAATATTCTGAAAAAATACGGAATGAATGAAGGTATGCCCAATGCGTTTGTTTATTGCGGTGAATTTTCTGACCCTAATACCCTTTGGCTGAGCACCAACAGGGGTATATGCAAACTCAATTTGCAAGCCGAGAAATTTGTGACTTTCAACCTCAACGATGGTTTGCAGGATTATGAATACAATTCTTTTGCTTCGCTGGCGTCAAATGACGGCCGGCTGTACTTTGGAGGGGTGGATGGGGTGAATTATTTCTATCCGGGTCAAATAATATCCGAAACCCAGATTGAATATAACCAACTGACCAACAACGCCAAAGACCTTATACCCATTCACTATCAGGCATTTTTGGATAATGAAAGAAAATATATAAAACCTGAATTAAACAACCCCGCTTTTGAATCAAAGCTAAAAGAATTGAACGGGGCAATTCCCAATTTCCTTTATACCGATGCACAGGCCTGGGTTAAATTTAAAATTAAGAATAACTCCAATCAAACCTGGTTTCTGGAAGTAGAAAACACCCGGCTCAGTGAACTGGAAGTATGGATTTTTGAAAAAGGTCAGGAGGTATTTTATGGTAGATCAGGTGACCAGTGGCCGTTTAAACGCTACAAAATCAAAGACCCCAACCCTATTTTTGAGTTAAATCTGCTTGAAAATCAGCAATATGATGTATATATCCGTGCGGCAACAACGCGGGACCTAAAAATCCCTGTAAGAATTTTGAACGAAAGTGAAATCACGGCTCATATCAGTAACCGAAAGCTGGTTTGGGGAATTTTCAGCGGTTTTATCATTCTGATTTCCTTTTACAATCTGTTTTTGTTTTTAACCATTAAAGACCGGACCTATCTGTATTATATGATTTATATTTTGAGTCTGGGCTTATTCCAATTCTCAATTTATGGGCTTTCTTTTCAATATTTCTGGCAAAATCACCCCTTCAATGAATACGCCTTTCTGATGTTTTTATACATCTCCTATATTTTTATCACTTTATTTACAGAAAAATTCCTGGAGCTGGAGAAAGAAATAAAATTCTGGAAACCCATCAAGTATTTTATTCTCACATTTTCTATTATTTTATTGATAGTCACCCCTTTCTGGCACCCCAATCAGATCAACTATTTCGCAATTGCCCTGAGTATGATTTTTTCGTTTTTGTATTATTTGGTTTGCATAATTTACATAAAACGTAGAATTGCCATTATTTACTTTTATGCTTTTGCGGTGTTTTTTCTGACTACGGCATCTTTAATCATTGCTTTGCAAAATCTGGGTGTAATCAGCAGCTTGTATCAGGAATATGTATTGATGATAGGCTCTATGTTTGAAATCGTATTATTTTCTTTGGCTTTGGGGTATAAATTTCGGCGAAACCAATTGGAAAGGGAAAGACAGCAAAGGCTTAGAAATCAGATTTCGAGCAATCTTCATGATGATTTGGCGGCTTCATTGAGTAGCCTGACCATGTACAGTGAGTTGAGTAAAAGAAAGACCAGCTCTGAATCAGAAATCAGGGAAAGGCTTCAGGTAATAGCTGACAAAGCAAGGGAAATTTTGGGAAAAGTAAGGCTGGCCGTGTATGAACTCAATCCCCAAAACGATAATGAAGAAAACTGGCTGGACAGAATCCTGGATTTTGGCAAAGAAATATGTGAGGCCAGAGATATAGACTTTTTGGTTGGAATTCCAGAGAACTTTGCTCCTGACATGATTCATTTTGATAAACGAAGAGACCTGATTTACCTATTCAAAGAAGCCTTAAACAATGCGGCCAAATATGCGGATGCCGGGCATATTGTTTTTAAAATCATAAAAGAAAGAAATAAAATCGAATTGATATTAACCGACAATGGCAAGGGATTTAATTTTGAAGACCATAAAGCAGGAAATGGTTTGGTTAATATGCGGGCAAGAGCAGAAAAAATCAATGCTGATTTTAAGATAAGCACCCAAATAAATGTTGGCACCAGTATCAGTGTAAAAATTTAACCCACTAATTTTAGTAGTATTTTTTCCGAAACAAATCCGGTTATTTTGTTTTTTTACCATAACATGATAAGAGTAAGCATTTACGAAGACCAAAAGGAGATCAGGGAGTTGTTGGAAGAAACGATAAGTTTGGAGGCAGATTTACTCCTGGTGGGTTCACACGCCCATGCCCGTGAGGTTTTGGAAAATTCAAGAAAAGAAAAACCCGACGTGATCCTGATGGATATCCAGATGCCCGGTCTCAATGGCATAGAAGCTACACAACTGGTCAAAGATAAATATCCCGATGTGCAGATCTGTATCCAAACCGTATTTGAAGAAAATGAAAGAATTTTTGCAGCCCTATGTGCCGGTGCCAACGGTTATATTTTGAAGGCTTCTTCTCCTGAAAAATACATTTCGGCCATTTTCGACACCTACCAGGGCGGCTCGGTAATGAGCCCGGCCATCGCACGGAAAGTTATTGGCATGTTTCAGATGCAAAATGCTGCAGTCAAAGAATTTGTAGAACTCACTACTACCGAGAAAAAAGTTCTGGATTTACTGGTTAAGGGGCTCAGCTATAAACTTATTGCCGCTGAAATGGGTGTAAGCTTCCCTACGGTAAATTTCCACCTAAAAAATATCTACAAAAAACTTCATGTTAACTCAGCCAACGAGGCCATCAGAATGGCTTTGAACAATGGTCTGGTTTGAAAATCTCAAACAAATTGACTTTATTGGGGTTATGAAATAGAGATTGTTTTTATCATGACCGACCAGCAAGCCATCAATTTATATCTGAACCATTACGAAACCCTCTGTCCTGAGATTGAGGTGGATATCCTCAATTATATCAAAGAAGACCTGAGGGTGGTAAGGCTCAAGCCCAAAGATTTTTATCTGAAATCAGGTGAAATGCAGCATTCGCTGGCTTTTTTGGTGCATGGTTTGGTACGGGCTTATTATGAAGATTTGGAAGGAAACGAGAAAACAGCCTGGTTTTCGTATGAAAATGAATATGTGACTGATTATCCCAATTATATCAGCAGAAGACCCTCTAAATTCCAGTTTCAATGCATTGAACCCTGCATCATGGTCGAACTGCCCTATGAAGCCATGCAGGAAGGCTACGATAAATACAAAATCATTGAGCGATATGGAAGATTAGTGACCGAGCAGGTAGTGATTGGACTCCAATACCGAATTGATGGATTCCTGTTTAAAACAGCCGAAGAAAGATATCTTGATTTTATCACTCAAAATCCAAAGCTGTTTAACCGGATTTCGCTCACCGACCTGGCGAGCTATCTCGGCGTAGAACGTCAGTCCTTGAGCAGAATCAGGAGCAGGCTTAGTAAATCCAAATGATATTTTGTCACAAATGTGACATGTGTATTTTATGAACACTGTTCATTTTTGCAAAAACATTAATAAAAAACAATTATGAAAATTCTTATTATTACCATCTTGACATCGTTGGGCTTCATCGGAATGCCCGATAAACCTGAGCTTCAACTGAGGATTCAGAACATCAAAAATGCCAAAGGAACGATCAGGATTGCGTTTTTTAAAAAAGGCAGCGATTTCCCCAATGGAAACGACATCAGCCTGGCAAAAGAAATCAAACCCACCAAAACAGGGGAACTATTGCTTAACATCACCGAGCTGCCCCAGGGAGATTATGCAATTGCTGTTTACCACGACCTCAATGGCAATTTCAATCTGGACAAAAATGTATTTGGGTATCCTTCCGAGCCTTTTGGTTTCTCAAAAAACTTCAAGCCCAGGTTTTCAGCTCCTGATTTTGATGACTGCAAAATCAGTATTCCTGCTACCGGATTACAAACCTCCATTAAACTCATCGACTGATTATGAATGCTTCAGCAATATTCTCTTTCGGAAACGCCTTCGTGATTTTGGGCTGGATCCTAATCATATTTCTTCCCAACTGGAAATATACCCAGGCCATCGTATTGAGCGGAATGATTGTGGTTTTGAGTGTGATTTACTCCTATTTAATGCTAAAAGGCATGGGAGATTTCAGTGCAGATAGTTTCAGTACGCTTGCCAATGTAAAGGCACTTTTCCAAAACGATGATTCGGTGGCTGCAGGATGGTTGCATTATCTTGCTTTCGACTTGTTTGTGGGAGCCTATATTGTCAGAAAAAGTAAAACTTTGCAGATTTCCCGCTGGCTTTATACAATTCCGCTTCCGTTTACCTTTATGTTTGGTCCTATGGGGTATTTGATATTTTTTATCATAAAAACCTTAAAGACCAAATCGCTGGTTTAAACCAAATTAAATATTTTTCAAACTATTTGAGCTTAGAACAACTTAGCCCAAACAAAATCTTTTTGCATTATGAATTTTATAAATGAAATATATCGCCGCAATAAATTATTGGCCCAGTGCGGCACGGCCTTTTTGGTATTGACGCTATTATTAGGTATTTACACACCCTTTAACGATGTAGAGGTTTTAGGAATCAATTCCATGATAAAACCCATCAAGTTTTCGCTCAGCATCTGGATTTACGCCTGGAGTTTTGCTTATATTTTAGAATATTTCGAAGACAAAAAGGCCGTGAGAAGATTCTCTGTTTTAGCAACAATTGTCATGATTTTCGAACAAGCCGTCATTAGCATTCAGGCCTTCAGAGGGAAATTGTCACACTTCAACCAAACTGAGATCATAGGCGGAATCCTTTACGCATTAATGGGAATTATGATTGTCTGGCTGACGGTCTCAACCCTATTGATTACGCTTAAATTTATCAGACAAAAGTCTTTTTTGATCAGCTCTAATAAAGTACTTTCTATTCAATTAGGTCTGATCATTTTTATTATTTTCAGTTTTTGGGGTGGATATATGAGTGCAGTAAATACCCATACCGTAGGTGCTGAATTGGGTGCCAAAGGGATACCCTTTTTTAACTGGAGTAAAGTTTTCGGTGATTTGAGGATAGCTCATTTCTTTGGAATACATGCCTTACAGGCTGTTCCGATATTTGGCTTTTTTATTTCGTCCTTAAAAACTTCAGAATCAAAAAAGCGAACTTATGTCTGGATTTTTGCTTTTCTTTATTTTGCCTTTGTTTCATTCACAATGATTCAGGCATTGATGGGAAAGGCGTTTGTTTCGTAAAATCAATGAATGAATGAGGGAATGATTGAATGAATGAGGGAATGAATTAATTTGAATGATTTAGCAAGAGAATTAAAAAATGAAAATTTAATTTCTAATTCCTTCTATATTGAAATATCAAGATTCATTTCCAAAATTATGAAATATGAAAATCAATATTCTGGGGTCAATTTTTTAATTTGCAGAAAACAGAAAAGATTAGTAAAACTGATACCTTTTTATTACAGTTTCAATTTTATTCGAACATCATTAATTTATTTAATAAATAACTCCATTGGGATTTAGTACTAAACTTCAATATTTATTGGTCCGGCAATTGGGGATTTCCAACAAGGAGGTCCGGCAATTGCTGATGGATAAAAAAGTAAAAATCAATGGCAATGTAATTTCCTCAAATCCTGAAGTGGAGCCAGAAGATGAAATAAAGGTGGATGGAAAGATTGTACAGGCTGCCAAAACATTCAAATATTTGGCTTACTACAAACCTCGCGGCGTAGAAACCACCCTAAACCCGGAAATCCCTGATAATCTGATCAATATTTTGCCTTTTTCGGATGTATTTCCGGTTGGAAGACTGGACAAAGCCTCTGAAGGTCTGCTCATTTTGACAGACGACGGCCGGTATTACGATAAGATTCTGAGAAAAGAAAACAAAACCGAAAAGGAATATCTGGTTAAAGTCGATAAACCCATCACTGAGGAGTTTATTGAAAACATGGCCTCAGGAATAAAAATAATGGGCAAAATGACGCTTCCTTGTGAAGTTATAAAAGTTTCTGATTCAGAATTCAGGATTGTTCTGGTTCAGGGACTTAACCGGCAAATCAGGAGGATGTGCTATAAATTGGGTTACGAGGTTCTTTTTTTGCAAAGAATAAGAATTGGTAATGTTTTTTTGGATAAATTGGAACCGGGAATGTGGCGGGAAATATCAAAAACCGACCTGAATTAAATCAAAATCAAAGTCATGAACAAAACGGAAATCATTCAGAACCTCGAAGATAAGCATCAGGCATTTATTTCGTATATCGATGGACTTTCTCAGGATGAGTTTGAATATGCTTTTCAGGACAAATGGTCGGCGGGACAACAATTGGAACATATCATCAAGAGTGTAAAGCCTTTGAATCAGGGTTTTATGTTGCCCAATTTTATGCTAAAAATGATCTTTGGCACCACAAACCGTCCCAGTCGTACTTATGACGAAGTTTTTACCAAATACCATCAAAAGCTTGAAGCAGGAGGAAGAGCAACTTCAAGATTTATTCCCAAAGAAGTACCTTTCACAGCAAAAAAGAAGCTCATTTTGACATTGGAAAGGCAAATCAAAAAATTGGGAAAACAAGTCAATGCATTTTCGGAAAATGATTTGGATTATCTGATTGCCCCTCACCCACTGCTCGGGAAGTTGACACTAAGAGAATTGCTTTACTTCACCATTTTTCATGTGGAGCATCACCAATTATTGATTGAAAAATATTTGAAAGAAAAAAATTAGCCTTCTCCCAGGAAAATTGAAACTGATTTTAATTTTTCAGTTTTATCGGCCATTAATTTTAGAATACTAATCATCGGGATAAACAATATCATACCGGATGCCCCCCAGAAAATTCCACCCAAAATGATTGCAATAAAAATACCCAACGTATTAATTTTAAGCCTGTTGCTTACAATATAAGGAAACAATATATAGGCTTCCAGGACTTGTACAATGCCAAAAACTATGATTACATATAGAGCATACCAGACTGAATCATAAGTAACCCAGGCTACGCTGATGGGCAAAAGCGAGGCCGCCATAATACCTACATAAGGAATAAAAGTTAGCACCGAAGCCAGGAAACCAAACAATACAGGATGAGGAATGCCAATAATAGCAAGCCCAATGCTGTTGAGAATTCCAACTGACAGATATACCAGGGCCATACCTTTTACAAAATCATAGTACGATTTTATCGTTTCGATTAAGACTTGCCGTATTGATTCTCTCTTATCAGCGGGGAATAAAGAGTAAAGTGTTTGACTCAGGAGTTTATGATAAACCAAAATTAAAATGGCAAAGACCGGAACCATTATAACAGTAAAGATTCCCTCGGAGAGCGAGGACACCATACTTTGTAAAAATGCCAGTGCTTTTCCACCTGATTGATCCAATAGATTTTGTAAAAAAACTTTTTGTGATGCAGCACTATAATTAAAGTTTTGAGCCACCAACCCACTCACATTCTCTATGGCTTCGAAAAGTTTACTCCTCAGACTAGTCCATTCTCTGGTAAACTCGAGAATTTGATTGACAAGCAGAAAAAGTACAAAAACCAAAAATAAGAAAACCACAACAACGGGCATTCCAAATGCAAGAATTGCCGGAAACCGTTTGGATATCAACCAGTTAGAAACAGGAAAAAGTACAAAGCTTATCAGCATTCCAAATGCCAGCGGAATGAATAGCATTCGTCCAAAATATAGAATAAAGGAAATCAGCACTACATATTGCAGGATTTCCAAAGATTTGACGCTTTTTCCTGAGCCAGCCATATTTCTGTAATGATTTGAATCATTAAGATAATCGGTTTATAATTCAAAACCAAAAAAGCCCACTGAATAATGGGCTGTTATATGGTCAGAATTATTCAAACTCTAATCCTTAATTATTCTCAACATAATTTTTGAAATTATCGAGAATACCTTGCCAGCCTGATTGCTGTAGTTCACGTGAGTTCATATTTTCAGGATCAAAAACTTCGGTGAGCATAACCTGATCACTATCTTGCCTGAAGATTACCTCGGCTTCTCTCCCGTCTTCCATAACAAAGTGAATCAGCTCATGCTCAACCACTTTGGTGTAGGTTCCAATAAAATCAAACCCCGCACTGCCGTCCCGGGCTTCCATCCTGAAAAGAAATTTACCACCTTCATGCAGATCGATTTCAGCATGTGGTGTATGCCAGCTGGGGTGACCCGTATTCCAGATGATATTATGCTCAGGGCTTTTATAATATTCCCAGACTTTACTTATCGGTGCATTGATGGTGACACTTACCTTGATTCTTGATGATTCCATATCCATTGTTTTTTTTTACAAAAATATGCTTTCGATTTTCTTTTTCACAATGCCATTCTTGCCAAATTATAGGGGGATTCTGTCAAAAAGCTTACCGTTAAATAAAACCCTACTAACATTAGTAGTACCGCTCCATTTTATTCAAACCTAGTTTTGTTGCAATTAAAAAATAAGCTATGAGAAAATTTTTCATTTTGTATTTACTAACTCAAACCTACTTTGTAAATGGTCAGGTAGAAACCAGAGCCGACTCCATTATAATCAAATCGAAACTAAGAATCAAAAACCACAATGAGGGTGTTGGAAAGGTATTAACTTCTGATATCGATGGAAATGCCACCTGGCAGGCTATTCCGGTCTCACCTTCCAGCAACTGGCAGGTTGTTGGCACCAACTCTGCGAGAGGTGGATTTAATAACAATATCTCAGATGGTACGAGTAACACAGTACTAATTGGAGAAAGTAACAATCAGACTTCAGGGCAATATCTTTATGGCCTTGGTTGGGGACTGGAGCCGAGAGGATTTGGAGTTACTACTTTGGGAAGTTTCAATATCATTCCAACAGGTTCAAATACCACTTGGGTAGCCTCAGACCCACTTTTTGTGATGGGAAATGGAAACTCCAACGCTACCCGTTCCAATGCTTTTATGGTATTGAAGGATGGGAAATTTGGAATTAACAGACTTCAATCTGACTTATCAACCAATACGCAAAAATTCCAGGTAAGTGGCGGAGCCTTGATAGAGGGCGGTTTAAAATTACCAACCGGAGCCGCCACCGGAAGATATTTAAGATCAGATGCCTCAGGAAATGCAACCTGGGCGGTATTTCCGACATTTTCTTTATCGCTGCCTTATTCAGATGGCATTTCGAGCACCTCCACAGCATTCAATATTATCAATACCAATACATCGGGTTATGCTTTTCATTCCGAAGGAAATGTAAAACTTCAATATATTAATGAGGCACCCGGCAGAATATTATTTTCGACAGATGATCAAGGGGATGCAAAATGGGAAAATGGCAATTGTATCAGCAAATGCTCCTTTTCTCTAACGAGAAATTTGAAAGCCAGTATTCCAAGTGGAAGCGTTCAGTTCCTGCCTTTTACAGTAGAAAATTTTGATATATGTGGTGCCTCAACGTTTGTTAATATAGCAGGAGACAATGATTTTCATTACTATAGTGCTCCTAATGACGGAATTTATCAATTCGAATTTAACGGGACCTTCCAAACCACTATAAATTACGCTTTGATGATTCATAAACTAAACGCATCAAATGCTCCGGTTACCCAAATATTTTCTGCTACCTGTCAGGGTAATGCTTCTGAAGTTTCTCAACGTTATACGGCAATTGTACAATTGACAGCAGGAGACAAAATTGCCCCGACTATACAAGGGTTTAATGCCTCCGGAAGCATGGCATTCAACAATTCAGACAACCCATTGGCTTGTACTTTTACCGGACATATTATCGAATCCACAGACTGTACCGCCTTAAAGAGCAACGCTAAATAATCTTTAACATGAAAACTACCAGAAAAAAACTCACCAAAGATTTTAGTATGAACCTGGCACCATTTACAGATGTGCATGTGGGTTCCAGAATGGAGATCAGCCCAACCGAAATCGTGATGATTCAGGCAGATATCAGTTATTCTTATTTATATCTGAAAAGTGGCCTTAAGGTGATTGTAAGTACAAATATCCAGAAGCTGGAAGAGCGTTTTTTGCCTTTTAGAAATATGGTAAGGATTCACCGCTCTACGATGATCAATACGCAGTTTCTGAAATATGTGGATGGGAGTAACGCCTATCTGATCAATGACATGCATTGTGTAATTTCCAGGAGAAAGCGGAATGACTTATTTCAGGCTATTCAAATAATTAATGCGTAAGCTATAATATTTCTATTAAAATACTAACAATCAAACGTTTAAACTCATGAAAAAGACAGTTTTTACATTTTTAGCATTCCTGATTCTAGGTAATACCTTAGCCACAGTTCGTAGGGTAAACAATAATGTAGGTGTTGAGCTGGTACCCAATATAGTATATTCAGCTTTTAAAGCTGCCCATGACGACTCATCGCCAGGCGATACCATCTATATTGAGCCATCAAACATCAACTACATCTTTACGGATGGTATTTCAAAGCGACTTGTAATAATAGGTAATGGTTATAATATTGGTACAAACGCCGGACTCGTTAACCCTCTTCCACAAAACACTTTCGAATCAAAAGTTCAGGGTTTTGAATCCGCAGGTGGAGGAGGTTTGCTAAAGATAAAGGTTGGTGCCCAGAACTCCTCTCTTATTGGTTTGTCTTTTCAAAACTCTGTTGTTATAGAATGTGGTGATGTATTGATAGAAAGATGCCAATTTATACCCAATATAAACTTAAGATTGAACTCCAACAATAATTTAGTGAAAAGCTGTTTTACAAAACAATTTGGTTCTACCCACGGAGCAATAATAGGAACAGGGCAAAACAATACCATTGAAAACTGCATTTTAGGAGATGGAGTAGCAGACTTGACTGGCATTACGGTAAGCCAGTCTGTTATTGATGGCATTAGTAATATAACCAATGGTAACTTTACCAATTGCATAGTAAACAGTTCAATTTCTGGAGTTAATAATACCTATGCCCATTGCTTAAAAATAGGCGATACTTTTCCAACGCCCGGTATTAATAATAATATCGAAAATATAGTATTGGCCGATGTTTTTGTAGTAAGTAATCCGTTAAGCGGTAATGGAACACAAGATAAGGACTATCAACTAAAAGTAGGCTCGGCTGCTATTGGTACTGGTTTTGGTGGGGTTGATATGGGGGCTTTTGGGGGTGCCACACCTTATCGTTTATCTGGTCAGCCCCCAGTACCTGTGGTTACCAATTTATTTTTGAATGCGACAGGATCTACAACCTCGGGTTTAACAGGCAGCATCACCATCCAAAGCAACAACTAATAGCAATGAAAAAGATTTTTCTAAGCATTCTATTGTTAGGATGTTTTGGGCAATCTATAGCCCAGAGTATTCAGCGAATCGAATATTTTATAGATACTGACCCTGGTTTTGGAGCGGGGGTGGCTGTACCATTTTCAGGCACCACCACAGCTACTGCAAATTTGAGTATTCCGCTCGGAAGCGGCCTTGCTGTTGGTTTTCATAAGTTTTATTTACGTGCCAAAAATACCAACGGAACATGGTCAATGGTACAGCAACAAAATTTCTTTAAAACAAATTTACCAAGTGCAACACCTAACATCGTAAAACTCGAATATTTTATAGATGCCGACCCTGGTTTTGGTTTGGCCAATGATTTAAGCATTACTTCGGGTCAATCCGTGACAAAAGCTTTAAACATTCCATTACCCTCAAATCTTCCCTTGGGTTTTCATAAGTTTTATATCCGAGCTAAAGATGCATCGGGCAAATGGAGTGTGGTATATCAGCAAAACTTCTTTAAAACCGATATCCTGCCTGCCCCACCCAATATTGTGAAAATGGAATATTTTGTAGATTCTGATCCTGGATTTGGTTCAGCGACGGATTTCCCAATTACTACAAGCCAAACGCTCAATTTGGAAAATATCAACTTTACATTGCCTCCCGGTCTTTTGGAAGGTGATCATGTACTATATGTAAGAGTAAAGGATGCAAACGGAAAGTGGTCAATGGTATCTTCTCCCAAATTCCGAAACTGCCCTACCGGTACTTTGCTTTCAGTAACCGGCAGTGCATACAAGTGTAACGGAACCACCGTTTTGAATGCAGTGGTCCCTCCGGGTACTGTCTCATATGTATGGGTAAAAGACAATTCAGAAATCGGTAATAACAATCAGCCAACACTTTCTGTAACTTCCGGAGGTAATTATGCCGTAAAAACCCAAACAGGCCTGACCAACGCCTGTAGTACACAGGTAAGCAATGTGGTGAAGGTGGTTTTCGCTTCGGAAGATAGCTTAGGGATTAAAAGCAACCGCACCCTCATCAATTGCAACCAACCAGCTGCCTTGAGCATAGATTCAACCAAAAGTAATTTTTCAGCCTCGGAATTTACGACTTTCCAATGGTTCAAAGACAATGCTTCGTTCACAACAGGACCAAATGCAACTGTTATTACAAAAGGCATTTACAAACTACGGGTGAACTATTCAGGTCCTTTGGCTGCTTGTACTGTTAAGGAGTCGCAGGAAATCACCCTCTCTGAATTGCCTGTTTCATTAAATATTTCGCCAATTTCACATCAACCCAATGTTTTGAAACTTTGTACGGGTTCTACGGTGGATTTTCTTGCTGAAACTTCCATGGAGGGAAATCAAAGCTTTCAATGGTTTAGAAATGACGTAGCAATTGGAGGAGCTACACAATCTCAGGTGACCAATATTAGTCAGGCAGGGTTATATAAATATCAGGTGAGTGTTGGTTTATGCCAAAATCTGACTTCAGGTGTGGTGGAAGTTCAATTGGTGGCAGGTTCTGTGTCTGCTCCATCCATCAGTTTAACTTCAGGAACTCTAAATACCTGTCCGGGCAGCACAGCCACTTTAAGCATAAGCAGCTGCACAGGCACTACCATCTGGAGCAATCAGGTGGTAGGAACTACGCTGGATGTAATACAACTCAATTCCCCTCAAACCTATTCGGCTTATTGTCTCAACGGCTGCATGTATAAGTCGAATAATTCGCTTACATTCCTTCCCTTACCTGCCACTATTCCTGCTCCAAAAATTCTGACCGATTTACCACCTTTCACAAGTACTTATACAGTCAAACATAGCTCAAGAACCCATGGAGATGCTTTCAGATACAATAACTATGATTCGCCTTTAGCCATAGCCCCGCTTCAGGGAAGCACAAGTTATTATATTGATGATCAGATGACTATGAATGCTTTTCTGCCCTCAGGGGCTTTGAAATTTCCTCAGATTATCGTTCATGGTGTGCCCAATACCAACGGGGGTGATATCGCAAGCGTAGGGTTCAACAAACTGCTTTTGGCAGGTGACACACCATCAGGAATCACCGGACTAAAAACACAAGCTGGCTTTGGCGGCAACGACCTTTGGCTTTTGTGGCGGGACATTGAAGGCAATTATCTGATGGACAAGGCTTTTGGTGGTAATGGAGGTGAAACTGCGGTAAAGATTCTTAAAAAAACAGAAAATGAGATTTTCGTTGTAGCCACCAGCACCTCGGGTATCAGTGGAAACAAAACCTCTGCCTCATTCGGAAATTCAGACATTTGGGTGATAAAAATAGATGGCAATGGCAACAAACTGGCTGAGGCAAGTTTTGGCGGAAGTAGTACAGATGAAGCCAGAGATGCCATCTTATTGAATAACGGCTCCATAGCTATCTTGGGCTCAAGTAGTTCTGGGCCTTCGGGAAATAAGACGAGTATTTTGAACAGTAACAGAGACCTTTGGTTGTTGCTGGTTGATCCTAATCTCAATCTGGTATGGGAGCGTAGTCTGGCATTGCAAAATTCCAGCACCAATACAGGAAAAAGCCTGATTGAAAAAAACGGACACATTTTCGTAGCACAGGAGGGTGGTAAAATGGCTAAATATGACCTTTTGGGAAATTTGGTTGCCAACGTAGCATTTAATTTTACAGACCATAATCAGGCTACAACTTCTGGTTTTTCTTTTAAAAATTTGCTAAAAGGCCCAAACAACGAAATGGTAGCGATCGGTGCGGGAAGCGGAAACGTAAGTATGAACGTAAATTCCGGAACGCTTTTGTTTGTTTATTCCAATATCATCAGTTTTGAATTTGATGAGAACATGCTCGTAAACAGTCCTTCCAAAAAAACCTACGGCTCTTATTATACTGCGATGCCCGACACCCCGGGACGCGGATTTTACGATTCGGAAGGACAACTAAATATTTTGCATGTAGGTGACGTACCCGCCTGTAGTACTTTGGTAGGAAATACCTATTTCGCCGACCACTCTGCCTACTACAATGTGCTGTGCAACAGGGGAAATATTACTGATGGCCATTGGTTTTTATGGAAAATGGGAAAGTACACCCTTACCGAGCAAACATTTACGGACTATTGCAAAGGAAAAGTATTTGCCCTGCAGGCCAGTTATCTCGAAAATTTCCCTTTAGCCAATGGACTGGAGTTCAAATGGTCTAACGGCCAGACAGGCCAACACATTGAATATATCTCAAACACCAGTGAGCCGCTGTATGCTTTTGTAAACAAACCTGACCCCAATACCTGTGGTTCGCCGGTGGTAAAAGTACTGCATACTCCTTATCCTGATAACCAAACGCTTAGTGGCAACCAAGGTACAGATCGGAAACGATATACTTATCAATATTTGGTTTCGACCGAAAAAATCCAAAATGCCGATACCGAATACCGGGCAGGCAGCAGCATCTTGCTTAATCCGGGTTTTGTGATGGTACCCAGCTCCGGGAAACCCTTCAAAGCCGAAATTGGAGGGTGTGTGAATAATTAGAATTAATAAATTTCACGAAAACTATTGATAGTCTTAAGCCCGGAAGATTTCTTTCGGGCTTTTTTTTGAAAAAAACTCACAAAAGGTCGTTTCGCTATGCTCCGCCTGGAATTATGAACTAAGACTCAATTGTATATGATTAATAGAATCCGAAATAATTTTAACTCATCGTGATAAACTATTTGATCCTGAATAATTTCAATTACAAACCGGCTTTTAGTCTTTCGATTTCAGATGCTTGTTTTCCCATTCTTTCTTTGAGTATTTGTATCTCCTCTTTTTGTATATCAATCAATTCTTTCAATGCTTTGATAGATTCTACAATCATTGGGTCATAGGCACCATACGATGCCGAAAGGTAGCCTTCTTTATCTGTCTTTATATTTTCAGGGAAAATTTGTTGCAAATCCTGGGCGATAAATCCAAAAACCTTGTC
>Ga0209572_1000887_pt1 | contig 30579 bp, 29 predicted proteins | sample EBPBio232012_DNA_FD_185867 | JGI IMG/M metagenome (GOLD analysis project Ga0209572, IMG submission 185867) | Wastewater treatment Type I Accumulibacter community from EBPR Bioreactor in Madison, WI, USA - Reactor 1_1/23/2012_ DNA (SPAdes)... | ecosystem: Engineered > Bioreactor > EBPR >...
ATGTAGACGGTGGACAGGCGCTGGCGCGCCACCTCGTCCAGGGTGTCGCCCGGCGCCAGCGCCAGGCCCGGCGCGGCGATGTGGATGCCCAGCACCACCGTGCCGGAGCCCAGCCCGCGCAGCGACAGCGCGTCGTCGATTTCGGTGGTGGAGGAGTCGTCGATGGAAAAGGCCTGCACCTCGGCCAGCGGCAGCTCCTCGGTGATGGCGGGGGCTTGCAGCACGGGAAAACCCGTACCCTTGGGGAAATTCTCGAACAGAAAACGCTGCCAGTGGAACTGGTAGGCCGATTCGATGGCCCCGGCGCGCTGCAGCAGGGCCAGCGGCGCCAGTTGGGTGGCGCGACTGGCTTCCACCACCGCCTTGTACTCGGGCGCGTTCTTGTCGGGTTTGAACAGAATTTTGTACAACTGCTCGCGGATCGGCTCCGGCGTGCGGCTGGCGGCCAGTTCGTCGGCCCAGGCGCTGATCTGCGCGGCGATCTGTTTTTTCTTCTCGATGGCGGCCAGCGCCTGCGCCACGATGTCGGCCGGCGCCTTGCGGAACTGCCCCTTGCCGGCACGGCGGAAGTAGTGTGGCGCCTCGTGCAGCGCCATCAGCATGGCGGCCTGCTCGGCCGGGCTGGGGCTGCCGCCGAAGTAGTCCGCCGCCAGCGCGGCAAAACCGAACTCGTCCTCGGAGGCGAATTCCCAGGCCAGGGCCAGGTCCACCTCGGCCGCCAGGGTCTGGGCCTGGGCCAGCAGCTCGGCGGGCGTGGGTTTTTCAAACCGCAGCAACTGGTGGGCCGATTTGACCTTGACGCGCTTGCCCGAGTCCAGCTCCACCTGGGCCGAGGCCTCTGCTTCGGACAACACCCGGCCGGCCAGGAATTTCCCGGCATCTTCAAACAATACGAACATGGTCGTCATTGTCCCATGCGTGCGCCGTCGGGCGGCGGCCCGGCGTGGGGCGGCGGTGGAACTTGTTGCGGCGTGATGTTACTTAGGGGGTGTCGCCGTTGGGAAAGACCAGGAGATGCCCATGAACCCGTTGTCAGAGATCGTTTCGGCGATTGCCGAGGATGCGCCGAAGTTGCCGGAAGACCAGGAAATCCATATCCCACTGGATGAAAACCTGTGGATCAGCGTCATGCGGCCGACGGCCAGCGGGCGCTTGGTGGTCACGGCCGTGCGACAGCCCCTGAGCCGCACCGAAGCGGAGCAGGCCAGCGCGCACGAGGCCTTGCTGCGGCTCACGGCGGACAGCCGCTGGACGGATGGTTTCACCGGCGGCCTGGATGCCGAGGGCCACGAGTGCCTCAGCGCGGAAGTTGCCGTGCCCGTGGACGCGCAGGCGCTCGAACGCTGCCTGGAGCGCCTGCTGACGCGGGGGGCTTCTGGTCGGCCAGGCCACAGCTCGGCCGCCGTCGCAGCCGTACCAGATCTGGCGACCAACCTGTTGCGGGTTTGAAAGGAAGGGCACGCCATGCCGCAGTTTGACCACCCCGAGTTTCAACGTCTGGCGGCCTGTCTTGGCCCAGACGTGCAAGCCACCTCGCAACGCTCGTTCGACCTGGTGTTCGACGACGACCTGCCCGTGACCGTGAGCCTGCACCCCAATGGCACGGACGTGGCCATCGACGTGTGGTGTTACGACGCTGCCAAGCTGGCGGGGGCGCCGCGCACCGCGGTCGTCGACACTTTGCTGCTACTCAACCAGACCGTGCGCAGCGGGCAGCCTTTCGCCATCGGGCTGGACAGCCGCGACTTCGTCGTGGTGCACGCGCGCCAGGCCATGAACCAGTTGCAAGGGCTGGCCATGGGCGCCTGGTTGACCTGGCTGGTGGACCAGGCCAGACGGGTGCGGGCGCTGATCCGCACGCTCAGTTTCGAAAGCGGCCGTTTGACGTACGCGCTGACCGCGTCCAGCCCAGGAGAAGCATGATGGCGAATGGCGCAGTGGGTGTGGCTGTCAATACGAAAAGCCAGTGGCACAACCAGGTCGAACAGAGTGCACATGCCGGCCTCATGGGCAAGCTCAAGGGAATAGTCATCACCCCGACGCAGAGCACGCAGAAAGCGACCAACGCGGCGCTGACGTTTGAGGCTTATTTCAAGGACGCCGTGGGCCGAGCCGGCAGTGGTGTGCCCGAGCACAGCCGGGCGGGCTTTCAGGCACGGGCGCAGGAGCTGTTTCGAGAAATTCTGGACAACAGCTTTGACCCGGTCGTGCGCGATGGCTTGACGCGCGGCGATGGCCGTGTCAGCGACAAGTTGGTGAGGGAGGCGGTGGCCCAGGCCAACCAGAAGGCGCAGCAAGCCTTGGTGGAGCTTCAGACGTATGCGCTGTACGCACGTCAGGCCGACGGTGGCGGCCCCCGAGATATCCGCCCGCAGCCGATACCCCGCTACGACAACCGGGGTGGGTTGGCGGCGTTCAACGTCATCCGCGCGGCGCCGCAGATCGAGAACATGGTGCTTCGCGGCGGCGGCGCCAAGGGGATCGGCAACCCCGAGGCCTTGGTGGAAATGGAACGGGCCGGCATGTTCAAGGGACTTCAGCACATCGTCGGAAGCTCGGCCGGTGCGTTGACGGCGATAGGACTGGCCTGCGGCCGGAGTGCCGAGCAGTTTCAGACGTTCGCCACCAGCGTGAACATGGGTGATTTGAAAGGCAAGGCGCAAGACTACGAAACGCGCTATCCCACGGTCAAGGTCGACTGGCGCGTGGGTCTTCACACGGCCGGCCAAGCGTTGGTTGTATTGGATCGCGCCTCGGCCGGTCCCATAGAGACGTACCTCAACGAGCATATGAACGACGCGGCGTTTCAAGCCCGGCTGGTGGACATGCAAGCGCGGTTGAACGCGCAAACCCCCGGCACCGGCGACGTTGCCATAGACCGCTTGGCGGCATTACGGAACCAGAACTACGAGGGCGAGCGCACGGGCCAAATGATCACATTCGGCGATCTGAAACTGCTGCACATGCTCGATCCCGTGCAGTTCAAGGAGCTGACGCTCACCGGGTGGGACAAAACCAACAACGAGGAAACCTACTTCAGCGCCGAGTCGACCCCCAACATGCCGGTGGCTGTCGCGGGACGGATTTCCATGAGCATTCCGGTGTATTTCAGGTCCGTGGACTACGACCCCGGCGACGGCAAGGGGGTGCGAACCTTTGTCGACGGTGGCGTGGGCAGCAACATGCCCACCGAAGTGATCACGCGGGGGCTGCAAGGTCAGGCGCTGGATCAGGCCCGGGCGCAGACCGCTGTGCTGACTTTTGACGAGAAGGGCGAAGCCTACACCGTGCTGCACGGTCCTCCTGACCATCCAGGAAGACTAGGCAGGGCCATGAATTGGGCCGCGGGGAAGGTCGTGGGCGTGGGCGCTGGGGTTGTCGCGGGCAATTCTGGCTACCAGAAGACGTCGGACCAGGACACGCAGAAGATTCACGACGCTGGCCCGAATGCCTTCGTGGTATTCCATGGCGACATAGGCACCTTGGATCTGAATGCATCGCCAGAGCGGGTACAGCAGGCCAAGGCGATGGCCACGCTGAAAATGCTGGAGCAGATTGAGCAGCGCCAAGATCAGGCTTGCGCGGCCGAATTCGCCACGCCCGACGACTGTTATCGGCTTCTGACCGACGTCGAGAAGCAGGCCGTGAGGGCGGGCGGGCCGCCGGCTTTCCGCCTAGGTGCTTCCGGAGGCGAGGATCCTGCCTACCACTTCGAGAAAGCGGTCTACGACATGGTCATGACGCTGGGGTGATCAGCGCAACTGCAAAAAGTCGAGGACCTCTGGCAGGTGGTCGGCGAAATCGCTCAAGCCGTGGTCGCTGCCTTCCAACAGCCGGAGGCGTGCGCCGGCGTAGCGCGCCGCCATCTCGCGCCAATCCAGCAGCTCGTCTCCCTTGGCGATGACGGCCAGGAAATGCTCGGGCTGGCGCAGCGGGCCGGCGGCCAGGGCGCGCAATTCGTCGATGTACTCGGCTCGGAAGAAGAAATGCGCGGCCGGGTCGTGCCAGGCGGTTTGCTCGCCGATGTGCGCGGCCAGATCGCGCGCCGGATCCACCGCCGGGTTCAACACCACCGTGCGGCAGCCCAGGCGCTGGCCCAGCCAGGTGGCGTAGAAGCCGCCCAGGGACGAACCCATGACCCCCAGGGTCTGGCGTGGCCAGGCGGCAATGCCTTGCTCGAGCAGCGCCATCGCCGCACGCGGGGAGGGCGGCAGCTGCGGGCACCACCAGCTCAGGCCCGGGTGGTGCTCGGCCAGGTGGGCGGCCAGCAGGCGCGCCTTGGCCGACTGTGGAGAGGAACGGAAGCCGTGCAGGTACAGCAGGTGGGTGAGGGCGGTCATGCGGGGATGCTACTGGCCTGCGCCGTTGGGCGCGGGATAATCCGCCCCCATGGCCGTTGTTTTTGAAAAACCCCCGTTGTGGCAGCGCGTCTGGCCGCTGCTGCGCGGCTTTGACCTGCTGCTCCTGCTGGCCGTGTTGCTGTTGGCCTGCGCCGGGCTGCTGGCCATGTACTCGTCCGGTTTCGACCATGGCACGCGCTTCGTCGATCATGGCCGCAACATGGGCATCGCACTGGGCGTGCTGTTCGTGGTGGCGCAAATTCCGCCGCAGCGGCTGATGAGCCTGGCCGTGCCCCTGTACACACTGGGCGTGGCCCTGCTGGTGGCGGTGGCGCTGTTCGGCATCACCAAGAAGGGCGCCACGCGCTGGATCAACATCGGCGTGGTGATCCAGCCCAGCGAGCTGCTCAAGATCGCCACGCCGCTGATGCTGGCCTGGTGGTTCCAGCGCCGCGAGGGGCAGATCCGCCCGTTCGACTTCGCGATGGCCTTCGTGCTGCTGGCGGTGCCGGTGGGCCTGATCATGAAGCAGCCCGATCTGGGCACGGCCCTGCTGGTGCTGGCGGCCGGGCTGGCGGTGATCTTTTTCGCCGGCCTGCCCTGGAAGCTGGTGCTGCCGCCGGTGCTGATCGGCGCGGTGGTGGTGGTGTTGATCGTCACCTACGAGGCAGAACTGTGCGCCGACGGCGTGGACTGGGTGGTGTTGCACGAGTACCAGCGCCAGCGCATCTGCACCTTGCTCGACCCCACGCGCGACCCGTTGGGCAAGGGTTTTCACATTCTGCAAGGGATGATCGCCATCGGCTCCGGCGGCTTGTGGGGCAAGGGCTTCATGCAGGGCACGCAGACGCACCTGGAATTCATCCCCGAGCGCACCACCGACTTCATTTTTGCCGCCTATTCGGAAGAGTTTGGCCTGGTCGGCAACCTGGCGCTGATTGCCGGTTTCATCTTCTTGGTGCTGCGCGGGCTGAGCATCGCCGCCGAGGCGCCGACCCTGTTCTCGCGCCTGCTGGCCGCCGCCCTGACCACCATTTTCTTCGCCTACGCCTTCGTCAACATGGGCATGGTCAGCGGCATCCTGCCGGTGGTGGGCGTGCCGCTGCCCTTTGTCAGCTACGGCGGCACGGCCATGGTCACGCTGGGCTTGGCGCTGGGCATGCTGATGTCGATCGTCAAGTCCAAGCGCTTGATGCAAAGCTGAAGCCAGGCCGCCACGCCGGTGTGCGCTTGTGCACACCCCGGGCCCGGGCGGTTGAAAAGACGGCCCACCCGGGCCACAATGCCGGCCAGCCAACCGTGCTTTGGCGTCTAAAAGGAGTTTTCATGGCCGGTAAGTTCGAACTCAAGAAATCCAAGAACGATAAATTTCATTTCTCGCTGCTCGCCAGCAACGGCCAGGTGATCCTGACCAGCGAGATGTACGAAGCCAAGGCCAGCGCGGTCAATGGTATTGAATCGGTCAAGAAGAACTCTGGCGATGCCGCGCGCTACGCCAAGCTGACGGGCAAGGACGGCTCGCCGTACTTCACCCTCAAGGCCACCAACGGCCAGGTGATCGGCCAGAGCCAGATGTATTCCAGCGAAGCCACGCGCGACGCCGGCATCCAGTCCTGCATGAACCACGGCCCCGACGCCTCGGTCAACGACCTGACCGCGGGCTGACGCCGAGTCGGCTTCGCCCAACTCAAAAAAAAAACCGCCTGCGGGCGGTTTTTTCGTGGATCACAGCATCAAGCGCCGTCGTCCGACACCGCCCGGACGAGCGGCGCCCCTAGCATCGATAGGCCTTTCACCCCTTGGAGCCTGTCGTGTCCGATGTCCGTGTGTCCCCTGGCGCCCCCCTCGTCCGGGCGTTTGGGGTCCCCGCCTGGTGGCTGGCGTGCCTGCTGCTGGTCCTGCTGTGCGCGGGCTGCGGCAGCCTGCCCCAGGACGTGCGGCGTCCGGAATCGCGCGCGCTGGCGGCGCCGGGCGAGACGCCGTTGGGGCAATTGGCCGCGCGGCGCCGACCCGCGGGCGCGCGCGCCTCGGAGTCCGGTTTTGCGCTGATCGATTCGGCCGATCTGGCCTTCTCCGCACGGCTGGCGCTGGCGCAGGGCGCACGCCGGACGCTGGATGTGCAGTACTACGCCATCCACGCCGACCCCGGCACGGCCGAGCTGCTGCGCGAGCTGCGTCTGGCCGCGGCGCGCGGCGTGCGCGTGCGCCTCCTGCTCGACGACTTTAATTCCGGCGGGCGCGACAGTGTGGTGCTGGGCATGGCGCGGGTGCCGAACGTCGAGATGCGGTTGTTCAACCCACTGCCTGGCGGCGCACGCGGTGCCGGGGCGCTGCGCACCCTGGCTGGGCTGCGTGACTTTAGGCGCCTGCAGCACCGCATGCACAACAAGCTGTTCGTCGCCGACAACGCCTGGGGCATCACCGGGGGGCGCAACCTGGGCGATGCCTACTTTGGCGCCGCCGAGGGCAGCAACTTCATCGACATGGATGTGCTGGCCAGCGGCGCGGTGGTGCGCGACATGTCGGCCAGTTTCGACCGCTATTGGAACAACCCGCTGGCCTACCCCGTGCCGGCCCTGGTGGGCGAGACCGAGTTGCGCAGGCTGCACGACCAACTGCTCGCACCCACGCCCGCCGATGCCGCGCCGGCCGTTGGCAATACGACGGAGCCGGGCAACGCGGCGCCGTCTGAAAAAACCGTGCGCATGCCACCGCCGGCCGAATTGGCCACGCTGCCGCTGACCTGGGCCAACGCGCACCTGTTGTCCGACAAGCCGTTCAAGCTGGTGCCCGAGCTGAACGACAGCTTCGCCGAGGACTCGGTGGTCGACAACATGCTGGTGATGATGCAGGCGGCGCGCGGCGAAGTCCTCATCGTCACGCCGTACTTCGTGCCTGGGGCGCGCATGATGCAGGTGTTCGCCGACATGCGCCGGCGCGGGGTGCGCGTGCGGGTGCTGACCAATTCGCTGGCCTCCAACGACGCGCCGCTGGCCCATGTGGGCTACGCCCGCTACCGCGAGCAGTTGCTGCGATTGGGCGTGGAATTGCACGAGATGCGGGCGCTGCAGGGGGTGCAGCTCGACCGCACGGTGTTTGGCTCCGGTCGCGGGCCCTCGCGTGCCAGCCTGCACGCCAAGTTGTTGATCTTCGACGGGCGCCTGCTCAGCGTCGGCTCGATGAACCTCGATCCGCGCTCGGACCAGCTGAACACCGAGGTCACCGTGGTGGTCCGCAGCCGGCGGCTGTCACAGCGCGCCACCGAGGTGATCGAGCGGGCCATCGCCGGCAGCGCCTGGCGGCTGGCGCTGAACGCCGAGGGGCAATTGCACTGGCACGCACCACCCGGCGCCGGCTTCGAGGACGCGGACAGCGAACCCGACGCCAGCGCCGGGCTGCGTCTGGTGCTGGGCGTGCTGGGGCCGGTGGCGCCGGAGGAAATGCTGTGATGTGCCTGCGTCAGCGCACCGGCGCAAGAAAATCGGCGATGGCGGCGTTGACCGCCTCCGGCTGCTCCTTGTACGGCACATGCCCGCAGCCGGCCAGCTTGAGCAGCCGCGCCGCGGGCACGGCCGCCGCCAGGTCGTCGACCTGGGCCAGCGTGCCGTAGGGATCCTGCAGGCCCTGAATGGCCAGCAGCGGATCGCGGATGCCGCGCACCTCGGCGCGGATGTCGAAGGCGCGAAATTCCGGGCTCAGCCACACGTCGTTCCACTGCCAAAACGCCCCATCCACGTCGTCGTGGTAGCGCGCCAGGCGCTCGCGCAGGCCCTGGGTCAGGTAGGCCTGGCGCGCCTCGGCGATGGAGCGCACCGAAATATCCTCGACCATCACGTGCGGCGCCAGCACCACGCAGGCCGCCACGTGGTGGTGCGCGGCGTGGATCAGGGCGATGGTGGCGCCGTCCGAATGGCCGATCAGCACCGGCGCATGCACCTCGATCCGTGCCAGCACCCGGGGCAGCACCTGCAGCGCCTCATGGTGCATGTAGTCGGGTGAGAGCCGCCCGGCGCGCTGGCCGTCGGGCAGGGTGCGCGCCGGGCCGCGCACGTCCTGGATCGGGCTGGAGCGCCCATAGCCCTGGCGCGAGATCACCCAGCCGGCCCGGCCCGTGGCCGTGCACAGCGTGGCCGGCCAGTCGCGCCACATCGCCACCGAGCCCAGGCCTTCGTGCAGGAACACCAGCGGCGACCGGTCGGGCGGGGCGTCGGCGGGGGCGGGCAGATGGCGCAGCTCCAGCTGAACCGGACCAAGGGCAAGGGTGGTGTCGGACATGGCTCAAATCCTAACCCTCTTGACGTGGATCACGCCGCACCGGCGCCGGGCGCCGACCCCCGCCGGCTAAAATTCGGCCTTGTCTCCAGCGGGCCTCACGTGAACCCCATTCCTCGTATTTCTGGCGTCCGGGCGGCCTTGGCGGGCCTGGGCCACGCGCGTGCCATCGACCGGCGGCGTTTTCTGGCCCTGGCGGCAGCCGGTGGCGCGCTGGGCTTGTCGTCGGCGCCCAGCGGGGCGCAGCAGGGCGCCGCGCCCACCGCGTCCCGCAAGGGCGCGCCGGTGTTCGTGCTCAACTCGCTCGACGGCGACGTCAGCGTGATCGATCCGGCCGACTGGACCGAAACCAAGCGCATCCCCACCGGCAAGGAGCCGCACCACCTGTACCTGACGCCGGACGAGAAATCGGTCATCGTGGCCAACGCGGCCAGCGATTCGCTGACCTTCATCGACCCGCGCACGGCCGAGGTGCAGCGCGTGGTGCGCGACATCCGCGACCCCTACCACCTGCGCTTTTCGCCCGACATGAAATGGTTCGTGACGGCCGCCAACCGCCTCAACCACATCGACATCTACAGCTGGGACGGGCGCGATCCCAAGCTGGTCAAGCGCATTCCCACCGGCAAGACGCCCAGCCACCTGTGGATCGACACGCGCAGCAGCACCGTCTGGTCCAGCATGCAGGACAGCGACGAGCTGGTGATGATCGACCTGGCCACGCAAACCTTGCTGCACCGCGTCAAGACCGGGCCGTTGCCGGCCGACGTGTTCGGCACGCCCGACAACCGCCACCTGCTGGTTGGGCTGACCGGTGGTGACGGGGTGGAGGTCTACGACGTGGCCGACGGCAAGGCGCCGCAGCTGGTGCAGAAAATCCCCACCGGCAAGGGCGCGCACGCCTTTCGCGCCGCCGGCGACAAGCGCCATGTGTTCGTCAGCAACCGCGTGGCCAACACCATCAGCAAGATCGACTACACCCGCTTCACGGCGGTCGATACCTTCCCGGCCCCGGCCGGGCCGGACTGCATGGACATCTCGGCCGACGGGGCGCTGATCATGGTCGGCTCGCGCTGGGCCGGTAAGCTGACCCTGATCGACGTGGCCCAGCGCAAGGTGGTGCGCCAGGTCAAGGTCGGCAAGTCGCCGCACGGCGTGTGGACGCTGGACCACGCGCCGCGTCTGTAAACCCGTCACCGCCGCCATGCGCTTCCGGTTCGCTTCGCTTTTGATAGCTGGCGTGGCAATCTGCACGCCGGCCTGGACGCAAAAAAGCCCAGAAAAGACGGCCGAGGGCTGCGCCCCGGTCTACCTGACGTTCGATACCGGCCACATGGGCGTGGCGCCACTGATCGCCGAGGTGTTGCGGCGCCAGGACGTGAAGGTGACCTTTTTCGCCGCCCACGAGCGCACCCAGGAGGGCGACGGCAGCCTGGGCGCGCACTGGGCGCCGTGGTGGAAGGCGCGTGCCGCCGAGGGGCACGAGTTGGCCTCGCACACCTACCAGCACGCCTACTGGCGTGGCGACCTGGCCCCGGCCGCGCCGGGCGGGGCGCCGCGCTTTCGCATCCGGCCCTCGGCCGGGCCGCGCGCCGGGCAGACCCTGGTCTGGTCGGCCGGGCAGTACTGCGAGGAGCTGGGCGCGGCGCGCGACCGGCTGGCCGAGATCAGCGGCAAGAAGCCGCTGCCGCTGTTTCGCGCCCCGGGCGGCAAGACCTCGCCCGCGCTGCTGGCGGCGGCCGAGCGCTGCGGCTACCAGCACGTGGGCTGGGCGCCGGCGGGTTTCCTGGGCGACGAACTGCCCAGCGCCCAGTACCCGAACGATGCGCTGCTGAAAAAGGCCCTGGCCAACATCCGTTCCGGCGACGTTCTGGTGGCGCACCTGGGCATCTGGTCGCGCCAGGACCCCTGGGCGCCGGCCGTGCTGGAGCCGCTCATCACCGGGCTGAAGGCGCGCGGCTTTTGCTTTCGCACCCTGCGCCAGCACCCCGGCCACGCGCCCTGGATCGCCGCGCACGGCGGCTGACGGGTTGATCGCATGGACACCCTGATCGAGCTGTTCGAGCGCGCCCAGCAGGGGTTGTTCGAGACCCTCATCGGCCCGCTGGCCTTCTGGCTGGGCGCCGGCAACCTGATGGAAGAAGGGTTTACCGCCGCCGGCTGGCTGCTGGTGGGCCTGCTGCAGATCGCCGTCATGCTGCTGGTCATCGGCCCGCTGCAGCGCCTGTCGCCCGTCGAGCCCGTCACCGACCGCCGGGCCGTCCGGGTCGACGTGCTCTACACCCTGCTGCATCGCCTGGGCCTCTTCAAGCTGCTGATGTTCTTCAGCTTCGAAGGCTGGGCCATTGAGGGCTTCGGCTGGCTGCGCGTGCACGGCCTGCCCACCTTGCACATCGACCAGCTCTGGCCCGGCGTGACCGACCAGGCCGCCGTCAGCTTCGTCATCTACCTGGTGGTGTTCGATCTGATCGGCTACTGGGTGCACCGTTGGCAGCACCACGCCCACTGGTGGTGGCAACTGCACGCCGTGCACCACAGCCAGCGCCAGATGACCATGTGGACAGACAACCGCAACCACCTGCTGGATTCGGTCATCACCGACCTGGTGTTTGTCGGCGCGGCGCTGCTGATCGGCGTGGCACCGACGCAGTTCGTGGCCCTGGTGGCCTTGTCGCAGCTGATGGAAAGCCTGCAGCACGCCAACCTGCGCTGGCCCTGGCCGCGCTGGGCCGAGCGCCTGCTGGTCAGCCCGCGCTTTCACCGGCACCACCATGCCATCGCGCTCAGCCATGAACCTGCCGATGCCGTGCCGCCCCAAGGCGAAGCTGCCCCCTCGGGGGGCAGCGAACCACGCGCGGCGGGGAGCGTGGGGGCAAGCTTCGCCGCCGTGCCGTCCCAAGGCGAAGCCGCCCCCTCGGGGGGCAGCGAACCACGCGCAGCGGGGAGCGTGGGGGCAAGCTTCGCCGCCGGGCCGTCCCAAGGCGAAGCCGCCCCCTCGGGGGGCAGCGAACCACGCGCAGCGGGGAGCGTGGGGGCAAGCTTCGCCGCCGGGCCGTCCCAAGGCGAGGCAGCCCCCTCGGGGGGCAGCGAACCACGCGCAGCGGGGAGCGTGGGGGCCCCTTACGGCGCCAACTACGGCATCTTGTTTCCGTGGTGGGACATGCTGTTTCGCAGCGTCAGCTGGGGCGGCGGCTACGCGGCCACCGGTATCGACGACCAGGTGCGCCAGGGGCGCGACTACGGGCGCGGCTTCTGGGCCCAGCAGTGGCTGGGGGTTGGGCGGCTGTTGGGGCGTCGCTGAGCTTGGCGGTTTGTGAGGGTATTTGGCCGGATGCCGGTGCGTGTATTGCCAGGTTTGCTCTCATTTCGATAGTTCCCGTGGGCTTTCTGGCGCGCCCGGTTACCATCCGCGTCTTCACCCCTTGCCCTCGGCCGCCGCCATGACCACTCCCGCGCCCCATGCCCGTGCCGATCTGGTGCTGCGCGAGCCCCGGGTCGGCGACCTGAGCTGGGTGGTGCACCGCCAGAGCCTGCTGTACGCGCGCGAATACGGTTGGAACAACGAGTTCGAGGCCCTGGTCTCCGAGATCATCGCGCGCTTCATCCGCGAGTTCGACCCGGCGCGTGAGCGCTGCTGGATCGCCGAGCAGGGCGGGGCGGTGGTCGGCTCGGTGTTCGTGGTGCACCAGGACGACGCCACCGCCAAGCTGCGCATGCTCTACGTCGAGGCCAGCGCGCGCGGGCAGGGCCTGGGCGGGCGCCTGATCGACGAATGCCTGGGCTTCGCGCGCCAGGTCGGCTACCGCCAGATGCTGCTGTGGACCAACAGCGTGCTGGTGGACGCGCGCCGCCTCTACGAGCGCGCCGGCTTCACGCTGCGCGAGGAGGAGCCGCACCACAGCTTTGGCCACGCCCTGGTCGGGCAGGTCTGGGGGCGGGCGCTGTGACCGTGCGGGCGCCGAAAAACTGAACGAATCGGGCTCCACGGGGCTCCTGTCCATCCAGGGCAGCTACAAAAACAGGAGTTTCCGTGCGCCCTGGCGTGGCCGTTATCCGGTATCCTTGCGCGCCATGAACCGCATGTTCGATGCCTTTTGGCGGGCCCTGAGCGACAGCTTTCGTCCGCGTGTGCTGTTGTTGTCACTGGCCCCGCTGGCCGTGATGCTGCTGTTGGTGCTGGGCACCGGTTTCAGCCTGGGCGAGGCCATCCTGGCCTGGGCGCGCGGCTGGGTGGGCGACGCCGGCTGGCTCAACTGGTCGCTCGGCTGGCTCGACCCGACCATGGCCGCCGACGTGCGCGCCGTGCTGGCGCCCCTGCTGGTGGTGGCCCTGGTCACGCCGCTGATCACCATCGGCGCGCTGCTGCTGGTGGCCTTGCTGATGACGCCGGCCATGCTGCGCCTGGTGGCGGGGCGGCGCTTTCCTGGCCTGCAGCGGCGCGGCGGTGGGGTGGCCGGCTGGCTGGGCGCCGCGGGCTTCTCGCTGGGCACCACGGTGCTGGCGTTTGGCGCGCTGCTGCTGTCGATGCCGCTGTGGCTGGTGCCGCCCTTGATCCTGGTGCTGCCGCCGCTGATCTTCGGCTGGCTGAGCTACCGCGTGACCAGCTACGACGTGCTGGCCGACCACGCCAGCGCCGAGGAGCGGCGCGCGCTGATGCGCCGGCACCGCGGCACGCTGCTGGCCATGGGCGTGATCACCGGCTACCTCGGCACGGCGCCGGCCGTGGTGTGGGCCTCGGGCCTGCTGTTCGCGGCGCTGTTCTGGCTGCTGGTGCCGTTGGCGATTTGGATCTACACCTGGGTGTTCGCCTTCTCCGGCCTGTGGTTCGCGCATTTCTGCCTGGCCGCGCTGCAGGCCGAGCGCGAGGCCGAGGCGCCGCCACCCGCCGTCCCGCCACCGGCCGAGCCGCCCCTGCTGCCACCGGCGCCCCTGGCGGCCACGCCCCAGGAGCGACCCCGCGCATGAGCTCCGACACCGCCCCGGCCTTCGGCCTGATCGTCATCGGCGACGAAATCCTCTCCGGCCGGCGCGCCGACAAGCACCTGCCCAAGTGGGTCGAGCTGCTGGGCGAACGCGGCCTGCGCCTGGCCTGGGCCGAGTACGTGGGCGACGAGCCCGAGCGCATCACCGCCGTGCTGCGCCGTGCCTTCGCCAGCGGCGACGTGGTCGTCTCCTGCGGCGGCATCGGCGCCACGCCCGACGACCACACGCGCCAGTGCGCGGCCGCCGCGCTGGGCCGACCGCTGCTGCTGCACCCCGAGGCCAAGGCCCTGATCGAGGCACGCACCCGCGACGTGGCCGCCGAGCAAGGCCGGCCCTACGAGCCGGACCGCCCCGACAACCTGCACCGCCTGAACATGGGCGTGTTCCCCGAGGGCGCGCAGATCATTCCCAATCCGTACAACCGCATTCCTGGCTTTTACTGCTCGGCAGCGCGTGAGGGCGCGAACCACCCGCCGCCGGGCGGCCCCAAGGCGGGTCCGGCCCCCTCGGGGGGCAGCGACCCACACGTGGGGGAGCGTGGGGGCGTCATTTATTTTTTACCGGGCTTTCCGGTCATGGCCTGGCCCATGATGGCCTGGGTGCTGGACAGCCACTACAGCGCCTGGTTCCAGCGCGACAGCTGGCGCGAGCGTTCGGTGATCGTGTTCGGCGGGCTGGAGGCCACGCTCACCCCCGTCATGGAGCGGGTCGAAGCCGCGCACCCCGGGGTGAAGGTGTTCAGCCTGCCCAGCGTGGACCACCCAGAGTACGGGCGCCACATCGACCTGGGCGTCAAGGGCCGGCCGGACGCCGTGGAGCCGGCCTACGCCGACTTGCGCACCTGGCTGGCGCCCTTCGAACTGCGTTACGGCCCCGAGTTGGTGCGTCCTTGAAGTTCGCACCAATATAGTGCCACTAGACTGCACTTTTTTGGTGCTCATTCGGCCCGGAGTGGCCTGAAAACCCAGGCACAATCGAGGGGCGCGCCGTCTGTCCCGCCTGGCTGCCTGCCCGGATGCTGGCATGGATCGTGCATCAGACTGCGTACCGATTCTTTCCAACCATCCCCCCTAGGAGAACCCTGATGGCCAAGACCGTCGCCGACGTGATGAAGCTCGTGAAGGAAAACGAGTGCAAGTTCGTTGATTTCCGCTTCACCGACACCCGTGGCAAAGAGCAGCACGTGACCGTGCCCGTGTCGCATTTCGACGAGGACAAGTTCAGCGACGGCCACGCCTTCGACGGCTCTTCCATCGCCGGCTGGAAAGGCATTGAAGCCTCCGACATGCTGCTGATGCCCGATCCGGGCACCGCCCACGTCGATCCCTTCTACGAAGAGTCCACCCTGGTGCTGACCTGCGACGTGCTGGAGCCGGGCGACGGCAAGGCCTACGAGCGCGATCCGCGCTCGCTGGCGCGCCGCGCCGAGGCCTACCTGAAGGCCAGCGGCATTGGCGACACCGCCTACTTCGGTCCCGAGCCCGAATTCTTCGTGTTCGACGGCGTGCGCTGGAGCACCGAGCCGGGCAACAGCTTCTACAAGATTGAAGAGTACGAAGCGCCGTGGAACACCGGCGCCAAGCTCGAAGGCGGCAACCGCGGCCACCGTCCGACCACCAAGGGCGGCTATTTCCCCGTGCCCCCGGTCGATTCCACCCACGACATGCGCGCCGAAATGGTGCTGCTGCTGGAAGCCATGGGCATTCCCGTCGAGGTGTTCCACCACGAGGTGGCCGGTGCCGGCCAGATGGAGATCGGCACCAAGTTCAGCACCCTGGTCGAGCGCGCCGACTGGACGCAGCGCATGAAGTACGTGGTGTGGAACGTGGCCGACGCCTACGGCAAGACCGCCACCTTCATGCCCAAGCCCTACCACGGCGACAACGGCAGCGGCATGCACGTGCACCAGTCGATCTGGAAGGGCGGCAAGAACCTGTTCGCGGGCAAGGGCTACGCCGGCCTGTCGGACACCGCGCTGCACTACATCGGCGGCATCATCAAGCACGCCCGTGCGCTGAACGCCATCACCAACCCCACCACCAACAGCTACAAGCGCCTGGTGCCGCACTTCGAAGCCCCGGTCAAGCTGGCTTACTCCAGCCGCAACCGCTCGGCCTCGATCCGCATCCCGCACGTGATGAGCGACAAGGCGCGCCGCATCGAGGCCCGTTTCCCGGACCCGATGGCCAACCCCTACCTGTGCTTCTCGGCCCTGCTGATGGCCGGCCTGGACGGCATCGAGAACAAGATCCACCCGGGCGAGGCCGCCACCAAGGATCTGTACCACCTGCCGCCCGAAGAGGACAAGTTGGTGCCGACCGTGTGCCACAGCCTCGACCAGGCGCTGGACGAGCTGGACAAGGACCGCGCCTTCCTGACCAAGGGCGGTGTGTTCACCGATTCCATGATCGACGCCTACATCGAGCTGAAGATGACCGAGGTCAACCGCATCCGCGTGCAGGTCAACCCGGCCGAATACGACATGTACTATTCGCTGTGATGGTGGCGCGGCCCGGCGCGAGCCGGGTCTGCCCGCAGCCCGAAAGGACGGTCTCCGGACTGTCCTTTTTTCTTTTGCGGCGGAACACGGCTTTGTAAATTGTGTCTATTGACCGATACTTGCTGGTGTTTCTTCCCCTGAAGGGTGAAGCCGAGGAGTTTTGATGAAGTTTGTTGTCGTCCTGCCGTCCGTCGTGGTCGCGCTCTGCGGCTTGCTGCTGCCCGCGGTGTCCGCGTCCGCGCAGGACCGCATCTACCGCTGCGGCAACGAGTACACCAACCAGGTCAAGGGGCGTACCGACTGCAAGGTGGTGGAGGGTGGCAACATCACCGTGGTCAACGGCACCTCGCCAGCGCCGGTGTCGGCCGGCAGCCCCCCGAGCGCGCCGGCCCCGCGCGTGGCCGTCGCCGCGCCCACCAGCCGCTCCGATTCGTCCGAGCAGCGCGCCCGCGACGCCGACGCCAAGCGCATCCTGGAGCAGGAGCTTTCCCGCGCCGAATCGCGCCATGCCGAGCTGCTCAAGGAATACAACAACGGCGAACCCGACAAGATCGGCGGCGAGGCCCGCAACTACCAGAAGTACCTGGACCGCGTGGCCGAGCTGAAGGCCTCCATCGCGCGCAACCAGAGCGACATCGATGGCATCCGGCGCGAATTGGCCCGCGTCACCCGCTGAATTGCCCTGGCCGCGCACCGCGCCGCCCGTGTCCGGACCGCCTTGAGCGTCGCCCCCCGCTTTCCCACCACGCGCTTTCACGCCTTCGACATGCTGGCCACCATGGTGGCGGTGGTCGATGGCGAGGGCCGCGTGCTGTTCGCCAACGCCGCGCTGGAAGATGCGCTGGGCCTGTCGCGGCGCAGCATCGAGGGTAGCGGCCTGCCCGAGCATTTCGCCGACCCCGACACCTTGCGCCAGGCGCTGGCCGGCGCGCGCGGCCACGCCTTTGGCGCGCTGCGCTACGAGGCCCAGCTCAAACGCGCCGGCGGTGACCTGCTGCCGGTGCACGCCATCGTGGCGCAGACCGAACACGGCGGCGAAGTCACGGTGGAGCTGCTGCCGCTGGAGCAGCAGGCGCGCCAGGAGCGCGAGGAACGCCTGGCCGATCAGGCGCGCGCCAACAAGGAGCTGTTCCGCAACCTGGCGCACGAGATCAAGAACCCGCTGGGCGGCATCCGCGGCGCGGCGCAGCTGCTGGAGATGGAGATTCCCGGCCCCGAGCTGCACGAGTACACCCAGGTCATCATCCACGAGTCGGACCGCCTGCAGTCGCTGGTCGATCGGCTGCTGGCGCCGCACCGGCATCCGCACATCGTCGGCGACGTCAACATCCACGAGGTCTGCGAGCGCGTGCGCTCGGTGCTGCTGTCGGAGTTTCCGCGCGGGCTCAAGCTGGTGCGCGACTACGACATCTCGATCCCCGACTTTCGCGGCGACCGGGCGCAGCTGATCCAGGCCCTGCTGAACATCGTGCACAACGCCGCGCAGGCGCTGACCGAGCGCATCGCGCGCGGCGACGCCGAGATCGTGCTGCAGACGCGGGTGGCGCGCCAGGTCACTTTTGGCGGCCAGCGCTACAAGCTGGCACTGGACTTGCATGTGATCGACAACGGGCCCGGCGTGCCCGACTCGATCAAGGACCGCGTGTTCCTGCCCCTGGTGTCGGGGCGCGACGGTGGCAGCGGCCTGGGGCTGACCCTGGCGCAGACCTTCGTGCAGCAGCACCATGGCCTGATCGAGTTGGACAGCCGGCCCGGACGAACGGATTTCAGAATACTGATTCCGTTGCCCTGATGCCAACCGATTCGATCGAGGAGCCGACCGTCATGAAGCCTGTCTGGATCGTGGACGATGACCCGTCGATCCGCTTTGTGCTTGAAAAAGCCCTGGCGCGCGCCGACCTGCCCACCCGTTCGTTCACCCACCCGCGCGAGGTGCTCGACGCGCTGGCCGCTGGCGGCGGCGGCGCCGAGCTGCCGCAGGTGCTGCTGAGCGACATCCGCATGCCCGGCGGCTCCGGCCTGGACCTGCTGGCCGAGGTCAAGCAGAAGCTGCCCGGGCTGCCGGTGATCATCATGACCGCCTTTTCCGACCTGGACAGCGCCGTGTCGGCCTTCCAGGGCGGGGCTTTCGAATACCTGCCCAAGCCCTTCGACGTGCCCAAGGCCGTCGAGTTGATCCAGCGCGCCGTGGCCGAGAGCCAGCGCGAGGAGGTGGTCGAGCAGCAGCAGGCCGAGGCGCCCGAGATGCTGGGCCAGGCCCCGGCCATGCAGGACGTGTTCCGCGCCATCGGCCGCCTGTCGCCCAGCCAGGTGACGGTGCTGATCACCGGTGAATCGGGCAGCGGCAAGGAACTGGTGGCGCGCGCGCTGCACAAGCACTCGCCGCGCGCGCAGGGGCACTTCGTGGCCATCAACACCGCCGCCATCCCCAAGGATTTGCTCGAATCCGAGCTGTTCGGCCATGAGCGCGGCGCCTTCACCGGCGCCCAGGCCATGCGCCGCGGACGCTTCGAGCAGGCCGAGGGCGGCACCTTGTTCCTGGACGAGATCGGCGATATGCCGTTCGATCTGCAGACCCGGCTATTGCGCGTGCTCTCCGACGGGCAGTTTTACCGCGTGGGCGGGCACAGCGCCGTGAAGGCCAACGTGCGCGTCATCGCCGCCACGCACCAGGATCTGGAACAGCGTGTGAAAGAGGGCGCCTTCCGTGAGGATTTGTTCCACCGCCTGAACGTGATCCGTCTGCGCCTGCCGGCGCTGCGCGAGCGGCGCGAGGACGTCCCCATGCTGGCGCGGCATTTCCTGGCCCAGAGCGCGCGCCAGCTCGGGGTGGAGCCGAAACGCTTCGCGGCGGGTGCGCTGGCGCGCCTGTCCGGCTTTGCCTTTCCTGGCAACGTGCGCCAGCTCGAAAACATCTGCCACTGGCTCACCGTGATGGCGCCGGCACAGGTGATCGAGCTGAAGGATTTGCCGCCCGAGGTGCTGCTGGAGCCCGCCGGCAGCGCCCCGGTGACGACGCCGATTGTCGGCTCGAAAACTCCTGATTCGATAGCGTTAGAGGATGTTCTGACGCCGACCAACGCCCTAAAAGACATTGAAACGCCGACCGGGGCCGAGGCCCCGCCGGGACCGGGCGCCGAGGCCGTCAGCGCCTGGGAGCACGGCCTGCAAGCCGAGGCCGCCGAGCTGCTGAGCCAGGGCCGCACCGACGTCTGGGAGCGTTTGATGGGCCGCGTGGAATCGCGCCTGATCGCCGCCGCCCTGGCCAGCACGCGCGGGCGCCGCATCGAGGCCGCCCAGCGCCTGGGCATCGGGCGCAACACCATCACGCGCAAGATCCAGGAGCTGGGGCTGGAGTAGGGCGGTGCCACGCCAGGAAAGGCGACCGAGCAATTGGTTGCACCTTGACGCACGGCCGTCACATGGCCTGGGCACAATGCGCCGGCATGGCGGGTGTGTCCACCCCGACCCAAGGAGTTGATTTGAAGCGTTCCCGTTCGCGTTCCCAAGCCCCCCGGCGCCTGATGGCACCGGCCCGGCTGGTGGCCCGGCTGTACCACTCGGCTTCCGCCTCGGCGCGGGTCACGGCCGTGCGCTCCCTGCTGCGGCCGCTCAGTCCGCTGGCCCTGGCCGTGGTGGCCGATGGGGCTTTCGCCTTCGTGCTGACCGGCGAGGCCGACGAGTCGCTGCGCCTGGCCGCCGTGGCCCGTGCCCAGGTGGCGGAACTGGCCGATTTCGCCTACCAGGTCGACCCGGCCACGCTGGTGCGGGCGGCCGAGCTGCTGGCCACGCCGGCCGCCGGCACGGCGTTTGCCGCGGCCGTGCTGGCCTTGCTGATGCGCAAGCTGGCGGCGCCGTGGGGGCGGGTCACGCCAAGGTGAGTACCACCGGGGCGTGGTCGCTCGGCTTGGGCCACTTGCGCGGCACGCGGTCGACGGTACAGGCCGTCACCTGCGGCACCAGCGGCGCGCCGACCAGGATGTGGTCGATGCGCAGGCCGCGGTTCTTCTGGTAGCCCAGCATCCGGTAGTCCCACCACGAGTAGCTTTTTTCGGGCTGCTCGAACAGCCGGAAGGCATCCGTCAGGCCCAGGCCCAGCAAGGCCTTGAACTGCGTGCGCTCGGCCGTGGTGTGGTGGATGGTTTCGGCCAGGCCCACGGGGTCGTAACTGTCGCGGTCTTCCGGGACGATGTTGAAGTCGCCCAGCAACACCAGGCGCGGGTGCGCCGCCAGCTCCTCGCGCAGCCAGTCGCGCAGGGCGCGCAGCCAGCTCATCTTGTATTCAAATTTTTCAGTCTCCGGCGCCTGGCCGTTGACGAAATAGCCGTTGACCACCCGCACCGGCCCGCCGGGCCCGTCGAAGGTGCCGGCGATGATGCGCGCCTGCTCATCCGTGAAGCCAGGGATGTTGCGCACCACGTCGGTGGCCGGCGTGCGTGAAAGCAGGGCGACACCGTTGTAGGTTTTCTGGCCGAAGGCCACGGCCTGGTAGCCGGCCTCGGCCAGCGCCTGGTGCGGAAACTTGTCGTCGGTGAGCTTGAGCTCCTGCAGGGCCAGCACCTCTGTCGGGTTGGCGGCCAGCCAGTCCAGCACGTGGGGCAGGCGCATGGTGAGGGAGTTGACGTTCCAGGTGGCGATTTTCATGCGGGTCTCGTGGGGGCAAACACGCCTATTGTCGAGCCGACGCGAGAGGTAAGTTGGTTGGGCGCGGCAAAGTAATATAGCCCCCTATACTATATTCAGACGGCTTCCCTGGAACCCCGCATGGCCCATACCCTTCGTGACCAAGACAAACTCATCGCCCGCGTGCGGCGCATCCGCGGGCAACTGGACGGCGTCGAGCGTGCGCTGCTGGCCGAATCGTCCTGCGCGGAAGTGCTGCGCCAACTGGCCTCGGCGCGCGGGGCGCTGAACGGCCTGACCGCCGAAGTGATGGAAGGGCATTTGCAAGGCCATGTGGTCGAGGCCGCGACCGAGGCCGAGCGCCGGGCCGGCGGACAGGAAATGATCGAGCTGATCCGGACCTACCTGAAATGACCGCGCACTCCCATCCGCACCCGCACCCCAATCCGCACGGGCAGGCGCCCCTGGACGCGGCGCACGCGCATGTCTTTCTGGGCCGGGACCACCAGCGCAACGAAGGCCGGGCCTGGCTGGTGATCGCGCTCACGGCCGCCATGATGGTGGTGGAAATCGTGGCCGGCACCTGGTACGGCTCGATGGCCCTGGTGGCCGATGGCTGGCACATGTCCACCCACGCCGGCGCCATGCTGATCGCCGTGCTGGCCTACGCCTATGCGCGGCGCCACGCGCACGACGCGCGGTACACCTTTGGCACCGGCAAGCTGGGCGATCTGGCCGGCTTCGCCAGCGCCGTGCTGCTGGGGCTGGTGGCGCTGGCCATCGGCTGGGAAAGCGTGCAGCGCCTGAGCGAGCCGGTGTCCATCGATTTCAATCAGGCCATCCTGGTTGCCGCGCTGGGCCTGGTGGTGAACCTGGTGTCGGCCTGGATGCTGAAGGACGACCACGCCCACCATCACCACCCACACGGGCATGGGCATGGACACGAGCACCACGACCACGCCGGCGGCACGCGCGACAACAACCTGCGCGCCGCCTACATGCACGTGCTGGCCGACGCGCTGACCTCGGTGCTGGCCATCGCCGCGCTGCTGCTCGGGCGCGGCTACGGCTGGCACTGGGCCGATCCGCTGATGGGCGTGGTCGGCGCCGTGGTCATCGCGCGCTGGTCCTGGGGTTTGATGCGCGATGCCGGTCGCGTGCTGCTGGACGCGGTGCCCGAGGGCGAGCAGGTGCGCGCCGAGATCCGCCAGGCCCTGGCCGCCACCGGCGACCGCATCACCGACCTGCACGTGTGGCAGATCGGCCCTGGCCACTTTGCCGCCATCGTCTCGGTGGCCTCCGCCGCGCCCCGGGAGAGCGGGGCCTACAAGGCTCTGCTGGCCGACATTCACGAGCTGTCGCACGTGACGCTGGAGACGCAGCGGGTGGGCCTGGCCACGGGGTAAAAGGGCCCGGCCCGGCCTCGGCGGTGGGCGTGACCGCACCCGGGCCTGCCGGCGCACCACCAGCGTGGATACGGCCGCGGCGCTTTCCCTGAGAGGGTGAGTCGCCAGCTCCTCTACATGTGCAGCGCCGCCAACACCCCCAGTACCAGCCCCGCACTGCCCACCAGCCACATGCCGACTTCCAGCCAGCGGCGGCGCGTCAGCAGGGCGATGGCGGCCATGGCGATGGCCACCTGCAGCACGGTGGTGGCCTGGGCCCAACGGTGGTGGGTGTGCATCTGCGCGGCGCTGGCGGCGTCGGCGTCGCGGCTGGCGGTTTCGTGGCGTTCGGCCTCGGTCTTGATCTCGGCCTTTTCCTTCTCGTAGCGGTCGATGCGGCCCTGGTAGGCGGTCTTCTTGTCTTCCGGCGCCAGGTCGCGGCCCAGCTCGGTCAGCGATTGCTTGGTGCTCTTGGCCTGGTAGAAGGCCCATTGGTTGGCCGCCTCGGTCTTGCGGATGGCGGCGTCGTTCTTGTACAGCCCGGCCGCCGCCTGGGTGGCGCCACCCTGGTAGGCAAAGATGGCCCCCACCGTGGCCAGCATGGCCGTGACCATGGCGATGCGGCCGGTGGCCTGGCGGGCCGCCCCGTCACCGTGTCCGGCGTGCTCGTCGTGGTGGCCCTGGGCGGCGTGCTCCAGCTCGTGGTCGTGCGGACCGTGGACGTGAAATCCCCCTCCAGACATGGCGTGGCCTTCCTTTCTTGTAGTGGACGCGTTGCGCGGGGTGCCAGACTGTAGCGCAAGTGCGGGGCACGCGGTAGGCGGCATGCGGGCCTGTCGCCGGCGCTTGATTTGCTCCTAAAAATATAGCTACTCAGGATGTATACACGCCGACATCAGCCAATTTTGGCTTGAAATTTGGATCAGACTGTCCACGTCGACAAATGCAGCTGGCGAGGTGGTCGCGGCGCGCTCTGGGTCTGCTGGATTTCAGTCTTGCGCCACCGTGGGCGCCAGCAGCGCCAGCAACTGCCGCGTGACGGCGTTGGGTGGGCGCTGGCGCAGGGTCAGTGCGCCAAAGGCCGGCAGCTCGTCGTGCAGGCGGTAGGGCAGCACGGCCAGCAGACCGTGGCGGCGGAAGTCCTCGGCCTGCGCCGCGGGCAGCACGGCGATCAGTTCGCTGCGCCCGATCAGGCTGAGCGTGGTCAGCACCGAGGCGGTCTGCACGCCGCCGCTGGGCAGGCGCTGGTGATGGCGGGCGAACTCGCGCTCGATCACGCCGCGCATCGGGCTGCCGGGCGGCTGCACGATCCAAGGGTGGCCCAGCAGCTCGGCAAAGCCCAGGCGCGCGCGGCCGGCCAGCGGGTGCGCCGTGCCGCAGACCACGGCCAGGGCTTCCTCGCCCAGCGCGGTGAAGGCGTAGTCGGGAAGACGCGCGGCATCGCGCGGGGCCACGCGGCCCAGCACCACGTCCAGGCGGCCAGCCTCCAGCGCCTCGCACAGGCGGTCGCTGGTGTCGACCACGATTTCCACGCCCAGCTGCGGGTACTGCTGACGCAGCGCCAGCAGGGCCGGCGCCAGCACGTCGGTGGAGGCGGCCATGATGGCGCCGACCTGCAGCAGCTGCACGCCCTCGGGGGCCATCTGCGCCAGCTCGCGCGCCAGCGCCGCCAGGCCGCCCTGCAGGCCCGAGAAATGTTCCAGCACGCGGTGGCCGGCGGCGGTCCAGCGCAGGCCGCGGCCGGCGCGCTCGAACAGCTTCAGGCCCAGCGCGTCTTCCAGCTCGTGCAGCATCTTGGTGGCGGCCGGCTGGGTGACACCGAGCTGCGTGGCGGCCTGGCGCAGCGTGCCGCCCTCGTGCACCGCCAGCAGCAAGCGCACGTGGCGCAGCTTGAGCCGGTTGAGCGAAGGCAGGGTGTTGGCCATTGATAACTGTAGGTAATTTATAGGTGCCAAAGATTCACTATACGGCAAGTTCAGTGCTTCGTAACATCGCGCCCACTGACCGCTACTCGAGGAGACTTTCCATGCCGTTGCCCACGCTGCGCCGCGCCCTGATCTTGGGCCTGCTGACCGGGTTGCCCGCCGTCGCCACCTGGGCGCAATCGGTCGACGCCTGGCCGACCAAGCCGGTGAAGATGATGGTCGGCTCGTCGCCCGGCGGCGGCACCGACGCCATGGCCCGCGCCGTGGCCGACCGGCTGGGCCCGGCGCTGGGCCAGTCGGTGGTGGTGGACAACCGCCCCGGCGCGTCCAACACGCTGGCGGTCGACCTGACGGCCAAGTCGACCGACGGCCACACCATGGTGATGGGCGTGTCCACCGCGCACGCCATCGCCCCGCACCTGCTCAAGCTGGCCTACCACAACGACCGCGACCTGGTACCGGTGGTGTTTGTCGGCGCCGTGCCCAATGTGCTGGTGGTCAGCCCGGCGCTGGGCGTGAACAGCGTGGCCGAGCTGGTGGCCCTGCTCAAGAAGCAGCCCGGCAAGTTGAATTACGCCTCCAGCGGCGCCGGCAGCACGCAGCACATCGCGGCCGAGCTGTTCAAGGAAGCCACGGGCACCTACGTCACCCATATCCCCTACCGCGGCAGCGCACCGGCGCTGGTCGACCTGATGGGCGGTCAGGTGCAGTTCAGCTTTGACACGCTGGCGTCGGTGGTGTCGCACGTCAAGGCCGGCAAGCTGAAGGCCCTGGCCGTGGCGGCGTCCGCGCGCAACCCGCAGCTGCCCGACGTGCCGACCCTGGCCGAGGGCGGCGTCAAGGGCGTCGAGATGAGCGCCTGGTACGGCATCTACATGCCGGCGGCCACGCCCAAGGCGGTGCAAGCGCGCGTGCACGACGAAGTGAACAAGTTGCTGCCACTGCCCGAGACGCGGGTGCGCCTGGCCGCCATCGGCTCGGACGTGAAACCGATGACCCAGGCCGAGTTCATCGCCTTCCACCAGGCCGAGAACCAACGCTATGCGGAGCTGATCAAGCGCCGCCAGATCAAGCTGGACTGACGCCATGCCCGGAACCGCACTTCCCGTCGTGGCCCTGACCCTGGGCGATCCGGCCGGCATTGGCCCCGAACTGATCGCCCGCCTGCTGGCCCGCCCCGACACCACCGCCCAGGCCAATGTGGTGCTGGTGGGCGACGCCTGGCTGTGGGCGCGTGGCCAGGCCGAGGCCGGCCTGCGCACGCCGCTGCAGGCCGTGCCCACGCTGGAGGCGGTGCGCGGCCGCGCCGATACCTCGCGCCCGGCCTTTCTGGCCGTGGACACGGTGGCCGAGGCCGGGGTCGCCCTGGGCCAGGCCGGCGCGGCCGGCGGCGCCAGTGTGCTGGCGGTGCTCAATCGCTGCATGGACGCGGCCCGCGCCGGGGCGGTGGACGCGATCTGTTTCGCGCCGCTGAACAAGCACGCCATGAAGCAGGGCGGCCTGCGGCACGAGGACGAGTTGCACCACTTTGCCGAGCACTTGGGCGTGCGCGGCTATTTCTGCGAATTCAATACCCTGGGCAAGCTGTGGACCTCGCGCGTGTCCTCGCACGTCCCGCTGAAGGACGCGGCCAGCTACCTGAGCCAAGAACGCATCCAGGACGCCGCGCGCCTGATCTACCGCTCGTTGCAGGCCAATGGCGTGGCGGCGCCGCGCGTGGCGGTGGCGGCCTTCAACCCGCACGGCGGCGAGGGCGGCACCTGCGGGCGCGAGGAAATCGACATCATCGAGCCGGCCGTGCGCGCCCTGAACGTGCAGGGCCTGCCGATCGACGGCCCGTTTCCGGCCGACACCATCTTCCTGAAGGCGCGCGACGGCCTGTACGACGCCATCGTCACCCTGTACCACGACCAGGGCCAGATCGCCATCAAGCTGCTCGGCTTCTCCCAGGGCGTGACGGTACAGGGCGGCTTGCCGATCCCCATCACCACGCCGGCTCACGGCACGGCCTACGACATCGCGGGCCAGGGCCGCGCCAACGTGGGCGCCATGGCGGCGGCTTTTGCCATCGCCAGCCGCATGGGCAGCGCCTACCGCGACCATCCCGGGCAGTTCGCCTGACTCCCATACCCTTTTGAAGGACAGACCCCGTGAAGATCACCTCGGTACGCGCCCGCGTCTACGAATGGAAAGGCAAGACCGTTCCGCCCACCGGTAACTTCTGCTCGAACGCCATCGACCTGGTGTACGACAACGGTGCCGGCCGCGGCCTCGCGCGGCAGGACACCATGCACACTTTCCGCTTTCACGCCTGGACGGTGGTGGAGGTGGAGACCGACGACGGCCTGATCGGCTACGGCAACGTGGCGCTGGCGCCGCACATCGCCAAGGCCATCGTCGACCAGTACCTCACGCCGCTGGTGCTGGGCCAGGACCCGTGGGACTACGAGTACCTGAACCAGCGCATGTACCGCGCCACCCACGCCTGGGGCCGCAAGGGCGTGGGCATGGCCGCCATCTCGGCGGTGGACATCGCCCTGTGGGATTTGATGGGCAAAAGCGTCAACCGCCCGGTGTTCAAGCTGCTGGGCGGACGCACCAAGGAGAAGATTCCCTGCTACTACAGCAAGCTGTACCGGCTGGACGATCTGCAAGCCATGCAGGACGAGGCGCAAACCTTCCTCGACCAGGGTTTCCGGGCCTTCAAGATGCGCTTTGGCTACGGCCCCGCGCATGGACAGCAGGGCGTGGTGGAAAACCTCAAGTCGGTCGAGGCCGTGCGCGAGGTGATCGGCTACGACAACGACCTGATGCTGGAGTGCTACATGGGCTGGAACCTGGAGTACGCCAAGCGCATCCTGCCCAAGCTCGAGAAATACCAGCCGCGCTGGCTGGAGGAACCCGTGATCGCCGACGACCTGGACGGCTACGCCGAGCTGAACCGGCTCACCAGCATCCCCATCTCGGGCGGCGAGCACGAATTCAGCCTGTACGGCTTCAAGCAGCTGCTCGACAAGAAGGCGGTGAGCGTGGTGCAGTACGACACCAACCGCGTGGGCGGCATCACCATGGCGCACAAGATCAATGCGCTGTGCGAGGCCTACAGCGTGCCGGTGATTCCGCACGCCGGCCAGATGCACAACTACCACCTGACCATGAGCAGCGTGAACTGCCCGATGAGCGAGTACTTCCCGATGTTCGACGTCGAGGTGGGCAACGAGTTGTTCTATTACATCTTCGACGGCGAGCCGGTGGCCGAGAACGGATTCATCCAGCTGGACGACCACAAACCCGGCCTGGGACTGACGCTCAAGACCGAGTTTCTGGACCAGTTCCACATCGTCGAGTAAGGGCGGAGCTAGCCATGGCCGGTTTATCGAATCCCCGCTACAAGGGCATCTTCCCGGTGGCGCCGACCACCTTCCACGAAGACGGTCAGCTTGACCTGGCCAGCCAGCGCCGCTGCCTGGACTTCATGATCGACAGCGGTGTCGACGGCCTGTGCATTCTGGCCAATTTTTCCGAGCAGTTCTTGCTGGCCGACGACGAGCGCGAGCTGTTGACCCGCACCGCGCTGGAGCATGTGGCCGGCCGCGTGCCGGTCATCGTCACCACCACGCACACCAGCACCGCCGTGTGCGCCGCGCGCAGCCGCCGCGCGCAGGACATGGGCGCGGCCATGGTGATGGTGATGCCGCCCTACCACGGGGCGACTTTCCGCTTTCCTGAGCACGCCATCGTGGAGTTTTACGCCCGGCTGTCCGACGCCATCGACATCCCGATCATGGTGCAGGACGCCCCGGCCAGCGGCACGGCCTTGCCGGCGGCGCTGCTGGCGCGCATGGCGCGCGAGATCGAGCACCTGGCCTACTTCAAGATCGAGGTGCCCGGCGCCGCCAGCAAGCTGCGCGAGCTGATTCGCTTGGGCGGCGAGGCCATCGAAGGCCCGTGGGACGGCGAGGAGGCGATCACCTTGCTGGCCGACCTGGACGCCGGCGCCACCGGCGCCATGACCGGCGGGGCCTACGCCGACGGCATCAAGCCCATCCTGCAGGCGCACGCCCGGGGCGATGCCGACACCGCCTTCGCGCACTACCAAAAGTGGTTGCCGCTCATCAACCACGAGAACCGGCAGGCCGGTTTTCTGGCGGCCAAGGCCTTGATGCGGGCCGGCGGCGTGATCGCCTGCGACGCACCGCGCCACCCCTGGCCGGCCATGCACCCCGAGGTGCGCCGGGGCCTGCTCGACGTGGCGCGCCGGCTCGACCCGCTGGTGCTGCGCTGGGGGCGTTGAGCCGGGTCTAGCGCAGGTACACGGCCTCGAATTTGGCCTGGCCTGCGCCGCTCGACAAGGTCAGTATTTGGCCGTCGATGCGCCATTTCAACGGCGTGGTGCCGATCAGGCGCTTCATGCGCTGCTCCTGGGTGTCCAGTCCGGGCACGCAGGCCATCTGGGTCGAAGCCACGCGGTCGAAGCGCAGTTCGTCGCCGCTGAGCCCGTAGCCGCCGCGCAGCGTGTTGCAACCGAACAGGGCGCGGGCGTTGCGCACGCCGCCCGCATCCACCAGCACCAGGTAGGCTTCGCGCCGGTGCGGCGCCAGCACCACGGGCGTGCCGTCGATGTCGTACAGACGCCAATAGGTGTTGGTCAACGGGGCGGGCGCGGCCGCCGGTCCACCCGGTGCCTGGCCCTCGGCCGGGGCGCGGCGCACCATCGGCATGAGCATGTCCACCCGGTCACCGGCGCCCTGGGTGAGCACCATGTGGACGGTGTCGGTGCTGAACCACAGCTGGCCGTCCACCCGGATGGTGGCGCGCACCACGTAGCGCCTGTTGGGCTGGATCTGCGCCGGGTCGTAGGCGATGCGAAAGGCGATGCTCGGTCCCTTCACGCCGGTTTGTCGGTCTCGCCCCAACACGGTGGCGGGGGCATCGGCGCGCGAGACGTCCTGCAGTTCGGCTTCGAACACCGCGTTCGGGGGCAGGGCGATGCGTTCGCGAAAGCTGGCCGTGCCCGTGACGGCCGATTCGGTGGCCGGAGCGGTTGCCGCGGTCGGCGTCTGGGCCGATGCCGGCGGGGTGGGGGAGACCGTGCAGGCGCTCAGTGCGACGAGCCCGGCCGTGAGGGTCAGTGCGGCCAAGCCGCGAAGCAGTCCGCGCGAAGGCGGCAGTGGAGCAATTGGCATATTCCTATCCTAAGAGGGGATTGAGGACGCCCGTTGTTGCGTCCCCATGATGTCTTGATAATGCACGCCACCAACACGCGCATGAGGACAGAATGGGGATCGGATTCGGTATCGTCGATCAGGACAAAGGGCCTGACCATTGTCGGACAACTGCCCGCCCGCGCATCGACGGCGCGCCAAACCAGGTCCTCACCGACACCATGCGACGCTGGGTCATGGGGCTGCTGCTGGGCCTGGCCGCGTTGGCCGCTGGCTGCGCCCTGCCGCCGCTGGACGGTCGCTCGGTCTCGGTGGCGGTGCTGCCTGACACCACCACCACGTTGGGTCGCGAGGTTGCCCCGATGCTGGGCGAACACCCGGGCAAGACCGGCGTGGTGGCGCTGAAGACCGGGCACGAAGGATTCGCCGCCCGCGTGCATCTGGCCGACATCGCCGAGCGCAGCCTGGACTTGCAGTACTACATCTGGCATGCCGACCTGACCGGCACCCTGCTGATGGATGCCGTGCTGCGCGCCGCCGATCGCGGCGTGCGCGTGCGCCTGCTGCTGGACGACGACAACACCGCCGGCATGGATGCCCAGATCGCGCGTCTGGATGCGCATCCCAACATCGAGGTGCGGCTGTACAACCCCTTCGTGGTGCGTGGGGCGCGTTGGTGGGGCTACCTGACCAATTTGAATCGGCTGAATCACCGCATGCACAACAAGTCCTTCACCGCCGATGGGTGGGTCACCATCATGGGCGGGCGCAACATTGGCAACGAATACTTCAACGCCAACAAGGACGCCAGCTTCGTGGACCTGGACGTGATGGTGGTGGGCAACGTGGTGTCGGCCGTGGCCAGCGAGTTCGATCGCTATTGGGCCAGCGATTCGGCCTATCCGGCGCACCTGGTGCTGCCGCCCGCCCCAAGCACGCCCCTGCCCAGCGTGGACCCCGTGGACGCCAGCGAGTACCTGAACGCGCTGGAGGAAGACTCGGCCGTGCTGGCCCTGAAAGAGCGCCGCTTCGCACCCGAGTGGGTGCCGGCGCGGCTGATCGTCGACGACCCACGCAAGACCTCTGGCGGTGCACCCCATAGTGGCACCATCCGCCAGCGCTTCACCGCCGCCATGGGCGAGCCCAAGCGCCAGACCTTCATCGTTTCGCCGTATTTCGTGCCTTCGCGCATTGGCGCGGAGGGACTGGTCGAGCTGGCCCGGGGGGGCGTGGACACGCGGGTGCTGACCAATTCCTTTGCTTCCTCCGACGTGGCCGTGGTGCACGCCGGCTACGTGAAGTACCGGCACGAGTTGCTGCGCGGCGGGGTGCGCCTGTTCGAGTTGCGGCCCGATCCCGAGGCGTTGTCCCTGGCCGATCCACTCC
>Ga0209572_1000891_pt1 | contig 30465 bp, 25 predicted proteins | sample EBPBio232012_DNA_FD_185867 | JGI IMG/M metagenome (GOLD analysis project Ga0209572, IMG submission 185867) | Wastewater treatment Type I Accumulibacter community from EBPR Bioreactor in Madison, WI, USA - Reactor 1_1/23/2012_ DNA (SPAdes)... | ecosystem: Engineered > Bioreactor > EBPR >...
CAGCAGCTGTTCCTGGCCGCCGAGCTGCTGACCCGCTTCAAGGCCCCGATCGGCGAGCGCATGACCATCCTCACCAACGGCGGCGGCGCCGGGGTGATGGCGGCCGACGCCGCCGCCGCCATGGGCGTGCCGTTGGCCGAACCCGGCCCGGCGCTGATCGCCGAGCTGGACCGCGTGCTGCCGGCCAACTGGTCGCGCGGCAACCCGATCGACATCATTGGCGACGCGCCGCCGCGGCGCTACGTCGATGCCCTGCAGGCCCTGGCCCGGCACCCGGCCGACAGCGGCACGGTGTTGTTCATCCACGCGCCCACCGCCATCGTGCCCTCGGCCGACATCGCCCGCGCCATGGCACCGGTGATCTGCCCGCCCGGCCAGCCGCCGCTGCCCCTCATCAGCAGTTGGATCGGTGGCGGCGGCGTGGCCGAGGCGCGCGATCTGTTCATCCAGGCCGGCATCGCCACCTACGACACCGCCGAGCAGGCCATCGACGCCGTGGGCATGCTGCAGCGCTACGCGCGCAACCAGGCCGAGCTGAGCGAGGCCCCGCACACCAGCCACGGCCTGCCCGCCGGCAGCGCCGCCGAGGTGGCGCGCGTGCGCGCGCTGGTACGGGAGGTGCTGGCCAGCGGACGCGAGATGCTGACCGAGCCCGAGGCCAAGGCGGTGTGCGCGGCCTACGGTATTCCGGTGGTGGTCACACGCTGCGTGCCCCCCGAGCCCGATGCCGCCGCCGCCGAGGCCGCGCGCATCGGCTTCCCCGTGGTGCTGAAAATCCTGTCCCAGGACATCTCGCACAAGTCCGACGTCGGCGGCGTGGTGCTGAGCCTGCAAGATGAAGACGACGTGCGCGCCGCCGCGCGCGCCATGCTGGGGCGCGTGGCCAAGAGCCTGCCGCAGGCGCGCGTCGAGGGCTTCACGGTGCAGGCCATGGTGCGGCGCCAGCAGGCCCAGGAGCTGATCATCGGCGCCAGCATCGACCGCGTGTTCGGCCCGGTGATCCTGTTCGGCCAGGGCGGCACGGCGGTGGAAGTGCTCAAGGACAGTGCCATGGCCCTGCCCCCGCTGAACGCCCCGCTGGCCCAGGCGCTGATCGAGCGCACGCGCGTGGCCCGGCTGCTCAAGGGCTACCGCGACGTGCCGCCGGCCGACCTGGACGCGGTGGTGGCCACGTTGCAGGCCGTGTCGCGGCTGCTGGCCGACCTGCCCGAGGTGGCGGAACTGGACATCAACCCCCTGATCGTCGACCACCAGGGCGCCATCGCCCTGGACGCGCGCGTGCGCGTCAGCGCCCAGCGGCCGGCCGGTGCCGCGCACTTCGCCATCCAGCCCTACCCGGCCGAGCTGATCGAATCCGTGGCCTGGCACGACCGGCCGCTCAGTCTGCGCCCGATCCGCCCCGAGGATGAGAGCCGCCACCGCGAATTCCTCGACAGCCTGGACGCCGATGACTTGCGCATGCGCTTCTTCCATACCCGGCGCAAGCTGGCGCGCAGCGAGGTGGCGCGGCTGGTGCAGATCGACTACGCCCGCGAGATGGCCTTTGTCGCCACCACCACCGACGACGCGGGTGAGGAAAAAACCCTGGGCGTGGTGCGCGCCGTCGCCGATCCGGACAACGTCGGCGCCGATTTCGCCATCATCCTGCGCCCCGAGTGCAAGGGCACGGGCCTGGGCCGGGTGCTGATGGACAAGCTGATCCGCTACCAGCGCGCCGCCGGCACGCGCCAGTTGATCGGCCACGCCCTCAGCGAAAACCAGCGCATCCGCGCGCTGGTGCACGATCTGGGCTTTGTCGAGCAGCCCGTGCCCGGCGACCGCGGCACGGTGCGCATGGCGCTGGATTTGCAGACCGAGAAAGCCGGCCGCGCCGCGCCCGAGCACGCCGACGCCCCCCACGTTGGGTAACGGGTTTTACCGTTCCCGGAATGGGGTGGTGCGCCACGGGTGCTATCATTTTTGAATGATTGCATTCAATTTTCCGCGCCGCATGGCCTGCGGCGTGCTGGGCACCCTGGCCTTGGCCGCCTCTGGCGCGCATGCGCAGGACGCCCCACCGCCCGCCGATCCGGCCGTCTTTCGCGCCTGCCTGAATCAGCTGAAAGGCAGCACCGCCTTCCGCGCCATCACCCCCGCCACCTTCGCGGGCGCCACCGACGACCTGGCGCCCGACCCGTCGGTGCTGGTGCTGCTCAATCGCCAACCCGAATTCACCATGCCGGTCTGGGACTACCTGGCCGTGCTGGTGGACGAGGAGCGCGTCGCCGATGGCCGCAAGGGCTTCGCGCAGTGGCTGCCGCAGCTGAAACAAATCGAGCAGCAAAGCGGCGTGGCGCCGAACGTCGTGGTCGGCGTGTGGGGCGTGGAAAGCAATTTCGGCCAGAACCTGGGCGGCCGGTCGCTGGTGCAGTCGCTGGCCACGCTGTCGTGCTTCGGGCGGCGGCAGGCTTACTTTCGGGGCGAGTTCGCCGCCGCCCTGCGCATCCTGCAAGAAGGACACATCGCCCCCGAAAAGCTGACCGGCTCCTGGGCCGGCGCCTTCGGGCAGACCCAGTTCATGCCCGGCACCTTCCTGCGCAGCGCGGTCGATTTCGATGGCGACGGACGCCGCGACATCGTCGATTCGGTGCCCGACGCTCTGGCCTCCACGGCCAAGTTCCTGCAGAACGCCGGCTACCGGCGCGGCGAACCCTGGGGCTTCGAGGTGCGCCTGCCAGCCGGCTACGACACCTCGGGCGCCAGCCGCAAGGCCAAGCAACCCATCGACGCCTGGCGCCGCGCCGGCCTGACGTTGGCCGACGGCTCGCCCCTGCCCGACACGTTGCCCAGCGCCGGCCTGCTGGTGCCGGCGCGCGGCGGCCCGGCCTTTCTGGTCGGGCGCAACTTCGACACCTTGTACAGCTACAACGCCAGCGAGAACTACGCGCTGGCCATCGCCCAGCTGTCGAATCTGGTGGGCGGTGCATCGGACCGCGTGGACTTTGTCACGCCCTGGCCCACCGACGATCCGGGCCTGTCGCGGGCGCAGAACCGCGAGCTGCAAACCCTGCTGCTGGCGCGCGGGCACGACATCGGCACGGCCGACGGCATGATCGGCAGCAAGACGCGCGAGGCCATCAAGGCCGAGCAGCAGCGGCTGGGGCTGAAGACCGATGGCCGGGCCGGGCAAAAGCTGCTGGGGCGTTTGCGGGCGGGCGGATGAATTTTCTGGCGCCCGCGGCCGCGGGCCGGCCGAAGAGTTGCTTCAAAATACTCTGAAATTCATAGCTACCCAGGATGCATGGGCGCCGACCAAGGCCGAAAATAACCTCAAACTCATCCCAGCTCGGCCTGGTCACCCCGCACCGCCCACAGCACGCGCTCCGGCGTCAGCGGCGCATCCACCCGCACGGGCGCCCGGGGATCTTCGCCAGCGGCCGCGCGCGCCGCGCCGATCGCCGCGCGCAGGGCTTCCCACACGCTGATGGCCAGCATGAAGGGCGGCTCGCCCACCGCCTTGCTGCGAAACACCGTGTCCTCCAGGTTGGGCTCGGGCCACAGGTGCACGGCAAAGTGCTCGGGCACGTCGGCGGCGGTGGGGATCTTGTAGGTGCTGGGCGCGCGGGTGGCCAGTTCGCCGCGCTCGTTCCAGACCAGCTCCTCGGTGGTCAGCCAGCCCATGCCCTGGACGAAGCCGCCCTCGATCTGGCCGATGTCGAGGACCGGGTTGATGCTGCGGCCCACGTCGTGCAGGATGTCCACCGCCAGCACGCGGTATTCGCCGGTGTGGGTGTCGATGGCCACCTCGGTGCACGCGGCGCCGTAGGCAAAGTAGAAGAACGGGCGTCCGGTGAGGGTGGTTTTGTCGTAGTGGATCTTGGGTGTGCGGTAAAACCCATCGCTCCACAGCTGGATGCGGTTGGCGTGCGCCTGGCGCGCCACCTCGGCAAAGGCGTGCTCGCCGCGCGGCGTGAAGACCTGGCCGCCGGCGAAACCGACCTCGCCGGCGCCGCAGCCGTCCATGCCGGCCACGAACGCGGCCAGGTTCTCGCGCACCGTGCGCGCCGCCGCCTGGGCCGCCTTGCCGTTCAGGTCGGTGGCGCTGGAGGCCGCGGTGGCGCTGGCGTTGGGCACCTTGTCGGTGCGGCTGGCGGTGACCAGCACCTGGCTCAGCGGCACGCCCAGCTCGTCGGCCACCACCTGCGCCACCTTGGTGTGCAGGCCCTGGCCCATCTCGGTGCCGCCGTGGTTCACCTGCACGCTGCCGTCGGTGTACACATGCACCAGCGCGCCGGCCTGGTTGAACAAGGTGGCGGTGAAGCTGATGCCGAACTTGACCGGCGTGAGCGCCAGGCCGCGTTTCAGGTGCGGCGAGTGCTGGTTCCAGGCCAAAACAGCCTGTTGTCGGCGTCGGTATTCGGCCAAATGCTCTAATTTTGGGAGCAATTCAGGGAGGATGTTGTCCTCCACCCGCATCTGGTAGGGCGTCACATCGCGCGTGCCGCGCCCGTACAGGTTGCGCTGGCGCACGTCCAGCGCGTCCAGGCCCAGGTGGCGCGCGATGTCGCCCAGCACAGTCTCGATGGCGATCACGCCTTGCGGGCCGCCGAAGCCACGGAAGGCGGTGTGGCTTTGCAGGTTCGTCTTGCAGCGGTGGCTGCGGATCAGCACATCGCTCAGAAAGTAGGCGTTGTCGGCGTGGAACACCGCGCGGTCGGCCACCGGCCCGCTCAGGTCGGCCGAAAAGCCGCAGTTGGCCATCATGTCCAGCTGCAGGCCCAGGATGCGGCCGTCGGCGTCGAACCCCACCTCGTAGTCGTAGGCAAAGGGGTGGCGCTTGCCGGTGATCAGGAAGTCGTCGTCGCGGTCCAGCCGCAGCTTGACCGGCGCGCCCAGCTTGCGCGCCGCCAGCGCGGCCCACACGGCGACGTGGCCGGCCTGGGTTTCCTTGCCGCCAAAGCCGCCGCCCATGCGCCGGCATTCGACGGTGACGCGGTGGTTGGCCACGCCCAGCGCATGCGCCACCCAGTGCTGCACCTCACCGGGGTGCTGGGTGCTGCTGTGGATGTGCCACTGGTCCTGCTCGCCGGGCTGGGCCAGCGCCACCTGCCCTTCCAGGTAAAAGTGCTCCTGCCCGCCCACCGCGAAGCGACCGCGCAGGCGGTGCGGGGCGGCGGCCAGGGCGCCGGCGGCATCGCCGCGCGCCACCGTGACGGGCGGCAGCACGAAGCTTTGCGCGGCCATGGCCTGCTCGATGCTCAAGACGGCGGGCAGCGGCGCGATGTCCAGCCTGACCTGCCGCGCCGCCTGCCGCGCGATGCGCATGCTGCGCGCCACCACCAGGCCGACGACCTGGCCGACGTACTGCACGGTGTCCTGGGCGAACACCGGTTCGTCGTGCGCGAAGCTGGCCAGCACCGGATCGCCGGGAATGTCCCCGGCCAGCACCACCCCGCGCACACCGGGCACGGCCAGCGCCGGGCCGACCTCCACGCCGCGCAACGCGCCATGGGCGATGGGCGAGAGGATCGGCGCGGCAAACAAGGTGCCGCGCGGCTCGGGCAGATCGTCGACGTAGGGCGCCAGGCCCAGCAACTGGGCGCGTGCGCTTTCGTGCGGCGGCGAGCTGCCGCAGACCGGGCCGGCGGTCATGCCCGTGGCTCCGGCGCGACCGCGATGGGCGCCAGCGTGTCCAGCGCCAGGCCGGTTTGCCGCTGCGCGTGCGCGCGCCGCAGCAGTTGGCCCAGCACCTGGCGCCGGTAGCCGCTGCTGGCGCGCATGTCGCTGAGGGGCTCGAACTCGGCGCCAAGCACCCGCGCCGCGGCCTCGAAGGTGGCGCCCTCGCAGGGCTGGCCCAACAGCGCGGCCTCGGTGCGGTGCGCGCGCGCCGGCACCGGTGCCACCCCGCCGGCGCCCACGCGCGCGGCGCGGACGACGCCGTCGACCACCTCCAGCCAGATGGCCAGGCAGACGGCGGAGATGTCGTCTTCCCGCCGCTTGCTGATCTTGTCGGCGCGCAGCCATTCGCCGGGGCGCGGCAGCGGCACCTCGATGGACAGCAGCAATTCGTCCGGCGCCAGCGCGGTCTGGCGGTAGCCGAGGTAAAAGTCCTCGATGGCCAGCTCGCGCTGGCCACGGGCGCTGCCCAGCACCAGCCGCGCGCCCAGGGCAATCAGCAGCGGCATGCTGTCGCCAATCGGCGAGCCGTTGGCGACGTTGCCGCCTAGGGTGCCGCTGGCGCGCACCGGCCGGCCGGCAAAGCGCTCGAAGAAGGGCGCCAACTGGGGTCGGTCCTCGGCCAGCGCGGCGAAGGCCTCGGTCAGCGAGACGGCGGCCCCCACCGACAGCCACCCGTCGCGCCGCGCCAGGCGGCGCAGCTCGGCCACCCGGCCGATGTCGAGGATGCGGGTAAAGCGCCGCTGCTGCTTGGTGATCCACAGCCCGACGTCGGTGGCGCCGGCCACCACCAGGGCCTCGGGTTGCGCGGCGCGCCAGGCCAGCGCCTCGGCCAGGGTGGTGGGCAGGGCGTAAAAGCGCTCGGCCGCCACGGCAGGGGTCGGCCGCGGCTGCGTCTGCAGCAACTTCAATTGTTGTAGCGTCACATCGTTTTCCGACGCCGACCAAGACCATTTTTTCATGTCCATGGCGGCCTGCAGGATGGGCCGGTAGCCGGTGCAGCGGCACAGGTTGCCCGACAGCGCGTGCAGCGCCTCGTCGCGCGAGACATCGGCGCCGCCCTGCTGCTGGTGCAGCACGAACAGGCTCATCACGAAGCCGGGCGTGCAAAACCCGCACTGCGAGCCGTGGCACGCCAGCAGCGCGCTCTGGGCCGGGTGCAGGGCGCCGTCGGCGCTGGCCAGGTCCTCGGCCGTCCACACCGCCATGCCGTCCACGCTGTGCGCCAGCCGGATGCAGCTGTTGACGGCCTGGGTGCGCAACGCCCCGTCGGGGCCGATCTCGCCCACGGCCACGGTGCAGGCGCCGCAGTCGCCGCTGGCGCAGCCTTCCTTGACGGAGGTGCGGCACAAGGTCTCGCGCAGCAGCTCCAGCAGGGTGCGGTCGGGCGCGACGTGCGCCAGCACGACAATTTCGCCGCGCCGCACCAGGCGCAGCGGAACTGGGGAAGGCTCGGGGACAGGCATGGCATCCAGTATGGTGCAATTCAGGCCGGCGCGATGCCGGGCCCGACCCGGACAAGACCACCCCCCGAGCACCTTGCGTACCCTTCAGCCCGCCCATGACGACGGAACCCTCCGCCCCTTCAGACCCTTCCGGCGCCGCGCCGCGCCTGCGGCTTTCCGGCATCACCAAGCGCTACCCCGGCGTGGTGGCCAACGACGACGTGGCGCTGACGGTGCTGCCGGGCGAGATCCACGCCGTGCTGGGCGAGAACGGCGCCGGCAAGAGCACGCTGATGAAGGTCATCTACGGCGCCGTCAAACCCGACGCCGGCCAAGTGCGCTTTGACGGCCAGCCCGTGCACATCCGCAGCCCGCAGGAGGCGCGCCAGCTGGGCATTGCCATGGTGTTCCAGCACTTCAGCCTGTTCGAGACGCTGAGCGTGGCCGAGAACGTGTGGCTGGGCCTGGAGAAATCGCTGTCGCTGGCCGAGGTGACGCGCCGCATCACCGAAACCGCCACCGCCTACGGCCTGGACATCGAGCCCGAGCGCCCGGTGCACACCCTGGGCGTGGGCGAGATGCAGCGCGTCGAGATCATCCGCGCCCTGCTGGCCCAGCCGCGCCTGTTGATCCTGGACGAACCCACCTCGGTGCTGACGCCGCAGGCGGTGGACAAACTCTTCGTCACCCTGCGCCAACTGGCGGCCGAGGGCTGCAGCATCCTCTACATCAGCCACAAGCTGCACGAAATCCGTGCGCTGTGCAGCGCCTGCACGGTGTTGCGCGGCGGCCGCGTGACGGGCGTGTGCGACCCGCGCGAGGAAAGCAACGCCTCGCTCAGCCGCATGATGATCGGCGCCGAGCCGCCGGCGCTGCAGCACCACGAACGCGCCCCGGGCGAGCGGGTGCTGGAGGTGCGCCAGCTGGATCTGAAGCGCGAATCGCCCTTCGGTGTCGATCTGCACGACGTGTCGCTGACGGTGCGCGCGGGCGAGGTGGTGGGCATTGCCGGGGTCTCGGGCAACGGCCAGCGCGAGCTGCTTTTTGCGCTGTCTGGTGAGGACCAACGTGCCCCGGCGGCTGCTATTTCCATCGCCAACCAAGCCGCCGGCCAGCTGCCGCCGCAGCGCCGCCGGGCCCTGGGCCTGCACTTCGTGCCGGAGGAGCGCCTGGGCCGCGGCGCGGTGCCCGAGATGGACCTGGCGCACAACCTGCTACTGACCCGCCGCGAAGCCGTGGGCGCCGGCGGCTGGCTGCGCACCGGCGTGCTGCGCGCGCAGGCGGCGGGGTTGATCGAGCGCTTTCGCGTCAAGGCCGCGGGGCCGCAGGCACCGGCACGCTCGCTGTCGGGCGGCAACCTGCAGAAGTACATCATGGGGCGCGAGATCGACGCCAGCCCCAAGCTGCTGATCGTCTCGCAACCCACCTGGGGCGTGGACGTGGGCGCGGCGGCGCAGATCCGCGCCGAGATCCTGGCCCTGCGCGACGCCGGCTGCGCCGTGCTGGTGGTCAGCGAAGAGCTGGACGAGCTGTTCGAGATCTGCGACCGCCTGCACGTCATCGCCAAGGGCCAGCTGTCGCCCTCGGTGGCGCGCCGCGACGCCACGGTCGAGCAAATTGGCGAATGGATGAGCGGGCTGTGGCACGGCGACGTGCAGCGGCAATTGAACCGCATGGAGGGCACGCATGCCGCGGCTTGAACCCCGCCCCACCCCTTCGCGCGCCTGGGCCTGGGGCTCGCCCCTGCTGGCGCTGGCCATCACGGTGGCCGTCGGCATGCTGATGTTCACCCTGCTCGGCAAGGATCCGGTGCGCGGCCTGCAGGTGTTCTTCTGGGAACCCATCAAATCGCCCTACGCGCTGGGCGAGCTGGCCGTCAAGGCCACGCCGCTGCTGCTGATCGCCCTGGGGCTGGCGGTGTGTTTTCGCTCCAACGTGTGGAACATCGGCGCCGAGGGGCAATTCGTCATCGGCGCCATCGCCGGCGGCGGCGTGGCCTTGCTGGCCGGGCCGCAGACCGGGGCCTGGCTGGTGCTGCCGGTGCTGCTGGCCGGCGTGCTGGGCGGCATGCTGTGGGCCGGGCTCACGGCGCTGCTGCGCGACCGCTTCAACGCCAATGAAATCCTGGTCAGCCTGATGCTGGTGTACGTGGCCATCCAGGTGCTGGGCTACCTGGTCTACGGCCCCTGGAAAGACCCGGCCGGCTACAACTTTCCGCAGACCCGCACTTTCGAGGCCGCCGCGCGCATGCCACGCCTGATGGCCGGCTCGCGCGTCACCATCGGCCTGCCGATCGCCTTGGCCGCCAGCGCCCTGCTGTGGGTGTACTTGTTTCGCACGCGCGGCGGCTTTGCCCAGCAGGTGGGCGGGCTGGCGCCGGCGGCGGCGCGCTACGCCGGCTTCTCCTCGCGCGGCGCGCTGTGGACGGCGCTGCTGATTTCCGGCGGCACCGCCGGTCTGGCCGGCGCCCTGGAGGTGGCCGGCCCCATCGGCCAGCTCACGCCCTACGTGCCGGCGGGCTACGGCTTTGCCGCCATCATCGTGGCCTTTGTCGGGCGCCTGCACCCGCTGGGCATGGTGCTGTCGGCCATCTTGATGAGCATGTTCTACATCGGCGGCGAATTGGCGCAGTCGCGCCTGGGCCTGCCCAAGTCGCTCACCGGCGTGTTCCAGGGCCTGCTGCTGTTCGCGCTGCTGGCCTGCGACACGCTGGTCAACTACCGCGTGCGCTTCGGGAGGGCCGCCTGATGGACACCTACGCCCTGTTGCTGGCGGCCACCCTGAACGCCGGCACCGTGCTGGCCCTGGCCGCGCTGGGCCTGCTGATCAACGAAAAGGCTGGCATCGTCAACCTGGGCGCCGAAGGCATGATGCTGTGCGCCGCCATCGCCGGTTTTGCCACCGTGGTGCACACCGGCAGCGACACCCTGGGTTTTGTCGCCGGCATGGCGGCCGGGGCGCTGCTGGCGGCGCTGTTCGGCGTTCTGGTGATCTGGCTGGGCACCAACCAGTACGCCACCGGCCTGGCGCTGAGCCTGTTTGGCGTCGGCTTCTCGGCCTTTGTCGGCATTGGCTACGTGCAGGCCCGACTGCCGGAGCGGCCGCAATTCAACTGGCTGGGCCTGGGCGAGCTGCCCTGGATCGGCCCGGCGCTGTTTCGCCAGCACCCGCTGGTGTACGGTGCCATGCTGCTGGCGCTGGGCCTGATCTGGTTGTTGTACCGCACGCGCGCCGGCCTGGTGCTGCGCGCGGTGGGCGAATCGCCGCAGTCGGCGCACGCGCTGGGCTACCCGGTGCGCCGCATCCGCCTGGCGGCGGTGGCGTGTGGCGGCGCCCTGTGCGGGCTGGCCGGGGCCTACCTGTCGGTGATCTACACGCCGCTGTGGGTCGAGGGCATGGTGGCCGGCAAGGGCTGGATCGCGCTGGCGCTGACAACCTTTGCCACCTGGCGGCCGGCGCGCGTGCTGCTGGGCGCCTACCTGTTTGGCGGCGTGACCATGCTGCAGTTCCACCTGCAAGGCCAGGGCGTGCAGGTGCCGAGCCAGTTTTTGACCATGCTGCCCTACCTGGCCACCATCGTGGTGCTGGCGCTGATCTCGCGCAACCCGAGCTGGATCCGGGTCAACATGCCAGCGTCGCTGGGCAAGCCGTTCCACCCGGGCGCCTGAAGCCGGCGCGGACGCGATAATCACCGCTTTGTTCATTCGCCCTAGGAGCCCACGCATGACCGACCACCGCAAGCGTTCCCTGTTGAAACTCGCCGCCCTGGCCGCCGCCGCCAGCGCCCTGGTGGCCTGCGGCAAGAAGGACGAGCCGGCGCCGCCCGCCGCCGCCCCGGCACCCGCCGCCGCCGCGCCGGCCCCGGCCAAGCCCGATCCGCTGAAAGTGGCGTTCTTCTACGTCGGCCCGGTGGGCGATGGCGGCTGGAGCTTTGCCCACGACAACGCACGCAAGGCGGTCGAGAAAGAGTTCGGCGACCGTGTCGTCACCAGCTTCGTCGAGAGCGTGCCCGAGGGCGCCGACGCCGAGCGCGTGACGCGCGACTTGGTCAGCCAGGGCAACAAGCTGATCTTCGGCACCAGCTTCGGCTTCATGGAGCCCATGCTCAAGGTGGCGGCCGACCAGAAGGACGTCAAGTTCGAGCACGCCACCGGCTACAAGACGGCCGAGAACCTGCGCACCTACGACAGCCGCACCTACGAAGGCGCCTACATGGCCGGCGTGATCGCCGGCGCCATGACCAAGACCGGCACCCTGGGCGTGGTGGGCTCGGTGCCGATCCCCGAGGTGATCCGCAACATCGACAGCTTCACCCTGGGCGCGCAAAGCACCAACCCGAAGATCAAGACCAAGGTGGTGTGGGTTGGCGACTGGCACAACCCCCCCAAGGAAACCGAGGCCGCCACGGCCCTGATCAACGGCGGTGCCGACGTGCTGATGCAGAACACCGATTCCCCCGCCGTGCTGAAAACCGCGGAAACCATGGGCAAGCGCGCCTTCGGCTGGGACAGCGACATGACCGCCTACGGCCCCAAGGCGCACCTGGGCTCGGCCATCATCAACTGGGCGCCGTACTACATCAAGACCGTGGGCGACGCGCTGGAGGGCAAGTGGGCCACCGGGCAGAGCTGGTGGGGCGTGAAGGAAGGCGCGATCGACCTGGTGTCGCTGGCCGCCGACGTGCCCGAGGATGCCAAGAAGAAACTCGACGAAGTGCGGGCCGGCCTGAAGGCGGGCACCTTCCAGATCTGGAAAGGCCCGATCATGGACAACACCGGCAAGGAAGTGCTGGCCAAGGACGTCGTGGCCGACGACAAGTTCCTGGGCGGGGTGAACTTCTACGTCAAGGGCGTGGAAGGCACCGTGCCGGGGGGCGAGAAGAAGTAAGCCGGACCGATGCCGCAGGCATGAACGCGGTGGCGGGGCAACCCGCCACCGCGTTTTTTCTTCACCGCCAGGCGCCGGCGCTACCATGCGCGGCAGCGGCTGGCCCGCTCGGCACCCATTGATTGCTACTATTTCAATAGCTATCCAGGATTATTCCACGCCGACCAAGGCGTAAAAACTCTACCCATGACAACCCTTGAACGCTCCCTCTGGCATCCCGTGGCGCTGGGCCATGCCCTCGGGGCCGCGCCACAGCCGGTGCTGTTGCTGGGCGAAGAGCTGGTGCTGTGGCGCGACGCCAGCGGCACCGCCCACGCCTGGGCCGACCAGTGCCCGCACCGTGGCGCCCGCCTGTCGCTGGGCCGCCTGGCGGCCGATGGTCAGGCGCTGGAATGCCCCTACCACGGCTGGCAGTTTGGCGCCGGCGGCCAGTGCACGCACATTCCGGCCGTGCCCGATTTCCAGCCCGGCCCGCGCCATTGCGCGCGCGGCTTCGAGGCACGCGAGGCCTACGGCATGGTCTGGGTGCGCCTGGCGCCGCCGGCCGGCGCGCCCGACCCGCTGCACGACTTCCCGCTGTTCACCGCCGAGGCCGAGCCGCGCCTGCGCAAAACCACCAGCGGCCCCTACCAGGTGGCGGCCAGCGCGCCGCGCATCATCGAGAACTTTCTGGACATGGCGCACTTCGGCTATGTGCACGAGGGCTGGCTGGGCAGCCGCGCCCACACCCAGGTGCCGCCCTACGAGGTGGCCGCCACGCCGCACGGCCTGCGCGCCACCGGCTGCCTGGCTTGGCAGCCGCGCTCGTCGATCCACGCCGAGGCCGGCGCGCAGGTCGAATACAGCTACGAAGTCACCGCCCCCTACATGGCGGTGCTGACCAAGCAGCCCGAGGCCGGCACCACCGCCATCGCCGGCCTGTGGGAGTCGATCGCCATGTTCGTGTGCCCGGCCGGCGAGGAGCACTCGGTGGTCTGGACGCGCATGGCGATGAACGACTTCGACTCGCCCGACGCCCGGCTGATCGAGTTCCAGAACACCATCTTCGGCCAGGACCAGCCGGTGCTGGAATCGCAGCGCCCCAAGCGCCTGCCGCTGGCGCTGGACGCCGAGGCGCACTGCGCCGCCGACCGCCTGTCCACCGCCTACCGGCGCCACCTGCGTCAGATCGGCATCCGCTTCGGCGTCATCGCATGAACCCGCCACCACCTCTCGCGCCCGACGACCTGCCGGCCCTGCTGGCGGCCATGCCGAAGGCCGAACTGCACATCCACATCGAAGGCTCGCTGGAGCCCGAGATGATCTTCGCCCTGGCCGCGCGCCACGGCGTGGCCCTGCCCTACCCCGACGTCGAGGCGCTGCGCCGCGCCTACGCCTTCAGCGACCTGCAGAGCTTTCTGGACATCTACTACCAGGGCGCCGACGTCCTGCGCACCGAACAGGATTTTTACGATCTGGCCGGCGCCTACCTTGCCAGGGCCGCTACTGAAAACATAGTCCGGGCAGAGATCTTCTTCGACCCACAGACCCACACCGCACGCGGCGTGCCGATGTCGGCCGTGATCGGCGGACTGTCGCGCGCCTGCGCCGAGGCCGACACGCGCCACGGCGTCAGCGCGGCGCTGATCCTGTGCTTCCTGCGCCACCTGAGCGAGCGCGACGCCTTTGACACCCTGGAGCAGGCCCTGCCCTGGCGCGAGCACTTCATTGGCGTGGGGCTGGATTCGAGCGAGCTGGGCCATCCGCCCGAGAAGTTTGCCCGCGTCTTCGCACGCTGCCGCGCGTTGGGCCTGCACGTGGTCGCCCACGCCGGCGAGGAAGGCCCGCCCGACTACATCTGGCAGGCGCTGGACGTGCTGAAAGCCGAGCGCATCGACCACGGCGTGCAATGCCTGCACGACACGGCCCTGGTGCGCCGCCTGGCCGCGTCGGGCGTGCCGCTCACCGTGTGCCCCTTGTCCAACCAGAAACTGCGCGTGTTCCCCGACCTGGCGCGGCACAACCTGGGGGCGTTACTGGACGCCGGCCTGTGCGCCACCGTCAATTCCGACGATCCGGCCTACTTCGGCGGCTACCTCAACCAGAACTTCCGCAGCGTGTTTGCCGCCACCGGCCTGACGGCCCGGCACGCGCGCCAGCTGGCACTGAACAGCTTCAAGGCCAGCTTCGCCCCCGCGGCCGACCAGGCGCGCTGGCGCGAGCAGTTGGACGCGGTGTTCGAACGCCACGGCGTGCGCGGCGGCTGAGGCCAGGCCACCCCCCAGCGCGGCCGTGAGACAATCCCGGCCGCTCGGCGTCCCCCGCTCCAGGACGCCGCGGCATCGCTTTCGGGGGCCATGTAGAGGAACACCATGTACAAAAACCTCGCTGCCGCGCTCGCGGCCGCCTGTTTTTTCTCCCCCGTTGTCGCGCAAACCGCCAACCCCGCCACGGCGCCGGTGAAGGCGGCATGGGTCTACGTCACCCCGCTCACCGACGCCGGCTGGACCCAGCAGCACGACCAGGGCCGCCGCGCGGTCGAGAAAGCCCTGGGCAACCAGGTGCGGACCACCTACGTGGAGAACGTGCCCGAGGGCGCCGACGCCGAACGCGTGATCCGCGACCTGGCGCAGCAAGGCCACCAGATCATCTTCACGCCCAGCTTTGGTTACATGGAACCCACGCTGAAGGTGGCGCGCGAGTTCCCCAACGTGAAGTTCGAATCCATCACCGGCCTGAAGCAGGCGCCCAACGTGGCGATTGCCAACGCACGCTACTACGAAGGTCGCTACCTGGCCGGCATTGCCGCGGCGCGCATGAGCCAGTCCCACCTGGCGGGCTACGTGGCCGGTTTTCCCATCCCCGAGGTGTTGCAGGGCCTGAACGCTTTCACGTTGGGCATGCGCAGCGTCGACCCCAAGGCCGAGGTGCGCGTGATCTGGCTGAACGAGTGGTTCAATCCGGCGCGCGAGCGCGAAGCCGCCACGACCTTGATGAACCAGGGCGCCGACGTGCTGGCTTTCCACACCGGCTCCACCGCCGTCATGGCCGCGGCCGAGGCGCGCGGCAAGCTGGCCGTGGCCTACCACTCCGACATGCGCAAGGTGGCGCCCACGGCGCAGATCGCCGCCATCACCCACCAATGGGGCGACTACTACACGCGCCGCGTGCGCGCCGTGCAGGACGGCAGCTGGAAAAGCGGCGCGTTGTGGGGCGGTGTGCGCGACGGCATGATCCGGGTCGGCGACTTCGGCCCCAAGGTACCCGCCGAGGTGCAGCGCGAGGTGCTGCAGGCGCAGCAAGCCATCGGCGCCGGCAAGCTGCGCCCTTTCCAGGCCAACCACGGCCCGATCCGCGACGCCGAGGGCCGCGAAGTCATTGCCGCCGGCCAGGCCCTGGGCGACGAGCAGATCCTGTCCATGAACTGGCTGGTGAAAGGCGTGCGCGGCGGGCTGCCGCGCTGAATGGCCTGGGCAAGAGCACCCCAAGGCAGGCGATCAGGCGCTCACCGACTCCAGTACCTGGGCCAACCGGTCGCTTTCTCGCCCCAAGATCAATCGCAGGCTGTAGGCCAGCTCCTTGTGGGCGTCCTCATCCGAGGAGGCCCGCAATTTCGCCGCGATGAACCCATCGGGTCGCACCAGTACCGCCTCACCGGGCACCCTGGCGTACAGCGCGGCAAACTTCTCATCCGCGGCACGCAATTCTCCTTGTCCTGTGACGCTCACACAGCGCACCTCAAGTTCGAACTCCTGCTGAACCGATAGACAGGCTTGCTCCCATTTGGCCGCAAGCTCGGCACCGATCAGCGTGAACTGGCCATCCCAAAGATCAATGGTCGAGACTTTCTGATCATCGGGCTTGAGCAGCCATGCGTGGGGTGCCCTGACGCCTGGCACGGTGGTTTCTTGGTATTCGCACAGCTGTGGTGTCGGCACGATCTCACCGCTCGGCCTGATGGCTTTCGAGCGGTACACCGTGCCGAACTGATAGCCAGTGTGCAACACACTGTTGTCGATGTGGGGTGCCACCCGTTGCTCGAGAAACGTCTTGCCTTCGGGAGAGATTTTCCCTTGCACCATCAGCGCCCCCTCGCCCAGGCGAACCGCTTCGGCGATCGCCTGGTAGTGCAGGGAGTTGTAGGTCGCGGACTTCACGGTAATCAGGGCCTTGGAGCGCCGCTCCACTTCGTAGCTGTCCAGCAAACCATCGCCGGCCAGTCCCTTGACCGCCAAGGCCAGTTTCCACGCGAGATTATTGGCGTCCTGAATCCCCGAGTTCATGCCATAGCCCCCCCAGGGAGAATGCCAGTGCGCGGAATCTCCGGCAAAGAAAATCCTGCCTTCGCGCCAGTTGCGCAAGATTCCCGTGGTGTAGTCAAACCGGTAGAACTGGATGATATCGACGGGCAGCTCGGGCATGCCCAATGCCCCGCGAATGCGTTCCAGCACCAGATCGGCGCCAGGCAACTCTTCTTCGTCGTGCCTGAAGCTGTAACGCCACAGCCCGTTCTCCGGGTGCTGACTGCCGAACCAGCCTGCGTACAAGGGATGCAGAATGAACGAATGAAAGAACCCATCCCTGCCCAGGGTGTCTTCCAGGGCCGCGCGAAACTCCACCAAAATCTGGTTGCCAAACGTTGGCCCATGGTCCTGTCCACGGCCGACTTGGCTGCGCACGAAACTGTGCGAACCGTCGCAGGCCACCAGGTATTTCGCCGACATATCGCTGCGGGCCAACGATTCGGAGTCCTGCACACTCACACGCACCCCGTCGGCCTGTTGGTCCACCTCGACCACCCGTGAGTTGAAATGCAAGCCCACGTGGGGCCAACGCGAGGCCTGGCGCCGGATGGCCGCTTCGTAGTCCGCAGCGGGGATCTTGCGCGGGTACACCGGGCTCAGCGGCTCCCACTTGCGCTCATAGTCCTGGTGTGAACCCTTGATGGCCGGCGCCGCCACCACCGGGCCGTTGACCACGTTGACGTAAAAGCCCTGGCCGTTCGACTTTTCCGTCTCCCAGCCCGCATGCTCGAGCAAATCCCACACGCCCCACTGGCGAAAAAACTCCGCCGTGGAGGCATGCACGTATTGCCCCTTGGGCAGGGCGGTGGTGGTGGCCCGGCGCTCGAACATGGCAACCCGCAGTCCGGCCCGGCCGAGCAGGTAGGCCATGGACAGACCCGTCGGCCCGCCACCACAGACGATGACATCGGCTTCGGAGGGGACTTGGGTATGTTGGCTGACGATCACTTCGCCCTCAGCCAGCCTTTGATGGGCATTGCGATGTGTCATGTCAGAAACCTCTCGCTGGCGCTGCGCGCCATGCGCGCGGGACTTTTGTTCCACTCGGACCACGAACCGACAAACAGGCGCGGTGTGACGCCCAATGCAGACAAAGTGAGCACAGACAAGGCCGACAGCACGCCGCCGCCGCAATAGACGACGACGGTCGGTGCGTTCAGCGCACCAACCGTCTGGTAAAGCTCCCGAATTTCGCCGGTGGTGCGCAGAGTGGACGAGGGGGTCCACAGCTCGGAAGCGGCAAGATTCACGGCACGGGGAATGCTGGCCGCGAGAAACGAAGCTTCGTCCCGGGCGTCAATTAACAGGACTTCGCCGCCAAGGGTATTCACCTCGTCGACCGAAATGTCGGGCATATGGCCACCGCTGAGCCCCAAGCGCTCGGACGAGGTACGCGCCCGGGGCACAAAGTCACCCTGGGCAACCGGCCCGCCATGGAGCACCCAGGCCTTGAGTCCGCCATCCAGCACCCGGACATTGTCCAGGCCAGCCCAGCGCAAGGTCCACCACGCGCGGGCAGCCAAGGCTGGCGACGGACCGTAGACCACCAACTCGGTGTCAGGATCTACGCCCCAGGCGCGCAATTGCTCCTGCAGCGCAGCCGGGTCGGGCAGCGGAAGGTTTCCGCTGTCGGCGGTCGGCTGAGCCGCGAACACCGTCCGAATCTGCGCATGCACAGCACCCAGAATGTGTGCATCCCGATAGCTTCTGAGCTCGTCCTCCGGCTCGCCAAGCCGGACGTCGATAAACAGCCGGTTGTCGCTCGGTCGGGCCAACAGCTCGTCGGCCTGAACGATCTGCCTGGTCAATGACGACAGTTTGTGATTGGGGGAATTCACTTTCTCGACTCCTATCCGTTGGTGTTGAGGTATTCCTTCACATTGAGCGACTGGGATCTACTTGTTGCCCGTGACCAAGTGCTTCTCCTTGATCAGTTGCGTCCATGTCTTTCTTTCCGCCTGTATGACTTCACTCAGATGGGCGGGGCTCACATCCGGAATTTCCGCGCCCCATGAAGCCACGGTCTCGGCAACAGCCGGGTCACTGGCAATTGCCATGATTTTTTCGGACAGGTTCTGTACCACCGCGGGATCGGTTCCGCGGGGTGCGAACATGGCGATCCACGCCCCGATATCCGGCACGCCTTCCACCCCCGACTCGAGCAAGGTGGGCACGTGAGGAGCAACTTTGCTGCGCTTGGGGGAACTCACCGCCAGCGCTTCCATCGTGTCCGATTTGATGTAAGGCAGCGCGGTGACCAGGGAGATGATGGCCACGTGGACATCATCGGATAACACGGCTTGCAGTTGACGCGAGCCGCTGGCGTAGGGCACGTGCACAATGCGCACGCCCGAGTTGGCATTGATCAGTTCCCCCAGGTAGTGCATGCCCGTGCCGACGCCTGCGGAAGCAAAGTTGATCTTGCCGGGATTGGCCTTCGCCGCGGCAAGAAAGTTCTTGAAGCTTCCGAACTTGCCGCGTTTGGCGACGATCACGTAAGGCGTCGTCACCAGCTGCGCGATGGGGACGAACTCTCGCTCGGGATCGACGCTGCTGGCATCGGTCACCGAGCGAATGGTGATGGAGGATCCTGTCGACAGCAACGAATAGCCGTCGGGATGGGCTTGCAACACTTGTCGCGCGGCGACTTCGCCGCCAGCACCAGATTTCACGTCCACCACCACCGGGCGTTTGTACAACTGAGCGAGTTTCTCAGAGAACAAACGGGTGGAATTTGCGGGGAATCCATCCAACCACGGCATGGTGACCTTGATCGCCTTATCTGGGTAGCCTTGGGCCGACACCACGGCGTGGGCGATAGCCAAGCCCGTTACCAAAGAAAATTTCAAGATCCGATTCATTAGATAGTTCATTGCTGTCTCCACTCTCAAAGGAATTGAATTTCAGGGTCTGCGTCACGCGATAGCGTCCAACAGACTACGGACCGCACCTCAAATCACCTTGGAGGCTCGGTAGCGCTCTATCTCCTCGCTGGTTTTCTTCAGCAAGGTACCCAGCACCTCGTCTGTCGCGTTGCCCAATGACGGAGGCGCACCCCTGTAGACCGGAGGGGTGCCTTGCAGACGCAATGGGCTGGCGATGGTGCCAGTAACCCCGCCCTGGGCGTTGGGCAAATCAACGCGTAACCCACGGTGCCGCACCTGGGGTTCTTCGAAGACTTCTCGGTAATCGTTGATGCGTCCGCAGGGCACGCCGTGGCCCTCCAGGCGCGCCACCCAGTCGGCGGCCGTGCGCGTCAGCATGGTGCGCGCGACGTCGGGGATCAGCTCGTTGCGCCCCGTGATGCGCCCAGTCACCTTGGCCCAGCGAGGGTTCTCGGCCAGGTCGGTGCGCTCCAGCGCGGTGCAGAACTGCTGCCATTGGCGGTCGTTGCCGACGGCCACCACGATTTCGCCGTCTTGCACGGCAAACACCTGGTAGGGCACCAGGCTGGCGTGCGCGTTGCCGTAGCGGTGCGGCACCCGGTCGCTGGCGAAGAAGCCCGTCACCTGGTTGCCACCCAGCGCCACGATGCAGTCCAGCAGCGCCATGTCGATGTACTGCCCGCGCCCCGACACCGTGCGGTGTTGCAGCGCCGACAGGATGGCGATGGTCGCGTACATGCCGGTGATGACGTCGGCGATCGCGATGCCGACCTTCTGCGGGCCGCCGCCCGCTCGGTCGTCCGCCTCGCCGGTGATGCTCATGAGCCCGCCGATGGCCTGGAACACGAAGTCGTAGCCGGGCTTGTGCGCATTGGGGCCGTCTTGCCCATACCCGGTGATGGAGCAGTAGACCAGGCCGGGGTTGAGCGGCGCCAGGCTGTCGTAGTCCAGGCCGTAGCGCTTCAAATCGCCCACCTTGTAGTTCTCGATCAGCACGTCGCTGACCTGCACCAGCTCCCGGATCAGGGCCTGGCCCTCGGGTCGGGAGATGTCGACGGTGATCGATTGCTTGCCCCGGTTGGCGGCAGCGTAGTAGGTGGAATCGACCCCTTCGGCGCCGGCGATCCACGGCGGCCCCCAGCCGCGTGTGTCGTCGCCCACGCCGGGGCGTTCCACCTTGATCACCTCGGCGCCCATGTCGGCCAGGTTCTGGGTGCACCACGGGCCGGCCAGCACCCGCGACAGATCCAGCACGCGCAGGTGCGACAAGGCGCCAGGGCCGGCGGGGCGCTCGGGAGTCTGGTTCAGGGACACGCGGGCGCTCCTACTCGATCTTGATCTTGGCGTCGTCGATGACCTTCGACCACTTGCTGATCTCGGCGTTGACGAAATCGGCGAACTGCTGCTGGGTCATCTGGCCGGGCTGCGCGCCCAGCTTCTCGAACGCACCGCGCACCTGCTCCGAGTTCAGCGCCCGCACCACGTCGGCATTGATCTTGGCCGCCAGCACCGGGGGCATGCCGCCCGGCGCGTACAGGCCGAACCAGGCGGTGGCCTCGAAGCCCTTCAGCCCCGCCTCATCCAGCGTCGGCACGTCGGGCAAGGCGGGCGAACGCTTGAGCGAGGTGACGCCCAGCGCGCGCAGCTTGCCGGCCCGAATGTGCGGCAGCACACCCGGCACCGAGTCGAACATGATCGGAATCTGGCCACCCAGCAGGTCGTTGAGCGCCGGCGCCGCGCCCTTGTACGGGATGTGCACCATGCTCACTCCCGCGGACGATTTGAACAGCTCGCCCGCCAGGTGGTTGGCGCCCCCCGTGCCGGCGGAGCCGAAATTGACCTTGCCCGGATTGGCCTTGGCGTAGGCGACCAGCTCCTGCGCGTTCTTGGCGGGAAAGCTCGGGTTCACCACCAGCACGTTGGGCACGGCGGCGATCTCGGCAATCGGCGTGAAGTCGGTGCGCGTGTTGTACTTCAGGCTTTTGTACAAGCCGGGGTTGATGACGTGGTGCGTGGCCGTGAGCATCAGCGTGTAGCCGTCCGGCGGCATGCGGGTCAGTTGCTCGGAAAAGATGGTGCCGCTGGCGCCGGGCTTGTTGTCCACCACCACCGGTTGGCCCCATTGCTGCGTCAGCTCGGTGGCCAGCTGCCGCGCCAGGATGTCGGTGGTGCCGCCCGGCGGGAACGGCACCACGATCTTGACCGGCTGGGCAGGAAAGGCCTGAGTCTGCGCCGCCGCAGGCGCCAGGCCGCACAGCGCGATGCCGGCGGCCAGGGCTGCGATACGCGCGGCTTGATTCAAGACGTGAAAATTCACGATGTCTCCTTGTGCAAAAGGGGGATCTGAAAGGCGCGCGCCCTAGGTTCAGGCAGCAGCGGGAAACTCCACCATCGCCTCACCCACGGCGACGACCTCACCACGCTGGTTGCGCACCTGCACGTCCAAGGTGGCCCAGCGGCTCTTGTCGGTGGTGCGCACAGCGCTGATGGTGGCCGTGGGGGTGATGGTGTCGCCCGGTTTGACGGGGATCTTCCAGCGCGTTTCCAGCCGGCGCTGCACACCGCCCACGGGATAGAGCCAATCGGTCAGCATCTTGGTGATGACGCCGAAGTTGTTCATGCCGTGCATGATGATGCCGCCGAACTGGGTGCGACCGAAATTGCCCTTCATGTAGTCGTCGTCCCAGTGCAGGGGGTTGAAGTCGAGCGAGGCCTCGCAGAAGGCGCGGATGGATTCGCGCGTGGGCGCGAACGGCTGGCCCTCGATGAGTTGGCCGGCGCGAAGCGTGTCGAACGTGTTGGTGGTCATGGCGATCCTCGGTGTGGGTTCACATCGGGCGAATCGTCCAGCCGCGGCCGGAGCAGATCACCTGATCGTGCTGGTTGAAGAAAACGTTGTCGTGCACCACGAACAGGCGGTCCTTGCGGATGAACTTGTCCAGCGCCCGCGCTTCCAGCCGGATCGTGTCGCCGGGGCGCGCCGGAATGTTGTAGCTCCAGGATTGGCCGGCGTTGACCGTGCCCGGCGAGCGCATCCAGTCGTCCGCCGGCGTGCAGGAGAACATCAGCAGGATGTGGATCGAGGGCGGCGCGATCAGCCCGCCGTAGCTGCTTTTGCGCGCGAACGCCTCGTCGAAATACAGCGGGTGCATGTCGTCCACCACGCGGCAGTACTTGTGGATGGCGTCCAGGGTCAGGGTGTAGGGGATGGTCTTGCGCGGCTCGCCAGGAATGATCTGGTCCCAGCTCTTGCGCAGTTCCGCATCCTTCCAGAAGTCGGTTTCAAATTCGGACTCGTTCATGATGTGCCTATAAGTGCTTGCCAAACAAATGGTCAAGATTTGAAAATGACCGCTTAGCGGATATATACATCCGCCTAACGGTCATTATGAAAGCCAATATCGACGCCTGTCAAGGCGTGAGGAGATGCATGCATGGCAACACCGGAAAGCGAGTCCTTCGTCCGCGCCTTCGCGCGCGGGTTGCAGGTGATCGAAGCCTTGGGTCAGGGGCCCTCCGGCCAGACGCTGGCTGAGGTGGCCGACGCGGTGCAACTGCCGCGCACGGCGGTGCGGCGCTTTCTCATGACGCTGATGGACCTGACCTTCGTGCGCACCGACGGCAAGCGCTACTGGCTGACCCCGCGCGTGCTGCGCCTGGGCCTGTCCTACCTGACCTCGCTGCCGTACTGGCGCGAGGCCCAGCCCACGCTGGAAGAGGTTTCCGCGCGCTTTGACCAGTCTTGCGCGCTGTCGGTGCTGGATGGCGAGGACATCGTCTACGTGCTGCGCCAGCAGCCCAAGCGCATCCTGCCGATGAGCCCCTCGCTCGGCACCCGTTTGCCGGCCCACGTGGTGTCGATGGGGCGCGTGTTGCTGGCTGCCCTGGACGACGCCGCGCTGGACGAGTACCTGACCCAGGCCCCGTTGAAGCGCCGCACCAACGCCACCTTGGTGGATCGGCCACGCCTGCGCGAGGAGATTCTGCTGGCGCGCGAGCAGGGCTGGGCCTGGGTCGATGGCGAGCTGGACGAATCCATCTGCGGCCTAGCCGTGCCGGTGCGCAACGCCGAGGGCGACACCATCGCCGCCATCAACGTCAGCCTGCCGACGGGCACCTTCACCCGCGAGCGTGCCTTGGCTGAGTTTCTGTCGGGGCTGCGTCTGGCGGCCTCGCGTCTGCGGGCATCGATGTCGTGAACCGGGTCACGTTCCAGGACGGGCGGTTGTTCAGGGCCGTCACGTCGAAGCCCGCCATTTTTTTGTAGTCTCGCTCGACCGCCTGCAGCTCCGCGCTGGCCTGGCCGTGCGCCCCGGTGCGCGCCATGGCGCTCACACGCGCCATCACGTCGCCGGCCTGGCGCCGGTTGGCCAGTTGCACCTGCGCCACCTGTTCACGCCGCGCCGCCTCGTACGCGCGCAGGCCGGCCACCGGCTCCTCGTGCCGGGCCAGCTCATAGGCCAACACGCGCGCGTCCAGGATGGCTTGCGAAGCGCCGTTCGAGCCGAACGGGTACATGGCGTGCGCCGCATCGCCCAGCAGGCTGACGCGCTCGAAGCTCCAGCGCGGCAACGGGTCGATGTCGGTCATCGGGTATTCGTAGGCCTGTTCGGTGGCGGCCACCAGCGCGGGGATGTCGAGCCAGTCGAAGCGCCATTCGGCCAGCTGCCGCGCCAGCCCGAGGGGATCGACGGGCTGGTTCCAGTTGCCCAGCTCGGCGTGCTCCAACTCGGACGAGGACGCCGGCCGCACCATCAACCAGTTGAGGGTGTGCTCGTCCAGCGGATAGACCACGATGCGCTGCCGCTCGTCGCCCACGATCACCATGCTCCGGCCGCCCAGGAACGGGCTGAAGCGCGCCGCGCCCCGGTACATGACCCAGCCGTTGCTGGCCAGCGCAATGCTCTCCTGGTACAGCGCCCGGCGCACCGACGACCGGATGCCATCCGCGCCGATCAGCAGGTCGGCCTGATGCGGCGTGTCCGCGCCGGCCACGCTCACCCGCACCTGCGCGTCGGTCTGTGTCACCGCGCCGACACGCTGGCCAAGCAACACCGCGCCCGCGCCCAGGCGCTCTTGCACGGCGCCCAGCAGCAGTTGCTGCAGTCGGCCGCGGTGCACCGAATACTGCGGCCACAGGTAGCCTGCGTCGTGGCCGCGCGGCTCGGCCCAGATCAACTGGCCCTGGCGGTCGTGGTAGCTCAGTTGCGCGGTGGGCAGGCCGATCTGTTCCAGGCCGGGGCCCAGCCCCAGCTCGATCAGTTCGCGCACGGCATGGGGTGGCAGGTTCACGCCCACGCCGATTTCGCGGATCTCGCGCGCCGCCTCCAGCACGCGCACGTCGCCGAAGCCCGCGGCGTGCAGGCTGAGCGCCGCGGTCAGGCCGCCGATACCGGCGCCGGCGATCAGGATGCGCATCACCGCCGCTCCAGCTTGGCGCGCTGCACCAAGGAGCGCTCGGACTGGTAGAACTCGGCCGCCCACTGGGGGTACACGTCATGGCCCTTGTACCAATAGGTCTGGCGCAGCCGCTTGAGCAAGGCCTTGTACTCGGCGCTGTCGATGGCCGCCTTGAACGCGGTATCCAGGCGCGCCACCACTTCGGCCGGCATGCCCTTGGGGCCGACCAGCCCGTAGGGCGCGGGGTAGACCAGGTCGTAGCCCAGGCTCTTGGCCGTGGGCAGCTGGGGCATCCACTCCGGCGATTCGGCGTCGAAGTTCATCAGCAGCCGCAGGTCGCCCGATTCCACGAAAGGCATCACGCTGCCGGCGGCATCGACCGCGGCCAGCGTGTGCCCACCCATCAGGTTGGTCATGGCCTCGCTGCTGCTCTTGAATCCGACATGGGTCATGCGGATGTCGGCCAGCCCGGCAAAGGCCTCGGACAGCAGGTGCATGGTGGTGCCGGCGCCGGCCGTGGCGATCGACAATTGCCCGGGGTTGGCCTTGGCGAAGTCGACCAGTTCCTTCACGGTCTTGAAGGGCGAGGACGATTTCACCGCCAGCACGAAGGTGTAGCCCCCCAGGCCAGCGATCCAGGTGAAATCTCGCATCGGGTCCCAATCGACCTTCTGCACGTAGGGGTAGCGCAACAGGCCGGCCGTGGCGGCGGCCAGCGTGTAGCCATCCGGCTTGTCGATCCGGGCCATGGTCGAAGGCGCCAGCGTGGCGCCGGCGCCCGGCTTGTTTTCCACCACGATGGGCTGGCCCAACTGCTTGCCCGCCAGTTCCGCCAGCTTGCGGAAGGTCAGGTCCGTCGGGCCGCCGGCGCCAAAGCCGACCAGCAGCTTGATCGGCCGCTCCGGATACGTCTGGGCCGCTGCGCCCAGGGGCAGCCACAAGGCCAAGCACAGCCCAGCGGCTTGGAGCAAACGGATGAAATGACGCACTCTTGACTCCTTTTGGATTTTAATCCGCTTAGCGGATTTATATAACCGCTTTACGGACGTTATAGGCCTGGAACATGACCTCTGTCAACGCCGGCGGCCGCACAGCCCCAGGCTGGGGCTTGCGCGTCGTCCCGGCGCAGCCTGGGGCGCGTAAGCTCGCACCTCATGGCTCAGCTGTACCGTTCCGCCCTGTTGCGTTTCGCCGACGACGGCCAGGCGCTGTACGACCAAGACGGCCTGCTGGCCGTCGGCCCCGACGACCAGGGCCAGCCGCGCGTGCTGGCGGCGGGCAGCTGGCAGGCGCTGGCGCCGCGCTTTTCCAACTGGCCGGTGACCGTCCTGCCGGGCCGCCTGATCGCCCCGGGTTTCGTGGACATGCACATCCACTTTCCGCAGACCGATGTGATCGGCTCGCCCGCCGAGGGCCTGCTGCCGTGGCTGGAGCACTACACCTTTCCCCATGAAGCGCGCTTCGCCGACCCAGCCCACGCGGCCGAGGTGGCGCACTTTTTCTTGGGCGAGCTGCTGCGCCATGGCGTCACCAGCGCGCTGGTGTTCGCCAGCTCGCACCCGGCCTCGGTCGACGCGCTGATGCGCGAGGCGCAAGGCCGCGGCATGCGCCTGATCGCCGGCAAAGTGCTGCAAGACCGCCATTCGCCCGAGGGCGTGCGCGACGCCACCGAGCAAAGCCTGATCGACACCGAGACCCTGATCCGGCGCTGGCACGGCGTGGACCGGCTGGGCTACGCCATCACGCCGCGCTTCGCGCCCACCAGCTCGCGCGAGCAGCTGCGCGGCGCCGGCGCGCTGGCGGCGCTGCACCCCGACGTGTGGGTGCAGTCGCACGTGGCCGAGAACGCGGGCGAGATCGCCTGGGTGCGCCAGCTGTTCCCCGAGGCGCGCAGCTACCTGGCGGTGTACGACAGCGTGGGCCTGATGCGCCGGCGCGCCGTCTACGCCCACTGCATCCACCTGGACGAGGACGACCGCGCCCTGCTGCGCGAGCGCCACACCGCCGCCGCCGTCTGCCCGACCAGCAACCTGTTTCTGGGCAGCGGCTTCTTTGACTACGCCAAAGCCGAGCGCGCCGGCTTTGCCCACGGCCTGGCCAGCGACGTGGGCGGCGGCACCAGTTTTTCGCCCTTCGCCACCATGCTGGCGGCCTACTGCGTGGGCCGCGAGGGCGAGACCAAGGCCGCCACCACCCTCATTCCCCGCGCGCTGTGGTGGCTGCACACGGCCGGCGCGGCCCGCGCCCTGGGCCTGGACGGCGTGATCGGCAACCTGGCGCCCGGCTGCGAAGCCGACTTCGTGGTGCTCAACCCCCAGGCCACGCCGCTGCTGGCGCGGCGCACGCGCGCCGCCCGGAGCCTGGACGAGCTGTTGTTCGCGCTCATCGTGCTGGGCGACGACCGGGTGGTGGAGCGCGCCGTGATTTCAGGCAAAATCCAGCATAAGCCAGCGCCTTGATTACCCTGGCAGCTATTATTTTCATAGTACCCCATGAGCATCAAAAGCGACCGCTGGATCCGCCGCATGGCCGAGCAGCACGGCATGATCGAACCCTTCGAGCCCGGGCAAATTCGCCAGGACGCGGCGGGCCAGAAGATCGTCAGTTACGGCACCAGCAGCTACGGCTACGACATCCGCTGCGCGCCGGAATTCAAGGTCTTCACCAACATCCACAGCACCGTGGTGGACCCGAAGAACTTCGACGAAAAGAGCTTCGTCGACATCAACGCCGACGTCTGCATCATCCCGCCCAACAGCTTTGCGCTGGCGCGCACGCTGGAGTACTTCCGCATCCCGCGCAACGTGCTCACCATCTGCCTGGGCAAAAGCACCTACGCGCGCTGCGGCATCATCGTCAACGTCACCCCCTTCGAGCCCGAGTGGGAAGGCTACGTGACGCTGGAGTTCTCCAACACCACCCCCTTGCCGGCCAAGATCTACGCGGGCGAAGGCTGCGCCCAGGTGCTGTTCTTCGAGAGCGACCCGGACGACGTGTGCGAGACCAGCTACAAGGACCGTGGCGGCAAGTACCAGGGGCAGGTGGGGGTGACGCTGCCCAAGACCTGAGTTCGGGCTGGCGATCATGGCTTGGTGGCCCGAGGCGGGCAGCGGGCCGACATTGAGCGCCGCCCACAAAAGCACATCGCCCACCGAGGGCGAACCGCGCGCCTGCCCGGGTCGGCCATCGCCCCGCGGGCCGGGCCCCGTCGCCAATCCAGACGCCTACGCCGCGACCCAGGCGCTCTAATCCGAGCCATGAACCCCAACGCCTGGAACCTCGCATGGGTCGGCGTGGTGCTGATCGCCGCCCTGGCGCAGACCGCCCGCAACGCCGCGCAGCGCTCGCTCACCGGCACGCTGGGCACCTGGTCGGCGACGCTGGTGCGCTTTCTGTACGGCCTGCCCTTCGCGGCGGCCTGTCTGGCCCTGCTCTACCTGCTGCCTGGCGCGCCCACCGAATGGCCTCGGTTGTCGGCCGCCTACCTGGGCTGGTTGGTGCTGGGCGCGGTCTCCCAGGTGGCCGCTACCGGTGCGCTGCTCAAGGCCATGCAGGCGCGCAACTTCGCCATCGCGGTCACGCTGTCCAAGACCGAGGTGCTGCAGATCGCCCTGTTTGGCGCCGTGGCGCTGGGCGAAGTGCCGACGCCGGCCATGATCGGTGCCATGGCGCTGGCCAGCCTGGGCGTGGCGCTGCTGGCCTGGCCCCGGCGCGGCGCGGCCGATGGCGCCGGGCTGGCCCGCTGGCTGTCGCCCTCGGCCGGCTGGGGCCTGGCCTGCGGCGCGGCTTTCGCGGTGGCCACGGTGGCCTACCGGGCGGCGGCGCTGGAGCTGGGTGCCAGCTCGGCCCTGCTGTCGGCGGCCTGGGGCGTGACCCTGGCCCAGGCGATGCAGACACTGGGCCTGGGCGGCTGGGTTGCCTGGCGCCAGCCGGGCGGTCTGGCGCCCGTGCTGCGCGCCTGGCGCGTGTCGCTGCTGGCCGGCGCCATGGGTGCGCTGGCCTCGCTGGCCTGGTTTGCCGCCTACGCCCTGCACACCGCCGCCGCCGTGCGCACGGTGGGCATGGTGGAGGTGCTGTTCAGCCTGATGGTGTCGCGCCGCCTGTTTCGCGAACACCTGAGCGGATTCGAGTGGGCAGGCTTGGCCCTGGTGCTGCTGGGCATCGCGTGGCTGCTGCTGCGCGCCTGAGCCGGCCTGCGTCCGCCGTGCCACGTCCGCGTGACACAGTCGACGTACTGCGTTTTCCTACACCGCGATTCGGCATGCACCGGTACCGGCGGGGCGGTGGCTGCGTAGCATCGAGCCATGTCTCCAACCGATTCCAACTCTCCCGCTCCGGTCACGCTCGGGCCTTGGTTCAGCCCGACCCGGCTGCTGGCCCTGTCCGGCTGGATCGTGGCCGTCGCCCTGCTCCTGGGCGGCATTGCCCACGTGGCGCAAAGTCAGGTGCAGCGCGGCCAGGACTTCCAGTACGCCAGCACCTCGCCCACGGCCACGACAGCCACCGCCCCCACCCCCCCTGACGGTGCACGTCTGGCCGCCGTGACGCCCGCGCCGCAAGACGGCGATCTGCGGGCGGTGCGCTACACGCGCTGAGCGCCCCCCACCAGGGCGTGTTCAGCGCGCACGCCGCCAGGCCAGCCGCGCCGCGGCCAGATCCCAGCCGGCCCAGCCGCAGCTCTTGAACAACACCGGCCCGCCATGTGCGCGGGCCGCTGGTTTGGGCGCCGTGACCACATCGGCCAGCGTGGGCAGCGCCGCCAGGTTCAGGCCGGCCTGCAGCAAATCACCGGCCTCGTGATCGGCATCGCGCGAATCCAGCACGATGCGGCCCTGGGCCGCGACATGGCGACACAGCTCCGGAGCCAACTCCACCATGCGGGGGGTAAACGCACCCACGGCGGCGATGAAGGCATCGGTGCGCGGCGTGGCGCGCAGCACGACGGCCTCCGCCGGAGTGCAGGTGGCGACCAGCGGACAGTCGGCCAAGGCCGCATCGGCGTCCGCGACGGCCTCGGCCCCCAGGCCCAGGGCACGCGCATGCGCCACCAGGGCCTCGGCGCTGGCGCGGCTGCGCGAGGCGATGCGAAAGTGGGTGACGCCCAGCACGGCGGCAAACACCTCCAGATGCGCGCGCCCCTGCACCCCGGCGCCGACGATCAGCATCGGGCCGGCCGGTTGGGGCGCCAGCCAGCGCGCCGCCAGCGCCGACACGGCGGCGGTGCGTCGACCGGTCACCGTCGGCCCATCCAGAATCAGCCGCCGTTCGCCGCTGGCCACGTCGAACACCACCACGTCGCCCTGGATGCTCGGCCGCGCCGTGCCGACGTTGCCGGGCGTGAAGGTGATCAGCTTGGTCATCGCCACGCGCGCGTCGCAGGCCGGCATGGCGAACAGGGAGGCGCCGCCGGCCATGGGCAAGACGATGCGCGGTGGGACGTTGACCGCGTCGTCCTGGAGCAGGGCTTCAAGTTCGTTGACGAGTTCGGGCCAGGAAAGGAGGCCGGCGGCCTGGGAAGGGGTGATCAAAGAGGACATCGTGAACTCCGTCGGCAAGGGCTGGTGCATGGACGCCCAAGCTTACCCAGCACCGCCGTGCTTGGCACTCAATGCACTGCCCCGGCCCCCACCCGCACGTCCTGTTTCACCTCCAGCGCCGTTTGGATGCCGACACGCATGCCCTCCACCATCTGCTCCAGCGGCAGGCTGGGCGCGCCCTGCTCGGGCAACAGGGGCACGTGGATGAAGCCGCCGCGGGTACGCGACAGCGCGCGCACGCTGGCCAGGCGGTGCATCAGGCCATAGAAAACGTGGTTGCAGACGAAGGTGCCGGCGGTCTGTGACACCTCGGCCGGGATACCGGCGGCCAGAATGGCCTGGCGCATGGCCTTGATCGGCAAGGTGCTGAAGT
>Ga0209572_1000893_pt1 | contig 30355 bp, 29 predicted proteins | sample EBPBio232012_DNA_FD_185867 | JGI IMG/M metagenome (GOLD analysis project Ga0209572, IMG submission 185867) | Wastewater treatment Type I Accumulibacter community from EBPR Bioreactor in Madison, WI, USA - Reactor 1_1/23/2012_ DNA (SPAdes)... | ecosystem: Engineered > Bioreactor > EBPR >...
CGACTTCAATTTTAAAATAATTGGTTTTATAACTCCTATTGGTGGATTACTATTAATAGTGTCTTGGGCTATCTTGATGATACATTTTTTAAAGAAAAAATCATAATTTTTTAATAAACTACAACGTTGTAATAATTAATTTTTACCTTTGCAGTCAATTTAATAATTGCAACACAATACAATTTTATGGAGAATACTGCCCAATCTACGAAATCGATTTCGTTAGAACAATATGGAATCAAAAATGTCCAAGAAATTATATACAATCCATCTTTTGAATTTTTATATAATGAAGAATTAAGTCCAAGTTTACAAGGTTATGAAAAAGGACAACTTACAGAACTTGGAGCTGTAAATGTAATGACTGGAGAATTCACAGGTCGTTCGCCTAAAGACAAATATATCGTTAAAGATGCCGTTACAGAAAACACTATTTGGTGGAATTCTGAAAAAGCAGTAAATGATAATAAACCAATTTCGCAAACTACTTGGAATGCTCTAAAAGAAACTACAGTAAATCAACTTTCAGGTAAAAGATTATTTGTTGTTGATGCTTTTTGTGGCGCTAACGAAAATACTCGTTTGAAAGTTCGTTTCATTATGGAAGTAGCATGGCAAGCACATTTTGTGAAAAACATGTTCATTCGTCCAACTGATGCAGAACTTGAAAATTTTGGTGAGCCTGATTTTATTGTAATGAATGGTTCAAAAACGAGTTTTAAAGATTACGCCGCTCACGGATTAAATTCTGAAGTATATGTAGCTTTTAATCTTACTGAGAAAATTCAATTAATTGGTGGAACTTGGTATGGTGGTGAGATGAAAAAAGGATTGTTCTCAATGATGAACTACTACTTACCATTGCAAGGAATTGCTTCTATGCATTGTTCAGCAAATAAAGGAAAAGATGGTGATGTAGCCGTTTTCTTCGGATTATCTGGAACAGGAAAAACAACTTTATCTACAGATCCAAAACGTGAATTAATAGGTGATGATGAGCATGGTTGGGATAACGATGGGGTTTTCAATTTTGAAGGTGGATGTTATGCTAAAACCATCGATTTAAGTGCAGAAAATGAGCCAGATATTTTTGGCGCCATCAAAAAAGATGCATTATTAGAAAACGTAACAGTTGATGCCAACGGTAAAATTGATTTTAAAGATGGTTCTGTAACACAAAACACACGTGTTTCTTATCCAATTAATCATATTCATAATATTGTAAAACCAGTTTCTAAAGCTGGTCATGCAACAAAAGTGATTTTCTTAACAGCAGATGCTTTTGGTGTTATGCCTCCGGTTTCTAAGTTAACTCCAGAGCAAACTAAATATTATTTCTTATCAGGTTTCACGGCTAAGTTAGCTGGAACTGAAAGAGGTGTTACACAACCTGAACCAACCTTCTCGGCTTGTTTCGGAAAAGCATTTTTATCATTGCATCCAACTAAATATGGTGAAGAATTAGTGAAAAAAATGGAGCAACACAATGCTACAGCTTATATGGTTAATACTGGTTGGAATGGAACAGGAAAACGCATTTCTATAAAAGATACTCGTGCAATTATTGACGCTATTCTTGATGGTTCGATTGAGAAAGCAGAAACTAAAGTAATTCCAACGTTCAATTTTGAGGTTCCAACTTCTTTACATGATGTTAATCCAGCCATTTTAGATCCAAGAGATACTTATGCAGATGTTTCTGAATGGGAAACTAAAGCAACGGATTTAGCAGGAAGATTCATTAAAAACTTCGTTCAATATACAGACAATGCTGAGGGACAGAATTTAGTAAATGCTGGACCACAATTATAAAATAACAAACAAACTATACCTAAACAAAGAAAAAGCCCAACATCACTGTTGGGCTTTTTTGATATCTATAAATAAAATTTTATTTTCCTTTGTTAGCTTCTGCAACATAGCGCTCAAGAGCCATTGTCATAGAAGGTGTTTCTGGAGTTGGAGCAAGAATATCAATTCTTAAACCATGCTCTAAAGCTTCTTTTTGAGTAGTGCTTCCAAAAACAGCTATTCTCGTGTCATTTTGTTTAAAATCTGGGAAGTTTTTAAATAATGATTTAATTCCAGTTGGACTGAAAAACGCCAAAACATCATAATAAACATCAGCTAAATCAGATAAATCACTCATTACCGTTTTATAAAAAACAGCTTGCGTCCAATTGATTTTTAGGTTGTTCAAAGTCACAGGCGCGTCAGCATTTAATTGATCTGAAGCAGGAAGTAAAAACTTTTCATCTTTATATTTTTTGAAAAGTGAACTCATGTCTGCAAAATCTTTTTGACCAACATAAATTTTACGTTTTCTATAAACAACATATTTCTGTAGATAAAAAGCAATAGCTTCTGATTGACAAAAATATCTTAAATCTTCTGGAACTTTATAACGCATTTCTTCAGCCACTCTAAAAAAGTGGTCTACTGCATTTCTACTTGTTAATATGATTGCAGTAAAATTGTTAAGGTCAATTTTTTGAGCTCTAACATCTTTTGCGCTTACGCCTTCTACGTGAATAAAAGAACGAAAATCTATCTTTACCTTATGCTTTTGTTGTAAATCAAAATAAGGCGAATTTTCTACTTTTGGCTCTGGTTGCGAAACCAAAATCGTTCTTACTTTCAAATTTGCCATGTTTAAACTCTAATTTTTTGTAATCAAATAAAATATGAAATAATATGGAGCTATTTCAAGTGCGCAAAGATACAAAATAAAATAAAACAACTTACCGAATACTAAATTTTGATAATTTTTCAAAGAAATAAGATAAGTCACTAAATTTATTATTAATAATATACTAATTACGGTAATAATTAAAGAATTCGTTGAATAATTACCATAAAACAGGATAATTGAAACTGGTAGCAGTAGTAATCCAATGTAGGTTCTGAAGGTAACTTTCTGTAAATTAAACTGCTCGATGATTTCTTCAATGCCAAATGTTGCGGCAATAATCTTCTCTACGAGAAATTTAGAAAGTATAAAAACGGTCAATAAGGTAAAAATTCTTGTAAAAAGAATCCAATCGGTTTTAATGCCATAATTGTAGTGCACTAAAACTAATTGAATAAAAAACGAAAGTGAAATTATATTTACTATAAACAGAATTACATTAAATCCGCTCATTAAATGACTACTTTCTCGATATATTTTTGTATATTTATCTGATACAATTAATCGAATATAATCGTTAAATCTCGTTTCAAAGACTGATTTTGCTAAAACAATAAGAAATAAGGAAAGCACAAAAATAATTGTTGCCCAATCTTTGTTTTCTATAATTCGTGGATGTAATTCTAATGCTATCATGAACCGCAAAATTACTAAATTTTATTTGTTGATTAGTATTATAATTTTATTAAGATTATGAAGTAATAAAATGAGTATTTTTGCACAAACTTTTATCGATAAACATGAATTGCGGCATTGTAATTATTCCAACTTATAACGAGATTGAAAATATTGAAAGTATAGTGAGAGCTGTGTTTTCTTTACACAAACCTTTTCATGTTCTTATTGTAGATGATAATTCGCCAGATAAAACAGCAGATAAAGTTAGAGAACTTCAAAAAGAATTTCCAAATCAACTTTTTCTTGAAGTTAGAACAAAAAAAGCCGGATTAGGAACTGCTTACGTTCATGGATTCAAATGGGCACTAGCTCATGATTATGAATTTATTTTTGAAATGGATGCCGATTTTTCACACAACCCTCATGATTTAGAACGATTGTATGATGCTTGTCATTTTGGTGGTGCCGATTTAGCTATTGGTTCAAGATATGTTACTGGAGTGAATGTTGTAAACTGGCCTTTAAGTAGAGTTTTGCTATCTTATTTTGCTTCAGTTTATGTGAGAATGATTACCGGAATGAAAATTATGGATGCTACTGCAGGATTCATTTGCTATAGCAGAGAAGTTTTAGAAGCAATTAATCTTGATAAAATTAAATTCATTGGATATGCTTTTCAAATTGAAATGAAATACAGAGCATTTTCTAAAAATTTCAACATTCAAGAAGTGCCAGTAATTTTTACCGATAGAACCAAAGGACAATCTAAAATGAGTGGTTCTATTATTAAAGAAGCCATCTTTGGTGTTTTATCACTTAGAATAAAAAAATTATTTAATAGATTATAGAAAATATATGAATACCGTTTTAATTAAAAATGCAAGGATTGTAAATGAGGGCAAAATTTTTGAAGGCGATGTTCTTATTGAAGGCGAGTTTATAAAAGAAATTGCCGAAAGCATTAGCCACAAAAGTTCCAATTGTAAAGTTATTGATGCCGAAGGAAATTATTTAATTCCAGGAGCAATCGATGATCAAGTGCATTTTCGTGAACCAGGCTTAACTCATAAAGGCACTATTGAATCAGAGAGCCGTGCTGCTGTTGCTGGTGGAATTACTTCTTTTATTGAGCAACCCAACACAGTTCCAAATGCTGTTACACAAGAATTATTAGAAGATAAATATCAAATTGCTGCTCAAACTTCGTATGCCAATTATTCTTTTATGATGGGCGGAACCAATAATAATTTAGAAGAAATTCTTAAGACAAATCCCAAAAATGTTGCTGGTTTAAAATTATTTCTTGGTTCTTCAACTGGTGATATGTTGGTTGATAGTACTGCCGCTTTAGAAAGTATATTTTCAAGCACAAAATTATTAATTGCTGTTCATAGCGAGGATGAAAATACTGTAAAAAGTAATTTAGAACATTATAAAGCTATATATGGAGACGATATTCCTGTAGCACTACATCCTGAAATTAGAAGTGTTGAAGCTTGCTATAAATCTACTGAAAAGATAATTAAGTTAGCTAAAGAAACTGGTGCACGTTTACATGTATTTCATATTTCAACGGCAAAAGAGTTGGATCTGTTTACCAACAAAATTCCGTTAGAAGAAAAACAAATTACAGCTGAAGTTTGTATCCATCATTTATGGTTTTCAGAGGAAGATTATGCAACTAAAGGAAATTTTATCAAATGGAATCCAGCTGTAAAAACTGCAACAGATAGAGAGGCACTTTGGAAAGCATTATTAGACGATAGAATTGATGTTATAGCTACAGATCATGCACCTCATACATTGGAAGAAAAATCTCAAAAATATTCTAATGCTCCATCTGGTGGACCATTAGTTCAACATGCTGTTGTTGCACTATTTGAAGCGCATCACCAAGGTAAAATTTCAGTGGAGAAAATAGTTGAGAAGATGGCTCACAATCCGGCTAAGATTTTCAAAATAGAAAATAGAGGTTTTATAAAAGAAGGTTTTTATGCCGATTTGGCTATTGTTAATCCAGCGATGCCTTGGAGTGTGAGCAAAGATAATATTTTATACAAATGCGGTTGGTCGCCATTTGAAGGAACTAATTTTAAATCAAGAATTACACATACTTTTGTGAATGGGCAATTGGTTTATGAAAATTCTAAAGTCAAAGAAATTAGAGCAGGAAAACGTTTACTTTTTGATAGATAAGAAATGAAAAAAATAGTATTTATTTTATTTATAATTTCATTTGTAATGCTAAGCTGCAAAAATGAAATTATTGAAAAGCCTGATAATCTTATCGAAAAGGATAAGATGAAAGAGATTATTTATGATTTAGCAATTCTAGAAGCGGCTAGAAATCAAGGTTCGGCTACTCAAAATTATCCTAAGGCAAGTGTCTTTCTAAAAGAAAAATATAAAGTAGATAGTTTAACTTTCGCAAAAAGTACTCAATATTATGCTTCAGATATTAAAGAGTATAAAAAAATGTACGAAGAGGTCAAAAATCGCTTAGATAAAGAAAATAAGAAGTTAAGTGGTGCTCCAATTCCAGTTCAAAATCTTGAAGAAGGAATTGTAAAGTAATTATTTTTTATAATGAACTACAATTTTATCTAAGTAACTGTCAATAGCCTCAAAATTATAATTCAAATAGTTTTTTATTTTTTCATTTGAAATTGGATCACTATTTAGAATTGATTGCGCAGCGTGTTTGGATATTTTTCTTTTGGTTCTAAAAATAGAAGAGAACACCCAATCCAATCGCCATCCGATATTAAGCATCCAGGGTTTTGCCTCTATTTTTGGTTTTTTAGCCTTTATTTTTTCAGCGATAGAATAGATAATATTTTTATAAGTAATGTTCTCAGACAGCAATGCAAATCGTTCTCCATTACACTCAGAATGCATTAATTGATGCATTATTTCCACAACATCTGTAACAGCAACATAACCAGACGAACCATAAGTGTAAAATGGAATTCCTTTTTCAATAGAGGTAAAAAAAGCACCACTACCTTGTTGCCAAAAGCCTGGTCCAAAAATAACGCCAGGATTTACAATTACCACTTTCAATCCTTCTTGCTGACCACGCCATACTTCCATTTCGGCGCCATATTTTGAAATAGCATAATCGCTATGTAAAACTTCTGGATTCCATTCTGTTTCTTCAGTAATGATGGTTTCGTGCTGTGCTAAATCTCCAAGAGCAGCAATTGAACTAACGTGACATAGTTTTTTAACGTTTTTGTCAATACAAAAATTCACAATATTGGCGGTTCCTTCAATATTTACCTTTCGAAGTTGGTCTTCGTCATTTGGGTTGAAAGAAATACATGCCGCACAATGATAAACGTAATCAATATTTTCAAAAGCAATTTCTAATGAAGGAGCATCCAGAATATCACCTTGTGTCCAGTTTATTTTAGAGAATAGTTCACTTTTTTTATACAAATCAAAAAGAGATTTTGTTTTCTCTATATTTTTTTGATTTCGATAAAGAGCACGAATATTTTCTTCACCATTTTCTAACAAATGAAGTACTAAATGAGCTCCGACTAATCCTGTTGTACCAGTAACTAATATCATTTTGTAAAGATATGGTTTTGCCACGAAGACACAAAGTCACAAAGTTTTTTAAATCAAATTATGAAAATCTGAAATCTGAAATCTGAAATCTGAAATCTTAGAACTATATTTGCGCAAATTATCGAATAAAATGAGGAATTTAGTAGAAGAATTACAATGGCGCGGATTGGTGCACGATATTATGCCAGGCACAGAAGAACAACTTTTAAAAGAAATGACAACGACCTATATTGGATTTGATCCAACAAGTGATTCATTGCATATTGGAAGTTTGGTGCCTATTATTTTATTGGTTCATTTAGAAAAATTTGGACATAAACCTATTGCCTTAGTTGGCGGTGCTACTGGAATGATTGGTGATCCTTCAGGAAAATCTGATGAGAGAAATTTACTTGATGAAGCTACTTTAGAAAAAAATGTTGCCGGAATAAAAGGTGTTTTATCTCGTTTTTTAGATTTTAATTCAACTGCTGCTAATGCTCCAATTTTAGTAAACAACTACGATTGGATGAAAGACTTCTCGTTTATCAATTTTGCTCGTGATGTTGGAAAACGAATCACTGTTAATTATATGATGGCAAAAGATTCTGTAAAGAAACGTTTGAGTGGAGAAACTGGTGAAGGAATGAGTTTTACAGAGTTCACTTACCAATTAATTCAAGGTTACGATTTTCATCATTTGTACAAATCACATAATTGTTTGTTACAAATGGGTGGTTCTGACCAATGGGGTAATATTACAACAGGAACAGAATTAGTGAGAAGAATGAATGGAGAAGGTGCCAAAGCTTATGCTATGACTTGTCCATTAATTACTAAAGCTGATGGTTCTAAATTTGGAAAATCAGAAGGTGGAAATGTTTGGTTGACTGCCGATAAAACATCGGTTTATAAGTTTTACCAATTTTGGTTGAATACAACCGACGTTGATGCTGAAAAATATATTAAGATTTTCACATTTTTAGATAAAAACACAGTAGATGCTTTAATCGCAGAACATCATGAAGCACCACATTTACGTGTTTTACAAAAACGTTTAGCAGAAGAAGTAACCACTTTTGTTCACGGTTTTCCCGAATTAGAGAAAGCTATTCAAGCTTCCAATATTTTGTTCGGAAATGCTACTGCTGATGATTTAAAAAAATTAGATGAAGTTACTTTTTTAGAAGTTTTTGATGGTGTACCACAAGCTGAAATTTCAAGAGTAGATATTGAAAATGGGATTGATATTGTAACTGTTTTGAATGAAAAAACAGGTTTTATGAAGTCAAATGGTGAAGCGAGGCGTGCTTTGATTGCTAATTCGATTTCGGTAAATAAAACTAAAGTTACTGAGGAGTTTAAATTAACATCGAATGACTTAATCAATAACCAGTTTGTTTTGTTGCAAAGTGGTAAGAAAAATTATTTTGTTATTAGCTTAAAGAAGGAAGTTTTTATTCCAATTATCGGTAAAAAGTTGATTTCAGGTAAAAGAGGAAGCAAAGTGGGATTCAGGAATAGTGGTGGAAGAGCAAAAAAAGATATTAAAATGTATAGAAATTCAGCAATTGTAAATGTTTTTACTACAGATGCTGAAAGAAATTATTGCAAAACATATGGTACTAATGATTTAGTTTCTATTCCGTTACCTGCTGGAGTTAATATGCACATTGATAGATCGTTTGTTTTAGAATCAAAGATTGATGGTGTGATATATGGAGATGTACCATGTACGGTAATTTTTTCAAGAAAGAAGAATATTTCATTATCAAAATCGGCTAGGTTTAAATCTGGTTTAAGGAAAAATGATAATGTCAATTACAAAATTGATGATAAAAATAAAAAAATTGTAATTGAGGTTAAAAAATCTAAATAACCATTAAATTACAACCTCGAATATCTGAATTATCAAAACGTCCCAATACTTCAAACGAATTGTTGGGATATTTTTTTCCTAAATCTTGTGTTGCTATAAAAGAACACGAATTGATGTTGGCTAAATCAATAACGTTTATACCTCCTGTTTTACCGCTTTCTACATAAGACAATGCATCTTCTGTATCACGAATCAAAACAGTCATCCAGTTTGGACATTCAAAAACTCCATTGCCTAAAGAATAGGCTTGCGATAACAATTCGGTCATGCCATATTCTGAATGAATGCTAGAAACTCCAAAGCCATTACAAAGAATTTCATGTAATTCTTCGCGGATGATTTCCTTGCGTTTGCCTTTCATTCCGCCAGTTTCTATGATGATGGTGTTTTTTAATTGAAACTTTCGTTGCTCTATTAAATCCAATAAAGCATAAGTTACACCAATCAAAAGTACGTTTTGTCCGGATTCATCAAGTTCGATTAATTTTGAAATTAGCTCGTCGTAATTGTGTAGATAAAAACCGCTATTTTCATTATTTGAAAGCGCTATCAAGTCTTTTACCATATAGATTAAAGAAGAGCCAGAACGCTCAAGATAGGATGGAAGCAAAGCTAAAACAGCATAATCTTCTATATTTCCATAAAATTCTGAAAAAGCATTGCGATAACTTTCTTCATATAAAGTTACATCGGTTATAAGATGTTTACTTGTAATCATTCCGGTGGTTCCACTACTTGTGAAAGTCTCTTGAATGGCATCATTTGAAGATAAAACATCATGACTTTTAAAAAACTGTATGGGTAAAAAAGGAATTTGTTGCAATGATTTTACGCTTCCTTTTTCAACTTTTAATAACTCACAGAATTCGCGATACACTTGGTTATTGTCGTATTGAAAACGAAAAACCTTTAAAGCTATTTTTTCAAACTGCTTTTGGTTTTGAATGGTGAATATATCGTGAGATGAAATCAAAGTTAAGATGCTTTTTGTTTAATTCTGAAACATCCCGAAGTTTCGGGACAGTAGCACTGCAAAAGTAATGAAAATAAAAAAGCTCCAACATTAATTGGAGCTTTCTAATATAATTTTAAAACTAATTATTCAATAACTAATTTTTTAGTAGCTGTATTTCCTTCTTCAGAAATTTGAACCATGTATACACCAGCAGTAAGGTTGCTTACATTGATTGCAGATTCAGAAGTTGTAGTGTTTAAAACTTGTTTTCCTAATACATCAAAAACAGTAACTGTTCTTTCAGCATTTGCATCAGTGTTGATGTAGAAAACACCATTTTTCACTGGATTTGGGAAAATATTAATATCAAATTTTGGATTTGAAAGTATTTTACTTTCGATGTTAAATGGTTTTTTATTGTAATTATCACTGATAGCAGATTCATTAAGTTTATTTAAATTATTGCAAGGTGAAATTCTACATAAGAAATTTGAATTATTATTTATGTGTGTATTAGGTCTTAATGTTAAAGAATTGCCAGCATATAAATTTACAGATTCAGTTGTGTCAACTATGTAATTGTTTTCGGTTATAATATTTAATGAAGCATAATATTCATTTGCATTATTTTCTGTAAAATTACTTAACACTCTATTTTCAACACAACTGCCAGAACTAATTATGTGATTAAATTGTGGTAAGCCATAGCCTGAAAAACCATTTGCTCCGAGAAAAACTCCATTTGAAGTCACAAAATTTGACAATAAATATGAGTCACTATTGCTTATCATGTATAGGAAATGATTAGTGAATTGTTGTGGTGCTAGATATTCTGTTTCGGTTATATTTTTCGATTCTCCCAATAAACCAGGTGAGTATTTGGAAATATATATTTCATTATTTTTAGCAATTTGCAAACCTGCTTCAAAATTAGTCGCTATAATTTGTCTTAAATTACCTGTTTCTAAATCTATAACATTTAGACCACCAGTTGTATTTGATGAATAAAACAATAAATTGTCTAAGTTAAATTCTGTTGAATACGCGTTACAATTACTACAACTTCCAATTAGTCCATTGATTGTTCCTGTTTGATTGTTGAAAGAATAAATAAAAAGCTGAGTGTTATTGAAGTGTTTAGATATTGCAATTCTATTTCTTCGTTTATTTATTTTAATACTAGTAAAATTTGCGATAAGACCTACTTGATTAAATGTGTTTGGATTAAAATTAATATTACTTAAAACAGGATTATTTATTATTCCATTTGATGTAATTCTATATGCATATAATGAGTTAATAGGTGCAGTTACAGGTATTAACAACCAGTAACCATTAGCGTCACCATTAAGAGTATATGTCATTGCTTCCTCCGAAACATTATTAGCTAACAATGGCTGTCCTAATTGATTTAAAATTGGTATATTTTTCTCATTTGCAATAATGTCTCCAAATCCATTGTTTAAATTCATGTCTATGATTGAATAGTTATAAGGATTGTGTGTTGGATTAGGTGTTGTAAGAGTAGTTGCATAGGATGTAAATAAAAAGTACAGATTTGTGTGGCCAGGAAAAGGAATAATTACAACACTTTGAGTCGATGACCAATGACCAAGTAAGTCGCCACCATTTGGCATTATATTGTGGTTTCTATCCCATACATTAACACCATTTGAATAAAATAGTAAGTCGCCATTTGAGTTGCTAATTGATGCTACACCTTCCAATTGTACCATATTACTGTTGAATAATGCACTTGGTGTGGTATTACTAAAATTTACCGCCGCATTATCACCAAAGTACCAGTTGTTATTTTCTCCTTGACAATATGATTGATAGCTAAAGAGAATATAGAATATGATTAATATATTTTTCATAAGATTTAATTTACTTTTCTATTCATATTCTATTTTTTATTTAACAATAATTGAATTTGAGCTTTCATTTCTTCAATTTCTTTAGATTGAGATTGATTAATTTTATTTTGCTCAATAACATAAAGTGTCAACTCTTCAATTTTCTCTTGCTGAATTTTTGCCATTTCACCCAATTCAATGCCGTTTTCTTTAACTTCTTTAGCTGAAGGAACATTAGGTAAATGTCCTTTATTGCTAATAAAGTCTTCAACATCTGTTAAGTTCATTAATTTATAATTTTTATCAAATACATAATCAGCCCATTGAGTTGCTAAAGTTACACGTACTTCTTCTGTAAGTATTCCACCCTTAACAAATAAATTATAGTTTGAAACATTTACACCTGCTGCGGTTGTTGGAAAATTTCCAAAGGTATCATTACCGAGACCACTATTGCTAATTCCTACTTTTGCATGAAATTTTAATTGGTCGTTTGCCATATCTCCCCAAATAAAAGCATTATATGTTTCTCCTACATTGTCTATTATTAATTTGTTACCACCATATTCCGTGAATCCTGCACCGTGACCTATATATATATTATTGTTGCCATGATCTCCATCTTCATATCCTGTGTCGTTTCCAATGAAAATATTATTATTTCCATAGCCACCTGAACCTTTACCGGCAAATTTACCAATCAGAATAGATCCATTTCCATTTATGCCTGCATAGCTTCCGATTAATGTGTTATCACTACTATTGCCATAGGTACTCGTTTGACTACCCAATATCGTATTTCCGTTTCCTAAAGTATTTGAGCCTCCAGCAAAAGCACCTACAAAAGTATTATTGTTTCCAGAGTTTAAAATAGTTGTGCTAAATCCTCTACCAGCACTTTGTCCTATATAAGTATTGAAGCCTGTGCCTGATGAAAATTGGCCTGCACTTACTCCGATTGATACACTACTTGGCGTTGCAAAAGAATTTACACCAAAACTTGTTGTTGTACTTTGTAATTTTCCAGAAATAATACCTGCTCTTCTGAATGTTAGGTCTTGTCCAGCTGCTGGGTTGGCGGCTGTTGTTCCTATAAAACTTGTTGATGTTGAGTTGGCATTTCCAGCAAGTTGCCATTGTGCATTTGAAGTAAATGTAACACTTAAAAAAAATAAACTTAAAAGAATTAATTGTGTTGTTTTCATAATTATTTGTTTTTGAATTAGTTCTAAATTTAATAAAAAAATGGATACGTCAAATTTTTTTAAACAAAAAAAGCCCTAACTTTCGTTAGAGCTTTCTAAATATAATTTTAAAACTAATTATTCGATGACTAATTTTTTAGTAACTGTATTTCCTTCTTCAGAAATTTGAACCATGTACACACCAGAAGTAAGGTTGCTTACATTGATTGCAGATTCAGAAGTTGTAGTGTTTAAAACTTGTTTTCCTAATACGTCAAAAACAGTAACTGTTCTTTCGGCATTTGCATCAGTGTTGATGAAGAAAACACCATTTTTCACTGGATTAGGAAAAACTGATAAACCAGCGATAGCATTTTGGTTATTTCTTAAATTTGAAGGAGTTACATCAGCAAATGTAGTGTTAACTCTTATTTCATCAACTTCAATATTTCCAGAACTTACACCAGATGCGATAGTTCCTACTTGTCTTATAACAAATCCATTAATTGCAGTTGGAGCAGCAGACGTACCAGTTGCATTTGTTGCGCTAGCTGTAGGTTCTGCTGAGCCAGGAATTGGATTAACAAATAAACTTGCTGTATTAGTTGCTATATCATACTTTACTACAATTAAATGAGTAGTATTAATAGCTAAATCAGTTGAAATAAATGTTGGAGTTGCGGTACCGCCACTATTATTTAAAACACCTAAAACAAAAGTATTTGGCGCTACACCTTGCTTTGTGTAAAGTCTGCCTTGAAAAAGATTTGAACCTGTACCTGCATTTGAAGTCAAACATAATCCATAACTTCCAGAAGTTGATGTGTTTAAATCTAACTGAGCTGCATCTAAAACTTTAATTAATGCTGAATAGTAAACAGTTCCTGACAAAGGCGCTGATAGTGGAAAATTAGCATCCTCAGAATTAAAGGCAACTAATGAAGTTCTATTTCCAGAAGATGTAGCTAATCCAGGATAAGATAAACTATTTCCGTTGTCACTTGCAGTTGTGATAATTGTTAACTGACCAGCAGTACCACTATGTGTAGTCCAACCATTTGCGTTTAAAGCACCAGTTCCTGTAAATGGAATATGAAGCTGAGCAAAAGCTAATGTTGTTAATAATCCAAAAGATAAAATGTAAAGTTTTTTCATAATTTTAAATATAATTTTAGGATACAAAGATAAAGACTATTTTTTTAAATAAAAATAATCAAAGTAAAAAAATAGTTAACAATATAGATATTTAACTATCTGACAATTAATTTTCTAGTAGCGCTTGCGTCACCTTCTTCTATCTTAATAAGATAAATTCCTGGTGAAAGCGAAGAAATGTTAAGTTCTCTAGAAGATAGAGTAGTTTGAAGTACTTTTTTTCCAAGAACATCAAAGATGGTGATTTGCTTATCTTCATTAGATTTTGTAGATATGTAAATCTTTCCGCCAGTTGCAGGATTTGGGTAAAAACTCAGACCTTCAATAGTGTTCTCTTGTACTTTTGATGCTGGTTTCCCATCTTGTGCCATCACACTTGTAGTGCTTAGCATTAGGAAAAAAAGAATAATATAAAAGTAGTTTTTTGTCATGAGTTAAACTTGGTTAAAGCAAATATATAAATAAGTTTTCAAATACAATGCCAAAAACCACAATTTTAACAAATTTTATATTGATTGTTTAATGCTTAGGTAAATAGATATAGTAAAAAAATTTCAAAAGTTTCCACTTTAAATTTTCAATGTTACCAAATTGTTAAGAAAAAGTTTGGTTATTGTAAAAATAGTTATATATTTGTTATCTAATTATTAATTCAAAAAACCCAAATATCATGAAAAACCTTCTTTTAACACTTGTAATTTTGATTTCTGGTTTATCATTTAGTCAAGCAATTGAGCCAGTTTAGAAGCAGAAAATGGATTGGTTAAAGCTACTTACCACTATGAAAATGGCGCTGTACAACAAGTAGGATATTTTAAAGACGGAAAGCTAGATGGAAAATGGACTTCATATGATGAAAATGGAAATCTAAAAGCTACTGCTGAATATACAAATGGAGTAAAAACAGGGAAATGGATGTATTATTCAAATAGTGTTTGCGTAAGCGAAGTAAGTTTTGTTGACAATCGTATTGTTGATGTAAAAAAATTCAATCACAACGCAATTGCTGATAAAGATTAATTTTAGTTCAAGACTTAAATAAAAAAAGCTCATCGAAACCGATGAGCTTTTTTTATATGTTTAGTTTTTTATTATTGAATCAAGTTCACACCATCAACAATTGACCAAGCTCCACTAGTTAAAGTTGCTCCAGTAGCTGTTGTGCTAGTTGTAAAGTTTGCAGCATCAAATGAAACTGTAAAACCTGTTCCAACTCCTGCATAATTTGAAGTTCCATCATTAATTTTTACATTTAAAATTTTGATTTTTCCTCCAACAACTTGATTTGTATTAGTACCAGCGTCTTGAATTCTCACTGCTGTAGCACTTGCATTTGTATATCCAGAAATTACAATATTGCTATATTCACCATTTCCTTCTTTTTTGAATTGAATTGCGTCATATTCAGCAGCAGAAGTACCACCTTCAGTAACAGTTCCAGCAGCTCTTTTCAATGTAATATTAGATACTTTTGGGAAGAAAGAATTGTTTACTGTTTTAGCTTCAATTTCCATTCCGAAGTTTCCTGTGTTTACTTGGTAAGCATACCAATTTGTATTGTCTTGCCCTCTCCAACCATCTTGCCAGTCAAAAGAGTCATCAAAATTTCCGTAAGAAATAAGATTTTTTGCACTTACAGTTCCACCATAAAATTCAAATCCATCATCTGCGCCTTTGTAAGCAACTAAGTTTTCTAATGTTGTACCTGTTCCAACAGAGTAAAAAGAAAAACCATTCATTTCACTTGTGTTGTCAGTTAATTTTTTCCCAGCATATTCTACTCTTACATATTTAAGGATTCCTCCATTGTGAGCAGCATTAGTTCCACCATAAGTTAACTGATTTCCATCTTCAGAAGTTGCACTTGTTACACTATTAGCACCAACAATAGGAGCATCACCATACATGATTATTCCACCCCATGAACCTGGTAATTTAGAAACTTCTGTAAAAACAATAGGTAATGCAGCTGTTCCCTCTAAAAATAATTTTCCTCCATTTTCTACTAATAGGGCGTCAGCTCCATTTGTAACATCAGCAGTAATTGTTGATCCTGCAGCAATTGTTAAAGAAGCACCGCTTTTAATTTTTACAGTACCTTTTATGGTGTAGTTACCTAAAGGATATGTTTTAACTGTTGTAATATCACCTGTAATTTCTCCTGTTGCAGGTCCTTGAGTATTATTGTTTTCATCGTCATCTGATGAACAACTTCCTAAAAATAATGCTACTGCAAGAGCACTAAAAATTAATTTTTTCATTGTGTTTTTTGGTTTATTATTATTTGATACAAATCTACTTTAGACAATTCAAAAAGTGTTTAACCTAAGATTATTAAAATATTATTAGTAAGTCAATTAGGTGTAAATTTTAAGTTAAGTAAAATCATAAAATTAAAATAGACGCCGTGAAGCGCCTATTTACGTATTAATTTAAAAACAATATTAGAAAGTATAAGAAAGGTTAAGTGAAATACCTGTTCCTCTTTTGAAACTTTCCATAACTTTTGAAGCTTCGATAACTGGTATTGAAGAATTGTTACCTAGTTCTAATTTATATTCTGGATTTAGAATGTTGTCAAAAGCAAGTTTTGCATCTATTTTTTTCGATAATTTACTACTCCAAACTAAATCTAATTTGTGAAATGATTTTTCATAAATATGATCAACACCAGAACCACCAACTGCAAATATTCTATCACCATAAACTCCGTATACAAGTGAAATAGAGTTTTTCATAACCTCATTAAACTTAAATTCATATTTTAAGTCAGAGTTTACAATCCAATTAGATGCTCCTTGTAAATCTCTACTTGGACTATTTTCTAAAGAGTTGCTTCCAAATTCAACATCAACATTAGTTGTCATTATCGATGTATTGAAACCAAAAGAGAAATTTGATAATGATTTTGAAACCCTACTTAATTGAAATAATAATTCAATTTCTGCACCAAATAAAGTTGCTTGTTTAGAGTTTCTATAAGTAGTTAATTGACCACTACCTCCAGCACCAGCAATGAAAACACGCTCAATTGGGTCGTTAATTTGTTTTCCGAAAACACCTACAGCAAAAAGCTCTTTGTTGCTTGGAAAAAGTTCATATTTAAAATCTATATTTAAGTTCTCACTGTCTTTCAAATCTTTATTTCCTAATTCTGATTTTCCGTCTGCACTAATGTATGAAACAGGAAGTAACTCCATTGTTACTGGTCTTGTTATTGTTTTTGAAGTGCTAAAACGTAGATTATTTTTATCGTTCAAAGCATATTTTGCGTTTACAGATGGTAAAACGTAAAGTTTATCTTTACTGATTTTAGAGTAAGGATTAGTAATTACATCAGAAAAGTTACGGTATTTTAAAACTAAGTTTGAGTTTTCAACTCTTACACCACCATTTACTTCTAACTTATCACTGAAATTCCAAAATAAGTTAGCGTAACCAGCATTAACTAATTGATTAAACTTAACTTTATAATCTGCGTTTGACTCTTCTCTAAAAGCCAAGATACCATTGTTAATATCATCAACAATAAAAGAGTTTATAGAGTTAATTGTTGACGTGTAATTTTTGTTAGTTGCTCTTTGACCAGCAAGAATTCTGTAAGTAGATTTTAAATCATTTTCAAAAATGTTATATCCGATAGACAATCTATTGCTTTTATTACTCTCTTTTTCATTGAATTTGAAATTATATTCTAACATTCCAGAATAGTAATAATTTCCTTTTACATCAAGATATTGACGGTTTAAGTGATTACCACCATAAGATGTATTGATTTCTGTTGGAGAGACTCTTTCACCTACAATAAATTTTCTATCTGGTTGTTGAAAAGCTGTTTTTACAAAACTGTATCCACCTTTTAAAGCGTGTTTACCATCAGAAGTTAATTTAAGATTTCCTAATAATTGTGTGTTGAAATAATCAGATTGTTCAAATTGATTCAAACGAATTAAGATATTTGGATTGGTAGATAAGTTATTTGTATAACCAAGTTGGTCTTGAATCTTACTTTCTGTAGATCTTAAATAGAATGAAGTAAGTCCTAAATCAAATCTTTTTGCTTTAAATTTCACGCCCAAAAGTGAAGAAACTTGTGTTTGGTATTTATAATCTTCTTTGTAAAAGTTATTGTCATAATTTCCAGAACCTTGAAGGAATGTTCTGTCTACACCTTTTCTAATAATGTATTTGTTATCTCCGTTTAATGATAAAATATAACTAATAGAATTGTCGTTTTTCAAATTGAATTTTTCAGAATGAAGAATTCCAATACTTGTATTAATTGGACTTGAACTTTCATCAACATTCCAAGTGTTATTTTTGAAGCCATCTCTATATTGATCTGGAGTTGGTTTTACGGCAGCAGGAATAGTACCATAAAAACTTGGTAATTTTCTATCTTTTGCAACCAATCCAAGAAAACCTTGAGTAGAATTGGCATCACTTGAAATTAGAAAATCTTCGCCATTATTATTTGTTGTATAACCTACGCCAACGCTCAATTTAGTAATGCTTTTAGCTTGTGTAGTTTCAATATTTACAGTTGCTCCAGCAAAATCTCCTGAAATATTTGTGTTAAAAGTTTTGTAGATGTTTAGAACACCAACAATATCCGTTGGGAATAAATCTAAAGGAATGATTTTTTTAAATGGAGTATTTGAAGGAGTTTGTAAATCATTTACCAATAAATAATTGTATCTGTCTTCTAATCCTCTTACAAAAAGACCGCGAGATTCTACTTTAGAAATACCAGTAATTTTAGTCAAACCTTCTTCAACATCACTAATACCTTTTCTTGACATTTCTTGTGCACCAATACTTTGTTTAATTTCAACAGCTTTTTTCTGTTCTTGTAATAATGCAGTTTCTTTTTCTCTATTAGTTACTTTTTGAATAACGACATCATCTAACTTGTATCCACCTGCACCAAGAGCTTTATCGATTATTATTGTTTCACCATCTTTTACAGTTACTGGAACTTCAATTGTTTCGTATCCAATAAAACTGAATATTAAAGTATAATTTCCTGGCTCAACTTTTAAAGAATATCTACCTTTATCGTCAGTAGTAGCTCCTATACTAGTACCTTTAATTACTGCATTTGCAAAAGCTAAAGGTGCATTGTTCATGTCTTTATCTGTAAGAACACCTGTAATAATTCCTTTGTTTTGAGCTAATGCTGTGATACTAAAAAGAATAGTTAAAATAAGTAACTTGAATTTCATTATTTCCTAATTGTTAAATTTTGATGCAAAGAACGACACGCATTGTAAAGTTGAAGTTACTTGCAATTTATCTTTAGGTTTTGTAATTATTACCATAATGTTAACAGATTAAATTACCGTTAACTCATTTTTAATAAGAATTAATTACTGATAAAATAGTATATTTACATCGCAAAACAGCATAATCTTTTGCATTATGAAGAAAAAAGACATTAAGATTTTATTAGTTGATGACGAACAAGACATCCTAGAAATTGTAGGTTATAACTTGACTCAAGAAGGTTATAAAATTGTAACAGCTTCAAATGGTAAAGAAGCAATTGCAGTTGCAAAAAAGGAACGTCCGCAACTTATCATTATGGATGTAATGATGCCAGAAATGGACGGAATGGAAGCTTGTGAAAACATTAGAAAAATTCCTGAATTGAGTAATATCATCATAACATTTTTAACGGCAAGAAGCGAAGACTACTCTCAGGTAGCAGGTTTTGATGCTGGTGCTGATGATTATATAGCTAAACCAATAAAACCAAAATTGTTGGTAAGTAAAGTAAAAGCTTTATTAAGAAGACTAAAAGACGAAACAACTTCAAGTGAAAACCTAAATGTTGGTGGCATTGAAATTAATCGTGAAGAATATAAAATTGTTATGGATGGAAGAGAAATTGTTCTTCCTAGAAAAGAATTTGAATTGTTCTATCTTTTAGCATCTAAACCCGGAAAAGTATTTAAAAGAGAAGAAATTTTAGATAAAGTTTGGGGTAACGAAGTAATTGTTGGCGGAAGAACTATTGATGTTCATATTAGAAAACTCCGTGAAAAAATTGGAGAAGATTTATTCAAAACCATTAAAGGTGTCGGATACAAATTTGAAGCTTAATTAATATCTTTGTAAGGGCATAGTAACAAATGTATTGTACTATATCTTGAGGAGCAGATACAAAATATGGGATTAAACTTCAAAAAGACATACCGATTCGCCGTAATATCAACTTTATATATTACTCTTTTTTCAACTAGTTTAGTTGGAGGATTGTTGTTTTTGTTTGCTACTTTTTCTTGGCAAATTTGTTTTGCATTTGCTGTTGGTATAGCTATTTTTTCCTTTTTTGTATTACAATATCGTGTAGAACATTTTATCTATCGTCGTGTAAAGAAAATTTATGATGATGTTTCCTTATTAGACTCTACAACTCTTAGAAGCCAATCTATTACTACAGATATGGCGACTCTAACAAAAGAAGTAAAGAAATTTGCTACAGACAAAAAAATCGAAATTGAAAATCTAAAAGTTCGTGAAGAATACCGACGCGAATTTATGGGTAATGTGTCTCATGAATTAAAAACGCCTTTATTTACAGTTCAAGGATATCTTTCTACTTTGCTTGATGGCGCTATGAAAGATAAAGATTTAAGAAAAAAGTATCTTGAAAGAGCAGAAAAAGGTGTAGAGCGATTGATTTATATCGTGGAAGATTTAGATATGATTTCAAAGCTTGAAATGGGTGATTTAAATTTAGAATTTTCTGAATTCAATATCATTGAGTTGATTCAAAATGTATTTGATTTGCTTGAAATGCAGGCTGATAAAAAGAACATTATTCTAATGTTTGATAGAAAATATAATAAACCAATAAACGTTTTTGCGGATCAAGAAAAAATCCAACAAGTTCTTACAAATCTAATAATGAATTCCATAAAATATGGAAAAGAAAATGGTACAACCGAAATTACCATTGAAGATTTGGTTAAAAATAAAATCATTGTTCGTATAAGGGACAACGGAGAAGGAATTGAACAACAACATATTCCAAGACTTTTTGAACGCTTTTTTAGAGTAGATAAAAGCGGCGCAAGAAGTGAGGGTGGCTCAGGTCTCGGACTTTCAATTGTGAAACACATTATTGAAGGACACAATGAAAAAATCTATATAGAAAGTGAATTTGGTAAAGGATCAGAATTCTCATTCACGCTCGAAAAGCAAAAATAATTGCTTCCAATTGATTTCGGAAGGTATCAAAGGCAGACCTTTATAAAGTGGTACTGAAAGAATATCATCAATAACAAATCTATCTTGTTTACTATAAGGAACTAAACCTTCTCTCTTATATTTTTTTGCCAAATATTCTTGCTCAAATTGACCAGGAGTTGGAATAAAAAAAGCTTTCTTTTGTAATTTACACAAATCCATAACGGTTGTATAACCCGATCTACAAAGTACCATTTCACTTTCGTTAAAAGTTTTTTCTAACTCTTCAGATTGCATAAAATTATAAAAAGTAATATTTCCTTTTTGTTCTTTTACTTGTTCTTTCGTTACCTTTCCTTTTATAAAAACTATTTTTTCTTTGTTGTCTTTAAGTTCTTCAATTAGTTTTTCTTCTAGTATTGTTCGTTGAGGTTCCGGACCAGAAAGCAGAACCATAATGTCGTATTTTATTTCTAGGACTTTCTTTTCTAATCTGCTTAAAACACCAATATATTTTATGTTTAAGTTAGAGTTTTTCAAATGCCCCAATTTTCCAGTTAAATTTGGAGTTTTTTCTATGTCAGGAACCCAACATTCATCAAATTTTCTAATAAAAAACTGATGTAATTTGCTTGAAATCCAAGTTGTTTTTCCTGATAAAACGGTTAATTGATGCGTCATAAAAACCGAAGGAACTTTCTTAGAATGAACGCCTAATCGATTGTCGGAAATAATTCCTTTTAAATCATATTCCTTAACCCATTTTTTTATCAATTGTTTTTCAGATAAAATTGCATTTATGGTTTTTGGACTATTTTTTATCAATTTCCATTTAAAATTCTCACCTTTTTTGGCATATTCTATTTGGTAAGAAGGCAACTCTAAAGAAGTTAAATGTGGAAATTCTTTTTTCAATAAAGCTAATGCAACACCATCAGAAGCAATGATTGGTGTAAAATCATTTTTTTCTAATTCACGAATAATAGGAATACATCGAGTAGCATGACCTAAACCCCAATTTAGTGGCGCAACGAGAATATTTTTATTCATTTTTAGTTTTTTAATAACGTGATAAATTGCTCTGCAAGTTGGTTTTCATATTCAAATTGTTCTTCTTCACTAACAATTTTACTTGGTTCGTGCTTGTAGAGTTTCCACTTTTTATTGTTGTATTCCAATGCTGTTAAATTTTCAATCCAATCACCTGAATTTAAGTAGATTGTCTTTCCTTTTTCGGTTGAAATATGCTCGATTTTTGGTTCATGAATGTGTCCGCAAATTACGTAATCATAGTTATTTTCAATAGCTAAATCGGTGCAAACATTTTCAAAGTTAGTGATAAATTTCACAGCTGATTTCACATTGTTTTTAATTTTCTTTGATAGCGAATAAGGTTCTTTATTCATTTGAGCCAAAATCCAATTCAAAAATCGATTGATAAGAATAAGAATATCATAACCCCAACCACCAAGTTTTGCTAACCATTTTGCATGATTTATTGAAGCATCAAAAACATCTCCGTGAAAAATCCAAGCTTTTTTCCCATCTAAATTTAGCACTAATTTATTAAGCAAACTTAAATTTCCAAGATGTAAATCGGTAAATTTTCTTAAAAATTCATCGTGATTTCCAGTCAAATAATACACTTTTGTACCTTTTGAACTTAATGAAATAATCTTCTTAATTACTTTCAAATGACTTGCTGGAAAGTAAGATTTTCTAAATTGCCAAATATCAATTATATCACCATTTAGAATGAGTGTTTTGGGTTTGATTTCAGATAAATACTGCAATAATTCTTTGGCATGACAACCATAAGTTCCTAAATGAACATCGGAAATTACAACAACTTCAACTTTTCTTTTTTTCAAAATTATTAGTTTCTACAAAAATAAGTGAATAGCTGTATTGTTAAGGTTACATAAACATTATCAAAACTTTATTTGTGTTGGATATTATTTCCTTAATTTTGCTGAAATATTTTATAAAAAGTGGGAAGTAAAAATAAATTAAAGCGATTCAAAGAAAACGAAACATTCAATAACGTTTTTCAACCAACAAGAGAAGAAGTAGTAGGAAACGAATTTCCTTTGAGAGGAAAATGGAACGCTGATTTTTTCAAAAATGAGAATCCAATAATCATCGAGTTAGGTTGTGGAAAAGGTGAATATTCTGTTGGTTTAGCGGAACGTTATCCAGAGAAAAACTTTGTAGGAATTGATATAAAAGGAGCAAGATTTTGGCGTGGTGCAAAAACTGCTGTTGATGATGGAATGCACAATGTAGCTTTTGTTAGAACACAAATTGAGTTAATCAATCATATTTTTGCCGATGGTGAAGTTTCTGAAATTTGGATAACATTTCCAGATCCACAAATAAAATACAAGCGAACAAAACACAGAATGACCAATTCAGAATTCTTGAAATTATATAAAAGAATTTTGAAAGCTGATGGCGTTGTCAACCTAAAAACTGATTCTGAGTTCATGCACGGCTATACTTTAGGTTTACTACATGGTGAAGGGCACGAAGTTTTATATGCCAATCATAATGTTTACAAAAACGAAGGTGCGCCTAGTGAAGTGACTGAAATTCAAACGTTTTACGAAAAACAATATTTGGAAATTAACAAAGCAATTACGTATATTCGTTTTAAAATTAAAAAGTAGTGTTGTCTGTTGTCAGTTGTCTGTATTGCAAACACTGAAAACTGAGAACGATAAACTGATAATATGAACATAATCCTTCCACTCTTATCGGGATTTATCGCAGCAGTAATAGGAATTCTTCCACCAGGATTAATCAATATGACGGCAGCCAAAGTCGATTTTACCGATGGAAGAAAACGTGCAATGGTTTTTGTTCTTGGCGCTTTAATTGTAATATTTTTTCAAACGTATATTTCTGTAATTTTTGCTCAATACATTAATAGCCACCAAGAAATTGTTGTTTTATTACGCGAGATTGGTTTGGTTATATTTTCAATTTTATCTGTTTACTTTTTATTTTTTGCTAAGAAACCCAAGTTAAAATCGCAAGATTCATTACACTTAAAAAGTAAAAGAAGTCGATTTTTTATGGGAATGTTGATTTCGGCAATTAACTTTTTCCCAATTCCATATTATGTTTTTGTTAGTGTTACTTTAGCTTCCTATAATATTTTTACCTTCAACCCGATATCGATTTATAGCTTGGTTTTTGGGGTTGTTTTAGGTTCGTTTTTAGTGTTCTATTTGTACGTTTTGTTTTTCAATAAAATGAAATCAAAAACCGATTATTTTATGCAAAACATGAACAAAATCATCGGAATCATTACTGGAATTGTAGCTGTTTTTACCTTATACAATGTTGTAAAGTATCATTTGTAATGGAAGAAAATTTCTTTGAACGCGTTTATGCAATTGCAAAACAAATTCCAGAAGGTAAAGTAACTTCTTATGGCGCCATTGCCAAAGCATTAGGAACAGCTCGTTCAGCAAGAATGGTAGGCTGGGCTATGAATGCCAGTCATAATCGTGAAGATGTTCCAGCTCATCGTGTTGTAAATAGAAAAGGATTACTTTCAGGGAAACATCACTTCGATGGAACCAATCTTATGCAACAACTTCTAGAAAACGAAGGAATTGAAGTGGTTGACAATCAAATTGTAGATTTCGAAAAATATTTTTGGAATCCAGACGTTACTAAAGAGTAATCTTTTGATAATGAAAAAACTGCTTTCAATATTTTTTATCATTTTACTTTTCTCTTGCTCTAAAAAAAATGAAAATGATTTGCCACGATTGATTGTTCCTGAACAAGAAAATGTTGTTGAGGTTAATAGTATGGAAATGCTACAAAATCAATCACCATTAATTGCCATAAATTTTTTAAATGATACGACTATCCTTAAAAATATTGATGGAGAATTTGAGTATAATGATTATAAAACATACAAAGGTTTGAAAGAAGATGCTATTAAAAACAAATACAGTTTAAAAATTATAATTGATACATCCTATCATTTTACTTCAAAAGGAATTCCATATAAAAACATACTATTTTCTTTAAATGATAGTATTTTAAAAAATAGCAAAAATCAGCCATTTTACCAAAATAAGATTCCATTTGATAAAATAAGCACTTTAAAAATTAAATCAGTTTCTGCTTATCCAGTATTATTTTATAATAATTCAGACAAAAACATTCCTTTAGGAACAAGTGATTTAGAACTGAAAATAATACAAGAAGCTTTAGATGTTGATGGGAAGTGGAGGCCAATAGAATTTAGTAATTCTGTAGGAATGTGTTTACCACCATTTAATTTATTGCTTGAGCCTAAGCATTATACAGCATCGACTATCATAAAAATACAATGGTGATTTCAAAACTAAAATAAGAGTAAAATATTTTGATCATAAAAACACTTATTATTCTAATGAAATCTGTGGAACTATAAATCGTTCTCAATTTAGCCAAGTATATTTATTAGATTTTTATAAAGACTCTCATAATGGCTCATATCCTCGTTACTTTGAAGGTTTTAAAAAAAGAATATTTTTAAATAATTAATAATATTTTCTAATTTTTAAAAATTCACAAAACAATAGAATCAAACTATCTGACTATAACAAAACTTTAAACCTTGTTTCTATCATACTTTTAAACTTCTTACTATCTTTGCAATTCATATTCAGTTTAAATAAAAAGTTACTCAACTTTTAAACTTTTAAACTCATAAACTTTTAAACAAGAAGATGAAGTTAGATAGAAAAGAAATCCTTAAAGCTTTAGAAACCATTTCTATTGCAGGTGAAGGAAAAAATATGGTTGAAAGTGGTGCGGTAAAAAACGTACTTATTTTTGGTGATGAAGTAACAATCGATTTATTGCTTTCAACTCCGGCAATGCACATCAAAAAAAGAGCTGAAGACGATATTAAAAAACTAATTCACGAACAATTCTCTCCAGATGCAATCGTGAAAGTAAATATCAAAGTAGAAGCTAAAGAAAATCCAAACGAAATAAAAGGAAAATCTATTCCTGGAATTAGCAATATTATCGCTGTAGCTTCAGGAAAAGGTGGTGTTGGAAAATCTACAACAACAGCAAATTTAGCCGTTACTTTAGCTAAAATGGGATTCAAAGTTGGAGTTCTTGATGCCGATATATATGGGCCAAGTATGCCAATAATGTTTGATGTTGAAAACGAAAAACCAATTTCTATTGAAGTGGACGGAAAGTCTAAAATGAAACCAATTGAAAGTTATGAAATAAAATTACTTTCTATTGGATTTTTCACTTCGCCAAGTCAAGCAGTTATTTGGCGTGGACCAATGGCTTCTAAAGCATTAAACCAAATGATTTTTGACGCCGATTGGGGACAATTAGATTTTATGCTAATCGATTTACCACCAGGAACAGGCGATATTCACTTATCAATTATGCAAGCGTTGCCAATTACAGGTGCGGTTGTGGTAAGTACGCCTCAAAACGTAGCTTTAGCTGATGCTCGAAAAGGAGTTGCAATGTTCCAAAGCGATGCTATAAATGTTCCAGTTTTAGGTATTATAGAAAATATGGCGTATTTCACACCAGAAGAATTACCAAATAATAAATATTATATCTTCGGAAAAGAAGGTGCCAAAAATCTTGCAGAAGATTTACAAGTGCCATTTTTAGGAGAAGTGCCATTGGTGCAAAGCATCCGTGAAGCTGGTGATTATGGTCGTCCAGCAGCATTGCAAACGGCTTCTCTATTAGAAAAAATATACGAAGAAATCGCTAGAAATGTGGTACAAGAAACAGTTAACAGAAACGAAAATCTTGCTCCAACCGAAGCAATAAAAATAACAACAATGGCAGGGTGTTCTGCTGTAAAAAAATAGATTTCCAGAGTGTTGGATTGTTAGACTTCTAAAAATATAACAATCCAAAATTCTAATAATCCAAAATCCAAAAAGATGACACACGAAGAATTGACTTTAAATATCGAAAAAGCATTAGAAGAAATCAGACCTTTTTTGAATTCTGATGGCGGTGATATTTCATTGGTTTCTATTGATGATTCAAAGCATGTAAAAGTGCGTTTTGAAGGTGCTTGCATTGGTTGTAGTGTAAATCAAATGACTTTAAAAGCAGGAGTTGAAACTACCATTAAAAAATACGCACCTCAAATTGAAACTGTAGAAAATATTGCATAACAAATAGTCAAAGGAGTAAATGACATTTATCATATAATAAATTCTGCAACTTTACCAATTTTGCACCTTTGTAACTTTTGTGACGTTTACTTACCATATTACAAAGTAAATTTGCAAAATAAATCGTATTCTTTACCATGATTGAAACTGATATACTTATTATAGGCGCAGGTCCAACAGGCCTTTTTGCCGTTTTTGAAGCAGGCCTTTTACAATTAAAATGTCATATTATTGACGCTCTTCCACAACCAGGAGGACAATTGGCGGAGTTATATCCTAAAAAACCAATTTTTGATATTCCGGGTTATCCAGAAGTTTTAGCAGGTGATTTAGTGACCAATTTGATGGAACAAATCAAACAATTTCAACCAGGATTCACTTTGGCTGAAACCGCTGAAACGATTGACAAATTAGAAGACGGAACGTTTATTGTTACTACTAATAAAGGAACAAAACATCACGCAAAAGCGGTTGCCATTGCAGGTGGCTTAGGAACTTTCGAACCAAGAAAACCACAATTAGAAAACATTTCTTTCTATGAAGAAAAAGGTGTTGAATATTTTGTTAAAGATCCAGAATTGTTTCGTGATAAACGAATTGTAATTGCTGGTGGCGGAGATTCTGCTTTAGATTGGAGTATATTCCTTTCAAACGTGGCTTCTGAAGTTACTTTGGTTCACAGAAGAAACGAATTCCGTGGTGCTTTAGATTCAGTTGAAAAAGTTCAAGAATTAAAGAAATTAGGAAAAATAAATTTGATTACTCCAGCAGAAGTGGTTGCCATCAATGGCAAAGACCATGTTGAGAGTATAGTTTTAGAAAACGAAGGCGTTCAACAAGTTTTTGAAACGGATTATTTTATTCCGCTTTTCGGATTGACACCAAAATTAGGTGCTATTGCTAATTGGGGATTAGAAATTGAGAAAAATGCCATCAAAGTAAACAACGCTTTAGATTACCAAACCAACATCGACGGAATTTACGCTATTGGTGACGTAAATATTTATCCAGGAAAATTGAAATTGATTTTGTGTGGTTTCCACGAAGCAACGTTAATGTGCCAGAGTGTTTACAACCGAATCAATCCGGGTAAAAAATATGTTTTAAAATACACTACTGTTTCAGGCGTTGATGGTTTCGACGGAACCAGGAAAGAAGCCGAAAAAGCAGTTGTAAAATCGATTGACTAATGCCACAAGACGTAACAGTATACATAACAGACAGAAACGGAGAACGACACGAAGTTCAAGCTCCAACCGATATGAATATGAACATCATGGAACTCATTCGCGCTTACGAACTAGCCGAAGAAGGAACCGTTGGTGTATGTGGCGGAATGGCAATGTGTGCTTCTTGTCAATGCTACGTTTTAAATGATGTAATTTCGTTAGAAAGAAATCCAGATGAAGAAGCCATGCTTTGGGAAGCTTATCATGTCAAAGAAAACTCAAGATTGGGTTGCCAGATTCCAATTACAGAAGCCATCGACGGATTAGAACTCGAAATTGCACCAGAACAATAATAAAAAAAAGCGAAAATTTCTTTTCGCTTTTTTTACAACCCTAAAACCACTTTCGCTTTAGGAAAAATTCTTTCCACAAATTTAGAGTAAGCGATTTCAGATGGATGCAAACCGTCACTGGCAACCAAATTAGGTTGGACTAATCCTTGTCTAGTGATATCAGTGATGTTCACAAATTTGATGTTATTTTGAATGCAATAATTTTCTGCAAAAGCGTTGTAAGCATCAATTTGCGTTGAAATAGTTGTGCTTCCATTTCCAAAAGGTGTGTAGGCATAGTCTGGTATTGAAACTACAATTACATTTGCTTTATTTCCTTTGGCTTTTGAAATGGCTATGTTAACCAATTCAGGAAATTCTTGTTCATATAGACTGAAAGGTCTGTTTTGATATTGATTGTTAACACCTATTAATAAAGTTACCAAATCATAATCATTTGTTGGATTTTGTGAAGCAATTGCCGATTTTAAATTGGTAGTTGTCCAACCTGTTTGTGCAATAACATTGGTTACGAAAACATCTTTAGATGTAAGATAGTTTTTAAGTTCGTTTTGCAATTGAATTGGAAAGCGGCAAGTCTCACATACACTTTGTCCTATGGTGTAACTATCGCCAAGAGCTAAATATTTAATTGTTTTTCCACTTGATGATGTTTGTACAGTGTCATTTGCTGAACAACTAACAAGTAAAGTAAATAATAGTAAACAACTTATTTTAAGTAAATGTTTCATAATGATTTATACGAAATTAAAGCTACAGGAGTTTCAATATATTCTTTTACGATTTGTAAAATCCCATCATCGTTAGTATCTATTAGCCACTTGACTAAAGCTATTTTACCATTTTCAATTTCGATTCCTGTGATATTTCTTGGGTGAACACAACTTCCGTCATTGAAGAAATTTAATAAATTTTCATGAGGTTTTGGAAAATGTGGTCGATGTGTGTGTCCAACAATTGTGATTTTATTTCCATTATCAGCTATCCACTTTTTGATTCTTCTTTCTACTTTTATGGACTCAAGATAATTTTTAGCCGGACTAGTTGGGTCTTTTATTCCCCAAACTTGCAAAGGTTTCCACAGAATTCTAACAAAAAAACGATTGAATTTCCAACCAACATAATTGAAAAAATCGGCTTGATGTCCGTGAGTTAAAAATAATTCTTGTCCTGTTTCTGAGTTTTCTAAAACGATAGCTTCATGAAATTTTAAATCGGGCATCAAAGGCATTTTTTTTCCTTCGGCTGTATCAAAATATTCTGCAAAATTCTTTTTTACAATGGAAGGATTTCTATAAACCATATCATGATTTCCATAAATCATGTGAAGTTTTTTTTGTAAATAGAATTTCTTTAGTAATAAAAAAACATTTTTGTTGGCTTCCAAAATATCTTTGAAAAATAAATTTTCCCATAGTTCATCACCATCACCAAGTTCTACATATTGAAACCCGTTTTTGTAATATTGGTTTAAAGCGTGAACATAAATATTGCGATTATTGGCAAAATCATCAGCAAAACTTCCATCGCCACGATGACAATCACTAAACAGAATAAATTTATCTT
>Ga0209572_1000894_pt1 | contig 30277 bp, 27 predicted proteins | sample EBPBio232012_DNA_FD_185867 | JGI IMG/M metagenome (GOLD analysis project Ga0209572, IMG submission 185867) | Wastewater treatment Type I Accumulibacter community from EBPR Bioreactor in Madison, WI, USA - Reactor 1_1/23/2012_ DNA (SPAdes)... | ecosystem: Engineered > Bioreactor > EBPR >...
CAGCAGCTTGAGGCCGGCGCGCTGCATGGCTTCCAGCGTTTGGTAGGTCTTGCGCACGTCGGTCACGCCCGCATCGCTGTTGGTGGTGGCGCCAGCCGGGTAGAGCTTGAGGGCGACCACGCCGGCCACTTTGGCGCGCGCGATTTCATCGGGCGGCGTGTTGTCGGTGAGGTACAGCGTCATCAGCGGCTCGAACGCCACGCCGGCGGGCACGGCTTGCTGGATGCGCGCTTTGTACGCCAGCGCTTGATCGGTTGTGGTCACCGGCGGCCGCAGGTTGGGCATGATGATGGCGCGGGCAAACTGCGCCGCGGTGTGCGGCACCACGGCGGCCAGGGCGGCGCCGTCGCGCACGTGCAGGTGCCAGTCGTCGGGGCGGGTGAGGGTCAGCGTCTGGGGGGCGGTCATGGCGCGGATTCTCGCATCCGTCCCGGCGCCAAAGACCGCTCCGGTCCGGATTTACCCGCACCGGGGGGCCACGAAACGGTCATATAGTTGTCACGATCAGGGATTAGATTGGCGGCCGTGGCATCCATCGTGCTCGAAAACATTGGCAAGCAGTGGGGTGCAACGCACGCGCTGCAAGGCGTGAGCCTGCAGATTGCGGAGGGCAGCTTCTGCGTGCTGCTCGGCCCTTCCGGCTGCGGCAAGTCCACCACGCTGCGCATCATGGCCGGGCTGGAGCAGCCCACCAGCGGCAGCGTGCGCATCGGAGACCGCGACGTGACCCATCTGCCGCCGGCGCAGCGCGGCATTGCGATGGTGTTCCAGAACTACGCGCTGTTTCCTCATCTTTCCGTGGCCGACAACATCAGCTTCGGGCTGCAGGTGCGCAAGGTGCCGGCCGATGATCGGGCCCGCCGGTTGCGCGAGACGGCCGAATTGCTTGGCCTGACCGCCCTGCTGGAACGCCGGCCCAGCCAGCTATCGGGCGGCCAGCAGCAGCGGGTGGCACTGGGCCGCGCCCTGGTGGCCGGCACCCGCGTGTGCCTTATGGACGAACCGCTGTCGAACCTGGACGCGCAGTTGCGCCAGGACATGCGCCGCGAGCTGCGCGAATTACAGCGCCAGCTGGAGCTGACCGTCGTCTACGTCACGCACGATCAGGCCGAAGCCATGAGCATGGCCGATCAGGTGGTGCTGCTGAACAAGGGGCGGGTGGAACAGGCCGCCACCGCACGCGAGCTGTATGCGCGACCGGCCAGCACCTTTGCGGCCAGGTTCATCGGCACGCCGCCCATGAATTTGCTGGCACTGGAGGGTGGTCGCATTGCCGGCAGCGAGGTGGCCGTCGGTCTGCCCGAGCAGGCCAACTGGCTGGCGGTGCGGCCCGAGGCTGTGTCGCTGTACGAGCCCGGCACCGCCAACACCTTGCCGGCCACCGTGCGCGGCACCGAATACCTGGGCGCCGACAGCGTGCTGGACTGCGCCGTAGGCAGCCAGAGCCTGCTGGTGCGCACCAGCGGCCGGGCGCTGGTCGAACCCGGCTCTGCCGTGGGGCTGGCCTGGTCGCCCGAGGAAACCCATGCCTTTGGCGCCGATGACCGGCGTCTTGCCCATCTCTCCCCCGCCTGATCCTCACCCACAAGGAGCCCTCATGCTGCGATACACCTTTTTGCGCCACCTGGCCACCACCGCCTTTGCCGCCAGTACCGCGCTGCTCGGGGTCAGCTCCAGCGCGCACGCCCAGGGCACAACCGAAGTGCCCTTTTATTACCCCGTGGCCGTGGGCGGCCCAATCGCCAAGGTGATTGATGGCTTCGCCGAGGGCTTCATGAAGGAAAACCCCGGCATCAAGGTCTCCCCGATCTACGCGGGCACCTACCAGGAAACCATTGTCAAGGCGCTCACGGCGCACAAATCCGGCACGCCGCCGGTCACCTCCGTGCTGTTGTCGACCGACATGTTCACGTTGATTGACGAGGACGCCATCGTGCCGTTCGACAACTTTGCCAAGTCGGCGGACGACAAGGCCTGGCTGGGCGGCTTCTACAAGGCCTTCATGCAGAACAGCCAGACCGGCGGCAAGACCTGGGGCGTGCCGTTCCAGCGTTCCACCGTGGTGATGTACTGGAACAAGGAGGCCTTCAAGGAGGCCGGCCTGGACCCGAACAAGCCCCCCACCAGCTGGGTCGAACTCCAGTCCATGGCGACCAAGCTGACCAAGAAGGACGCCAGCGGCAAGGTCACGCAGTACGGCGTGCAGATTCCGTCCAGCGGCTTTCCGTACTGGCTGTTCCAGACCCTGTCGACCACCAACGACGTGATCCTGGCCAACGACACCGGCAGCAAGGTCACCTTCGACAACCCGAAAGTCATCGAGGCGCTGCAGTTCTGGGTCGACCTGGGCAAGGCCGGGGTGCACCCGAGCGGCGTGGTGGAGTGGGGCACCACCCCCAAGGACTTCTTCGAGAAGAAGGCCGCCATCATCTACACCACCACCGGCAACCTGACCAACATCCGCAAGAACGCACCGTTTGACTTTGGCGTGGCCATGATCCCGGGCAACAAGCGCAAGGGCTCTCCCACCGGCGGCGGAAACTTCTACATCTTCAAGAAATCCACCCCGGGGCAGCAGGAGGCGGCCTACAAGTTCATCCAATGGATCACCCAGCCCGAGCGCGCCGCCCAGTGGAGCATCGACACCGGCTACGTGGCCACCTCGGCCGCTGCCTACGACACGCCGGCGCTGAAAAAATACGCGGCCGATTTCCCGCCCGCCCTGGTGGCGCGCGACCAGCTACCGGTGTCGGTGGCCGAGTTCTCGACGCACGACAACCAGCGCATCACCAAGGTGCTGAACGACGGTCTGCAAGCCGCGCTGACGGGCACCAAGACGCCCGCGCAAGCCATGAAGGACGCTCAGTCGGAAGCCAATCGCTTGCTGCGTGGCTACAAGTGATGCCGCACGGCCGGTTGCTTGCAGCGGCGCGGGCTTATTGACCCACGCCTTGAAATCCCCCACATGACCGGCGCCGAGCACACCGGCACCCGCGCCATCCACGCCTGGCTGCTGTTGCTGCCGGCCTTGGTGCTGCTGATCGCCTTCACCCACTACCCGGCGGTGCAGACGCTGATCGACAGCTTTTATTCCACGCCCAAGGGTGGGCGGGCAAGCGTCTGGGTGGGGCTGGAAAACTACCAGGTGATGGTGGAAGACCCGGTGTTCTGGATCGCGGTGCGCAACAACCTGTGGTTCGCCGCGGCCACGATTCCCTGCTCGATCGGCCTGGCGCTGCTCATGGCCTTGTGGGTCAACGAGCGGATGGCCGGCCGCGCCTTTCTGCGCATGGCCTACTTCACGCCCACGGTGTTGCCGATGATCGCGGTGGCCAACATCTGGCTGTTTTTCTACACGCCCCAATACGGCTTGCTGGAGCGGTTTACCCAGTTGCTCGGCCTGCCTTCGCAGAATTGGTTGGGCGATCCGGGCACGGCGCTGGGCGCGGTGACGGTGGTGGCGATCTGGAAGGAAGCCGGCTTCTTCATGATCTTTTACCTGGCCGCGCTGCAGACACTCAACCCCAGCCTGCGCGAAGCGGCCTCGATTGAAGGCGCCTCGCGCTGGCAGTTCTTTCGCCGGGTGCAATGGCCGCTGCTGATGCCGACCACGCTGTTCGTGCTGGTCAACGCCTTCATCAACGCCTTTCGCATGGTGGACCATTTGTTCGTGCTGACCCGCGGCGGGCCGAACAACGCCTCGACCTTGCTGTTGTACTACCTGTACGAGGTCGGCTTCAGCTTCTGGGACACGGCCTACGCCTCGGCCATCACGGTGGTGCTGGTGGCGGTGCTGGCGGGCATCGCCCTGTTTCAGTTCTTCGTGCTGGACAAGCGGGTGCATTACAAGTGATGCGTCGCACGCGCGTTCTGGCGTTCAACGAACCGACCTGGCTGGACACGCTGGCCGCCTGGGTGTTGGCGCTGCTGTGGATTCTGCCGCTGGCCTATGCGGTGTGGACAGCGTTTCACCCGACCGAATACGCCACCCGCTTCGATGTGTGGGCGCCGCTCACGCTGGACAACTTCCGCCGCGCCTGGGCCGCCGCGCCCTTCGCGCGTTATTTTCTCAACACCATGCTGCTGGTGGCCATGATCCTGGCCGTGCAACTGGTGCTGGCCACGCTGGCGGCGTACGCGTTCGCGCGCTTTCAGTTTCCCGGCCGCGACGTGGCCTTCGCGCTGGTGCTGGTGCAGCTGATGATCATGCCCGACATCCTGCTGGTCGAAAACTACACCACCATGAGCCGGCTGGGCCTGGTCGACACCTTGCTGGCCATCGGCCTGCCCTACTTTGCGTCGGCCTTCGCCATCTTTTTGCTGCGCCAGACCTTCATGGGCATCCCCAAGGAGCTGGACGAAGCCGCCCGTGTCGAAGGTGCTGGCCCACTGCAGACGCTGTGGCGCGTGTACGTGCCCTTGGCCAAACCGGTGTACACCGCCTTCGCGCTGGTGTCGGTGAGCTTTCACTGGAACAACTTCCTGTGGCCGCTGATCATCACCAACAGTCCGAACGCGCGGCCGCTCACCGTGGGGCTGCAGGTGTTCTCGTCGGTCGATCAAGGGGCGGACTGGTCGATCATCACCGCCGCCACCTTGATGACCTCGGCGCCGCTGCTCATCGCGTTCTTGCTGTTCCAGCGCCAGTTCGTGCAGAGCTTCATGCGCGCCGGCATCAAGTAGACGCCGCCGTACCCGCAAGAGATGCCCATGAAACTCGTCACCTGGAACACCCAATGGTGTCGCGGCCTGGATGGCCTGGTCAGCCCGCGGCGCATCGTGGCGGGCGCGCAGGCCTTGGCCGGAGAAGGTGGCTTCGACGTGCTGTGCCTGCAAGAAATCACTCAAGGCTATCCCGGCCTGCCGGGCGCGCCGGGCGACCAGCCCGCCGAGCTGGCCGAATTGCTGCCGGGCCACCAGTTGTTCTTTGGCGCGGCCGTGGATGAATTCACTCCGGGCGCCGGCGGCCGGCTGCAACGTCAGCGCTTTGGCAATCTGATCGCCACACGCCTGCCCGTGCTGCAGGTGCGGCACCATCCGCTGCCCTGGCCGGCCGAGGCCGGCGTGCCCAGCATGCCGCGCATGTGCTCGGTGGTGACCGTGCGGCACGCCACGCTCGGCCCCCTGCGCATCATGACGACCCACCTGGAGTACTACGCACCACGCCAGCGCCACGCCCAAGCCGAGGCCTTGGCGGCCCTGCACGGCGCCGCCAACGACCTGGTGGCCGCCCCGCCCACCCGCGCGCCCGGCGACACCGGCTCGCCGTTTCAGCTGAAAGCGCACACCCCCCATGCCGTGTTGTGCGGAGATTTCAACTTTGAGCCCGATTCGGCCGAGTACCGCGCCATTCAGGCCGCGCCTGCCCGCGCCGGGCTGCACGATGCCTGGCCGTTGGTGCACGGCGATAAGCCGCACCCGCCCACCTTCCGCCTGTTCGACCGCACCTACGGGCCGGAACCCATTTCCTGCGACTTCTTCTTCGTCAGCCAGAGCCTGACCACCCAGCTCAAGGCCTTGCGCGTCGACCTGGACACCCAGGTGTCGGACCACCAGCCGATGATGCTGGTGCTGGGCTGACACCGAGAAGATCAGGGTTTACATGGATGCCCGCCCACCCTCGCGCCCCGGAAGGGGCCTCGGCGGGTCTTAAGATACCGCGTTGAGTTTCACGGGGCCACCCTGCGCCGCAGGCACCGCCCAGCTTTCATGCCCAATTCCCGCCCACCCGACTCCCCGGCCCAGGACGCGCCCCCAGAAGGTGCGCCAACTCGCGTGCCGTTGGCCATCGAAGACTGGCTGACGGTGGTCATCATGGCGCTGCTGGCGCTGATCACCTTCGCCAACGTGCTGGTGCGCTACTTCACCGACGCCTCGTTCGCCTGGACGGAAGAGGTCTCGGTGTTCCTGATGATCGTGCTGACCATGATCGCCGCGTCGGCGGCCGTGGCGCGCAACCGGCACATCCGCATCGAGTACTTCGCCGACTCGGGCCCCGAGAGCCGACAGCGCGCATTGGCCAAGTTTGGCGCGGCCATGATGGCCTTGCTGTTCGGCTTCATGACGGTGCTGTCGGCCCGCGTGCTGTGGGACGACGTGCGCTACGGCGAAACCTCGCCCGGCATCGGCGTGCCGCAGTGGTGGTACACGATGTGGCTGCCCATCATCAGCGCCGCCATCATGCTGCGCGCCATCGGCCTGCTGCGCCGTGGTGGCCGGGCGGCGGCTGAAAGCGGCGAGCTGCCCTCTTCCCCCGAAATCCGCGCGGAGGAACGCGCGCCATGATTGCCACGCTGCTGTTCGCCGTTTTCATCATCACCATGCTGCTGGGCGTGCCCATCGGCGCCGCGCTGGGCCTGGCCGGCACGGCGGCGATCGCGCTGGCGAATGCCGAATCGCCCTGGTTCGGGCTGCTGGCGGTGCCGCAAAACTTCTACGCCGGCCTGGGCAAATACCCACTGCTGGCGGTGCCCATGTTCGTGCTGGTGGGCTCGATCTTCGACCGCTCGGGCGTGGCGCTGCGGTTGGTCAACTTCGCCGTGGCCCTGGTCGGTCGCGGCCCGGGCATGCTGCCGCTGGTGGCGATTGCGGTGGCCATGTTCCTGGGCGGCATCTCCGGCTCGGGCCCGGCCAACGCGGCGGCGGTGGGCGGCGTGATGATCGCGGCCATGAACCGCGCCGGCTACCCGGCCAGCTATTCGGCCAGCGTGGTGGGCGCGGCGGCGGCCACCGACATCCTGATTCCGCCCTCGGTGGCCTTCATCATCTACTCGGTGCTGGTGCCGGGCGCGTCGGTGCCGGCGTTGTTTGCCGCCGGCATGATTCCCGGCGTGCTGGCCGGCCTGGCGCTGATCGTGCCGGCCGTGTGGATGGCGCGCCGGCACGGCATGGGCCACCTGGAAGCCGGCCTGCCGCGCCCGCCGCTGGGCAAGAGTTTCCGCGAGGCGATCTGGGGCCTGGCCGCGCCGGTGGTGATCCTGGGCGGCATGCGCGCCGGCTGGTTCACGCCCACCGAGGCGGCGGTGGTGGCGGTGTTCTACGGCCTGTTCGTCGGCATGGTGATCCACCGCAGCATGGGCGTGCGCGACCTGTTCCCGATCCTGAAGGAATCGGGCGAGCTGTCGGCGGTGATCTTGCTGGTGGTGTCGCTGGCCGGCATTTTTGCGTTCTCGCTCTCCACCCTGGGGGTGATCGATCCGGTCACCAAGGCCATCGTCAACTCGGGCCTGGGCGAGTACGGCGTGCTGTCCCTGCTCATCCTGCTGCTGATCACCGTCGGCATGTTCCTCGACGGCGTGTCCATCTTCCTGATCTTCGTGCCACTGCTCTGGCCCATCGTGCAGCACTACAACTGGGACCCGGTGTGGTTCGGCGTGCTGCTGACGCTGAAGGTGGCGCTGGGCCAGTTCACCCCGCCGCTGGCCGTCAACCTGATGGTGTCGTGCCGCATCGCCAACGTACGCATGGAGGAAACCGTGCGCTGGGTCGGCCCGATGCTGCTGGCCATGGGCCTGGTGATGGTGGCCGTGATCATCTGGCCCGAGCTGGCGTTGTGGCTGCCGCGCGTGCTCGGATACTGATGTTTTTTGCTGTTGGTCGGCGCCCACAAAGCCTGACCAGCTATTATTTTTGATGTGAAACCAAGGAGACTGTCCGTATGAAAATTCGCCGTACCCTGCTGAGCCTGGCCGTCACGGCCACCGCCGCGCTGACACTGGGCGCCGCCCTGCCCGCCCAGGCGCAGAACTACAAGTCCGAATACCGCATGTCCTTGGTGGTGGGCACCGCCTTCCCCTGGGGCAAGGGCGGCGAAATCTGGGCCAACAAGGTCAAGGAAAAAACCCAGGGCCGCATCAACATCAAGTTGTACCCGGGCGTGTCGCTGATCCAGGGCGACCAAACGCGCGAGTTCAGCGCATTGCGCCAGGGCGTGATCGACATGGCCGTGGGCTCCACCATCAACTGGTCGCCGCAGGTCAAGCAGCTGAACCTGTTCTCGCTGCCCTTCCTGATGCCCGACTACGCCGCCATCGACGCGCTGACGCAGGGCGAAGTCGGCAAGGACATGTTCAAGATCCTGGAAAACGCCGGCGTGGTGCCCCTGGCCTGGGGCGAGAACGGTTACCGCGAGCTGACCAACTCCAAGCGGCCGGTGCGCACGCCAGACGATCTGAAGGGCTTGAAGATCCGCGTGGTCGGCTCGCCACTGTTCGTCGACACCTTCTCCGCCCTGGGCGCCAACCCCACCCAGATGAGCTGGGCCGACGCGCAGCCGGCCTTTGCCAGCGGCGCCGTGGACGGGCAAGAAAACCCGATGAGCATCTTCACCGCCGCCAAGCTGCACACCGTGGGCCAGAAAAACCTGACGCTGTGGGGCTACGTGGCCGACCCGCTGGTGTTCGTGGTCAACAAGGAGGTGTGGGCCAGCTGGACCCCAGCCGACCGCGAGGCCGTGCGCCAGGCCGCCATCGAAGCCGGCAAGGAAGAGATCGCCATCGCCCGCAAGGGGCTGGTCGAGCCCGGCCAGCCGCTCTTGAAGGACATCGCCGCGCTGGGCGTGAACGTGGTGCAGCTCTCGCCCGCCGAACGCGAAGCCTTCGTCAAGGCCACCCGCCCGATTTACGCCAAGTGGAAAGGCCAGATCGGCAACGAGCTGGTGAGCAAGGCGGAGAAATCGATCGAGGCGCGCAAGAAGTAAGCCGCCGAATTACAACTGCGGGACGAGTTTCTGATTTGGCGTGACCCCAAATCAGACTCAGTTCAACAACTGTTTCGCGATAACGCTGCGCAGCGATTCCACGCTGCGCAGCTGTTGTTTATGCAGCATTCGATGGCAATTGGAGCAGACGATTGCCAGATCTTCGAGGGAAGTCGATTTGCCATCATCACCGCGCTTCCCCAGTGGGAAAAGATGATGAACCTCACAGAAACCACGACCGATCTCGCCATAAGCCTTCTCGAAATCAAATCCGCAAATTTCGCACTCCAAGCAGCCAGTCTTAGATAAAACCGCATCGCGCTTTGCCTTCACGATGGAAGGTCTCCGCTCACGTTCGAGGTGCTCGCGCAAACGTGGTGCCCCTTCACTCACAACCAGACCATCTATGTCTGGGGCTCTGTCGACCATGAAATCGCGTGCAATTTCGAACAGTCGATCACACACTTTATCGGGGGGTGTGACGTACATGCGAGGATAGGTCGGCCATTTCCACTCAGGAAATGCAAGTATCAAGAACTCAAAACTGATAGCCTCAGTCAATGCCTTCACCTCGCCGATTTCTGCAGCGTAACGGCCTTTCCAATGACCTTTGGTTTGGCGTTGCGGAGCTGTTTTCAGTTCACACCGCCCGACCAAACCGCAGCCTGCGTGCGATATAAGACACTCATCGCCAACAGCGGCACCCTTGGGAACAATCCAAGGAACGGTCGTATCCTGAGGCTCCACTGAACAGAGCTCATAGAGATCATCCAGATCATCTCCATCTGCTATCAGGATATGTCGCAGAGCCACGTCTGATTTTCAGTGGTTCAAGATCTTGCTGAGGAAGTCCTTGGTGCGCGGCTGGCGGGCATCCGGGTTGCCGAAGAACTCTTCCTTGGGGCAGTCTTCCAGAATCTTGCCGCCGACGTCGATGAAGATCACGCGGTTGGCCACCTGGCGGGCAAAGCCCATTTCGTGCGTCACCACCATCATGGTCATGCCTTCCTTGGCCAGGGTGACCATCACGTCCAGCACCTCGCCCACCATCTCGGGGTCGAGCGCCGAGGTGGGTTCGTCGAACAGCATCACGATCGGGTCCATGCTGAGCGCGCGGGCAATCGCCACGCGCTGCTGCTGGCCGCCAGAAAGCTGACCCGGAAACTTGTCCTTGTGCGCCATCAGGCCCACCCGGTCGAGCATTTTCAGGCCGCGCGCCATGGCTTCGTCCTTGCTGCGGCCCAGCACCTTGATCTGCGCGATGGTCAGGTTTTCGGTCACCGACAGGTGCGGGAACAGCTCGAAATGCTGAAACACCATGCCGACCTTGCTGCGCAGCTTGGGCAGATCGGTCTTGGGGTCGGTCAGCGAGATGCCGTTGACGACGATGTCGCCCTTCTGGATCGGCTCCAGGCCGTTGACGGTCTTGATGAGGGTGGACTTGCCGGAGCCGGACGGCCCGGCGACCACCACCACGTCGCCCTTGCTGATGGTGACGGAGCAGTTGTTGAGCACCTGCACGGGCCCGTACCACTTGGAGACGTTCTTGATTTCAATCATGTGTTCGGACATGGCCCAACTCCTAGCGAATGATGGCGATCTTGCGGTGCAGCCGCTTGACCATATAGGACAGCGAGAAGCAGATGATGAAGTACAGCAGCGCGGCCAGCAGGTACATCTCGATCGGGCGGCCGAAGTTCTTGCCCGCCGTCTCGAAGCCCTTGAGCAGGTCGTAGGCGCCGATGGCGTACACCAGCGAGGTGTCCTGGAACAGGATGATGGTCTGCGTCAGCAGCACCGGCAGCATGTTGCGGAAGGCCTGCGGCAGGATGACCAGGGTCATGTTCTGCTTGTAGGTCATGCCCATGGCCTGGCCGGCGAATACCTGCCCGCGCGGGATCGACTGGATGCCGGCGCGCATGATCTCGGAGAAGTACGCGGCCTCGAACGCGATGAAGGTGATGACGGCCGAGTACTCGGCCCCGAGGGGCCGCCCGATGATGAAGGGCACCAGCAGGAAGAACCACAGGATCACCATCACCAGCGGGATGGAGCGCATGCCGTTGACGTAGATGGCGGCCGGCGTGTCCAGCCACTTCTTGCCCGACAGGCGCATCAGCGCCAGCAAGGTGCCAAAGAACACGCCGCCGGCCGTGGCGATGACGGTGAGGATGATGCTGAACCACAGGCCCTTGAGAATGAAGCCCTGGATCAGGTTCCAGTTGACAATGGAAAAGTCCAAGTTCATGTCAATGCCCCCCCGCGCCGGTGCCCGAAGCCACGAAGCCTGGCACGCGCGAACGCTTCTCGATGAAGGCCATGATGCGGTTGATGACCAGCGCCGAGATGATGTAGAGCACCGTCACCGCCAAGTACACCTCGACCGGTCGGGAAGTTTCCTCGCCGACCTGCATGGCGTACTGCGTCAGCTCGGGGATCGACACCGCGAAAGCCACCGACGAGTTCTTGAAGATGTTCATCGACTCGCTGGTCAGCGGCGGAATGATGATGCGGTAGGCCATCGGCAAGATGACGTAGCGGTAGTACTGCGGCGTGGTGAAACCCAGCGCCATGCCGGCGTAGCGCTGGCCCTTGGGCAGCGCCTGGACGCCGGCGCGCACCTGCTCGGCGATGCGCGCCGAGGTGAACAGGCCCAGCGCGATCACCACCAGCGCGAAGGACGGCATGTCGCGCATGGGCGGAATCAGCGCCGGCACCACGTGGTACCACAGGAAGATCTGCACCAGCAGCGGGATGTTGCGGAACATCTCGACCCAGGTGTTGCCCAGGCGCACCAGCCACGGGCTGTCGGGCAAGGTGCGGATCACGCCGATGACCGAGCCGACCACCAGCGCGATGACCAGCGCCGTCAGCGACACGCTCACCGTCCAGCCCCAGGCGGTGAAGATCCAGTTCAGGTAGGTGATGTCGCGGCCCTGACCCAGGCAGCCCGACATCACGTCACCGGTGATGGTGTCCTTGCAGAACACCGCCCAGTCCATGTTCAGCATGTCATTTCCTCCGTCCCTCCGGGCATCTTGCCCCAAAAACCAAAAACGCCCGCCGAGAAATCGGGGCGGGCGTTCACGGGGTCAAGCCCGTCGGACCATCATTTCTTGGCGTAGTCTTCCATCGGCTTGTCGTTGGGGTTCGCCCAGGCGGCCTTGTTGCTCTCGGACAGAGGCATGTTCAGCGACACGTTGTTGGGTGGGATCGGCTGCATGAACCACTTGTCGTACAGCTTGGCCAGCGAACCGTCCTTGATCTGGCGCTTGATGCTGTCGTCCACGGCGACCTTCATCTTGGGGTCGTCCTTGCGCAGCATGCAGGCGATGGGCTCGACGTTCAGCACCTCGCCGACGACGGCGTAGTCCTTGGGCGACTTGGACTTGGCGATGTTGGCCGCCAGGATGGAGCCGTCCATCACGAACGCGTCGGCACGGCCCGACTCCAGCAGCAGGAAGCTGTCGGCGTGGTCCTTGCCCATGACTTCCTTGAACTCGATGCCGCTGGCGCGCTCGTTCTTGCGCAGCGTCTGCACCGAGGTCGTGCCGGTGGTGGTGGCCACCGTCTTGCCGTTCAGGTCCTTGACGGACTTGATGCCGGAGTTGTTCTTGGTGGCGATGCGCACTTCTTCCACGTAGGTCGTCACGGCGAAGGCCACATCCTTCTGGCGTGCCACGTTGTTGGTGGTGGAGCCGCACTCGAAGTCGATGGTGCCGTTTTGCAGCAGCGGGATGCGGTTCTGCGAGGTGATGACCTGGTAGTTGATCTTCAGGTTGGGGTTGCCGGTGACTTTCTTCAGGTCGTCGACGATGCGCTCGGCCATCTCGGTGTGAAAGCCCACGTACTTGCCACCGCCAATGGTGAAGCCCAGGCCCGACGAATCGCGCACGCCCAGGTTGACGGTGCCGCTGGACTTGATCTTGGCCAGAGTGTCGTTGAGTTGCGCAAAGGCACTGCCGGCCACCAGGGACAAGGACATGGCGGCCAGTGCGATAACGTGCTTCTTCATGGAAATAGGCTCCTTCGGTTCAAACAGATTCAGGGGCTACCTTGGGTTAGGCAAGGCAAGAACCCTTGCAACGGCATTCTACGAACTGTGAGCTACAGGTTAACCCTAGGTTACAACTCGGTTGCGCCGCCGCGTTCGGCGCTTTGCTGCAGCGCCCACATCTCGGCGTAGCGCCCGCGCGCGGCCAGCAGCGCGGCGTGCGTGCCGCGTTCGATGATGTGGCCCGCCTCCATGACCAGGATTTCATGCGCATCGACCACGGTGGACAGCCGGTGCGCGATCACCAGTGCGGTCTTGCCGCGCGCGGCGCTCTTGATCTCGGCCTGGATGGCGCGTTCGTTGGCCGAATCCAGCGCGCTGGTGGCTTCGTCGAAGATCAGGATCGGTGGGTCCTTGAGCAAGGTGCGGGCAATCGCCACGCGCTGCTTCTCGCCGCCGGAAAGTTTCAGGCCGCGCTCCCCCACCACCGTGGCGTAGCCCTTGGGCGTGCCGGCGATGAAGGCGTGGATGTGGGCGGCGCGCGCGGCGGCCTCTACTTCGGCGTCGCTGGCCTCGGGGCGCCCGTAGCGGATGTTGTAGGCCACCGTGTCGTTGAACAGCACCGTGTCCTGCGGCACGATGCCGATGGCGCGCCGCACGCTGGACTGGGTGACGGCCCGCAGGTCCTGCCCGGCGATCAGGATGCGCCCCCCGCGCACGCCAGGCCGCCCCAACTCGGCGGCGGCCCCTTCGGGAGGCAGCCCGGCAGCCGAATCTGCAGGCCCGTTGCCCACGTCGTAGAAGCGGTACAACAGCCGCGCCAGCGTGGACTTGCCCGAGCCCGACGGACCCACCACCGCCACCGTCTTGCCGGCGGGTATCTCGAAGCTCACGCCATGCAGGATGGGCCGCGCTCTCTCGTAGCCGAAGTGCACGGCGTCAAAGCGCACGTCCACCGGCCGGTCGGTGGCCAGCGGCTGGGCACCGGGCGCGTCGGCGATCTCGCGTTCGCGGTCCATCAGCGTGAACATGCGGTCCAGGTCGGTCAGGTTCTGCTTGATCTCGCGGTAGATCACGCCCAGGAAATTGAGCGGGATGTACAGCTGGATCATGAAGGCGTTGACCATCACCAGATCGCCCAGGGTCAGGCTGCCATCGGCCACGCCCTGGGTGGCGCGCCACAGCATGGCCACCAGGCCGACACCGATGATCAGCTGTTGCCCGGTGTTCAGCAGCGACAGCGAGGTCTGGCTTTTCAGCCGCGCGCGGCGCAGCTGGACCAGGCTTTCGTCGTAACGGCGCGCCTCGAATTCCTCGTTGTTGAAGTACTTGACGGTTTCGTAGTTGAGCAGCGAATCGATCGCCTTGGCGTGCGCCGCCGAATCAAACTGGTTGGCCTCGCGCCGGAACTGGGTGCGCCACTCGGTCACCGTCACCGTGAACACCACGTAGACCAGCAGCGCCGTCCCGGTGATCCAGGCAAAGCCAGGGTCGAACTTCACCGCCAGGATGGTCAGCACCATCAGCACCTCGACGAACGTCGGCACGATGGAGTACAGCGAGAACGACACCAGTGATTCGATGCCGCGCACGCCGCGCTCGATATCGCGCGTCATGCCACCGGTCTGGCGTTCCAGGTGAAAGCGCAGGCTCAACGCGTGCAGGTGCTCGAAGGTCTGCAGCGCGATCTGGCGGCTGGCGCCCTGCGTGGCCTTGGCGAACACCAGCTCGCGCAGCTCGGTGAACACCGTGGTCATGAAGCGCAGCAGCCCATAGGCCAGCAGCAGGCCCACCGGCACCACCAGCAGGGCCGCCGGCTCGCCGGGCTTGACGTTCATGGCGTCGACCAGGTCCTTCAGCAACACCGGCACACCGACGTTGGCGACCTTGGCGCCAATGACCAGCGCCAGCGCCACCCCCACGCGCCATTTGTACTGCCACAGATAAGGCAACAGACGCCCGAGCGTGCGCCAGTCCGAACGCGGACCGGCAGCGGGCTCGGGCGCCGGAAGAGGGTGAGAACGCTCGCCGCCGCCGCGCATGATGGAAAATCCCTTTAAGTTCTCTGCCGATTGTGCCCATGTCCCATCTGTCCAGCTCCGTCACCTCGCATCTGCGCCCACCCAACACCCAGCCCGTGGACGCACCCGAGGCCAACGTCCCGACCGACCACGAGCTGGTGCTGAAGGTCATTCCCCTGCCGGGCGACGCCAACGCCAACGGCGACATCTTCGGCGGCTGGGTCATGGCGCAGGTGGATTTGGCCGGCTCGGTGCTGCCGGCGCGCTACGCGCAGGGCCGCATGGCCACCGTGGCGGTGAACCAGTTCGTCTTCAAGGCGCCGGTGCGGGTGGGGGACATCCTGTCGTTCTACGCCAAGATGGAACGCATCGGCCGCACCTCCATGACCGTCAACGTCGGCGTTTACGCCGAACGCTTCAACCGACAGGGCCGCTACGTCAAGGTCACCGAGGCCCAGCTCACCTACGTCGCCATCGACGACGACGGCCACCCGCGGCCGGTGCCGGTGACGCAGTTGGACACCTGAGCGCGGCACCGCGGGCGGTCACGGTCCGGCCGTTGAGCAACCCCGGAATGTCGACGCCGGGAGAGCGTTGTCCTGCCTCCCGCACCATCCCAGGTACAACTTCATAATTCCTGATTCCATAGCATGCCAGGCAATATTCACGCCGGCATCCGGTCAAATAGACCCACTTTTCTGCCTGAACCGCAGGTTCCGGCGCACGCCCCTCACCGCCCCCACGGCGCCCCGGCCGCGAACTGCGCGATCAAGGCGTCCAGCACCACGCGCACCTTCGGCACGCGCACCCGGCTGGGGGTGTAGCAAGCGTACAAATGGCGGCCAAAGCGGGTGTGCACGTCGTGGCCCGGCAGCACGGCGTGCAGGCGCTGCTGGGCGATGTAGGGCGCGGCCAGGTACAGCGGCAGGATGGCCAAGCCATGGCCGGCCAGGGTCAGATCGAGCAGGCAGTCGGTGTTGTTGGTGCGCACCCGGCTGGTGACCGGCACGACATGGTCCTGGCCCTGCGGATCGGTCAGGTGCCAGCGGTTGTCGTCGGTCAGCAGGAAGCTCAGCGTCTGGTGCCCGGCCAGCTCGGCGGCGCTGTGCGGCGTGCCGTGGGCGGCCAGGTAGGCCGGCGCGGCGCAGACCACGCGCTCCAGCGTGGCCAGCTTGCGCACCACGGCGTCCTGCGGCGGGCTGCGCGTCATGCGCAGGGCCAGGTCGATCTGCTCCTCGGCCAGATCGACCAGTTGGTCGGTCAGCAGCAGCTCGCAGCTCAGCCGCGGGTGCTGCTCGGCCAGGCGCGACAGCAGGGGCGCGACGTGCAGACGGCCGAAGGTGATGGTGGCGCTGATGCGCAGCAGGCCGTGCGGTTCGTCGCCCAGGTTGCCCACCGCGAGTTGGGCGGCGGCCACGCTTTCCAGCGCCGCCAGGGCGTGCTGATGAAACACCTGGCCAGCGGGGGTCAGATCCAGCCGCCGCGTGCTGCGTTCCAACAGGCGCGTGCCAAAGGCCGATTCCAGCTCGGCGATCTGCTTGCTGACCTGGGCGCGCGTGCAGTCCAGCTGGCGTGCCGCCGCCGCCATGCTGCCGGCTTCCACCGTGCGCACAAACGCCTGCCAGGCGGGCAGCCAGGGCAACTGCCGCTCGACCGCCGAGGTGGTCCAGCCACCGGAGGCGGCCAGACGGCCTGAAGAGGATGGGGTGCGGGGCATCGTCAATGAATCGTTGACAGATTGGCGGCAATTATCGGCTTTTTGGACCCTGGAAAAACCCCTAACATCGGCCCCTTGCCGTCGCGCCGCGCCTGCCGGCCGAACGGTGCCTCCTCATTTTTTTGCACCCTCCGCTGTCTTTCATGTTCAAAAGTCTCAAAGCCCCGGGCGCCATGGCGGTGACGCTGGCCGCCGCCGGCATCCTGATGGTGACCATGGGTTCGCGCCAGTCGATGGGCCTGTTCGTCGGCCCGCTCAACACCAGCACCGGGCTGGGCATCGCCACCATCAGCTTTGCGCTGGCGGTGGCGCAGTTCGCCTGGGGCGCGGTGCAGCCGGTGGCGGGCGCGGTGGCCGATCGCTGGGGCGCGCGGCCGGTGCTGCTGGCGGGCATCGTGCTGCTGGCCGTGGGCTGCGCGCTGACACCGCTGATGGCCGGCACCTGGGGACTGATCTTCACCATCGGCCTGCTCACCGCCATGGGCTCGGGCGCGGCCAGCTTCTCGGTGCTGATCGGCGCGGCGGCGCAAAAGCTGCCGGTGGCGGCGCGGGGCTCGGCCTCGGGCGTGATCAACGCGGGCGGCTCGCTGGGGCAGTTCGTGTTTGCGCCGGTGGTGCAAAAGCTGATCCAGTCGCTGGGCTGGATGGGCGCGATGTACTCGCTGGCGGTGCTCACCCTGCTGGCGCTCCCGCTGGTGGGCAAGCTGGTCAAGGGCACGGTGGCGCCGGCGGCGGGTGCTGCGGCTGCGGCGCCCGCGCAGACCGACATCGGCCTGCGCGCCGCGATCAAAAACGCCCTGGGCGACCGCAGCTACCTGCTGCTGCACGCGGGCTTTTTCACCTGCGGGTTTCACATCGCGTTTTTAGTCACGCACCTGCCGACCGAGGTGGACCTGTGCGGCCTGCCGCCCTCGGTGGCCAGTTGGTCGCTGGCGCTGATCGGGCTGGCCAACATCGTGGGCAGTCTGGTGGTGGGCCACCTGGTGGGCGAGTACCGCAGCAAGATGATCCTGGCCATCATGTACGGCAGCCGCGCCGTGCTGGTGCTGTGGTATTTGATGATGCCGCGCGAGCCCTGGGTGTTTTACGTCTTTGCGGTGGGCCTGGGCTTGACCTGGCTGGCCACGGTACCGCCCACGGCGGGGCTGGTGGGCAAGCTGTTCGGGGTGCGTTACCTGGGCACGCTGTTCGGCCTGACCTTGTTGTCGCACCAGATCGGCGGCTTTCTGGGCGCCTGGCTGGGCGGCCTGGCGATCACCGAGTTCGGCAACTACGACTGGATGTGGTGGGCCGACATCGCCCTGGCCTTGCTGGCCGCGGTGCTGAACCTGCCGATCCGCGAGGCGCCGGTGCGCCAGCCGGCCACGGCGGTGGCCTGAGGCTTTCGCCCAAATTTCAGAGCTTTTCAGCCGTTGGCCGGCGTGCAATCACCCTGAAGCGCTACACCAACGATAGCAACCATCAGGACACGATGTAAGCCGCCGTGCCGGTCGAGACCAGCGCGTCCTGCGCGTCGCGAAACTCCATGCGCGTGGTGGCCACGCGCGAACCCAGGCGCATCACCTCGGCGCGGGCGGTGAAGTAGTCGCCCAGGCCGGCGCGCAGGTAGTCGATGCGCAGGTCGATAGTGCCCACTTTCAGAAAGCGTTCCAGCCGCTTGGTGGGGGGTTCGTCCATGTGGCGCGCGCCGATGGCGGCCGTGACGGCCAGGCCGGCCATGGCGTCCAGCGTGGCGCTGATGACGCCGCCGTGCAGGCGGTTGTAGCTGAAGTGGCCCACCAGTTCGGGCCGCATGTCCACGCGCCCCAGCACGTGGTCGGCCGCCAGCTCGATGACCTTGAAGCCCAGCAATCGATTGAAGGCCACGCGCTGCTCGAAGATGTGCCGCACGCCTTCGATGAACTCGGCCTCGAAGGGCTGCGGCGGCTGTGACGGGTGTTTGCTCATGGGTGCCATTGTCGCGCGTGCCCGCCGGCAGCCGGCGGCGCGGCCAGAAGGCGCTGAAATCGGGCTTGCGCCTTGAGCGAAAGCTGCTGCACGCCGCTCTCGCGGCCCCGCCACTGAGGTGGCGGCGGATTTCAAAACTCACTGAAATCCGGCTTGCGCTTTGAGCGAAAGTCGCTGCGCGCCGCTCCGCGGCTCCACCGCTGGCGCGGTGGCCGCCTTCAGCACTTGCTGAAGTCGGGCTTGCGCTTTTCCATGAAGGCGGTCATGGCCTCGCGGGCGGCCGGCTCGGTGAGCAGGCGGCCGAACTGCGCGCCCTCCTCCTCCATCTGGCGCAGCACGGCTTGCTGCAGGTGGCCTTTCATGAGCCGCTTGGTGGTCACCAGGCTGGACAAGGGCTTGGTCGCCAGCTTGCGCGCCTGGGACAGGGCCAGCGCGTTGCATTCGGCGGGCGCCACGACGCGGTTGACCAGGCCCACTTCCAGCGCCGCCTCGGCGAAGAAGGGCTCGCCCAGCAGCAGCGCCTCGGCCGCGCGGTGCATGCCGAACATGCGCGGCACCAGCAGGCTCGACGCGGCCTCGGGGCACAAACCCAGGTTGACGAAGGGCATGGAAAAGGCCGCGTTGTCGCCGGCGTAGACCAGGTCGCAATGCAGCAGCAGGGTGGTGCCGACGCCCACGGCGGGGCCACACACGGCGGCCACCACGGGTTTGGGGCAGGTGGCGATGCCGCGCAGAAAACGGAACACCGGCGATTCTTGGCCGGCCGGCTTGTTGCGCAGGAAATCGTCCAGGTCGTTGCCGGCCGAAAACACCGTTTCGTGGCCTTGCAACACCACGGCGCGGGTGTCGTCCTGGGCGACCTGCTCGAAGGCCGTGGCCAGCGCGTCGTACATGGCGACGTTGATGGAGTTCTTGCGCTCGACGCGGTTGAAGGTGAGCGTCAACACGCCGGCTTCGCGGTGCAAAAGAATGTCGGACATGGGGTGGGATGGAGGTTGAAGGAGGTGAAAGAAAGGCGCGGTTCACTACTGTTTCAATAGCATATCAGGCAATTCCCGCGCCGGCTGAAAGGCATTATTCCTTGAAATACACGATCTGGTGCGTGGTCGCGACCAGATGGCCGGCCTCGTTCCACAGCTCGGCGCTCTGGTCGAAGAAGCCGTTGAAAAAAGCTTGCGAGCGCGCCTGGCCCAGCAAGTAGCCGGTGCCGGTGGCGGCCAGCTCGTCGGCGCCAGCGTGAAAGTAGATGGTGATCGACACCGTGCCGATCGGCGTGCGCACGGCGCGGCGCAGCCACACGCGCGGAAAAAACACGTCGGCCAGCGCCGTCAGGCTGGCGAAATCCAGCGGGCGCGGCGGCTCGTCGCGCACCCACAGCTGGGTCAGGCTGCTGGATTCGCTGCCGTCCCACCGCATCGGCATGTGACCGGTGATGGGGCGCATGTCGTAGCGCTCGATCCAGCGCACGCTGCGCGGCACCTCGGGACGGGCGATGCTGTCGGGGCGCGGCACATCGGGCCGGGGCGCGTCGGCCGAGCTCCAGGTGCCGCGCCGCACGGCGGTGACGGCGCTGCCGGTGATGACCGTGGTCTCGGCGCCGTCCTCGCCGACCTGGCGCATCTCCAGCACCCAGTGCTGGGTGGAGCGGTTGGTGCGCGCGGCCCGCGCCTGGATGTGAAACGGCGCGTCGCGCAAGGCGGCGGCGAAGTTCACCGTCAAGGCCACCGGCTCGCCCAGGCGGTCCGGGTGCAGCCACACGGCCTGCAGCAGCTGCGCCGCCGTGATGCCGCCGAACGGGCCCACCATGTTGCCGTAGGCTGGGTGTGGCTGGCCGCTGAAGGTGCCGGGGTCGGCGCCTGGCACCAGGCGCAGCGCTTCGTCGAAGGGATGGGAAGAAGTCAAGCTCATGGCGCCCAGTGTGCCCGCGAACCCGGGTTCACGCCGTCGTCTGCGAGACGCCGGCGCCGTGCGCGGCGTGCCAGCGCTGCAAGGTGTCGGCGGCGCGGCGCCACAGGCTGGGTTCGAACTCGGGGCGGAAAAAGCCAAAGTGACCAATGCGCCGCGCCTGCACGTCGGCGGGCGTCACGCGCTCGATCTGGCGCGGCGCGTTGGCGTACAGCGCAAACAGGTGCTGGGTGCCGCGCCAGGTCATCAGCTCGTCGTCGCTGATCGACAGCGCCCGCACCGGAAAACGCACGGCCGCGTAGCTGCGCTCCACCTCGGCCCCCTCGGCGCCGACGCAGTAGCGCGGGTTCAGGCACCAGCGCCGCCACTGCCAGATCACGCCGGCCGGCAAATCGCCCACCTTGCGCAGCCGGCGCCCCGGGAAATAGCCGCAGAGGCGGGTGGCCAACGGCACCGCCAGCTGCCAGAAGTACAGCACCGTGCGCCGCAAGCGCGGCGCGCCGTCGCGCCAGTAGCCGCTGCCCGAGGCGATGCTGAGCAGGCCGCTGACGCGTTCGGGCTGGCGCAGCAGCCCCGGCAGTTGCGCGCCCAGGCTGTGGCCCAGCAGGTACAGCGGCGCGCCAGGCAGCGCCTGCGCCGCGTGGCCGATCACCGTCTCGTAGTCGCGCGCCCAGTCGAACAGGTCGGCGCGCACGGCGCGCATCGGACCATGCAGCGAATCGCCGTGGCCACGGTAGTCGAAGGTGGTCACGCGGTAGCCGCGCCCGGCCAGCCACTGGGCAAAGCCCTGGTAGAAGCGCTGGCGCACGCCCATGGCGCCGCCGATCACCACGCTGGCGTGGGCGGCGCCTTCGGCGGGCTCATAGACGCGCAGGGCCAGCGGCACGGCGCCGTCGACGGTCAAGGTTTCAGCCTGCATGGCGAGGTGCCTCCGGAGGTGCTGGGTCAGGGCGGTGCGGACTCAAACGCGCTCGAAAATGCCCGCCGCGCCCTGCCCCATGCCCACGCACATGCTGACCATGCCGTACTTCTTGTTGTGGCGGCGCAGCGCGTGCACCACGGTGGCCGCACGGATGGCGCCGGTGGCGCCCAGCGGGTGGCCCAGGGCGATGGCGCCGCCCATGGGGTTGACCTTGGCCGGGTCGAGCCCCAGCGTGCGCACCACCGCCAGGGCCTGCGCGGCAAAGGCTTCGTTCAGCTCGATCCAGTCCATGTCGTCCTGCTTCAACCCCGCATAGCGCAAGGCCGCAGGAATCGCCTCGATCGGGCCGATGCCCATGATCTGCGGCGGCACGCCCTTGGCGGCAAAGGACACAAAACGCGCCAGGGGCGTGAGGCCAAAGCGCTTGACGGCCGACTCGCTGGCCAGGATCAGCGCGCCGGCGCCGTCGCTGGTCTGCGAGCTGTTGCCGGCGGTGACGCTGCCGCGCGCGGCAAACACCGTGCGCAGCTTGGCCAGGCCTTCCAGCGTGGTGTCGGGGCGCGGGCCTTCGTCGATGTCGACCACGCGCTCGGCCAGCGTGACCTCGGCGCTTTTCAGATCAAGCTGGCGCTCGGTCACGGTGATGGGCGTGATCTCGTCCTTGAACTCGCCGGCCGCAATCGCTTTGGTGGCGCGCAGGTTGGATTCGAGCGCGAAGGCGTCCTGGTCCTCGCGGCTGACCTTCCACTGCTGGGCCACCTTCTCGGCCGTCAGGCCCATGCCGTAGGCGATGCCGTAGTCGTCGACGTTCTGGGTGTCGGCAAAGATGGCCGGCGACAGGCTGGGCGAGTTGCCCATCATGGGCACCATGCTCATGCTTTCCACGCCGGCGGCGATCATCACCTCGGCCTCGCCCACGCGGATGCGGTCGGCCGCCATCTGCACCGCCGACAGGCCGGAGGCGCAGAAGCGGTTGACGGTGATGCCGCCCACGCTCTTGGGCAGGCCGGCCAGCACGGCGCCGATGCGCGCCACGTTCAGGCCCTGCTGCGCCTCGGGAATGGCGCAGCCGCAGATGATGTCCTCGATGGCCACCGGGTCCAGGCCTGGGGCCTGGGCCAGCGCGGCGCGCAACGTGGTGGCCAGCAACTCGTCGGGCCGGGTGTTCTTGAAGTAGCCCTTGTGCGACCGGCCGATCGGCGTGCGCGTGGCGGCAACGATGTAGGCGTCTTGAATTTGTTTCATCGATAGCTCCTGTTGAGCGCTGTTGGGTTCAGTGGACACCGCGGATCCGGCTTGGCCGGGCCGCGGGTGTCGCCCCCTGAGGGGGGATGCGAGCGACACGCAGTGCGCGAGAGTCGGGGGTGGTCAATTGCGTACCGGTTTGCCCGTCGAGAGCATGCCCATGATGCGTTCGTGGGTCTTGGGGTGACCCAGGAGCGAAGTGAAGGCGCGCCGCTCCAGCGTCATCAGGTACTCCTCATCCACCAAGGTGCCGGCATCGACGTCGCCGCCGGTCAGCACGCCGGCGATCAGGCTGGCGACGTGAAAGTCGTGCTGGCTGATGAAGCCGCCGTCGCGCATGTTCACCAACTGGCCCAGGATGGTGGCCTTGCCGTCGCGGCCGGCGACCGGGAAACGGCGCTTCATGGGCGCACGGTAGCCGCTCTGGGCCATGGCCTTGGCTTCCTGGACGGCCACGTACAGCAGCTCGTCCTTGTTGGGCACGACGACATCGCTCCACAGCAGGTAGCCCAGCTTGCGCGATTCGAGCGCGCTGGTGCCGACCTTGGCCATGGCCGCGCCGGTAAAGCCTTCGGTCAGGAAGGGCAGCAAGTCCTTGCCGGTGCTGGCCTGCGCGTTCTCGGCCGCGCGGCGGGCGATGTAGGCCAGGCCGCCGGCGCCCGGCACCAGGCCCACGCCGACTTCCACCAGGCCGATGTAGCTCTCCATGATGGCCACGCGGCGCGCGCAGTGCACGGCCAGCTCGCAGCCGCCGCCCAGCGCCATGCCGCGGATGGCGGCGACGGTGGGCACGTTGGCGTAGCGCAGGCGCAGCATCAGCTCCTGCAGCTCTTTTTCCATCGAATCGACCAGGCCCGCGCCGCCGGCCACGTAGCCGGGCAGCATGGCTTGCAGGTCGGCGCCGACGCTGAACGGGTCGTCGCCCGGCCAGATCACCAGGCCCTGGTAGTCGCGCTCGGCCAGATCCACGGCCTGCATCAGGCCTTCGCCGGCGTCGGGGCTGATGGCGCGCATCTTGGTCTTGAGGGTGGCGATCAGCACCTCGTCGTCCAGCGTCCAGACGCGCACGGCGTCGGTCTCCAGCAGCGTCTTGCCGCTGTCGGCCGGGCGCGGGCCGCCCTCGCCCAGCAGCAGCTCGGGAAACAGCTGGCGCTGGTACACGGGCAGTTGGCGGCGCGGCTCAAAGCGGCCAGTGGCGGGGTTCCAGCTGCCTTGCGCGGTGTGCACACCACCGGCCTCGGCCACCGGGCCCTTGAAAACCCACTCGGGCAGCGGCTCGGCGCTGAGCGCGCGGCCGGCGTCGATGTCTTCCTGCACCATCTTGGCGACATCCAGCCACCCGGCCTCTTGCCACAGCTCGAACGGGCCCTGCTTCATGCCAAAGCCCCAGCGCATGGCCTGGTCGACGTCGCGCGCGGTCTCGGCAATGTCCTTCAGGTGCACGGCGGCGTAGTGGAAACCGTTGCGCAAAATGGCCCACAGGAACTGGCCCTGCGGCCCCTCGGCATCGCGCAGCAGCTTCAGGCGCTCGCCGGCCGGGCGCTTGAGCATGCGGCCGTACACCTCGTCGGCCTTCTGGCCGGCGGGCACGTAGTCGCCTTGTTCCAGGTCGAAGCGCAGGATGTCGCGGCCGGCCTTTTTGTAGAAACCCGCGCCGGTCTTCTGGCCCAGGTTCTTCAGCTCCAGCAGCTTGGCCAGCACGGCGGGCGTGCCGTAGCTGCCGTAAAAGGAATCGGTGTCGGCGTTGAGGTTGTCCTGCAGCGTCTTGATGACGTGGCCCACCGTGTCCAGGCCCACCACGTCGATGGTGCGGAAGGTGCCGCTGGAGGCGCGGCCCAGGCGCTTGCCGGTCAGGTCGTCGACCACGTCGAAGCCCAGGCCGTAGTTCTCGACCTCTTTCATGGTGCCCAGCATGCCGGCAATGCCGACGCGGTTGGCGATGAAGTTGGGCGTGTCCTTGGCGCGCACCACGCCCTTGCCCAGGGCGGTGGTGACAAAACTCTCCAGCTGGTCCATCACCTGCGGCTGGGTGCTGGGCGTGGCGATCAGCTCCACCAGGTACATGTAGCGCGGTGGGTTGAAAAAGTGGATGCCGCAAAAGCGGGGGCGCAGCTGCTCGGGCAGGGCTTCGCTGAGTTGGGTGATCGACAGGCCCGAGGTGTTGCTGGCCAGGATGGTGTGCTTGGCGACGTGCGGTGCGATCTTTGCGTACAGATCGCTCTTCCAGTCCATGCGCTCGGCGATGGCCTCGATGATGAGGTCGCATTCCTTGAGCTTCTTGAGATCGTCCTCGTAGTTGGCCGGCTCGATCAGCACCGCGTCATCGGCCACGGCCAGGGGCGCGGGCTTGAGCTTCTTGAGGTTCTCGATGGCCCTCAGCACGGTACCGTTCTTGGGACCCTCCTTAGCTGGAAGGTCGAACAGCACCACGGGCACCTTCACGTTGACGAGGTGGGCGGCGATCTGCGCCCCCATCACGCCGGCGCCGAGCACGGCGACTTTCTTCACATTGAATCGGGACATGTCATGTTTCCTGTGGTTCTTGGGGCGCGTGGCGCGGCCGGTTTCGGGCCGGCGTCAGGGCACCCGCACCCAGGTCTGGGTGCGGCCGAAGGGGCCGATGGAGCCGCGCACTTCCAGCTTGGCGCCGCCCTCGATGGGGGTCAGGCGCAGGCCGTAGGTGCTGCCTTTCTCGGGGTCGAGAATGCGGCCGCCCTCCCAGACTTCCTTGCCCTCGGCTTTCTTGGCACCTCGGATGATTTCCATGCCCAGCACCGGCTTGTCCTTGCGGTCGTCGGTGCAGCGGTCGCACACGGCCTTTTGGTCGGCGCCGGGGCGCAGCAGTTTCTCGATGCGCCCGGTGAGCACGCCGGCGGACTCGCTGATGACGATCTGCGCCTTGGGTTGCTTGGTCTCGTCGTCGATGCTGCGCCAGGTGCCGACGGGGTTCATTTGAGCGCTCGCGGTTGTCGCGGCAAGTGCAAAAACGATAGCTACCCAGGATTTATGGGCGCCGGTCAACACCGATTTTGATGCCAATGTGCTCATGCCAGTGCCTCGTCGGTGGCCAGCAGGTTGCCCACGCCGGAGCGGGCGGTGCGCATCAGCGAGGCGGTCTCGGGGAACAGGCGCGCGAAGTAAAAGCGCGCGGTCTGCAGCTTGGCGGTGTAGAACGGGTCCTGGCTGCCCTCGGCGATTTTCTTCAGCGACACGCTGGCCATGCGGGCAAAGAAGTAGCCGAACACCAGGTGGCCGGCCACGCGCAGGTAGTCGACGCTGGCGCCGCCCACCTCGTCCGGGTTGACGAAGGACTTGAAGCCGATTTCGGTGGTCAGCTTGGTCATCTGGTCGGCCAGGACGGCCAGCGGGTTGATGAATTCGCTCATCTTCTCGTTGACGCCTTCCTCGCGGATCAGCGCCTCGATCTGCTTGCCAAATTTCTTCAGCGTGGCGCCCTGGTTGTGCAGCACCTTGCGGCCCAGCAGATCAAGCGACTGCACGGTGTTGGTGCCTTCGTAGATCAGGTTGATGCGGGCATCGCGCACGTACTGCTCCATGCCGGTCTCATGGATGTAGCCGTGGCCGCCAAACACCTGCATGGCGTGGTTGGTGGCGGCAAAACCGTTGTCGGTGATGAAGGCCTTGACGATGGGGGTAAGCAGCGCCACCAGGTCGTCGCTGTCCTTGCGCACCTTCTCGTCGGGGTGGTGCAAGGCCTTGTCGAGCAAGAGCGTGGAGTAGATCGACAGCGCGCGGCCGCCTTCGGCGTAGGCCTTGGCGGTGAGCAGCATCTTGCGCACGTCGGGGTGCACGATGATCGGGTCGGCCGGTTTGTCCTTGGCCTTGGCGCCGGACAGGCTGCGCATCTGCAGGCGGTCCTTGGCGTAGGCCAGGGCGTTCTGGTAGGCCACCTCGGTCAGGCCGAGCGACTGGTTGCCGACACCCAGGCGGGCGGCGTTCATCATCACGAACATGGCGGCCAGGCCCTTGTTGGGCTCGCCGACCAGGGTGCCGGTGGCGCCGTCCAGCGCGATCTGCGCGGTGGCGTTGCCGTGGATGCCCATCTTGTGCTCCAGCCCCGTGCAGAACACCGGGTTGCGCTCGCCCAGGCTACCGTCGGCCTTGACCAGGAACTTGGGCACCAGGAACAGGCTGATGCCCTTGCTGCCGGCCGGCGCGTCGGGCAGGCGGGCCAGCACCAGGTGGATGATGTTCTCGGCCATGTCGTGCTCGCCGGCGCTGATGAAGATCTTGTTGCCAGTGATCTTGTAGCTGCCGTCGGCCTGCGGCTCGGCCTTGCTGCGCAGCAGACCCAGGTCGGTGCCGCAGTGCGGCTCGGTCAGGCACATGGTGCCGGTCCAGACACCGCTGGTCAGCTTGGGCAGGTAGGTGGTCTTCTGCGCCTCGGTGCCGTGCGCGTGCAGGGCTTCGTAGGCGCCGTGCGACAGGCCCGGGTACATGGTCCAGGCCTGGTTGGCGCTGTTCAGCATCTCGTAGAAGCACTGGTTGGTGACCAGGGGCAGGCCCTGGCCGCCGTACTCGGGGTCGCACGACAGCGCCGGCCAGCCGCCTTCGACGTACTGGGCGTAGGCGGCCTTGAAGCCCTTGGGCGTGGTGACCTCGTGCGTGGCCTTGTCCAGCGTGCAGCCCTCGCTGTCGCCGCTCAGGTTCAGGGGCTGGGTGACCTCGGCGGCGAACTTGCCCCCTTCCTCCAGCACGGCGTTCAGCGTGTCGGTGTCCAGGTCGGCGTAGCGCGGGATCTGCTTGAGCTCGTCGACGGTGTGGAGCACCTCGTGGAGCACGAAGTGCATGTCGCGCAGAGGGGGGGTGTAGCTGGGCATGGTGGGAGAGCTCCTCGGAAAGAAACGGGGTGGGAAACGGAAGAAGAAAGCGGGCTCAGGCGCCGTGGCGGGTGAGCACGTTGTCGAAGCCGCGCAGCGCGCGCTCGGTCGAGCCGGAGCGCTGCAGGAAGCGCGCCTCGTAGTGCAGCGCGAGGATCAGGGCGTGAATCTCGAAGGCGATCTGACGCTCGTCGGCCTTGGGTGGGAAATGGCCCTCTTCACGGGCCTGCACGATGGCGCGGGTGATGGCGTCCATCCAGGCGCCGACGGCGGCCACCAGGGCATCGCGCACGGCGCCGGGGCGGTCGTCGAACTCGACCGCGCCGCTGATGAAGATGCAGCCGGAATCCAGCTCGGCGCTGGTGTAGCGCATCCAGTGCTCGAACAGCGCGCGCAAACGCGGTAGGCCACGCGACAGGCCCATGGCGGGCGCGAACACCTCCTGCTCGAAGCGGGCGTAGTATTCGCGCACCACCGAGATCTGCAGTTCCTCGCGCGAACCGAAGTGGGCGAACACGCCCGACTTGCTCATCGACATGGCCTCGGCCAGCGCGCCGATGGACAGGCCTTCCAGCCCGACCTGCGCGGCCATGCGCAGCGCCGCGTCGATGATGGCCGCCTTGGTCTGCTGCCCCTTGGCTTGGGCGCGCGGCAGGTTATCGCCCTCCGCGGCGGCGGTGGGACGCAAGGCAATGATGGATGCACGGGCCATGGCGGTAAAAATAAAACGAACGGTCGTGCTATTTTTACCCAGTTTTCGGCCCAACCCAAGCCGCAGGCTGAAGGGATCGCTAGGTATTTACCCTAGATTTGAGCGCAGATCGGGCGCCTATCGGGCGGCCGTCGGCGCCCGAAACGCCACCACCTGCTGCCGTTGCTGGCCCAGGCCGTCGATGCCCAGCGTCATCACGTCACCTTTTTTCAGGTAGCGCGGGGCCGGCTGGCCGGCCGCATCGCGCCGGCCCATGCCGACGCCGGGCGGCGTGCCGGTGGTCAGCACGTCGCCGGGCTGCAAGGTGATGAAGCGGCTGACGTAGCTGATGAGCTGGGCCACGCCGAACACCATGGTGCGGGTGCTGCCGCCTTGCATGCGCTGGCCGTTCAGATCGAGCCATAGCCCCAGCCGCTGGGGGTTGGGCACCTCATCGCGCGTGACCAGCCAGGGCCCAATGGGGCCGAAGGTGTCGCAGCCCTTGCCCTTGTCCCAGGTGCCACCGCGCTCGATCTGGAATTCGCGCTCGCTGACGTCGTTGACCACGCAGTAGCCGGCGACGTGGGTCAGCGCGTCCTTGCGCGCCACGTGGCGCGCGGTGCGGCCGATGACCACGCCCAGCTCCACTTCCCAGTCGCTTTTTTTGGAGCCCTTGGGCAGCATGACCGGGTCGTCCGGACCCTGGATGCAGGAAATCGCCTTGGTGAAAACCACCGGCTCGCCGGGCACGGGCAGGCCAGCCTCGGCGGCGTGGTCGGCGTAGTTCAGGCCGATGGCGATGAACTTGCCGACGCCGGCCACCGGGCAGCCGATGCGCGGGCGGCCGCGCACCTTGGGCAAGGTCTCGGGTTTCAGGCGGCCCAGGCGCGCCAGCGCCGCGTCGCCCAGCTGGGCCGGGCCGATATCGGGGATCAGGGCCGACACATCGCGCAGCACGCCACCAGCGTCCAGCAGGGCGGGCTTTTCTTTTCCGGGTGGGCCGTAGCGCAGCAGTTTCATGGTCTTCCCCTGGCCTCGGAAACCGAACTTGCAAGGGATTTCCCGGTGAGGCCGGCGCCGGCAAATCCTAGACAGCTATTCAAATGATAGCATTCTGCGCACACAAGAGTCCAGCTGCTCGGTGGGCGCGCGGCGAAACCCCGAGCGCGCGAAGCGCTGCAGGCGCCCCAGGACGAAGGCGGTGAGCACCGCCGCGCCGACCTGGGCATCGGCATCGGGCGTCAGCGGCGCGCCGGCCGGCGCGCTGGCCGGCGGCTGGGTGTCCTCGCGCAGGCACTGGCGCAGCGCCGCCTCCAGCTTGTCGAACAACTGGTTCATGCGCTGCTGCAGGCGCTCGTGCTCCAGCACCAGGGCATCGCCCACCATGACCCGCACCAGCCCCCGGTTCTGCTCGCCAAAGCGCAGCACCAGCTCGACGATGCGCGCGGCGCGCGCGCGGCCGGCGGCATCGCGTTGGTTGATCTGGCCGATCAGGCCGAAGACGCTGCTTTCAATGAAGTCGATCAGCCCCTCGAACATCTGCGCCTTGCTGGCGAAATGCCGGTACAAGGCCGCCTCGCTGACCTGCAGGCGCGCGGCCAGGGCCGCGGTGGTCACCCGTTCGGCCCCGGGTTGCTCCAGCATGGCGGCCAGGGCCTGCAGGATCTGCACCCGGCGCTCGCCCGGCTTGGGGCGCTTGCGGGTGCTGGGTGCGGGCACGGCGTCCTGGCCCGGGAGGACTTCGGAAAATGCAGGGTTGGTGGACATGGCGCGCGCAAGTGTGACGAAATGATTCTCGCACAGACCCTGGAGATGCGGTGCCGAAAATGCAAACGGCCGGCGCCTGGACTCACTCCACCGCTAGCCATGCGATAGCGCATGACGGTCGGCCGCCGGGGCCGGCCGCGCAGCACCCTCAGTGCGAGCGGATCATGGTGCCGAAGGGCTGATCGGTCAGCACTTCCAGCAGCATGGCGTGCGGCACGCGGCCGTCGATGATGTGCACCGCGTTCACGCCGCTCTTGGCGGCGTCCAGGGCGCCGGCGATCTTGGGCAGCATGCCGCCGGAGATGGTGCCGTCGGCCACCAGTTCGTCGATGCGGCGCGGCGTGAGTTCGGGCATCAACTGGCCGGCCTTGTCGAGCACACCGGGGATGTTGGTCAGCATCAGCAGCTTCTCGGCCTGCAGCACGGTGGCCAGCTTGGCGGCCACCACGTCGGCGTTGATGTTGTAGCTTTCGTTCTGCGCGCCAAAGCCGATCGGGCTGACCACGGGAATGAAACGGTCGTCCTGCAG
>Ga0209572_1000896_pt1 | contig 30227 bp, 22 predicted proteins | sample EBPBio232012_DNA_FD_185867 | JGI IMG/M metagenome (GOLD analysis project Ga0209572, IMG submission 185867) | Wastewater treatment Type I Accumulibacter community from EBPR Bioreactor in Madison, WI, USA - Reactor 1_1/23/2012_ DNA (SPAdes)... | ecosystem: Engineered > Bioreactor > EBPR >...
ATGAAAAAGCATCCGCAGGTTACTACACCGTAAAGTTGGACAACTACAACATCAACGTGGAGCTAACCGCCACCGAACACGTAGGCATCCATAAATACAACTTCGCCAAGGGAGATTCCTGCCGCCTCTTCTTAGATATGATGCACCGCGACTATCTGAAGTATTACGACATCATCACCATTGGCGACACCGCAGTTTTTGGCTATCGCGTTTCAAAAGCTTGGGCACAAGACCAGCACTGTTACTTCTATGCCGTCTTCAACAAACCCTTCAAAAATTTCACCCAGCTTGACATTGCGTATGATGAAGTAAACAAAACCACAGGCAAAACATCCAACGTCATAGAACAAGTTCAAATCTTCTCACTCAGCTTCGACCCTACCGATGAGTTGATGGTTAAAGTTGGTATCAGCGGAACAGATGCTAATGGAGCAATGAACAACCTCTTTGCAGAAGCACCTCATTGGGATTTTGAAAAATATAAAGCTGCGGCTAAAGCCAAATGGGAAACAACCCTTGCCCGTGCTCCAATTATTGAGAAGAATAAAGACGAACTCAGCAAATACTACACTGCCTTATATCATTGCTATACCGTTCCCAATCTTTGGAGCGATGTAGATGGCCGCTATCGCGGAATGGATAACATCATCCACCAATCTGATACCTATAAGCGTTACACAGTCTTCTCCTTATGGGACACTTTCAGAGGTTACCATCCATTAATGAGCACCCTCGAACCTGAACGCACGCGTGATTGGATACATTCATTCCTCAATATGTATCAGGAGCGAGGAGAGTTGCCAGTTTGGGAACTCGCAGCTAACGAAACCTATTGCATGATAGGGTATCACAGCATCCCTGTCATTGTGGACGCGTACATGCGCGGCATCCGCGATTTCGACCACCTGCTTGCTTTAGAAGCAATGATTAATACATCCAACGGTCCACAAAAAGAAAAACAGGCATACATAGATAACGGATATGTGCCCGCAGATAAATTCAGCGAAAGCGTTTCAAAGACATTAGAGTTCGCTTATGACGATTGGTGCATTGCCATTTTTGCTAAAGAAATTGGTGACACTAACACCTACAACAAATACATCCAACGTGCTCAAAGCTGGAAGAACGTCTTCGACCCTTCAACCAAATTCATGCGCCCCAGAAAGAACGGTGGCTTCATCGAACCTTTCAATCCCTATCAAGTGGATTTCAATTTCACAGAAGCCAACGCATGGCAATATGGCTTATTCGTTCCACACGACATCGCAACTTTCACCGATTATATAGGAGGAAAGGACTCTCTTGAAAATTGGTTGGATAGATTGTTCACAGCATCTACCCAAACCTCTGGAAGAGAACAAGCAGACATCACAGGGCTCATTGGTCAATACGCACACGGCAACGAGCCAAGTCATCACGCAGCCTTCTTGTATCAATTCACCAATCATCCGGAAAAGACAAAGCAATATGTCAGCCGCATCATGAAGGATTTCTATACCAACAAACCCGATGGTTTGTGTGGCAACGAAGATTGCGGACAGATGTCAGCTTGGTATGTTTTGGCAAGAAACAATGCCTACTCATTCCTTCCGGGCAATCCCAAATTCATTGGAGTAGATAATCAGCCTAACACAGCTTCCAACCTCAACATCCCAACGGAAGCCAACTATACACCAAGCAGAATCTCTGATAAGTTGGTTACGCCCATTCCAATCATTCAAGGACCTCAAATGCCCTTTACTGATTCGACAGAAGTGGTTATTTATTGTGCTGATAAAAGTGCTAATGTAGATGTTACGTTTCATTATGTAGGTCTTCATGGCGAAGGAATTCATCAGCAGTTCAAGGACTCCTTTGTCGGAGAAAAAAGATATACCTTGACAGATGCTGTAACCATCAAAGCATCTGCTCGCGGTGAAAATTCACTTGAAAGCAAACGCGAAACATGCGTCATCAAAAAGCGTGATAGCTCACGCAAAATAATTTCATTGCCAGAGTTAGACAATCAATACACCGGTGGTGGAAGAGAAGCTTTGATAGATGGTGTGCGCGGTGGTGAAGACTTCAAGACAGGCGCATGGCAAGGTTTTCAAGGAAAAGATGTAGAGGTCATTGTTGACTTGGGCAAACTTCAAACCATAGACACTTTAGGATTATCTTGTTTTGAAGATACACGCTCCTGGATATGGATTCCTTCTCAAGTAGAGTTCTTCACCTCTAATGATGGTCTTCATTATACTTCTCAAGGCGTGGTAAAAACAACATCGCCCACGCAAGTGGAACTCATCAAAACGGAAGAGATGAAATTGACGATAGGCAAAGAATGTAGATACATAAAAGTTATTGCCAAGCCAGCGTTCGATAGTATTCCGAATTGGCATCTTGGTGCAGGTGGCAAGCCGTGGATCTTTGCAGATGAAATAATTATCGAGTAATTCCTTATGAGCGAAAGTTCTATTCTCTTAGATAAAAACCTTGCACAAACCACCATGTTTCCTCTTGGTCTGGAGATAGAGCGTGCCGAAGGAATTTATATCATCACTAAAGATGGTAAGCGATACATGGACATGGTCAGCGGTGTAGGTGTTAGCGGGCTTGGTCATGGCAACACATACATCAATGATGCCATCAAAGCGCAGATTGACAAACATCTCCATGTAATGGTCTATGGAGAATTTGTACAAGAGTCGCAAGTGAAAGCAGCATCGCTTCTCACCTCATTACTTCCTAGTGCACTTGATTGTTGCTACTTTGTCAATAGCGGAACAGAAGCCAACGAAGCCGCGCTCAAACTCGCAAAACGATTAACTGGCAGAACAAAGATTGTTTCCTTCAAAGGTGCTTATCATGGTGGTACGCATGGCTCATTGAGTGTTAGCGGAAATGAATTGAAGAAGGCTGCATTTCGTCCGCTATTACCAGATGTTCATTTTATTCGTTTCAATGAGATAGAGGATTTGAGTGTGATTGATGACAAGACCGCTTGCGTGATTATGGAAACGATCCAAGGCGATGCAGGTGTTCGTATTCCGGACTTGGTCTATATGCAAGCACTTCGGAAACGCTGCGATGAAACAGGTGCTCAACTCATCTTAGATGAAATACAATGCGGACTTGGAAGAGCAGGGACATGGTTTGCATTTGAACAATTCGGTATTGTTCCTGACATACTTACTTTAGGTAAAGCACTTGCCGGTGGCCTTCCGGTGGGCTGCATGATTTCTTCCAAAGAGAAAATGCAACAGCTCACACATGACCCAATGCTTGGTCATATATCCACCTTTGCAGGACATCCCGTAGTCTGTGCTGGAGTTGCCGCAACTTTGGAATATATGCAGAGCAACAGCATTGTTACAGATGTGGAACGAAAAGGAAGGTTTATTGTCGAACTTCTTGAAGGTCATTCTAAAATAAAAGCCATTCGCCAACGCGGATTGTTTTTCGCCATTGACATGGACAGCATGGAAACAGTGCAACAATTAGTAGATTATTGCATGTCGAAAGGTCTTATCAGTTTTTGGTTCCTGTCTTGCCCGTGGTCATTTCGTATTGCACCACCACTCACCATTTCAGATGATGAAATAAAAAATGCCTGCGACATCATTCTCGCAGGCATGGATAAATTGTCTTAAATACTATTGAGCGAAAATTGTACGACTATCCAATAGGGTAGTCACGCCATTAATGACCATTACCGGAATATCCGCATCATTAGTAATCATCTTTTGCTCCGAGTCAATACCAAAAGCGTGAATCAATTGCTCATCGGAAGTGTTTAGAATGCAAATAAGATCAATGCCATTGTACTTGGCATATTTGATTACTTCTTTGGTGAAACCTATTCCTGACTCCAGCATGGTTGTTTTGTACTTCAAACCATGTTCCTCCAAATAACCTTCTGCATAATGAATATTGCGGACAATTCTATTTCTCAGGAATTCATCTTTCTCATCAGGCGAAACAATGTGTACTTCGGCATTAAAACGAGCAGCAACATCTTTTGCAACCGTTAACGTCTGCTTTGTTTCCTTGTGCAAATCCAAAGGCACCAAAACCTTAGATATTTTCTCCGTTTGCGTATCACTTTGGGTAATGATAATGGGCATTGCACTGTCATTGATAATGCGCAACGCATTTCCTCCAACAATAAACTGCATCAAACCTCTGAGTCCATGAGTTCCCATTACCACCAATTCCGCATTTTCTTCTTTCGCAACTTGTGGAATGTGATCGAAAATATTGCCCACACGCACCATCGCTTGCAAATCCACATTGCTACTGCTTTTGAATTTGGCTACTTGCGCATCCAACTTTTCATTGGCAGCTGCCACGTCCTCGTCATCTTTGGCTATGTTCAATAGTACAATTTGATATTGCAGAACTTTATTGATTTGAATGGCATAATGAATTGCAGCATCTGCAACCGAAGTAAAATCTGACGGAACGATGATTTTTTTCATAGGGCAAAGCCTGAAGTTTTGATAATGTAAGCGTCAAATATAATCGGAGAAGGCAAAAACAAAAAAGCCACCCGTTTAGGATGGCTTTCAAAGTATCTTGAGTTAGATTATTTCTTATCGAACTTAGCGTAACGCGTTTTGAACTTATCAATACGACCCGCAGTGTCCACCAATGTCACTTTTCCGGTGAAGTATGGATGAGATTTGTGAGAAATCTCCAATTTGATCAATGGGTACTCATTGCCATCCTCCCAAAGAATTGTTTCTTTTGAGTTAGTGGTTGATTTGCTCAGAAAGGCGTAATCGTTAGACATGTCCTTGAAAACAACTGTTCTGTAGCTTGTTGGATGTATTTCTGGCTTCATTGCAATATCTCTTTTTTAAATCGGGCGGCAAATATACACGCACTCAACCAAATAAAAAACGAAAGTGTTAAAAAAATGCAGTTGTCTCAAGGAAAACTCAACTCTTTGTCACTTATTTAGCCCAATGCCACGCGTTTTGAGGTTAATCAACCGTTTTTGTATGGAAGGCCCGATTCATAATGTCACCCTCCTTTCCAAATACCTTCCTGCGGAATACGAAACACTTGTAATAGGAGGGGCACCACTACCTCATGAGGCCCATTCCGGCAAATTCTTGGACGAGGTCGGAATAGAATACGTTGAAATACCGGAAATGGGTCGTTTCATAAGCCCATTTGAGGATTGGAATACTATTCAAAAAGTTAGGGCGCTAATTCGTGAATTTCAACCCGATATTGTTCATAGCCATACTTTTTCGATTGATGGAATTCCAGCTAGAATAGCGGTCGCGTTAGAAAAAGGTCCTATCAAAGTCCATACTTTTCATGGACATGTTTTTGATTATCCTACCAATGGCAGAAAGGCGCTTCTTGCCAGAGTCATGGAAAAGAGGCTTTGTAAAAATCTAAATGCGGTCATCGCCATCAGTGATTCTCAACGAAACGATTTGGTAAATACTTATCATATTTCATCAGAAGAAAAGACGCATACTATTCCGCTGGGAATTCACCTTGATCGTTTTAAGGCTCTACGAAATGAAAAACGTGCGGCATTCAGGAGTAAATATGAACTCAAGGAAGATGAAATTGCAATTGGAATCATCGCACGCTTATCTCCGGTAAAGAATCATAAGTTATTCATAGATGCTTTTCACCTCGTAGCACAATCGTTCAAAAAAGTGAGGGCATTTATTATTGGTGATGGTGAGCTAGCTCAAACCTTGATTAGGTATGCCAGAGATCTTTCTCTCTATGATGAAACTACAAAGTCAAAAGTCATATTTACATCGTGGATTACTCAAATTGATGAAGCACTTGCAGGACTCGACATTGTTGCCTTGACATCATATAGTGAAGGAACTCCAGTCTCAGTTATTGAAGCACAGGCATCAGGCCTACCTGTGGTGGCTACTGATGTTGGAGGTGTAAAGAATTGTATGATTGATGGAAAAACAGGAATTCTGACCGAATCCAACAATGCCAAGTTATTTTCTAACGCACTGTTGACCTATTGCAACAATCCTTTTCAAAGAATAATGGACGGTAAAGCTGGGCATGAGTTTGTCTTAGCCAATTTCAGTCATAATAGATTGGTGAGAGATATTCAGTCGCTATATGAATATCTATGTAGGCAATAAAATTGAATAAATCGTAATGTAATTCAGTATTCACATGGAAGTGTTTGAAATTGAACAAAAGTTAAGTTCATTTCATTAAATCATCGGGCATTTTTGGAAGCGGATTTTTTAAGTATTAATCCCCAACAAGATGATTAAACTACCGCTTATTCTTGTCAGCTATATTGGACTTTTTCTCACGAGTCTGTTCTCTTTCGAAGACGTGCAAGTAGAGAATAATTTGCCATCGGCTATTGCGCCCGGGCAAAAGAAATTGGTTGAGCTGACAATAAGAAAAGGAGATATTCAAGGCTTTTCAAAATTGGAAATTCCGATGCCAGTTGGATTTAATGCCGTACCTAATGATATCAAAGGGGCGTCATTTACTTTTAAAGCACAAAGTGCCAAGTTTGTTTGGATGCAGTTGCCCGAAGAAGCAACCTTTACTATCAGCTATTATATTGAGACTTCATCAACAGTGAAAGGAGTATATGACATCGGTGGAATCTTCTCTTATGTGAAAGATAATAGACGACTTGATTTAAAAATGCCTTCAAAGCCAATTGTAATTAAGGACAAAGCAACCATTGAGGGAGAGACTACTCAGGAGAATCCGATACTCGCATCAAACAATGGTAGTAATCTGAATGATAATGCAACAGCTTCTACCGAAGCACCAGCTCTTCCGAAGAGCCTTTCGGGCGTTACTATACCTGATAACATAAAGCGTGAGGCTGAAGTTGGAGAAATGACTTGTTTCAGAACGGTAACAAAGGTCTCAGATACCGAGTTTGCAGTCAAACTAACTATTGTAAATAACGGCATAATAGGCTTTGGGAAAATATTAGAAACACTGCCTGAGCACTGCAAAACGGAGAGAGAAAACGATGGCAGTGCCGTAGTCACTCAAGACAAGAACACAATTAAGTTTGTTTGGTTTGAAATACCAACATCCAATACCATTGAGGTTTCGTATCAGGTTTCTTGCTTGAAGCCGATAGGTGAACCCGTGATAAACGGTCAACTGTCTTATACTGATAATGGAAATCCGATGGTTGTCCCCATCACCCAGGCAGGATCAGCATCATCACCTGAGGTAATTGCTCAAAATCCCGCCTCAACAGAAAAGCCATCGGCTGAAAGCAATAATTCTTCAGCTACATCGAATCAACCAAAAACTGATAGCACTAATAACACAACCATACTTGATCCCGTGGTAAAAAATGCGGATAACTCGTCCAATCCGACTTCCAATAACAACAGTAATTACGCTCGGAATAATAATTCCAATAGTAAAAATGGTAACTCTGATAACGTGGTTATTGCAGAGAACAAACCATCTAAAATACCTGTTATATCAGTACCTTCAGCAGAAACAGGTGTAACTTATAAAGTGCAAATCTTGGCTGCACATCGTGTTGTTAATAAAACTTATTTTGAGAAGCAATTTAATTTCAATGACCGTTTTAATATTGAAAACCACGAAGGATGGGTGAAATACACCACCGGTAGTTTCACTGAGTATAAAAATGCAAGAGATGAGCGTGAGCGCATCACCTCAAATCACGGAAAACTGCCCGGCCCCTTTGTTACGGCTTACAATGATGGAGAGAGAATAACAGTGCAAGAAGCATTACTTATCTCCAACCAGCAATGGTATAAATAAGAATTAGGATAAGCTGTTGCGGATACAACGGTATTAAGCAACAGTGTTTTGGTTAATTATATAGAATTTGTTTAGGTAATTTAGTTTGAAAATCCCCAGACAACGGTTTGGGGATTTTCATTTTGTCATCCTTCCATTCTTCGCATCTTCGCCTGATATATTTTTTCTTCAACAATGAAATTTATTCTTTCCATTGTCATAGTCGCTTTTTCTGTTTGCGCAAATGCACAAACCGTAAGCATTATTCCGATGCCTCATTCTATTCAATACCATGACGTAACGCTGAATATTGAATCTGTTCATACAATGTCATTTGGCGAAATCCCCGGTGGATTGGTGAACTTGTGTAGCGCTCTTTTTCATTCATCAACAAAGTCCAACTCCATTCCATGCAATTTGCGATTAGACGAAAACGCATCTATCGCTAAGGAAGGTTATTCACTTAGCATTGAACTGACAGGTATTAACATCATGGCGAAAAATCCTGTAGGAATATTTCATGCTATTCAAACCTTGTCTCAAATTATTGCTACAAGTGAAGAGGATAATTCAATTCCCTGCTTAACTATAGAGGACGAACCACGCTTTGAATATCGAGGAATGCACTTAGATGTATCGCGCCACATGTTTCCTATTTCTGCTATCAAACAATACGTTGATATCATGTCGCAATACAAGTTCAACACTTTGCATTGGCACTTGACTGACGACCAAGGATGGAGAATTGAAATAAAGAAATACCCCAAGCTGATTGAAGTAGGCGCCTATCGCGACCAAACATTGATTGGCAACATGCAGAAGTCGGAGCGGGAGTTTGATGGCATTAGATATGGGGGTTACTATACGCAAGAAGAAGTAAAAGATATTGTGGCTTACGCAGCAAAACGTTTTATTACCATCATTCCTGAAATAGAAATGCCCGGCCATGCTGAAGCCGCTATTGCCGCATATCCTCATTTGGCTTGCGAAAACAACAAAGGGCCTTTTGGAACGGTGCAATACTTCGGTGTGTTCGAAAATGTCTTTTGTGCAGGTAATGATGCAACGTTTACATTTCTTCAAGATGTACTGGATGAAGTTATTCAGCTTTTTCCCTCAAAGTATATACACATTGGCGGAGATGAATGTCCGAAAGTGAAATGGGAGACTTGTCCTGATTGTCAAAAGCGCAAGAAAAAACATAAACTCAAAGATGAACATGAGCTACAATCTTACTTTGTTCAACGAATAGAAAAATATTTGAACACAAAAGGTCGCAGTATCATAGGTTGGGACGAGATATTAGAAGGAGGCTTAGCACCAAACGCTACTGTCATGAGTTGGCAAGGAACCAAAGGAGGAATCGCGGCAGCTAAACAAAGACACGATGTGATTATGACTCCCGTTTCGCATCTCTACCTAGATTATTTACAGAGCAAATCAAAAGAAGAGCCCTTGACCATTGGCGGTTATCTCCCATTGTCACAAGTCTATTCCTTCAATCCCATGCCTGATGAATTAAGCCCTGAAGAACAAAAGCATATCATAGGTGTTCAAGCCAATATCTGGACAGAGTACATTGATACTCCGAATAAACTATTTTATATGATGCTGCCACGCGCTTTAGCTGTTTCAGAAATAGGTTGGACAAATCAGAAAAATAAAAACTTTATTGATTTCTCAGAAAAAAGACTTCCTTCTCACCTTGCAGAACTGGACAAAAAGGGCATCACCTTTCGCATTCCAACTCCTATTGGCGCAAGTGATACTACACTGTTTGGTAGCAAATTCAAACTTGATTTCAAACCTTCGGTTAAAGGAGCAAAAGTGTATTACACCATTGATGGTTATACACCGACTACGCTAAATAATTTCACGGAAGGACCGCTTGAGATAAGCGTTCCTCCAAAAGCAACGCGTGAAGTGAAAAGCGTAGTGATTACTCCTTCGGGAAGAAGAAGCGTTGTGGTAACAACAATTTTGAAAAACGAAGAATAAGAATTACATCAACATACCAGCAATGGTTGCGCTCAAGTAGGATGCAAGTGTCCCACAGAAAAGTGCTTTGAGACCGAGGCGAGCCAAGTCCGCTCTGCGTTCAGGAGCCAATGCGCTGATACCTCCAATTTGCATTCCTACACTGCTGAAGTTTGCAAAACCACAAATAGCAATACTCACTATGGTCAATCCCTTAGGCGTCATTATGGGAACTGATTTGTCAGTTAAGTTTTGAAAGGCAACAAACTCGTTGATAGTTAATTTTTGACCAAGCAGTGTAGCAGCGCTATTTACATCTTGCATAGGAACGCCCATGCTCCAAGCAAATGGAGTAAACACTTTTCCGAAAATCCAATTCAGAGTCAAATCGAAATCAGGATTAAAGATGTGCCCAATTTTTACCAAGCTCCAATCTAACAAAGCGATGATGGCAATAAAACCTATCAACATCGCAATGACGTTCATGGCTATTTTAAAACCGTCAGCAGCACCGTGCGATACTGCATCAATTACATTGACATAATCGCTCTTTACATCTAGTTTCACCGTTCCCATAGTTTGACTCACCTCTGTTTCCGGAAATACAATTTTTGAAATAACCAAAGCTCCCGGAGCCGCCATCAAACTTGCAGCAATCAAAGTTGGAGCAAGCTCCATGCCCGCACGCAAACCCATGTTTGCATATACTATCAGGATACCACCGGCAATACAAGCTAGGCTACCACTCATTGAAGCAAGCAATTCACTTTTGGTCATTCCTTTCAAATATGGACGAATCATTACTTGCGCCTCTACCTGTCCAACAAACGCACTGGCAACATTGCTCAACGCTTCAGCACCACTCACACGCATTACCTTGTTCATCGCCTTTGCGACAACCGAAATGATGCGTTGCATTATACCATAGTGATAGAAAACCGCTACCAATGCACAAACTAAAATGATGGTTGCAGTGATGTTAAAAGCAAAAACAAATCCGCCCTTTGCATAATTGGCAATGGTTCCATCAAATTGCTCAACTGCCACACCCCCATAAACGAAATTGGCACCAACGCTTGCAAAGTGTTCTATCTTCTGCATTCCCTTGCCAAGGAATTGAAAGAAAGAAGTAACCGGTGGCACTTTTAAAATAAGCACTGCCAATGTGGTTTGCAATGCAAGGCCGCTCAGTACAAGACGAAGATTTATTTTTCTTTTGTTGTTGGAAAAAAGGAAAGCTAATCCTAGAATGAGCACAATACCAATAAGTCCGATGAATCTATCCATAAAATAAAAAAGCGTGAGAAATAAAAACCGCTCATCATGAATGGGCGGCCTCAAATGAAAGCAAAAATTGCCAACTATCAGCACTTTTCTTTTATCCTAAGCGACTCGACAACATCTTTGCACTGTGAAATATGAATTCCCGCAATACCGCAAGCTCGCCAATAGTTTGAGCTATTATGAAATTGTTTCCGCTGATTTTCTCAAAGAAATTCAACGCATGGGTAATCGTTGGACGGAATATGAGATAAAGGCCAAAATTCTTCCCGAACGCATACTAATTGAAGACGTATTGAATAATGAGGGAGAACGTTATGACACAATTACGAAACATGAATTTGATGAATTCAAGAATTACTGTCTTAGCAATCTGAAAAGGTTCTAATAAGGTCTTTTCATAACTCGATTGAAAACTCATGTTTGATATGGTAAGCAGACTAAATTCTATCTACATTTTTGAACCTGAATGATTCAGGAAAATATTTCTCTCAAACCCTATAACACTTTTGGCATTGATGCCAAAGCACGATACTTCGCTTCTTTCAAATCACAGGATGAGTTGAGTGAATTGTTGAATAGTAATGCAGTCAAGCAAAATGCACAATTAGTGTTGGGTGGTGGAAGCAATCTTTTGCTTACCAAAGATTATGATGGCATTGTCCTAAAAAATGAAATCAAAGGAATTGAATTGATTTCGCAGGATGAAATGCATTACTATGTGAAATCAAATGCCGGTGAGGCTTGGCATTCGTTTGTGATGCATTGCATTAAAAATAATTATGCCGGAGTTGAGAACATGTCGCTTATTCCCGGTTGTGTTGGGGCAAGCCCTATGCAGAACATTGGTGCATATGGAGTAGAGATAAAGGATGTATTCCATTCGTTGGAAGCCACGAATGTGCACGATGGAAGTTCTAAAACTTTTCATCTCGAAGAATGTGCCTTCGGTTATAGAGAGAGTATTTTTAAGAGAAAGGAAAAAGGCAATTGGATTATTACTTCGGTTACTTTCCGTTTGAACAAACGCCCTGTGTTGAATACTGTTTATGGTGCAATTGAAGCTGAATTGGACAAGATGAATTTGGATACCATCACCATAAAAGACGTATCGCAAGCGGTTATCAATATTCGTTCGTCCAAACTTCCCAATCCAATAGAAATTGGCAATGCGGGCAGTTTTTTCAAAAATCCTGTAGTGTCTATGAGCGTTTACGATGAAATAAAAAAACACTACAACAGCGCACCATGTTATCCTATCAATGAAAGCGAAGTAAAAGTTCCGGCTGGATGGTTAATCGAAACCGCTGGTTGGAAAGGCAAGAACATGGGCAATTATGGAGTACATACTAATCAGGCTTTAGTTCTTGTCAACTATGGTGGTGCAACAGGAAAAGAAATCTATGATTTGAGTACCGTTATTATTAACGATATAAAAATCAAGTTTGGAATTGAGTTGGAACGAGAGGTAAATATTATTTGAACTTCAATCAGAAGTTCTCAGTCTGAGATACTCAATTGAATATTTTACAATAGCATTTGAAGCCAATTGTTCGTCAGTATAGATTTCCGGTTTGATATCATTAGGATCAAAAGAACTTACCGAAGCATAGAAATTCCCATTCTGAACTATAAGAGTCAATTGCTCCTTATCAGTTAACAATGCATCCGGTTCCATAGCATACTCAAAAAGCGTCACCTTCTTGAAAGTTACTGTGTTTAGAAAAACGTAATTAAACTGTTCGTCCATACCAACAACGAATCCCGGCTCTGTGTGCATAACTCTGAGTCCATCAACAAACTCGAATTCCTTCTTTTGAGATAATGAACTCGTTGAAAATGTGAGAAATGAAATAACTAATAATACAATCGTTTTCATGGCAATGGAGTTTTGAATGACTTATTCAAAAGTAATTTTTTTCCAAATACATGCAATAATGAAAACGTCAAAACTTCGCACAAGGCATAATTCTAATCTTCTTTGCTCTTTGCGAAACTCTATTGGACCATTGATAGACCAATGAAATTTCGTGCGAACCCGCTGAACTACCTATTCCCAATTTCGACATAGTAATATCATAACTATAACCAATCTTATAGCGCGAGGCTTGGAAACCAAGCAATACAGCAACGGCATCGTGATTGGCATAGCCATAACCATTGCTTTTGGCTGGTAGACCTCTATACCATATACCGAAAATCACTGGTGACATTTCGTAATAAAAGCCGAAATCCAATTGATCGTACATTCTTTGTGCTTGATAATTGGCAGCCACTACTACATAGTGGTCAAGCTTCATCAATGAGTTTCCTTTTAGGCGAATACGTAAACCTCCATGAGCAGATATTTTTCTTACTAATTGTACCTCTGCGTTATCATAAAAAGATACGTTGGGTGCATTGTTGTGAAATGCTGAAATACCAAACCAAAACTTTGGTCCGTAAGTCAAAAGACCTGCAGCCATATCGAAATAATTTACCGGACGTACCGTACCAAACTCAACAGACGGTTGATCACCATCGCGAATCATCTGATCGTAAAAAGTAAGTTTATCAAAGTCAATGGCTTTATTGACGTAACCAAATTGTAATGCAGGCCTGAAAAACCAATTGCGTTTAATACGAGCTTCATAAGCATATTGAAAATGCGCACCAGTTGTTCTTAACGCACCACTTCCTGCTCTATCATGATGCACCAACATTCCAATTCCACTGTTGAGGTTTGGTAAATATTGATCATAGGACATGTTGAACGCGCTGAATGCACCAGGAATGGCCGACCATTGATTGCGGTATTGAGTAGCAATTCTGCTTTGTACGGAAGCTCCTGCAAATGCAGGGTTGACATAAGTCGGTACCGCATAGAACTGCGTGAACTGCTGATCTTGCGCAACCAGTTCAAGTTCCACTAATAAGAACAAGAACAATAAAATTATGTAGGGTTTCTTCATCGCTTTATAAGTTAGGTTGGATGAAATATTCTTTTTTGTTTATAGAATCACTTTCATAAAAATCATCACTTAAGTATCAAGGTAACATCGCCTGCTTTTTCAAAGATCTGTCCGTCAATGAAAGTGGCTCTTACTTTCCATACATAGACATCTTGCTTAGCAAGCTGTCCACGGTAATAGCCATTCCATCCTCTGTTCACATCGTTACTTTCAAATAGCAGCTCGCCCCATTTGTTGAAGATGAGCAATTGGTATGTTTCAACTCCTTTGTGTGTAGGGAAGAAAATGTCATTGTCAAAACTCCTTGGGTCGTAATAGCCGGTTTGAGAAGAGGAAGCTGTTGGTGTAAATGCATTCGGAAAGTCAATCATTCCTGACGCGGTTGCTTTTACAATATCGGTAAGCAACATGGTATCAGGACAATTAAATTGGTTGTTTGCAATAAGCTCTATACTATACACTCCTTCTTCCTGATAATAATAAACAGGGTCTTCAGTAATACTTGTTGACCCATCTCCAAAAGTCCATTGATAACTGTTGGCATTTACTGACATGTTGATGCAGTAAACCGGTTCAACAGGTACATTCACTTCTGTAGGTGTTACCGTAAATACAGCATGGGCATTAGGATAAACCTCAATAATAAACTCTTGTACCATTTGATCTGTGATTCCTCCGGGGCCTTCAATTGTCAAGGTCACGGTATATGTGCCAGGCTGCCAATAGGTATAAACTGGATTGGTAGCATTGGCACTTCCACCATCACCAAACGTCCAGTATGATGAAAGCGCATATTCACTTAAGTTTTGGAATTGCACTTCCAATGGAGCACAGCCGGATGCCGGTCCCGTGAAATTGGCTATTGGCTGCGGAGGTAATATTTGTACGGTTTGAGTAGCTTCATCGCTACATGAACCATTGGTTACATTTAGTTCAATATCATATTCGCCCCAAGTGCTATAGGTATAACTACCCGGGTTTATTTCTTCCAATATGGTTCCATCATCCATATTCCATGTAGTATTGAGGTTACCAACTGAAGTAAGGTTTTCAATTTGAACCGTTGCATTAGGCCATGTCTGAACCAATGGTGTTACACCAAATCCTGCAACAGGAATAGGGAATACCGATACTGTTGTGGATACTGTATCGGTACAACCATAAGAATCAGCTAAGACAAGGGTAATAGTATAGGTAGTATCATTCATTCCCCAATTGAAGAACGTGTGTTGGGGTTCAAAGTCACTTGAAAAATCACCATCACCGAAATCCCATTGAGAAGAAATTCCTCCTTGGCTTGTGTTATCAAAGAATACTGAAAGAGGTGAACAACCTTCATTAATGGATAAGAAAGAAGCTTCAATCTCAGGTGCCACTTGAATGCTTAAATCATCACTGCTATGACAACCATAGTTGGTATAGGCATGAAGGATGATTGGATAAGTAACTAAGTTCTGAGTATAGTTGAAATAATTGTGTTGATGAACAGTATCAGCTATGTCAGAAGTTTGCCCAGTACCATAAACCCATTGATAATAATCTGCTCCAATTGAGCCGTTATACAAAGTAGCAACCGTTGGATAACAACCTGTCACATTCTGCATTTGAGCAACTGCAACTGGCGTGTGCATCACATTAATAACTCTTGTGGCCGTATCTGTACAACCATAAATATTCATGGCGATGAGCTGTGCAGTATAAGTTGTATCATTGGTAAAGGTTGCTGCATATTGATGCGATGGATTTGGAATGGTCGAAACTTGACCATCACCAAAGGTCCATTGGTATTGTGCCGCATCTATACTTTGGTTATTGAAAACTGCATTGAAAGGAGAACATCCAATGGTATCAGATGCGAATGCCGCCTGAACTTGAGGATACAAGTCAAATATTCCGCTGGCTGAGGCCGTACAGCCAAAATCGGTTGTTCCTGTCAGCACAATATTATACTCTGTCAAGGAACCAATAGGTTGTTGGAAGAGATGAACGTGTACGGTATCTAATGTATCTGAAGATGTTCCATCGCCATAATTCCAATGATAAGAAGTGGCATTGGTTGAATTATTAGTCAACTCTACCGGTGCAGGAAAACAGGCTGCGTTTTCATTCATGGAGAAGTCAACAATCGGAACTGGATGAACAACTAAATCATGTGTTGCTGAAGCGTTACAACCAAAAGGAGATGAAACGAAAAGCTGAACATGAAGTGTTTGAATTGTATCAGAAGCATTGGAAAAATAACCTGTGGGATTTTGCATAGCAGATTGAACACCGTTTCCAAAATCCCAGTTATACCCGTTGGCATTCACACTATTATTGATGAAAGAGATATTGGCAGGTGAACAATGTTCTCCGGGGTCTGCAAACGCGGCTATCAATTCAGGATAAACTTGAATAGTCACACTGTGTTGACTGCTACATCCTTCTTCACTTGAGGTAACCAATACCACATTATATTCTATAACAGATGAAGTCGAGTTAAGGAATGTATGAGAATGCGTTGTATCTGAAAAAGTAGAAGAATTTCCATCACCATAATCCCATGCGTTGTTATCGGCATTGATAGAAGTATTCAAAAAATCCACCGTAAGAGGCGAACACCCTGCCAGCACATTTGGAACAAATTCTGCAATTGGTGTTGGATTTATCAATACTGGTTTTACAAGTGTATCACTGCATCCATAGGAGGACAAGGCAACAAGTTGAACATCCAAGTTCATTGGTTCACCTGTATTGTTAGAATAGTAGGTAGTCGGATTTGGCATTACCGATTGCAAGCCGTTTCCAAAATCCCATTGGTAGCTATTTGCATGGACACTCGTATTGACAAATGAAATATTTGCTGGTGAGCAGAATACTCCGGGGTCACCGAAATCGGCAATCACCGCTGGATAAATTTGAACCGTAGCACTAAACTGACTTGCACAACCTTCATCGGTAGTTGTATTCAAAGTAATCTGTCTGGTTATTACAACATTTCCAGTATTCTCAAAAACATGGGTGTGCAACGAGTCAGAATTGTTAGAGCTATTACCATCACCATAAGTCCATTCGTATTCATCTGCGCGAATAGAAATGTTGTTGAATTCAACTTCGAGCGGAGCACAACCGGAAATGGTGTTAGTTCCAAATTGCGCTACAGGCATTGGAAAAACACTTACCGTAGCATAAGCGGTGTCGCGACACCCAAAGGCAGATACACCTATCAATCTTACAGTGTAATCTTCAGGTACTCCGGAAAGATTCGTGTAAGTATGTGCAGGTATTGCACTTGTTGACGTAATACCATCGCCAAAATCCCAATTGAACGATTGCACTCCTGCTACATAAGGCATCGTTACTGATAGTGGCGCACAACCTGACGCTCCTGTAATACTGAAATCGAAATCAGCAATGGGATAAACTACAATGTTTTGAGAAAGCGTATCATGACAGCCATTTACGTTGTAAGCATACAGCGTAACATTATAAGTCTGCAATAAGCCTGTATTGTTTAGATAAGGATGCGATGCATTTGTTGTCGTTGCCGTTCCACCATCACCAAAATCCCATAAGTAACTGCTCGCATTAATTGAGCTGTTTACAAACACTCCCGTAAACGGGCTACAACCGGGGGGATTGCCATTGTGACTAAATGCCGCGTGCGCACCCGGATGTACTGTGACATATAATGTATCAAAATCATAGCAACCAAAGGCATTAGTTGCCCTCAAGATAACAGAGTAAACCGTATCATGATTGGTAGCATTGTTAAACGTATGCTCAATTTCAAAATCCGTTGATGCCGACCCGTCACTTAATATCCATTGATAGTCCACAGCATCGGTGCTGCTATTACTGAATGAAACAGTTAGTGGCGAACATCCTGCATCAATACTTGAAGTTGCATCTGCTATTGGTCTTGCTTCTACAGTTACATCCGCACTTCCTATGCCTGGGCAATGAGCTGAGTTGACATTCAGCGTTACTGTGAACGTTCCCGTGTTATCATATAAATAGGAGGGATGTTGCTCACTGGACATTCCACCATCTCCAAAGTTCCATGACCAAAAAACAATAGAGTCATTGACAGAGGTAGTTGTGATATCTGAGAAATAGGCGGAATCTCCTTCACATAAATTCTGTACGATAAAATCAACATCAGGAGATTGATACACTTGTATTACTTCTGTATCCGTTGCTGTGCATCCATTAAGACTTGTGGCTGTCAGTTGTGTAATATAGCTGCCTGGCTCGTCATAAAATATGGACGGAGGATTCTGCCCAGTGTGCGAATAGGGAGGTTTGTCAAAGGTCCATTCCCAGGTTGTCGCATTCGTTGTTATGTCGGTATAATTCACATTGAGTGAATCACAACCTTCTGTTACATCGGGTTGAATATTCACAATAGGAGAGGGTAATACCACTACTTGCACCCAAGCCGTATCAGAGCATCCGGCAGTTGCACCCACTATGGATACAGCGGTTGCAACATTATAGGTTCCAGGACTATTATATACATAGGTAATATTTCCGGCACCGGTGTTGAACCAGCCTCCTCCAGTACCAAGATTCCAACGCCAGCTATTTGCACCTCCGGTTGATTGCTGATAGAAAGTAATAGGCTCACCGAGGCAAACAGTGTCAGCCGAAGCTCCAATACCTGCCGTTGGTGGCGGAACGATTTGTATAGTAATGCTGGTTGGAGCTATACCACAAAAATTACTATCTAACAATTGAACAGTATAAGTACCAATACCGGGATAGTGCATGGTGCGCGGCTGAGTGGGTGGCCAAGGCGTCCAGTCTATAATGCTATCATGTCCAAGATTCCAGTAGTCACCAAAATTCCACCACTCGTATCGTTGGTAGATATTTCCTTGAAAAAGACAATTGCGATAAGTAGTGTTTGTAAAAGTTACAGTTGTATCAGGATAGCATAGCAATGTGGCCGAAGCTGTAATCGCAGGGTCATCCAAATCCCAAATTCGTATCGGATTAAATGTTGCGGTCGAATGTCCGCCTTGCACAGTGTTGCAATAATTCTCCGCAGTTAGTGTCACTACTGTTTCGCACGTTACCGTTCCAACCTCATAAGTATGTTGTATGGTCTGTAACCAGTTGGTATGATCAAAAGTCAAAATAGGTGAGCCATCGCCAAAGTCCCAAGTGAACATGGTGGTTTCTGAAACGTTGGTAGAGGAGTTGATGAACTCCATCATCTGAGGTGCACAAGCCTGCGTAAGACCACCCACAGGAATTTGGATGGAGGCACTCGTAGCTTCCTCCATAACCACCACTCCTGTAACCACACATCCTGTCGCAATCTCTGTGATAGTCACAACAAACGTATCTACTGTGGCCGTGTATAGATGATTCTGAAACGTAGGTGGACTCCAGGAAGAACCGGTGGTCAATGCCGAACCATCGCCCCAGTCAATGCTGTATGCACCCCAAGTATTGGGCGAGCTAAGATTGAAGCTGTAGTTATTTCCACTGCACGAGTACCAATATGGATTACTTGAAGGCATTCCATAAAAATCATGCACTCTCGGGCATTGAGCCGATGCCGCAAACGCTGTGAGCATCAGCGCACTTGCAAGGAAAGATGATTTTAGTTTCGTAAAGAACAGCTTCATGTGCGATTTGTACGAGGCCAATTCCGAAAAGTGACAATCCAGTCAAATTTTTAGACCAATCGAAAAAATCCACATATGAAGAAGTCTTAGCAAAGGACAAAATCAATTAACTAAACCTCCATCAGATTACAATATCTATCAAGATACGGTTGCCGTCATGCCGAACTTGTTTCGGCATCTCAATCATTTCAGCGTCTCTTTTCAAGACAAAAAGAACGGATCCAGTTATCAACCATCTACGTTGAAATCATTCTACCTCAAATACCCCTTTTCAGCGATACCAATTCTCAGATAAAATTAATTCGTTTGTGTAGTCAACCAATAAAAAATGAAAGCGATGAAAGAAATACTTGCCACCAACTCCAACGGATGTTTAGCCCTTACCTCTACAGGCGAAATACACCTGTGCTTCGGACAGTTGTACTTCATTTTTTCAAGAGAAGAATTCTGCTCTTTCATCCGCTTTTTGCTAAAGACAAAAAAGGAAATGCAGGAAACATTTGGCTACAACAAAATCTTTTTTGAAACCGGCATGAACAACCTGCGCATCGCCCTCAGCCATAAAGAAATTGACCAAATGACAGACCTCATGAACGAGGCAGAACTCTCCATGAGCATGAAGGAACTCTTGGCTTATTGATGTCGGTGAGGTCTCCTGCGATTTTCTTTTAGCTCGATAATGTTGATGTTTTTTGCGCAGAAAACTATTTCCTCCTAAAAACTTCAGAAAGAATAATAGAAGTCGCAATAGAAGCATTGAGCGATTCCGCCTTGCCGCTGCCGGGTATAGTGATATAAGCGTCCATCGCCTCGCGCATCTGCGTTCTAATGCCATGGCTCTCGCTGCCTATCACAATAGCTTCTTTAGGTAGAAAAGTAAAATCATAAAGCGATGTGCCATTCATATCCGCACCCGTTAAACGATAATCGTTCGACTTCAACAGAGCAACTATTTCACCCGCTTCGGCTTCTACAACCGTTGTTCTGAATAAGCTACCCATGGTAGATTGCACCGTCTTCGGGTTATAAAGCTCCACGCAATCATCAGTACAAAAGACGTGGACAATTCCAAACCATTCAGCCGTGCGAAGGATAGTGCCCATATTACCTGGGTCAGCGATGCCGTCCAAAACAAGCACAGTGCCTTTCAAATCCAATACCTCGGTCAATTTGTTTTCCTTTTTATACAAAACCGCTAGGTAGGAGGAAGGCGAGCTCAAAGCCGTCATCATCTCCATCTCTTTATTATTGACTTTGATAGCGCGTTCATCGCTGAATCCTTCATCCGTAGTGTAAAGACTATGCAAACGGAAAGAAGAGGTGAGAGCTTCTTCCACCATCTTCTTACCCTCTACAAGGAATAGCCCATGCTCATTTCTAAATTTCTTTTGCTGCAATGAGCGTACAAGTTTGATATCTTTTTTCAACGGCATCATCTTTGAAAATAGCAGGGCCTTTTGCTTACTTCGGAGCGAAATTGCGCTGCAATATAAATGGCTGGTCACTCCATCAGATTCAGATTTCTATTCTTCCTCGTCACAGCACTGCTGATGGGCAGTTGTGCCCGCTTGCGCAATGTGCCTAAAGGTCAGGCATTCCTCAGGCGCAACGAACTGGAAGTGCATGACAAGCCTGATGAATACACTTTCAGCGATGATGACTTGCTGGCCATCGCCAAGCCCGAACCAAACCGCAGAATTCTATGGTTTCGCTTCAATCACACAGTGTATTTATTGGTAAATAAAAGAAAATTGGCCGAGGGCGAAGCCAAGATGAAAGTAAAATGTGAGGTAAAAAATGAAAGGCGCGCCAAGAAGAGAAAACCACCCAAGGAATGTAAAACCTGGAGAATGTTTTGGGCTTATACCGTTGGAGAGCCTACCATATTAGTGGACTCCGCTCGCATAGAGCGCAGCTCAGAACAGATTAGCATCCATCTTCAAAAGCGCGGCTTCTTCAATGCCAAAGTAGAACCTGAGTTTCAATACAACAAATCAGGAGATAAATGCAAAGTCATATACAATGTCTATCCTGAAAAGCCATTTATCATTGATAGTATAAGGTATGCAATAGACGATTCAGAGATGAATGCAAGTTTCCCGCAAGTGCAGCGTCAGTTAGTATTGGATACCGGAATGGTTTTCAATATCGACAAGCTAAATGAAGAACGTGACATCATTACCCACTTCTATAACAATCGTGGATACTATGATTTCAACCGCGAGTACATTAGTTACGATGTAGTAAAGACCCCCGGCAGCCATCGTATTGTATTGGTGATGCGCATTCAAAATCCGCGCGAATTGGTAGCAGGTTCCAAAGACACCTATATAGCCGTACCGCATAAAAAGTATTACATAGGCAAAATCTATCTTGACAGCAATTTCGACTTAAGTAATCCTAATAAGTTACATAACGATACACTTGCGTTTGAAGGTCTCAATATTTTTGATGATAGCACCGCTACCGTTTCCAAGTATCTGCTATCCTGTATTCAAGGATATAATCAAGATGAACTTTATCAGAAAAACAAAATAGATAAGACCTATAAGCGGTATAGTCAATTAGGTGTTTTTCGTTCTACCACTATTATGTTGGTACCTCGCAAAGATTCGCTCAACCCTAACGTCAACCGACTCGATACATACATAAGAGCCACACCTGAAAAAAGACAAGGCTTCTCCATTGACCCGCACATTACCAACCGTGCAGGCAACATGGGTATCTATGCTAATCCCGGTTATCTCAATAAGAATTTGTTTCATGGAGCCGAACGCTTAGAGGCAAGGATGATTATCGGTATGGAAGCATCGCAAACCTTGGTGCAAACCACCGATGCAGACGGAAGTGGACAAATCAAACGCAGCTTCGGACTGAACACCTTTGAAATTGGTCCGGAGATTACACTGCGCCTTCCACGCCTTTGGCCTTTGGGTTGTGATTTTACTTCACGCAGCAGCGACCCTCAAACAGCCATCACCGCTTTGTTCAACTATCAGAAAAGACCTGACTATGAACGAACCCTTTCTCAATTTCGCTATGCATATAGCTTCATAGAAAACCCTGATAAGGTGACGCGTATCAACATTGATTTGATAGAGTTCAGTATTATCAGTATCGATAAATCACCGGCCTTTCAGGCCTTCCTTGATAGATTAAATGACTCCTTCCTGGCCAATAGCTATCAAAACCATTTGATTCTATCCTTTGCAACCCCTACGCTTACATGGAATACACAAAAGGCAAAATACCAACGGAAGTATTTTTATTCGAGAACTCAACTGGGAGGCGCAGGTAATTTGCTCAATGGCATTATGCAAATGACTTCAGCACCTCGTGATGAATTAGGTAGCTATGAATTGACGGGTATTCGGTATGCACAATACTATAGAGGCGAGCAGGACTTCCGTTACTACCTGAACGTAAACCAGAAGAATGCTTTCGTATGGCGTGCTTATGGTGGTATTGGTGTGCCAAGAAAAAATCTTTCTACGCTTCCTTTTGAGAAGAGCTTCTTCAGCGGTGGTTCCAACGGGATGCGCGCTTGGCAGGCACGAACACTTGGACCCGGTTCTTCGAGAGATACACTCGCTGTTCAAACCTTCAACAACATTGGTGAGATAAAACTCGAAGGTAATTTTGAATATCGCTTCAAGATGACACAGATGCTCAATTGGGCATTATTCGTAGATGCCGGCAATATTTGGTTGCTCAATCCTGATCCAATTAGACCAGGAGCAGATTTTTCGGCTAAGCGTTTCGCAAGTGAAATTGCTATAAGCGGAGGACTTGGCTTGCGCCTTGATTTTGATATCTTCCTTGTGCGTTTTGACTTTGGTTTGAAATTGAAAGACCCTGCAAAAGTGCCGGGTGAAAGATGGATTGGTCAGCCTAAGGATGAATACCTCACTTATTTGAGAAGATTTGATTCTGATATCACGAGAGTTCCTCTTGCTTCTAATGTGGTATTTAACCTGGGAATTGGTTTTCCTTTCTGATAACTTCTATGGATGAGATGCATGGTTAAAAAGCAAATCAGGTCAAAATGGATAATGCGTGTTCTTTGAGATTATCACATTTGTCCACTTCAATCCATTTTATTGAATCATCTCTTCTCCACCAGGTAAGCTGGCGCTTAGCGAAGTTGCGCGTGTGTTGTTTTATTTTCTCTATACTTTCTTCTAAGGTTGAGTTACCATCCAAATAATCGAATAGCTCTTTATAGCCAACTGTATTAAGTGCGTTGAGGTTTCGTTTGGTATAAACACCTATTACTTCTTCTAACAGCCCATTCTTCATCATGATATCCACCCGTTGATTGATGCGGGCATATAGCCATGCTCGTTCTGCAGTTAGCCCAATTTTGATAACGTCAAATGAACGTTCTTGAAAAGTCCGTTTTCTTAGGTCCGAATAGCGATTCCCTGTTGCTAGGCATACCTCAATTGCCCGCATAACACGATGCGGATTATGCAAATCAACTTGAGTGTAATAAACGGGATCTAATTCTTTCAGACGGTTTTGCAAATGCATCAAACCCTGCTCAGCTAACTCATTTTGTAATGAAAGCCGAATCAATTTATCACCCGGTAAGTCATCAAGACCATTGACCAAAGCATCCACATAAAGCATGCTTCCACCGCAGCACACCACGGTATCATGCTTTTCGAAAAGTTTCTTTAGTAGATTATTGGCATCTGCCTCATAACGACCGGCACTGTATTCATCCTCAATCGAAATGAAGTTAATGAAATAATGCTTTACAGCTTCTAATTCTTCATTAGATGGACGCGCTACACCAATGCTTATTTCTTTGAAAAACTGACGAGAATCCGCTGAGATGATTTCCGTTCGAAATTCTTGTGCAAGTTCAATAGCAAGGGCTGTTTTGCCAATGGCCGTTGGACCAAGTATGACAACTAATCGCTTTCCTAAAATGCTCAATCTTTGGAGGGAGATGCTTCCTTTTTGGTAGCTTTTTCTTTCTTTTCCTTTGGAGCTTTTGTTTCCTTTGGAGCCTTTGCCACAGGTTTGATGGATTCTTTAATCAGACCCCTGCCTTGCTTCTTGATTTTTCCTTCTTTTTCAAGCATCGGAAACAGAGCGTCTAACAAGCCATTGATGAATATGTTGCTTTTGGGTGTACTATAATAATTGGCTAACTCGATGTATTCATTCATGGTTACTTTCAACGGAATTTGATCGAATTCGCGGGCTTCGGCAATAGCCATTTTCATAACAATCAAATCCATCAGCGCTATTCTATCTGCTTCCCAGTTAGGCGAGTTATCAGCAATCAATTTCATACTATCCTCACCATAGGCCAAGGTTTTACGAAACAATATCTTGGAATACTCTTCCTCATCATCTCCGGCTTTCCAAAGCGACATCAGTTCGATGTCATCATCAGATTCATTGAGCAATTTCAAAGTTTTAAGCACCATGCTTCCGGCAAGATCGAAATCGTCATTCCAAAAAATTCCGACTTCCTCCAACCATTCTTGCATTGGTTCATAGTTAATCAGATGCCTTCTCAAGAAACGCAATACATATTCACGGTCATGCTCGAAACCGCGTTCAAGGCTCGCCATATATTCTTTGTAATCTTCCGTTTCAATAAGAAAACGAAACATCTGACGAAGCATGTCATCATTATCCTTCCAGCGGATGTGAGATTCTTTTGAGGCTTTGCTTAAACTTTTGCTGTTGGAAAGCAAACGAACTACGGAATTGGTAACAAATTTCGTATTAGGATGTAAATCTTCTTTGGAAGGAAGCTTTTTATTCATCCCTGCCTCGATTTTTTCTATTGCCTTAGCCTGCATTTCAGGAATAAGGTCTAAAAGACTAATGTACAAATCACGAAAACGATCAAAGCTTTCAAGAAGCATTTTTTCATATCTGACTACGTCTGGTTTTTCCTCACTATAATAGGCGAAGAGTACTTGCATTACTTTGATTCGAATGTGCCTGCGATTGAGCATTACTTAATGGAAGAATATATTGATTGAATTTAAATTATGTTAGTTTGAGCGTTGAGATTTATAGCTTTGAATTTATTTTTCCGATGGCTTCTATTCTCGCTTCTGCCAGTTTATTAGCCGCCAAATAGGTAGGGATATTTTCTTCGGATGATTTCTTGAAAATATTAAGAGCCGTGTTGTATATACCTTCAGCCTGCGCAAGTGCAGCCTGACGATTGTATCCTTTCATTTCCCAAAAGCAATTGATAATTCCGCCTGCGTTTACCAAGTAATCAGGAGCGTAAATAATGCCTTTTTCCCTAACTAAGGCACCATGAATTTTTTCATCCTTCAATTGATTGTTGGCTGCTCCACAAATAACGGAGCAAGTTAGCTGCGATAAAGTATCATCATTCACTGTTGCTCCTAAGGCACAGGGACTATAGATATCCATTTTTTGTTTATACACATCCTCGGTTGAAACGGCTTTCACACCATATCGACTTGTAACCGCTTTTACACGATCTTCATAAATGTCGGCAATCGTTACTTCAGCACCTTCTTTGGTAAGATGTTCAACCAAGTATTCGCCCACGTGACCAACACCTTGTACCAATACTTTTTTTCCCGTTAATGAATCGCTGCCGGTTAGTTCTTTTACCGAAGCTTTTATGCCCATGAATACACCATAAGCAGTAACAGGACTTGGATCGCCACCACCACCATAATACTCGGGAAGACCAACAACACTGTCGGTTTCCATCTTTACGAGTTCCATGTCTTTGGTAGAAATTCCAACATCTTCGGCTGTAATGTATTTACCCCCAAGCCCATCAACGAATTTGCCAAATCTGCGCATGAGTGCTTCACTCTTTTGAGTACGGGCATCACCGATAATCACTGCTTTTCCACCACCGATGTTTAGGCCGGCAAGCGCATTTTTATAGGTCATTCCGCGTGAAAGGCGAAGCACATCGGTTAGCGCTTCATTCTCATTAGCATACGCCCACATTCTGGTTCCGCCTACTGCAGGACCAAGGGTTGTATTATGTATGGCTATTATTGATTTGAGCCCCGTTGCTGCGTCTTGACAGAACACAACTTGCTCGTGATCAAAGGTGAACATTCTTTCGGTGACGGATACTTCTGAAATTGTCACTGGAACTTTTTCCATTGTGCTCATAAATATAGATGGCTGATAAAACTATTGCCGCTGTGATTCCCGAAAGAACTTAAGCTTTTGCTTTCAAAAAAACGGTGCGAATGTAGGTAGTATTCTTTCCTGTAGCACTACAAAATTATCAAAATGAAGGAAAAATGCTATTCGAGAATGGCGTCAATCTTTAATGCAAGATTTCGGTCTTTTTCTGTAACAATATCTCCTGCTTCGTGGGTGGATAGTTCTATTCTTACATAGTTAAAGACATTGAACCAAGCTACATGGTGGTTCACTTTTTCACACAAAAATGCCACTCGGGTCATGAATGTAAACGCCTCTTGAAAATCTTTAAAGCGAAACTCACGGATTAATTTGTTGTCTGATTCTTTCCACATAATACGTTATGCATTATCAGTTAAATGAATGCGAGCCAAACGTAGTCTTTTTTTGTCATTTTCCAATACGTCTGTAATAGCTGAACCAAAAAAATGTTATTCGGTAATTCGCACCGCATTTTTCGTTTGGTTCATGTACAGTTGAATCGCAACCAAGATTAATATCAAGTTAGACACACCAAGCAGCCCACCTTCGTCAAACAGCCATCGAGTTTCCGCACCTACAATGTCCGGAGAATTGAGACAATAGGGAATGAATGCAATTGTCATTAATGCGGCTGACGACCAGTGTGCACGAAGGCCTTTTAGACTAATAACAACGATGGAATAAGCAATTAAAGGCCAAGTCCACATAAAGTGCTCTGTATCTGTATGAGCCAGATTTGGAATAGCGGCAATCAAAACAAAAAACTCTATGAACCTTACATGGTTATTGCCTGATAGCTTTCTATTTCGTATTAAGAAAATAACAAAACCAGCGGCAGTTAATGCCAATAGAATGATAACTAGCGCAGCTCCTGCACTACCTTTAAGTAAAAAACGATTGAAGATGCCATAAATAGTATTGGCACTGTCTTCAAGGCTGATGTTGTGATCACGCATAGCCTGAAGCCATTGGGTATGTATTTCGAGATTGTCATACCAACCTTTTACAACAACAGGCAATAAAAATCCTATGAACAACGTAATAAAGGATGTCGCTACCGCTTTCCATTTGCCCTTCCAAATGAGATAAGGAAATAGGATAACAAAATGCGGTTTGAAAAGCAGAATAATTCCGAAAATGATTCCAGCCTTGATGCTTTGCCCTTTTTCCAAAGCCGTATAAACATATAACGAGGCGATGAGCAAGAAGAGGTTGACATTACCCAAGTGGAGTTCTCTTTCGATGTGATCAGCAAGAAAAAGAACGCTGAGAAAAATAATTATGCCGGTTTTTTTTGGCTCGACCTGCGCAGAGTGTTTAGCGATTTCATAAATCAATCGAAGCGGCCACCAAATAAATGCAAGCGTCAGCAGCAAATAATAAATGACCGAAGCAACCGCATAAGGCATAATGGCCAACGGGATAAATGGAATGGCAGCAAAAGGAGAGTACTTGTAGAAACCACTGCTAACCCCAAATGACTTTCCGTAGAGCTGCGTGTCAAAAAGAAAGGCATTGGCAGCATCGTAGTACACTCGGAAATCAGCCATTTGCGCGCGTCCGTTGATACACTCCAAAATATAATAAGCGATACAAACTGCAAATGTGATTAGTGCATAGCGCTTTGCTGCAGCCGAGTCTTTAACCCATTCAACGAAGGTTGATTTCATCGGGGGCAAAACTAAAACCTTCCTCGCATTCTTCTTATCCACATAAAACGAACAAGGCAAGTGTAAACCATTAAAGCAGGAATAACTTGCGCCCAAAATCATTCAATCAGTTCATCACATGGCTTCAGTACAAGAACTTAAAAACATAGCATCCCAAGTTAGAAGAGATATTGTTCGCATGGTGCATGCGGTAAATAGCGGACATCCGGGCGGATCTTTGGGTTGTACAGATTATTTCGTTGCACTTTATTTTGATGTGATGAAAATCACTCCATCCAACTGGAACATGGATGGAAAAGGAGAGGATTTGTTTTTTTTAAGTAATGGGCATATCTCTCCGGTTTGGTATAGTGTGCTTTCGCGCAAAGGATATTTTCCAGTAAAAGAGCTTTCCACATTTCGCAAAATAGATTCTCGTTTGCAAGGTCATCCTACCACGCATGAAGGGTTGGAAGGAATTCGTATAGCAAGCGGATCGCTTGGACAAGGCTTGTCTGTGGCACTTGGTGCAGCACAAGCAAAGAAGTTGAACAACGATAATACGCTTGTTTACACCTTGCACGGTGATGGTGAATTGCAAGAAGGTCAGATATGGGAAGCGGCTATGTATGCTGCACATAATAAGATTGACAACATCATTTCAGCTATTGATGTCAATGGCCAGCAAATAGATGGACCAACAGAAAAGGTATTGAGTCTTGGCAATCTTAAAGCCAAGTGGGAAGCATTCGGTTGGCATGTGTTGGAGATGGATGGCAACAACATGGAAGATGTGTTGAGTGGTTTGAAGACTGCGAAAGCCGCTACAGGTAAAGGAAAACCCGTAATGATTTTAATGAAAACTGAAATGGGTAAAGGTGTGGACTTTATGGAAGGTACCCACAAGTGGCATGGTGTTGCACCGAACGATGCGGAACTTGAAAAAGCACTTTTGCAATTGGAAGAAACATTGGGAGACTATTGAACAATTGAAAAGTCAATTGGTTTGTCTTCTATTTTCATTCGTGGATTGCGTTAATAATTTGTCAGCAAAAGGTTTCTGCGTCTTTAATAAAATGTAATGCGACATTACATACATTCGCCTCCGTCAATGATTGAAGAGATGGATTTATAAGTAGAGGACATTGATAAGTTGTTTTTCTTGACGTTCCCAACCATTTTATAAAAGCCCTGTTGTATTATGTCATTAGATAAATACGATTACGTTATTTTAGATATCATTCGAGTATATAAGCTGAATAATAAAAACGAGCTTATCAAACTTCCTCAATTGGAATCGGCCTTTTGGAGTCGTATAGAACACGATGATGCACATTCGACACGCAGTGCACATATGGGTTCGCGCATTGCCAAGTTATACCTAGAAGGTTATATCATGAACAAAAACAATCACGGCTATCGACTTACCAAGAAGGGGAAAGAGGAACTCAATTATCAGGAAGTAGAGACCGAATAAGTCATTGCTTGACTTCTCATTTTCATAAAAATATTTTGCACTTCAGGTCGTTAGCACACGATGGCAAAAATCTTTTCGGTTGTCTTTATTTTCTTTTTTCTCCTATCAAAAGGACGCGCTCAAACTTCAGATAGTCTCCTTGTTCGCAATCATCTTCTCTTTCTGACAAAGGCTTCAGACCGAAGCTATCTCAATACCAAACGACTCGATAGTGTTGCTGACTATATAAAGAATCATTTTAGCTTATACGCTCAAGAAGTTCGTGAGCAAAAGTTTTCTGTTGGCGGAAAAGTCTATCGCAATATTATTTGCTCATTCGATACCAGTCATAAGAAAAGAATTATTGTAGGAGCGCATTATGATG
>Ga0209572_1000900_pt1 | contig 30062 bp, 26 predicted proteins | sample EBPBio232012_DNA_FD_185867 | JGI IMG/M metagenome (GOLD analysis project Ga0209572, IMG submission 185867) | Wastewater treatment Type I Accumulibacter community from EBPR Bioreactor in Madison, WI, USA - Reactor 1_1/23/2012_ DNA (SPAdes)... | ecosystem: Engineered > Bioreactor > EBPR >...
ACGTCCAAGATCACGAAAAGTGCCGGAGGAAGACGAAAGTCTTCTTCTTTGGCATGCCCAAGATCTGAAAAAGTGCTAGAAAACACGCTGCAATTGGAGCATTGACTTTTGGCCGCCCTCATGGAAGCAGAAAAAGTATTGAAGTATTGAAGTATTAAAGTACAAAAATCATAGAAAAATCCACCGGAGAAGGAGACAGCTAGGGGCTGCCTCCTTCTATCAAGGTTAAGACTCTAGCTCTACCAAGTATCCTTCAATATCTTGAGTAGCCTTGGAAAAGCCTCAAGAGAGACGACGACAATCCAGCCCGAATCGGCTACAGGCGCCACCTTGTAAGGCACGATAAACTCGCTCGCAAGAGCAGGCAAAGGCCCGGCAATAGATTCACTGTAAGATTCGATGTTCTCAAAACCTTTCACCGTGCCTAGATGCACCCCCACCAAATCGGGCAGATATCTTGTGCCATGACCACATATTCTCACCACCACCGCCGGTACTTTCGGCTCGACATAGACCTCAAGACGTACAAAGAACAGTTGCCCCGTGCATCCCTGGGACCACAGATGAACCTCTCTAGATATATTGGCATAAGCAAACCTGCTGTCTTTATTGAAAACTAAAATCAATCCCAATAAGCACCGGCATTGTGATAATCGGGATAGTGCGATAAGAGCCAGTCTTTAGCAACATTGCGCACAGATTCACGCACAGTCGCGGTAATGGCACCGCTATGAGAATTAGCCACGTCGGTGGCATAGATGACCGCACCGGCATCGAGAACATTGAAACCCACCTGGTTCTCAGAGAGCTCAGGCTGGGGCACAATGGTAAAGCGACGGCACAAGCTGATGAAAGCATTGGCGCGCACGGCGGTACTGATGCTTACGTTAGCGCGCTTTCTACCTTTGTCATCGTAGAGTTCGCTCGTCACCACCTCACCCATAGGCACATTAGAGGCAGACTGCGAGCCCAGTTCACGCAGTTCCCAGCCTGCAGGCAAGGTCACTTTGCGTGTCAGCGAATTTTCTTCACCAGCAGGCCGCAAGCCCCAGGCAGACAAGATCGCCCAGTCGCCGTCTCTAACTTGATTGGGAATTGAAACAACTTTCTGATTCATAAATACTCCGGTTTAAAAAATTGATTATTCAGCGCTCTTCTTTTGCATCTCAAGAATGCGCCGGTCACGAGCTTCATGCTCTGCTCTAGTTTTTGACTCCAGAGCTTTCCTGTGTTCAGGGTCCATGCCCTTAAATTTTTCAGGTGTGGCTGCCAGCACCTCAAATGCCTTTGCCGCAACTTCATCACTGTGGTTGAGCGGATTGTCGAGATAAGCAGAGCTGTTAGCCACTTCCACATCTGGAATTACCGCCACCCCTAGGTCAGCGCCGCCCGGCAAGAAACGGAAAGTAGTGATTTTCAATCCGGTGCCAAAATCGAGGGGATTGACAGCCTGACCGACTTCTTTGCCAAAACTTGGTTTACCGACCACGATGGCGAACTTACCCTGTTGCAAGGCGCCCGACATTAGCTCAGAAGCACTGGCACTACCTGCATCCACAAGCACAGCCAGGGGTAGGCCCTCGGGCAATACTCGCATCATCCGTGGTTGCTTTTCCAGGCGCACAGATTTACCGCCTTTGAAAGTCTCGCGCACAAAGTCCTTTTCGTTGACAGATTCCTTCACCTCGATGATGTCGTCTCCTGCGCGGCTCAGCGTAGTCACCACTTTGCCTTCTTTGATCAGAGCTTGCATCATCTCTACGACCTGATCGAGCCTGCCGCCTGGATTACCACGCAAATCGATAACCATCGCCTTGACCCTGGTGCAATTCTTTTCAGGAATATACTGATTGACCAACTTAACCAATTCAGCATCATTGGCGGGCAAGGCGCTGCCTGTACAAGCCTGATAAAGCGCTTCAGTGAACTCTTGCGAGACACGATTACCGAACATATCCACTTTCACCTTGAACTTTCCATCACTCAACTCTTCAAGATGAACTTCTTTAGTTTGCACCTTTGCCCTCGTTATCGAAAAACTCAGGTCAGAAGCAGTGCCTTCTCTGTGCACTTTCAGAGCAACCGAGGTACCTTCCTTGCCTCTGATAGCGGCCACAACCTGGTCGACTGTCATACCGTTCACACTCTGTCCGTCTACTTCAACAATACGGTCGCCCCGCTGCAATCCTGCCTTCTCAGCCGGGCTGCCACTTGTCGGTGCCGGATAAATCACCAGTGGGGTCGCATCATCTATCTTTGACAGTGACTGCAGCAAACTGGCCGGCGGGTTGTCCCCGAGAGTAGCCAACTTGCCCCCAACATTCAGCCTTATTACCGGCGCTCCGATACCAGTGAGACTGGCATCAAAAGACTGAGACAGACTGGCAAACTGCGCAGCAGTAAAGAACTGAGTATGCATCTCGTCCAAAGAAGAAAGCATAGCGGCAATCGCCTTTGCCGTCTCTGCCTCAGTTGAAACAGGCAAAGCAGGCTCTTTCCAGCTGCGAACAAAGGCGTCACGCTTGGCTTTATCTAGCAAAGCCAGATCGGTATTGAGCACAAGATCATAGGCGCAGTTATACAAAACCTTGCCATCGAAAACGCCTTGATTTTCGGGATTACACAAACGGCTTATATACTGCCCTTCATCACGATCGCGCCCAGCCATTTGCGGACCACCACTGGCCCGATTCAGTTCGACAAACTTCTTCAGGTCGGCTAAATCAGCTGTGCCGGTCGGTGCCACCTGAATATTTCCATTCACATAAAGATAGACAGGAAGAGCAAGCTTACTGCCTTTTGCCATCGCCTCTTGTTCTCTAGCCAGTCTCTCCACCAACATCTTGTTGTTGGCTTCATCAGCCTGCATAAACTCGACATCGGGAAACTGAGACGACAAAGCCTCCAGCAAAGACATCTGTTCAGCACATTGCTGGCTGCGGCAGACTTGAATGAGCACATTGCCACCAGCAGCAAAATCTGGCTTAGTAAAGTCATTTTCCACGACCTTTCTTATCGGTTTAGCTTGCATACCGGGTTGAAAGACCGTTGAAACACCCGGCACTTTCAAACCAGTTGGCTGAGCCTGCAGAGCTTGCTCACTAGCCCCCTCGTCTATATGAATGGTGAGCGCAAGCGCCACAAGCCAGACTGTTTTTACCAAAAGGTGTACAAAAACAGGGGCCCAGATTGACCTGGTCAAAACATAGGCAGAGCCTGCCGCCGCACCCAAGTAAAATCCAGTCAAAAAATCTTCATCGTAAACCAGCGCAAAAAGAGCAGCGGCAATAGTGACGGCAGCGACACCGGCACCATAACTAAAGACATGGGCAAGATAGCGCATATAGTCAGTACGTCTAGTCAGTGAGCGCCCTATCGCTTTAAATGCCGAATACCAGAGATTTTGCACATAACCGCGAAAGACCATTTCTAGGGCGAAGCCTGAAAGGACAACACCGGTGATTGCAGCAAGCAAGAAATTGATGCGGTCGCCTCGCAAAGACACAAGAGTCGCCGAAGCGCTATCGCCAAAGTGGCCATGATGTGTCGAACTCAAATAATCGAGACCGAGAGCTGCAAGCGCCGACACAAAAACCGTAACGGCAAAGAAACGAGCGCTGACGAAGGCAGTATAGTTGAAGCCCAAATTAGCTGGATAATCGCACCAATCACCGCTCAAATGCAGAAAAGAAGGCAAACGCTGAGAACAGCGAGTGAGCAGTTTCATTCGCCCACCAAAGTGCAAATAGCCGGCTAGCAAAGCAAAGAAGGCCACACCGAAAGAGAGACTGCCGATGGAAAGAGAAGGAAGATAGGGCGCCAGCCAAGGCAGCTCAATAGAGTAGGCTGCCTTTATTGTGAGCACCGCCACCCCCCAGCCCATGAGCCAGATAAGCCCTAAGGCCAGGGTAGAAGCAAAAGCCAGGCGCAGCAAACTGAGCCCGCCTTCGGTTTCTTCTAAGGGAGAGTTTTGTTTTTCTGAGTTCATATTTTGCACCTCAATGAAGTGTTTCAAGTTCGCGAGCCAAATAGCCGGCCATCACACCCTCGCCGTGATCGACCCAGACACGCTGTCTGTCTCGACCAAACCAGGCGCGCAAAAGTCCGGTGCCATTCAGCTTGCGATTTTCTAAATATTCAGGAGCGAAATCGAGTTCTTCTGCAGGCAGAAGCTGAGTGACGATTACCCACATACCAGTTTCAACTTTGGTCATAAGATTCCTCAATAAATAAAAGAAACGGGTCTCGCAGAAAGCCCCGCGACGACATCTCTCATAAAGCAGGTGACACCATAAGAGCAGTTGAATTGCTCTTGAAAGACTAAAGATGACGATGCACTGAATTTAGAGTGGTTTGCTTTATTTCGAGATAGGGAGACAACTAATCAAAAGATAGAGATAATTCAGGTTTACACATACAACCTGAGAGCCACAAGCGAAGCAACAGTTTTGGCATTCTCGGTCGCGGCTGAAGAGAATCGAGAGAAAGCAGGCGTCAAGCCTCTCCCAGTCTTAATTTACGGCTTCGCCTCAGCCTTGCAGCGACTATACAAGTGCAGAGTATTAATAAGTAGCCTTTGCGACTTACTTTATTGAGCCAAAACCGTCTCACAAAAAGTATGCTTAAGTAGTAAGGGCATGTTCACAGTTTCACCACAGCTTCAACACATTATCAACACAATTTCGCCCCAACTTAGACACACCACATATGATGGCACCTCAGAGCAATATTAAATGCAGGCCGCCCTGGTAATTTTTGATGAGACACTAACAGTCGGGCCAGCTTGAACCATTACAGTTACACCTTTGTGATAGATTGTCGCAACAGCCACAAAGCCAAGCAGACATGTACTGGCAGACATGTAAACGCATAGACAATGCCGCTCATTTCAAATGTGTCGAGGCATAAATCTGATTGCCAACTGTCTCTCTATTTTGCTAGAAATTGGCATTACCTTTTAACCCCATTTTGTCTGAATAAAAAACCGAAACAGAACCAGAGTTTCAATTTAGCCAACCCTAGAAAGGAGCAACGCTCTTGGTCTGAATGCGCTTTCTTTTGCGCCCAGCCAGAGCAGAACCATATCTAACACAACCGAAGTGGTGACTATATGCGTAGCGACATGAAATACATCGTTCTCGATGAACCTCGGCAAAACCATGACTATCGTGTAAACAAAGGTGAAAAGCGAAAACAACAACGCGGCTTAGAAAATTTGCCCTTGCGCGAATCAATGAAGACGCGCTGGCATTTTCATCACCGCAAAAGTACTCGCATAGTCGGACGCGACGACCATCGCAAAGACTTCAGCGATCATCTAGGTCCCTTGCTGGGTTTTCTGCGCTCGCGTTGCGGACGCCCCTGGGACGAAGTACACAGCGAGATTAGAAAGCACGCCGACTATCATTCGGTGCTGGGCTTTCATCTGGTCTACCACTTTCTCAAACTGGTGAAAAGACAAGTCTTTATACGAGACGGTCTTGTCATAACTGCCAAACAAGACATTCTATGCAGCGGACAGTTTTACGTGCATCCCGAAACCGGGCTGCTTTGTTGCATAGTCTAGAACTGCAGAAGCTATCTGGCTGAAGGGTAATTTCGATTGCTCTTCAGCCGGCGACAATTTTTTTGAGACGATAAATAGGCGACCGGTCTATTACTCACAAAGAAAAAAGAGAGAGCAGTGCCTTGGCTTGCAAGACGCTGCTCTCGGTTTACTAGAGCCTAAATCTTGGCTCTCACGCTAAACAAGATATCTATGCGACTAACGGTTTTTGTGAATTCAAATTAGCCCAACCAGGGAATAATAGGGCAACTGCGGGAGAGGTGCGCTTCTGTATGGCTGATGTGGACGAGAAAAGAGGCAGCGGGGCATTGGAGCGCCAGGGGCTAGAAAATCAGCCGGAAGCCCAGGCGGTACGAGTAGCAGGAGCCGCTGATGTAAAAGCAGTGCAAGCGCTTAACCAGAATGCACACAATGGCAGTGCAGGCGGCGAACAGAACGAGAGCATAGAGATAGTGATGCCGAAAAATGGCGGCGGGTATGACGTGTTGGCGTCAAGGTTACTGGAAACGGAGAAGCCAGCTCAGACTTCGACAACGCAAACGGCACAGACAGCAAAGATAGAGCCTGTAACAGTGGACTTCTTGAAGCAGAAGGCGCAGCAAGGAGATATCTGGGCGAGGTCGTTCATGCCGGAAATAGAGCAAGCATACAAGCTGCCAGCCGGGGCGACAAGGGACTTTCTTGTCGAGCAGGTACTGAAGAAAGCGGAGGTGATCTTTAGACCGGAGGACCAGGTAAAGTCGCAAACGGATCAGCATGTAGATGACCAAAGCCAAATAAGTACCGGAGCAATAATAGCGAAGCAGGCAGAAAAGAACCCGGCCTTAGAGCCAGTAAAGGCACTATATGACTGGGCTAACAAGTTAGAGCCAGGACCAGAGAAAGAGAAACATCAGCAGCTAGCAAGAGAGCAGCTTGTAGCGCTAGAGCCCCAAGCGAAGGGAGCTTTAGACGCCCTGGACCAGAGGCGACGATTGACTGCAAAGCAAGAAGACTGCGGAGTACATGATTTACCGCCCAAGCTAAAAGACCCAATGCAAGGGCATGTCAGCTATCCAGAGAAAGAGATAGAAGGGCTAAGAAGGCTAACGCCGGAAGACATTAAGAAGCTAGCCCAGGCGATGGAGGCAGGCGGGCCAGCGGCGGAAGAGTCTATTAGACAGACAACGCAAGAGATACTAGTGAGGACAGGAGAGAGCGGACGGGATACCCTGCTAGCCGGTATTAATCTATTGGTGGGGCTCTTGAAGTATGACAGTGATTTGATATTCAATCCAGAGCAAGCGAGAGAAGATGCAAGCAAGGCAGGAGAAGCGCTAGGGCTCTTGCTTGTAGCGGGAGTGGAGATTGGCGTCGGCGCAGCTGCGACAGCGCAAGAGGCAAGGCTAAGCGGGGATTACAGCCTGCCTCTGAGGCGAACGGGTGAGGCGCTGAACCGGTGGTATGAGAAACAGAGCCCGGCCGACCAGATGGCTATCATGTCGGAGATATGCGCGGGGTTTGGGGTAGCAGCGTTTTGGGGAGAGGCAAAAAAGCTCAGTAAGCCGGGAGCATTCATGGAGTTTCTGCAAGAAGGGCTGGCGGTATTGCCGAGGAACCCGGAGGCGGAAAGCAAGGCGCTGGAGGCGCTTGCCGGGGTGCTCAAGAGTCGGCAGGTGATGAAGGAAGCGGCCGCCATGGGCACCGTAGAGAGGGCTGGCGAGGTGGTCAAGGAAGCCCAGGAGAAGGGCTTAGGCGACCATATCATGGCGATGGTGCAAGTGTTTGGGTTGGGAAATAAGCACTCGCTCAAGGACCGGGAACTGGTGAAGACTTACGGACTAACAAAAAAAGAACTATTGAAGATGACCGATGCAGAGCTGGAAATACTGCGACTTGAGCGCATCCAGGCTGGCTATAGGACAGTGTTTTATAAAGCACATCCACACCTCAAAGGCACCGGCTTAGAGGTACATCATGCATTGCCTCAAACGCTACTAGACCGGCACCCTGGACTATTCAAGGCAAGAGAAATTCATTCTCTCAAGTATCTGAGTGGAATACCTGAGACGGCAAAACACAATGGAAAAGGCGTACATGACTTGATTACGGCAAGCTGGAAACGATTTTTAGAAAACAACCAGAATCCCACACGAGCGGAAGTCATTGATCATATGCGCAGCCTAGATCAGGAGTATGGGCGGTATTTCGTGCCGCCATTGAAGAAAGGAGCACGATGAAATACTATCGTTTTGAGCCACATTGTTCAGGCGACTATGGACAAAACACTGTGTATGTGGGAGAGAAGACAGCTCATCCATGCGTTGTATCTCACCTCCACTACGAGTTTTGCCGGTGGCCCAAAGATGACTTTATTTGCTGTCTATTTCACTTCATCGGTAGAGACAGGCTAAGGCAGACACTTGAGGCTTTGCGTCCGCCAGTTACCGGGATTGAATTTGCTGAAGTAGAAGTATCAGGAGATGACCAGGAATTTAAGCATGTATGGCGAAAGGAGCGCCCGGACTCAGACTTAGGCAAGTGGTACTGGTTCAAGATAACTGGTAAAGCTGGGATTGATGACTTTGGTGTTGTGCCAGCCGCCAAGTTGGTGGTCTCAGAGCGAGTTTTGCAAGTTCTCGATAGGTTTACCACGCCGGAATCAGTAAGGGAGTTTTGGGAGTGGCAAGGCGAGATCAAGCCGCCTGGAGTACCCCAAAAGGATTCGCCGGCGACGTCGTAACTCTGACACCTGCATAGATAGCCAATCTGCAATTTCGCGTAATGAAACACAAGCTAGGCTATAGGACGCCCAACTTCTAGATAATGCAAAAATCAGGGGTTCGAATGTCATTTTGCACGCTATTTGCTAATTTTGCGTACACGGCTGGCGGTGCCTAATCAGCGAGCTTATCGCCGTTTAAGATGCGAGTTCTCCTTTCTCGTTTCTCCGCAGTCAGAGTCGCCGAGGTGTTGGTCTCGGCTTCTTCTCGTTCGGACTTTTAGTCTCGCCCCCTGCCAACCTGTCCCGAAACAATATTGTGCTTTCACTATTGAAATATCGGTGCTGCTGATATCTACTGCTAATCTTCGTCTTGCTGAATTGGCTCCTGGGCTATCCGCCAGAATTTCGAGACTTTTTTGGTTCTCGGAACTTATAACCGAGCCAGCGGTGTCTCTCTGCGGCAGCTACAAGTGTGCCGGAGATAGCCACGCTTAAGACACCTATTTGACTGCCACTGCTTAAGCAAAACAAGAGACAGTCCAAGTTGTCCCAAAAGTTAATCGCCCGAGAGCGACTATCTATGCCTGAAAGAACTTGCCCAGAACAGCCGGCATTTGCTAACTGCTTAATGTTCCTCGCTTCCCTCACTTTCTCTCTATTTCTACGTCACTAAACACCAACCACGAAATTCCTCAAACAAGCAGACTCAAGCAGTCTGAAGGAGTCCCATATGTACTTAAGCTTGCTCTACAGAGGCAAGATATCTTCCTCTTCCGGCTTTGAAACCAATAAATCAGTCTCACTCACCGTTGCCCTACCTGAGTATGGAGAATTGACCATTCAAGCCAGCCACAAAGACAACAAAACACAAGAAATAGAATTCAAAAGCGAAGGCGCCCTGTTAGTCACGGCTTTGGCTCCTGATTTTATAAAGGTGAGGCGTTGCTTGGGCGATAGAGAAGGCGACCAAAACAAGGGCGGAATGATCATAGTCAAACACGGACCAATAGAAATTACCTGCAATATAGAAGTCGCCGAAGTAGTCGTTTTCAAACTGCCGCGAAGATGATCTTTAATGAAAAATGAGCACCAACCATGCCACCACAAAAATAAAGAAATAATTGATGCCAAGAGACGCGAATACGCAAGTCGCTAATTAGCGCAAGCTTCTGACAACCGCACAGGTTCTAATTCTCTAATTTACTTGTAGCCAAGAGAGTATTGAGACTAAGAGCTATGCTAGGTGAAAGAGTCATTCAACTTATTCCAGATTCTTTCTAGCGACAGTCAACAACCACACCAACACTTTTGAGACTAACCCCAGACGCGCTCGAGCCGAGCGATACAAGCAGACCAAAGAGTCTGGGCAAAGTCTCCCGAGAAAGAACTATGAACAACAACACTAACAATCCAAGCAATTCCAACACGCCCAGTACGGCCTCCGGTACAGTCGCGTCTTTCTCTCCCGGTTTGGAAGGCGTCGTCGCCTGTAAGACACGCCTCAGCCATGTCGATGGCGCCGGCGGAAAGCTCGTCCTGGCAGGACACAACGCCATCACCCTGGCCGAAAACAATACCATCGAAGAAGTCTGGTTTCTGCTGCATGAAGGTCGACTGCCCAATGCCGCCGAACTGCACGCTTTCCGCAATCGCATCGAGAGCCTCGGCCAGATGCCGGCTGACGAAATCAATTTGGTCAAGAAGCTGCGCGGAGCAGAACCGCTCTCGGCCTTCCGCACAGCCCTTTCGGCTATAGCCAACAAACGTGGCTACAAGCCCTGGCTGGGACGCCCTGCTAAAGAAGCCATCGACGAAATCATGGCTCTTTGCGCTCTCGCTCCGGCTATCGTCGAAGTGCTGCATACCGGTCGTCGCCCCCGTCTCAAGAAAGACAACGCCGGTTATGCCGAGCGCTATCTGTGGGGCGTGACCGGCAAGAAGCCCAGCAAGGACGACGTTCGCGCCGTCGAGACCTACTTGATCTTGACCATGGACCACGGTCTCAACGCCTCTACTTTCGCCAGCCGAGTCGCCGCCAGTACCGGTGCCGATGTTGGCGCTGCAATCACGAGCGGCATCGGCACCCTTTCGGGCCCCTTGCATGGAGGCGCCCCCGGTCCGGTGCTCGATATGCTCGACTCCATCGCCTCACCCGACCAAGCCGATGCCTGGGTGCGGGCACAACTTGCCGGTGGTACTCGCCTGATGGGCTTCGGGCACCGCATCTACCGCACCGACGACCCTCGCTCGATGTGCCTCAAGCGAGTTGCCGAAAGACAGAACGGTCCACGTATCGAACTGGCAAAGGTGACCGAGCAGACCTGCCTGAACGTGCTTGCCGAAAAGCAAAGCCAGCGTGCCGCTGCTGAGGGCAAAGCAGTGCGAGCCCTGCGTGTCAACGTGGAATTTTGGACCGCAGTGGTTCTGGAACATGTCGGCATTCCGCGCCAGCTGTTCAGCTCTACTTTCTGCGCCAGCCGCATTATCGGCTGGGGAGAACACATCGCCGAACAGATTCAGGACAACAAGCTTTTCCGCCCGCTCTCAATCTACACCGGTGAAATGCCGGCCGAGTAAGCCAGGCAAGTAGGCACCGGCATCTCTAGTCAAACCGCACCGACAAGACTGTCGGTGCGGTCTTCTCAACATGTATTTTGGTGGAGAAATCTATGCAAGCAAATGCAAACGCGAGCCACTCGCACTTTTACCAACAATTAGCTGGGGCGGTGAAAGAATCGCGCAAGCGCTTCGGCCCACTCACACTCACCGAGAAGATTCTTCTTTCTCACCTCTTTGACAAAGGTCAGCTGCAAACCTGGACGACCCTGCCGGCAAGAGGCAAAGCCTCTGTGGCACTATTGCCCGACCGAGTCGCCATGCAAGATGCCACCGCCCAGATGGCTATGCTGCAATACATGCAAGCCGGTCTCAAGCAGGTGGCAGTGCCAACCAGCATCCACTGCGACCACTTGATCAGAGCCCGCAGCGGTGCCAAGCTCGACTTGGTGGACGCATACGGCGAGAACCAGGAAGTCTACGACTTCTTGAAGAGCGCCGCTGCCGCCCATGGTATCAGCTTTGGTGCCCCCGGCAAAGGCATCATTCACCAGGTCATCCTCGAGAACCTGGCCACCCCCGGTGGACTCATGGTCGGTACCGACTCTCACACCCCCAATGCCGGCGGTCTTTCGATGCTGGCTATCGGCGTGGGCGGAGCCGACGCAGTGGAAGTGATGGCCGGTGAACCCTGGTCGCTCACTTGGCCGCTGATCATCGGGGTCAAGCTCAAGGGCAAGCTCTCGGGTTGGGTGTCGCCCAAAGACATCATTCTCAAGCTGGCCGGCATCCTCGGCTCGGCAGGCGGTACTTCCTCGATCATCGAGTATTTCGGTGACACCGAGCAGCTCACGGCAACCGGTCAGGCCACCATTGCCAATATGGGCGCCGAGCTGGGAGCCACAACCTCGGTCTTTCCCTATAACCAAAAGTGCGGCGACTATCTGCGGGCGACCGGCCGAAAAGATCTGGCAGACGCAGTCGAACAGAACAAGCATCTGCTTGCGGCTGACGCCGAAGTGCTGAGCGCCCCCGAAAAGTATTTCGACCGCTTTATCGAGATCGACCTCGATGCGCTCGAACCTCATATCGTCGGACCCTTCACCCCCGATATCTCGACGCCCATCTCGCAGTTTGTCAAAGAAGTGCAAGGCAAAGGCTATCCGCTCAAGTTGAGTTATGCCTTGATTGGCAGCTGCACCAATTCGAGCTACGAAGACATGGGCAGAGCCGCCCACATTGCCCGCCAAGCAGCCTCACGCGGCGTCAAGACCGCCTGCGGTTTTCTGGTCACGCCCGGCTCGACCCAGATCTTCAACACCATCGAAAGAGACGGTCAGCTGGCAGACCTCGAATCGATTGGTGGTCAGGTATTGGCCAATGCCTGCGGTCCTTGCATCGGGCAATGGCAGCGCGACGACGTCAAGGATGGTCAAGCCAATTCGATCATCAACTCTTTCAATCGCCCCTTCAAAGGTCGCAACGACAATAACAACGCCACCCACGCCTTCATCGCCAGCCCCGAGATAGTGACGGCTTTCGCCCTTGCCGGTCGCCTCGATTTCAACCCACTCACCGACAGCCTCACCGCCGCCGACGGCGGTCAATTCACACTGCAAGCGCCTGAAGCCGAAGCCCTGCCGCCGCTCGGTTTCATCGCCGACCCGCAGGCGATTGTCGGCACCAGCCTGCAAACAGCGGTGCAAGTGGCGCCCGACAGTCGTCGCCTGCAGCTGCTCTCGCCTTTCCCGGTCTGGTCGGGCGGCGACTTTGTCGAACTGCCCATCTTGCTCAAGGCAAAGGGCAAGTGCACCACCGACCACATCTCACCGGCCGGTGTGGAATGGCTGCGTTTCAGAGGGCACCTGGACAATATCTCTGACAACATGTTCAGCCGGGTCACCAACGCCTTTACCGGCGAAGTGGGCAAAGGTCAAGGTCTTCCCGGCAGTGCAGAGACTGACGCCAGCAGCCAGCCCCTGAGCAAGATCGCCCGCGACTATAAGGCACTTGGTCAAGGCTGGGTAGTGATTGGTGACACCAATTACGGTGAAGGCTCCAGCCGCGAACATGCCGCCATGTCGCCTCGCTATCTGGGCGGTCTGGCTGTTGTGGCCCGCAGTTTTGCCCGCATTCACCGCAGCAATCTTTGGAAGCAAGGCATGCTTGCCCTGACCTTCAAAGACCAGTCCGACTATGACCGCATCGCCTCGGGCGACAGGCTTAGCCTGGTCGGTCTGGCAGCGCTCAGCCCCGAGAAAGAAGTGCAAGGGATCATTCATCACCAGGACGGCACCAGCGAAAGCATCGCGCTTTTGCACGGCATGTCGGACGAGCAGATCAAATGGTTCCAACATGGTTCTTTCCTCAACTATGTAAAGGCCAAGCGCGAAGCAGAAGGGCAAAGTCAGGGCGCCGACCAGCCCCAGGCAACAAGCCCGGCCGGTGAATTCTGCGACCGCGAGCAAACCTGCGGTGGCGAGCCTGAGCAAGAGGCAGAAAGCAGCCAAGCCAAGGGCGGCACATCCGATCAGAAAGAACCGGCGCCCAAGAAGACCTGGCTCGACAGGCTCAAGGCTCTCTGGAAGCGCTTTCTGGAAGACATCGGCTACGACGGCTAAGATAGCAAAATAGCAAATAAGAAATACAGTTGTCGGTAGATTTGCCTTAGTTTTGAAATGGACGGGCTTCGGCTCGTCCATTTCTCTTTCTTCTCATTTTCTATTTTCAAAAAACGCCAATTCTCTTATATATTATAGTGGCTCTCTTCGACAAAAAAGAGAAGAAGAAAGGAACCGGTGGTGGGTTGCACCACCGGTTCGAACTGTGTGAAAAGGAAAGGACCTACCGGTTTAGATTTACCGGCAAGCGTTTGACTAAGACATTCTGGAATCCAAGTTGGAGAAGCCGACGGCGGGTTTTCTGATTGCGCACCCAGACTTGGACAGACTTACGCAAGTCCAGTTCGGGCGCCAAGAGTTGCAGTTCGACCTTGCCGCGCAGAGCTTCTCGATACCAGCGAGAGCGAGCCCAAGACCTTTTGAAGACCATGCGCTCGGCTTGTTTTCCCGGTGTCCCTCCGTTCATCGTTTCGTTGAGAATGATGTGCCAAGCCATGTAGTCGCTGCATACAGAGGCGACACTTTCACTCTCAAAGACAAAGAGTACCGAATTGGGAAATTCGCCTTTGCGCCTGAGCACATTGACGATTGCATCCCCGCGGCGCTCAGTGCCGATTACCTTTTGCCACTGGTTGGAATAACCGGTCATGGAGACGGCATCTTCAGCTCCAGCCGCCAGAAAGAGCGGGAAGTAGCCTAATGCCTTTTCCGCCCAGCGATACGCCGGCAGAAAATCGACATCTGAAAATGCCGGGTCAGGTTTCAGCACGCCGAAGCTCACGCTTGAGAGCGGCATGCAGTGATACAGATAGACTTTCTTAGACACTTCAGACATTCGATACTCCAGACAAATAGTTTCAGTCCGATTTCTCGTCCTGGAAAAGCGCCGCCATCTCGCTTTCCGGGCAGTGACCGAACACATCCCTGTGCTTCAAGGCTCCAGATGCACGGCCGCGCAGGAGGAACATGTCCTCCTCGACCTGGATCGGAGCATAGTCCTCGTCGAGAACGAAATTGGTCAGCTGGCGAGCCTTCGCCTTGGCCAGACCTTCTTTCTTTGCGTTCCGGATGAAGACCAGCGTGAAGCCGTTGGAGTTGTGCGTCATATTCATTTCCTTGTTTTTCTTTGAGCAATGGCCCTTATGGCGAAGACAAGTTCTGCGCTGGCCCATTGCGTTGACCGCTCTCTAACTGGTTGGAGCGGTAGAAAGCGCATCGCTTCAAACACTAGCGATGCGCCGGTGCAGTTCTTCAGTTCAGGCTTAACCCTGCTGGCGCACTTGGCGGTGGCGGTTGGCGAGGGCCAGACGAATTTCTTCGCTCGAGATGTGGACGGGAGTGCGGCGCACGGTTTCACCGGTGCGCAGGCTCTCCACGTACATTTCCTCGAGCTTGTCGAAGCTCACGGCTTCGCCGACGATGAAGAACTGTTGGTGCTCTTCAGACCAGATGACTTTGGGATGACTCATAGATTCTCCTTCTGAACATTTTGGAATTGGAACGAGACCGCGCTTTCGCATTGAAAGCGCGGTCTCTTAAACTAAGAAGAGCTTGTCGGTCAGGCGATGCGGTACTTGATCGTGTACTTCACCTTGGTCTCGCCGCCGGCGGGGACGGTGACCAGGTAGGAAGCCGCACCGCCCGTGGTGTTGACGTTCTTGACGCCGTTGCCGCCGATGGGCTTGGTGAATTCGACCTCGCCCGGCACCGTGTCCTGCACCAGAACGTCCACCGCCTTGTCCTTGTAGTTGAAGACCACCACTTCACGCGTCTCGGTGCGGAAGCGCGGCTTCTTCGCAGGCTTTTCGACCGGCTTGTCGGCATTGTCGGCGACCACGGTCACCTGCGGGCGCTGACCGACGTCGGGTCCGCCGAGCGGGCGCACGGTGGGCGGGTTCGCCGGGGGCTCCACGGCCTCGGGGTCATCCTTGACCGATACCAGACAGCGCTTGGCCTTGACGTCGCGCGAGGGCGTCTGCAGCGTGAGCTGGAAGCTCTCGCCGACGGCCACGTGCGTCGAGACATTGGTCTGGTCGGTGCGCTGCAGGCTGCCCTTGCTGTCGGGCTCGAAGACGTTGACGGCGCCGGGCGGCAGAGCCACGCCGAGGCTGCTCGCCGCATCGTTCTTGACGAGCAGGCGCACATGCACCGGCAGCTTGTCCTGGCGGTCACGCAGCTGGGCCTTCGAGGGGAAGTAGCCGGGAGAGAGCAGGTACTCGGCGGTGACCGGCACGTTCTCGGCCAGCATGAGCGCCGTGGTCTTGGTCTCGCCGGGCTCGATGGAGAGCTCGACCGGCAGCGTGTAGAGCTTCTGCTCGCCGACGCTCTCGACCTCGGCGCTGTCGGCGCCGAAAGATGCCGACTCGAGAGCACCACCCATGGGCACGGCGGCGGCCATGGCCATGCGGGCGCCACGCGGACGCACGCCGTACTGAGGCTGGCTGTTGTAGCCGTTGTTGTAGCCGTGGATGAGCTGGAAGCGCGTGTCGCGCACCGGCGCACCACTCTCGTTGGTGATGTCCACCCAGCAGGCCAGGCGGGTGAGCTTCTCGGCGGCGGCGTCATAGAAGGCTTCGAAACGGGGCTTCCATTCCAGGCCGCTGGTGGCATACATGATGCCGAGGTCGAAGGCACCGGCCTTGGCGGCGCGGGCTTCGAGGTGGACAGCCGGCAGCGCCGTCAGTTCGGCCAGGCAGGCGCTGTCGAGGACGAGCGAACTGTCGTAGGCGACGACCTGCACCCCCTGGTCGGTCTTGACCACGAGCTGGTGGCCGATGACGTGGCAGAGCGTGCCCTTGACGGTCGATTCGCCGATGCTGAAGCTGATCGACTTGCCGACCGCCTTCTGCAGCAAAGCTTCGAGGCTGAGGTTGGCCGGGCGATAGCTGAAAGCCGAAAGCTTCAGACCACCGGGACCGGTTGCCTTGGAAATGGTGAGCGAACCGGGCACGTACTGCTCCGGCAGACCTTCCAGCGTGACGCTGACCTTGCCTTCGGCGACTTCCACCTGCCGCTGTTCGCGGACGATGGCCGGACCGCCGATATAGACGGTCATCTCGGAAGCGCTGGCATTGCGCGAAACGGCGGTGGTGGCGGAGGTGCCCTGTTCCTGATTCTTGCTCATATGTATTCCTCTTGGGCTCTTTGCCCTTTTAGAATGGTTTCGTTGGCGCTCCTAGACGGTACTAAGAGCGTGGGTGAATGGCGCTGCAAGCACACTGCCTGCAGAACGCCTAATCCGCTGAAACGACTCTCCAATCCGCAAGCCGCAATGTCATATCCAAATCTCCAGCATCCTTTTGGGCTGCTGAATAGGCACTATCGAACATTGGGTGGTTGTTTTGCTGGCGTGACTTTGCGGAGAACTTGGAATTGGAAAAGACGTACTGAACATAAGAGGACCGCACCCGGCTATTCCAGGATTGAGCATCTTTGTAAAGCGGCTCGGTATCTTAGAAACGCCTCAGGCTGACCTTTCGAGGGTCAAATGCCGCTATCGGGCATTGACTTAGGAAGTCGTTATAGACAAGTAAAACGACCACCAATCAAGCGTCTTCAGGCTCCATTTGATTCCGGAAAAGTAGCGCGTATATCTATTGACAGCCTCCGCTAGCCGCGCCAGCGGGTTATAAAACCTCTCTAAGCCCCACCTTGGCGCCTCTTGGCTGCCCACCATCGGTAGAGCCTTAGACTAGACCCAATACTTAATAGATACAGCCTTGCTTACCCCAGGCATAGACCGGTAGGTTCGAACTGTATTCACCTTCGGTCAACCATCAGGAAAAGCTTTCAAAGCGTAAATTCCCATTCAACCAAGTTCCTGAACCTCTCAAAGCAAATAGCTGCGAGATTGGTGGTAGACCGACTTTCTGGAGCCCAAAGCTTATATGAGTACCAACACCTCCTAAGGACGTCTCCAACGGGACGTCCGGCCGATTCACATCGGTAAGCAGAAAAGGACAGTCCCATGAAAAACCTCAATGCCAACAACGTAGTCGCCGTGCAAGCCGCCCGCAATTCGAACTGCACGCGGCTCACCCGCACCTCCAATAGCCGCAGCTGGTACGCACAGTGGTGTATCCAAGCTCACGGCATTCAGCGCTACGGTCTCAAGCCCTACCGCTACCACCTGCGTCGTGTCGCCAATGTGGCCATCCGCTTCGGACTTTCCAGCCGCGAAGTGGACATGCTCTGCTGGGCTCATGACGTTCTGGAAGACACCGAACGCACCAAGGAATCGATGCTCGCCGCCGGCTTCCCGCTCGTGGTCGTGCTCGCCGTGGAAGCGCTCTCGGATGAAGAAGGCGCCGACCGCCACGAACGTAAAGCCAAGACCCTGCCGAAAATCAAGAAGAATCGGCTTTCGCTGATCGGCAAGCTTTGCGATCGCATCGCCAATGTCGAAGAAGGAAAGAAGAGCGGCAACAAGAAGTTCCGCATGTATCAAGAGGAACACGCCTACTTCAAGGAAATCCTCTTCGACGAGAGCGACCAAGAACTGCTCCCGCTCTGGCAACACCTCGATGAGCTTCTCGCTGCATGAGACTAAAACAGAGCAAGAACTGAAATCGGCGGCACTACCGCCGGTTTCTTTTTTGCCACAATCTAGCCGACCGGTCTATTTCAGCTTTCAACCCAGCAGCTCACAGCTCAATCCGCTCAAATACCTTTTCGCTTCCGCCCAGCCAAGCCAGCTTCAAGTTGGGCATCACATATTCTTTCACTCGCTCTACATTGAACTTGGTACAAGGCACAGCATCAACCCTAGTGTAGGAATCACCTGAAAACAGTTCGCTCAATCTCAAGACATGATAGAGAAAGCGCCGCACCAAGCCTGGCAAGTCAGCGCTTGCCACCTGACTGCGCAGAGCCTGCAACCTCTCTAGACTGATATAACGCTGATCAGACGGACCCGCGGCATCAATCAAACTCAAGGGCGCACCAAGTTCTGCTTCTAAATCGGCAAGACTTATCTGGGGTAAGGCGCCCTGCACCCGCCTAAGCAAATCGGAAAGTTCAGGGTAAGCCCAACAGGCTCTATCGACTACATTTGACCAAGTGGCGGGCAGCGGTTGCCAATTTTCATCGAAATTGGTCAAGGCTTGCGGGGCAAAAGCCAATAAGTAAAAGGAGACTCCACGCTCGATATTGTTTTCGATATAGGCATTGGTATAGCCGATTGCCAACAAAGACAAGCGTCCCTCGGGCAACTTAGAAAGACCAAGAGAGTCCATAACCATAACCAAACGACGTTGAGGCTCGGGCGCCATGAGTTCGGGCTCGGTATTGCCTGAAAGACGCAAAATGCGCCCATAAACCTCTTCGTACCGCTCAAGCAGCGCTTCAAGTTTCATCGATTACTGGTTGAATTAGTTGAATTGGTTGAATCAGTCGAATTGGTCTCTAGACTTTTGTTTTCAATTAGTAACTCCACCAAAACCGACTTGCCCTCTGGAAACAACCGCGGTTGATTATCAACACTGCGGCTGGCTTTAAGAGGATCGACAGTGACGCCCTGCTTGAGTACGATGACAAAAGCCTTATCTGGATCACTGGCAGTGATCAACTTACCTGTAGAGTCGTAAGCCCTAATCAGAAAGGCGCCACCATCAACAGTACCATCAGAAACGAGACTGTAACATTCGATCAGTCCAGGCGGCGTCTTCTCGGCATCATCAGCCGTAAACAAAGGCTTCTTATCCCGCATAGAACTAAGCAAATTGCTGAAATCAGCTTCAAAAGTGTTGGCGGTGGAAACTTTCTTTTCAAGAACTGGTTTGTTGGAACCAGGCGTCAATGGGTTTTCCAATGAAAAGCGATTACTATCAATGACAAAGTCTTCTTCCAAAGAAGGATAGCTATGCTTGTTGCCATAATAATAATTGGCAAAGTTCGCCAGCAACTGCATCTTTGTCACAACCTTTTGATCATCCGATTCATCGCCAATAAGCTTAGTTCCGCCGGGCAGAACAAAGCCTCCTGGTACTTCCTGCAGAGTCAATTTAAAATCAGACGAAGGAAACAAGCCGGACAACCCAAGAAAAGACTGGTTTGGGGAGCCTTTCAACTGATAAGTCGCCATGGTTGAATGCCCGCGATCGGTCAGTTCGACCGATGACCTTGTGACAAAACGAGCCTGGCGTCTTCGGTCAGACGAAGTAAAGATCTTGCCGGAAAGATCGATCATTGGTCCTTTAGAAGAAGACCCGGCGCTCTGTGCGACCGCATTTTTGGTAAACTCATGGGTCAAGAAAATAGCGCCGCCGATGAGCAAAACCACGGCTATGACACTCAAAATCGGCAATATATTCGGCCGCCTGCGGTCTGTATCAATGCTCTTTAGACGCGAACGCTCAACGGCTTCGACTGGCGCGCCCGACATAGTATTGCGCTGCGCCTCGATATCATTGCCGGTTCTAAACTGAGCGCCTTCGCCCTGCACAAGGTCATTCCTATCATTTTTCTTTGGTCGAAACATATCGGCGGAAAGTCGCAAAGCCTTATGCTTCTCATCACGCACATAGCTTGGTTCGGCGATTTCGTCAGACTTACCGGCCCAGATGTCGTCGGTACGAGTAAGCTGTTCGTCACTAGGAGTAGCCATGGCAGCCAGTCCTTGCACTGTACAGCGCGCTCTCTGGGCACGCACTTCGTTAGCCCAAGAAGATATTTCAGTATGAGTCCAGGGGCTCAAGTTCTTGCGAATATCTTCCGGCGTCTGCGCCATGAGTCTGCGCCATGAGCCTTTCAACCTGGCTCTGCGCCTCATCTTCAGTCGGTAAAGAGCGATACACCCCAGACATCGACTCGCTAAAGCCAAAACTTTCGCGCTTCGCCTTCAGCATGTCCAGATAGTTTTTCTTTTCTTCTGGGTCTTGAACATGTCTATCTATGAGTATTTCAAACGAATCGAAGATAACGCCAAAAAGGGCGTGTCCCTGCGGAATCGTATTTTCAGCCAATTCCAAAGTAAGTTCGAAAGTAGAAAGAGCTTCATGCAATTCCTGCAACTTTTCATGGGTGGCAGCCAGCTTCAATAAGGCGACAACCACCTGGGCATCGCTGCTGCCTTGCGCTTTCAGCCGACCAACCGAAAGGCGCTCATAATAAGCCTTGGCTTCAAAATAGCGTTTTTGCTGATAAAGAGTATCAGCCAGACTGACCAAACATTGGAAGAAATCAGGATCTTCGGTCTCGCCAATGCCTTCGAATTTATCAAGTGCTTTGATAAAGAGAGGCTCAGCCAGCTTGAAATTATCATTTTCATAGGCGGAAAGTCCGGTCTTCAAGGCAAGCTTAGCCTCTTTCAAGACTTTCTCTCTATTAAGAGTAGAATCGCTATCGGGCATCGCTTGTAAAGACCTTTAATTCCTAGATTGGTGATTATAGCCCCTTCGCAATGGGTCAGGATAGTGCAGCTTCATGGGCGCAAAAGAAAAACCAAATGACGAAAGAGTAGAAACCATATTTCTATCTTCTTGCCCGGCCAAAGCCTTGGCCAAGCGGGGCCAGAACCGACACTTTTTCTTAAACTAAAGAGACAATCGTCTTGAAAAACAGCACCAGCAGCAAATCTAAACAAAAGATGATCAACTTTATTCCAACCGCGCTAGGTAGAAAATCGCCTGACTGAGCCATCCATAACCAGGTTCCAGTTCGCTTCCGCTTCAAGAAAGTTCTTTTTGCTGGATTGGGTAATCTTGGCAAGACTAGACTCTAGCCATCCATTCAACTTTCCAAGGCATCCCTCTTCCAAGTTCACTCAAGCCAAACTCCCCTTTCATCAGCAGTACCTCCCACCTCGGGCTTCATTTCCGATGGTAGTAGTTGTTCAACCAAAAGCGAAAGCAGACAATATGCAATATGAAACCCTGAAAGCACACATCATCGACCTTCACAGTCTGATCGCCCGAGTTTCGGCTCTCGGTTTGAAACTCAATCAAGCCCTGGCTTCGAGCAACAACAAGACCAAGACCAAAGGTGCCACCGCCCTCAACCTCTTGAGCGCCGCCACCCTGCTGGTCGACCGCGTCGCCGCCCAGTTCGGGCAATCTGCTTTTGACCTGCAGCCCCTGAGCGAAGACTCGTTGCAGACCTATCTGGCCGAGCAACAAGAAACCGTGCAGAAGCGTTTCGACGTTGCCTTCAGGGGCATGGCCGGCATGCTCAATCTCACCGAAAGCGCGATGGAAGAAACAACCACCGCCTCGGCCATCCTCCTCAACAAAGCCATCGAAGGGCTTCTAGATGAAATCGAAAGCCTGCTCGACGGTGACGACGAAGCCGGCGCCGCCATGAAGGCAATGAAACCGCGGCAGCAGATTGGCGAAGAAAGCGACCCCCTGAAGGCCGCCAGCGATCTCAACTACAGCTTGCGCGCCGCGGCCAGATAAGTTCAAGTCTCGGGCAAATTAAGCTCTGGGCAAATTAGGCTCCATTCGGTCTAGGCACGCCCGTCTAAACCGAAGCACCAGCTAGAACTCTAGCAAGAGCAGGAGCAGGAGCGGGAGAGAGTACAAGCTTAAATAGCTGTATCTCTCCTGCTCGCCTAGCACAAGACGATTCTTCGTTTTTGGCATTTTTGTTTTTGCCATTTTTTACTATTACTTATAGCACTCGCTCAGATTGTCTTCTTGGGTGCTTGCACAAGCTTACTTGTATCGCGCCCCAAGACCCAATTGCAGCCCGCCAGCACACGCAAGGGCAAGGTATAGCGAGTACCCTGAAAGGGGCTGCCTAAATTGGTCGGCAGACGCTGATTGAGAAGGTTCTCGATGCGACAGTCAAAGGCTGTCGGCAACCATGGCAATTTCTTGCGCAGCTGCGGTGATGGCTGAAACCCACCAGAGAGTGAAACCAAGGTCAGAGGAGGCGTGCGAGAAGGATGAGGACCAAATAGCTGCGGATCGATTTGATTCTGCAAACCGGTCAAAACTTGGGCATCAGCAAGCACCCACCAATTTTGGCGGGCACGATAACCGAGACCGACAACGCCCTGATAACGCCTGTCATGGTCTGGATAGCGGGGCAAGGGCGCCTCCGGAAAGTCATAGAAGCCTCCTGAAACACCATGTGTGCCTCTCAGATAGGCAACTTGCACTGTATTTGAAAGAAAACCGTTGAAGCCATAGCCGTCTCTTCGAGGCTTGAGGTCCATGCGGGTCTCGACACCGTAAGCTTCCAGAGCCGAATTGGTCAATCTGCTATAGATGGGCAAATTGCCTATCACCCCGGAATCGCCAAAATTGCGCAGAGTTTTGTAAAAAAGATTGGTGCGTGTCGCAAAACGAGAACCAAATTGCTGCTCTAGGCTGACATCGACCATCTTGCCTCGGGTGGGTTGCAGAGGGCGCGGTGTGCCAGGATAAATACCCGCCACCGGATCGTTTGTTAGATTGATCGGAGTAAGAAAATAATCTACCGGTGAAGGAGTGAATATTTGCGAAAATGAACCTCGCAAAACTGTATTTTTGTTGATCACAAAAGAGGCGCCGAAACGCCCAGAGACCTGAGCAGAGGTAATTCGCTGTGTTTCGAACGGCTTGAGAGAAAAGGGCTGGACCAGATTGCTCTGTTGCATCTGATAGGCCAGTCCGAGGGCATTACCAAAGACACTGTGCTGTAAGTCAAAACGCACACCATTGTCCAGAGTTAGTCGTTTGCCGAAACCTTTCTGGGGCTTCCAACGATCTTGCAAAAAAGCACTCTGCAGCCAGCGAAAGCCCGTAAAAGTACCTGCCTGAGCCGTCATTGGCGGACCATCAGGCTGCAGAGTAAAAGGGCTGACGACCGCACCGTAGGGCAAGGGATTGGTGTTAATCGCCGCCGCCTGTGCCAAAAGAGCTTGGGCACCGTCGGTATCGCCCTCAGCTTCAAGAGCCTGTGCTTGCCCTTGCAAGTCGGCAATCTGAGCTGCCGCTTGGGTCTGAGCTTGGGCGGTGCCGGTCAAGTCGGCATTAAAATAAGTAGCATTGAATTTAGTGCGAACCGGTCTCAGCTCTGTCAGAAAGCCGGCCTTAACATCATGAGTCTTGAGCACCTTTTTGTTTATATCGCCCTGGGCAGAAAAAATATAATTGCTTCGCTTGGCTCTAGCCGAAAGCGAAACCAAGGGCTGATCGGCATTAAAGTCAGGCGCCGGGTCAAAATTATTGGTCGAGCGAAAACTCTCTGAATAGAAGCCATTGAGAATGTGTAAATTGAGCTCGTCGAAAAATCTCTCGAACTTGTGTTTATAGCTGACAATAAAATAGTTCTGCGCGTCTCGCTGATATTGCTTGACACCCACTTGGCGTGAGAGCCGATTGGTGGGAACGTCGAGAAAGCTCTGGTTGATCGCCACCGAAAACTTGAGCAAATCTCGGTTGCTGAGCTGATACTCAAGGCGAGCATAGGCATTGATGTCAGCCCCGGCATTGGCGGCAAAAAACTTATTGGGCGGCGCTATGCGCAAAGAAGTTCCCCGAAAAAGACCAGAAGATTCAAAACGCAGACGATGCAATCGTGAAGATGGATTTTGGCTAAAAGCCCCAGATGAGTTGTAATAGATGGAACCAGCAAGCGGACCGCCTATCTGCTGCCCAACGGTAAAATTTGGTTTGCTTAGAATGGGCAAGGTCTTAAGCCGTGCCACCGCCCCCAGTGGCCCGCCACCATCTTGAGCTTCATAACCGCCTATATCAATCTGAGCCGACTGCAAAGAGCGCGGGCTGATAGGCTGGGTCTGCTGCAGCACGCCGGCGGCCTCAGGAATGATTACATCATCAACCACATAGTTGACGGCATTGTGCTCACCGCGGCTAATGACATTGCCGTAACTGTCATTCATAACGCCGGGCGTACTTTCAATCAATTGCTTAAGGTCGTTGCCTGAGCGATATTCTTGAATAAAGCGGTGGTCTAGATTGGTGCGCGAAGTAATATTTTCAGGATGAATAAGTGTGCGCTTACCGGTTATGCGCATGACGTCCACCGGCTCTAAATCATCCATTTGCAGGGACAGAGTGCTCTTCTCTCCAGCTTGCACTTGTAAGGTGCGATCCAGAGAAAGCATCTCTTTAGCCTGGGCTGTAAGATTCCAGGCCCCAGGTTCTACGTTATTAAAATAGAAATTGCCGTTCTCATCGGTTTCGGTCTCTAGGCGCTTATGGTCTTGCGCTCTATGTACCAAGACTACCGATGCCGCTCCGATAGGACGTCCCGTGCCACTGGCGGTCAATTTACCGTTAACCGTCCCCGCATTAATCGACTGTGGTTCGCCAAGCGATTTGAGAACGCTTTGGTCTTTACTAAGTTCAGCTTTGGGTTCAGCTTTAGGTTCAGGGCTAGGTCCAGACTTAGGTTCCGGCTTAGGCGGCTCTTGCGCCTGCAAAGGGGAAAAGGCAAAGCCAAGGCTGCTGGCTAAAGCCAAGGAAAGTAAGTAAGGGCCTGCCGCCAAGCTAAAGCCAGGTAAAGTTAATTTCTGTTTGTTCTGAAGGCGCATAAAGACAGGCCGGGCAACCAAATTGCCTAGCTACAACCTCGGTAGATCTTGAAAACACTGGTAATTTCGATGAGATATCAAATATACTACGGGAATGGAAATCGTTTTCAAACTTCAGCCTAAAAAAACACATATGCGTGACAAAAGAAATATTCAGCCAAAGCAAGGTCAAGCTGCCAAGCCTAATCTGGCTTTGACAGCAAGCTTCTTTTTGCTTGTGTTTTTTGCGCAACAAGGTCTAGAGAATAAAGCCTTTGCCGAAACCTTTAAACTAGGCGCCCAAGAAGCAGAAGAGCTGCAGGCTGCCGAACCTGTGTTTACCCCTCGCCCGGTCATCACCGAAGAAATGACCGAGAGCGGCATCAAAGCATTTTGCGTGGCCCGCTTTGAAATAGCCTCCAGCGGCAAACAAGTGGTACACCTGGTCTCGTCCACTGGCTCAGCCGAAGTAGACGAGCATGTCCTCGGCACCCTGCGCACCTGGCGTTTTCTACCAGGCAAAAGAGGCGGCGTGCCGGTAGCTTCGGTGCGAAAGATAAGAGTCGAACTAGAAGTAGATTAAAGGCGCCTTCGCTAAGCCAGTGTTCATGCGCTTATCTAGAAAAATAACAAGAAAAGACAGTGCGTTGAACCTCTTCCAACAGTTCAACTCAAGTAATGAACCTGCTACACTATACCATTTAGTATTCAAGCGAAAAACAAAAATAGTGGCAGCCAGCAAGCCTTCTCTGCCCAACCAAAGAGAAAGAGAACCCGAGCGGCGCTGCCGCCCGGGTGTTCACAACGCTCAGCCCGTCGCAGCGTCGAAAGCATCGACAATGCCGTTATGCAGATAGCCGAAGCACTGGTAGGCCTCGAGCAGATCGACGGCACCGGCAAAGACCTTCTCGGCACGGCAGAGATGCTCTTGCAGATAGACGCGCCAGGCTTGCGCTTGGCTGGTCGAGGGCAAGAGCGCCACGAAAGCAGCGGCCTTGAGGTTGAAGGCGCGCATCGGCTCGAGGGCTTGCACCGGCACCTGTTCAGGATGCTGCACCAGCTGCCGCACCGGACGGGCGGCAAGCAAGACAGCCTGGTAAGCAGCGAAAAACTGCGTTTCCGCAGCAGTTTCGCTCAAAACAGATTCAGACATAGTTTCCCCTTTCGCGGTTTACTTGCGGCGCACCTTGCCCAGTTCCTGCTCGGCTTGTCGAGCCCGGTCGTGGTAGAGATTGGCTTCGGCCAGGGCATCCGCCGACTGCTTGTCGAGCAGGTCGGCCACAGCGGCATCGCCGTTCAGGCGACTGGCAGCCGCTTCTGCCTGCAGGGCAAAGCTCACCGCGTCCATGACGCGCCAGAGCCGGAAGTTGTAGATGGCGGCCGTCGGGTACCAGTTCTCGTGCCCTTGCACCTCGGTCTTGAGGTTGATGGCTTCACGGTGCAGTTGGCGGCTGTCGTTCACGAGGACTCGGGCAGCAGCCAGCACATTGGCACGGGCAGCATCGGTGCCGGCAGTTTGGTGCTGCTCGGTCAGAGCCTCCGATTGCAGAACGAGGCGTTGACCGCGGTCGTAGAGCGACTTGGTGAGAGCGTGCAGCTCGGCAATTTTCATGTCTTCCATGGTGATTCCTGTGAAAAGTTGATGAAGCCCTGACTGAAGTAGACAAAGCCCGAACAATCTTGTGATTGCTCAAAAAACATTGATTTTGGAAAATGGTCTAAGTGAACTGGGCTTTGAAATACTCTTGGAGGTGAGAAAGAAGTATCTCAGTGGTATCAAATCTGAAGCTCTGTCAAAAGCTTTCCTCAAGGTGATCACCAAGGCCCAAATGCTCTTCTTATTGTTTAGCAATAAACGAGTAAGTGAGAAATAGATGCAAACCCAGGCGCTACTAGGCTTCCAGCCATTCGTTCAAAAACATGGCGAACCCTGCCATTTTTCCTTCACATACAAGTTACATTAGTGTTTGCCTTGTTCGTCTATCAAAGCTAGCGCTAAACTTTAGAGCACAACCTAAAAGCGAAATGCCAAAAGCAGCTTTTTAGCGCACATAGTCCCAGCCAGACTGAGAATCTCTTTGCTGTTCGTTCTTCTCTTTCTGCACTTTTGTTGACTGAACAGGCACCTTGTCTTTGCCTGTGTTCTTACCACTTTCACTCTTTTTCTCTTTAGCAGTTCCCGAGGGCTTAGCACCACCGGCAGAGCCTTTATTTGTGCCACCGGCACGATAACTAAGCACTTTCTTGATGTCGGCAATATCTTTCAGAATGGCTTCTTTCTCTTGCTTGGGCGGATTTCGCTTAAGACACTCTTCGAATGCTGCAATCGTCTCGCTTAAGCGATCTTGCTTCAATAGACTGTTGGCTAAATTACTCCAACTCAACCAATCTTGTTTGTTGATAGCAATAGCTTGGCGAAAGGCAGCTTCTGCGCCTTTGTAATCTTGCAGCTTGCGTTTTGTCACACCCAAATTGACATAAAAATCAGCATCATACTGATACAACTCAACCGCTCTTTCATAGTGCTCCAAAGCCTCATCAAGCCTGTTCGCTTCCAGATAGCGATTGGCAAGATTGTAGTGCGGCAGAGCTTCACTCCAAGCCGCCGCATCGCCCTTGCCTGGAAAATCGTAAGCCAAAACCGGCTGACACAAGAAAAGGCAAGCAATAAAGAAAAGCAAATAGAAAGGCATGACATTTCCCAAACGAACTAGGCAATTATACTCGCGCAAATAACGCTACAAGCAGAACTTTAAGACCTGCTCAGACAGTTGTCCAACTTGCTAAATACTGCCTATAAGTATTGGTTATAGCCTTAAAGCCAAGGCTCTTTAGGAATTCTCAGATAGATTATCGTTGCTTCTCAAAGAAAGAAAAGCTTGAGTAGTTATATCTCCATCTCCTCTAATATCGACGAACTAGACCAACACAATCGCAAACACCATCTCAGTCTTCAACTGCCTGCCTCGAGCAAGCAGTGAAGGACTGCCGCCTTCATCGGTTTCAAAAGCTAGAAAGCCAAATCATGAGTTCTTTTCTCTTGCTCTTAGACCAGCTCTGGGCCTGGACCGTTCTTTTGGGCTTTGTCTTTGTGCCCTATCTGCTGGGTCTGCTTGCCACCTACCAGTTGCCGCCGCGCCCAGCCAAGTTTCTCTCTACCACGACCTTTGTCATCTGCCTGGGCAGTTTACTCTGGGTCTTGTTCGCCAAACAACTGGGCAGTCAGGCGACTTTGCTCTGGTTCCAGGCTGTGTTTCTCTTCATCGAATCACTCTTCTTCCTTTGCGGAGCCGTGAGTGGCTTGATTCTCAAGGCAAGCAATGGAGGCAAAACTCAGTCAGCCAGATAAGAGAATCTGACAGCTCACCTAGACAGACTTCAGCCGTCTGCGGGAGGAAACTACGCAAACGGCGTTGTTCTGGTCTTTGTTGTCTTGCTTAGATGAAATTCTCATTCACCACTTAATTCTCGCCGACAACCAAGAAACCAAATACACACCCACTCTTTATCAGCTAACAGACAGCATCAAGCTGTCTTAGGCGAGTTCTCCATTTTCTTAAGTCCAACCAAACTGGAATACGGCATGAAAAACTCCAATCCGGCAGTGCAGATCATTCGCAGCTGGCTCGGCTCGGGACAACTGCAGGCGCGCCCCATCGAGAGCGGCGGCTTCACTTCTCTGACCAAGAAGCAGCGCACCGTCTTTGCGGCGTCCGTGGAAAGCGCTGCCCGAGGCATCCTGGCCATGGCCGAAGCCGACCCCAAGGGTCTCTGCGTCTGCCTGGTGCCCGAGGGTTCTCACTTCTTCCCGGGCTGCGGCAACGGTGACATGCAGACGGTTGCCGTCTTCAACTGCGACCATCTGCTGCAGACCGAACTGCCCGGCCAAGAAATGCTCTCGCCAAGCGGCAGCCTCAAGGTCAAGGCGCTGACTCTGCAGTGCAGCACCGATACCAGCCATGGCCGTCCGGCCCAACTGGGCATCGTCGTGGCGCCGCGCTCCTGCCACTACGACCCCCTGGAGGCGCTCGGCTATGCCGCTGCCTTCATCGACGTGCATGGCAACTGCATGGGTCGACGCCAAACGCCGATCTCAATCAATCCCAAGGGCTACCTGGCCTTCACCCTCGGCCTGCAGCCCATGCACGAGGCGGTGAATCAGATGACCAGCGGCGGTCATCTGGACACGGCGCTGGGCTTCCCCATGGCCGCAACTTGCCTGCAGCAAGCAGTGCCGCTGCTCGAACCCTACCTGCAAGGTCTCGCCGTGGCGCTGGCTCAGCAAAAGGTGGACCTGCACTGAAGCCGAGCCGGCTGGACTAACCGAGAGACGCCAGCTGACCGCAACCTCTATCTACGAAAGCCACCATGGACGCCATCAAGACCATCAACGTGTTCTACAGCAGCGAGGACCAGAAGACCTTTCCGAGCGTCGGCGCCGTGCTTCTGCAGCTGCAACTGCTCGAAGCGACCTGGACCACCTCCCAGGGCGACGAGATCGAGCTGAAGCTGCATGACACCGCCGCCATCGAAGGCTTCGAAGTCAGCCCCGAACTGGTCGAGCAAATCGTCTCGAACAACGAGACCGTGCTCACCCTGATCGCCCCCAACGCCCTCCTCGGCCGCGGCATGCTCACCAGCGCCGCCTGGCAGCAGTTGCTTGCCGCCGGCAAAGAGAACAAAGTCTTTCTGCTCGGCGTCTACTGCGAGAAGGTCTGCAACGCCCAACGCATGTCAACTCTACTCGGAGGGCGCAACTGGTTCGTCACCAAGATCGGGCTGCACCTTTCGAGCGGCGATGCCATCAACGACGAGGCAGCCGACGTGGGCGACAAGCTGGTCAAAGTGCTGGAGAAGCGCTTCTACGGCTGACCACCGGCCCCTTACTGACTGACCGACTGACTGCCTGACATTACCCGCCCTTGCTTCTGTTTCGAACACAGAACTAAGGGCGGGGCTACCTTCAATATTGTCATTTGCCAAGCTATCTTGCCGGGGTTTGGCCACGGTATTTGCCGCTTGGTTTGGTTCCTCTTTCTGCTTCTTTCCGTCCTTTTTCTGGCAATTGTTGACCTTTTTGAGGAATTTCAGAGCTTTAAGAGGTTTCTCTTTGGTCCACAACCAGCTTCATCAGCTTTTCATCGACCTTTTGGA